>Ga0207667_10006117_pt1 | contig 14627 bp, 12 predicted proteins | sample KBSCornC52_FD_184301 | JGI IMG/M metagenome (GOLD analysis project Ga0207667, IMG submission 184301) | Corn rhizosphere microbial communities from Kellogg Biological Station, Michigan, USA - KBS Corn C5-2 (SPAdes) (version 2) | ecosystem: Host-associated > Plants > Roots > Rhizosphere > Soil ... | reverse complement strand
GGTAGTTGATGATGTCGCGTTCGTGCATCCCGTGGAACCGCGGCCCGAGCAGCCCCATCGAGATCTTCGAGCGCAGGACGTCCAGGCTGGCGTGCGCGCCGGCGCGTTTGGCGGCTTTGGCCAGGGCGGTCAACCGGGCGTAGGCGGCGAGGGCTTCGGCGGCGTCCTGATCCTCGGCCGCGATCGTGACCGTGCCGTCCTGGTTGATGTAGCGCACCACCCGCCGGCGGCGGACCGCTTCGCGGTAGCGCCGTTCGGCCCACTGCGGGTCCAGCGCGATGGCGATGCGCTGCGCCTTCTCGCGCAGCTTGGCCGGCGGCACGCCCCCAGCGCCCGGCAGTACCTCCGCGATCACCCGGTCGCGGTGCGCATCGGACAGCCCGAAGCACGCGTCCAGCAGCACGACCACCCGGGTGCGGTCGATCTCCCCCGCGCGCAGCGCCGCCGCGACCGTGGGCAGGGCTTCGAGGTCGTCGGCGCGTTGCAGTTCGCGCTTGGCCGACAAGTCCGAGACCCGCAGCTCGCAGGCGATCTCGCAGGCGGCGGAGCCGAACACCCGCTCCGGGGTCCACTCCGCCGAGTGGGCGGAGGCACCGACCATGCGCCGGTGGACTTCGGCCATCGCCGCCCACACCCGCCCCTGCTGCGAGGCCAGTTGCTTCACCTCGGCGTGCAGGTAATCCAGCACCGCTTCATCGGACAGCGATCCGAGCTCGACCGCCGCGAGCCGCCGGGCCAGTTTGGGCCCCGGGCGCAGCGTGCTGAACCGGCTGGTCACATAGTCGATAATAGCGCAGTTGTTCGAACCTGTCGACAACGTACCCCCGCAAATCCGGGCAAAATCGAAGTCAAGAAGACCGAAAGCCGACAGCGCAGAGCAAGCACCAGCGAATCCGACCTCGTCGCTGCGCCCTTTCAGTTCTGAGGTGAAATCCCCAACCGCAACCACTCCACCAACGAAGCAAGATCGCGCCCACCGAACCCCGAGTCCACCGCCTCCCCCACGACCCGCCCGACCGCGTCCGCGAGGGGCGAAGAAGACCCAATGAGAGAGCAGTGCTCTCGCAGCAACGAAAGATCCTTCGCCGCCAGGTCCAGCCGGAACGAGACCGGCACCCGAGGATCGAGGAACGCATCCCGCCGGTACCGAACCGCCGGCGCCGCGACGGCACTGTCGAGCAGCGCGTCATAGGCGACCGCGGGAGGGATCCCCGACCGCTCAGCGACGACGAGCGCCTCGGCCACCGCCTCGGTGAGCGCGAACAGCGCGGCGTTGATCGCCAGCTTCAGCGCCGCTCCCGCGCCGCTCGGCCCGACGTGATGCACCCGCGCCGCGACGGCCTGCAGCACCGGCGTCACCTGCGCGACCACGTCGGCGTCGCCGCCGGCCATCACCGTGAGGGACGCGTCGCGCGCCGCGCCCACGCTGCCCGACACCGGCGCGTCCACGAACCGCGCACCCACGCGGGCCACCGCATCAGCCAGTTCGCGCACCACCGCCGGACCGCTCGTCCCCATGTCGACCGCCACGGCGCCGGGTCGCAGCGCCGCCAGCACGCCGTCCGCCCCGCCGTACGCGGCCGACAGCACGGCGCCGTCGGCGAGCATCGACATCACGACGTCCGCCTCGCGCACCGCCTCGGCCGGCGTACGCGCCGCCCGCGCCCCCACTGACGCGACGAACTCCGTTGCGACGGCGGACGTCCGGTTCCACACCACGAGCGGATGCCCGGCGCGCGCGAGGTTGGCGGCCATCGGCCGGCCCATCAGCCCCAGCCCCAGGAACGCGACGGACAGCGGCTCAGCCATGCGGATCGATCAGCACCTTTCCGGAGACCGATCCGGTAAGCATCGCCTCCAGGCCGTTCGGTACGAGGCGCTCGAGCGGGATCACGCGGTCGAGTAGCTGCCGCGTGAGGTCGGTCTGCGTCAACAGCTCGAGCGCGGCCGGGACGTCCTCGTCGCAGACGTGCGCGACCGTCGTGCGCACCTCCACCTCGCGCAGCGTGAGGTCGTCGAGGTCGAGGGTCTGCGGCTCGTGCGGCAGCCCGACCTGCAGGACGCGTCCGCCGCGAGCCGCACTGCGCGCGGCCCGCTGGGCATTGCCCCGGGCGCCGCTCGCCTCGACGACGACGTCGGCTCCGCGCCCCGCGGTCAGCTCGTGGATCGCTGCCACCGGGTCGTCCACAACCGCGTTCACGGTGTCGGTCGCACCCAACGCCTTCGCGGCCGTCAAGCGCCCATCGTCGACGTCCACGGCGACCACCCGACCGGGCCGCGCCGCGACGAGCCCGGCCAGCACGAACGAGCCGATCGCGCCGACGCCCATCAGCACGACCGTCTCGCCGGGACGGATCGCCGCCCGCCGCACCGCGTGCAATCCGACGGCCAGCGGCTGCGTCAGACCCGCGGCGTCGTCCGAAACGCCCTCCGGCACGACTCGACAGGTACGCGCCGGCACGGCGACGAAGCCGGCCAGGCCGCCGTCGGCGTTGAGGCCGAGGGTCCAGTAGCGCGCGCACAGGTTCGTCCGCCCCGCGGCGCACCACTCGCAAACCCCGCACGAAACGCCGGCGCCTGAAACGACCCGACACCCGACCCATTCGTCGCTGACGTCCGCACCCTGCGAAACGACGGTGCCGGTGAACTCGTGGCCGAGCACCATCGGTCCGTGGTGGCCGGTGACCGGGTGCGCCCGCTCAACGGGGAACATGCTCGGACCGGCGGCGTACTCGCCGGCGTCGGTCCCGCAGATCCCGCAGCGGGTCACGCGCACCAGCAGGTCGGCCGGGCCGGCGTCCGGGACGGGTCGTTCCTCGATCCGGACGTCCCGCCGCCCGTGGTAGACCGCCGCCCGCATCGCCGTCATGCGGACGTCAGCGCGCGCGCCACCTGCCGCAGCACGAAGGCGCTCACGAACTCCGGCACCTGCGGCTCGGTCGCGATCGTGATGGTGACGGACGCCCGCGCCACGAAGGCGACCATCCCGTCCGGACCGCGCTCGACCGCAACGCTCTCCCGGACGCCACCGACCGCGAGCACCGCTCTCTCACCCGGGCGGGGCAGGCCCACCTGCGCGTCCACCTCACCAGCGTCCACCACGCGCACGTGGCACGGCGCGTCCGGCGGGTCGTCGGCGAGCCGGCGGCGCAGCGCGTCAGCGGTGAGGTCGTGCGCCCCGTCGACCACCGCGGTGCGCTCGAGCGCGGTGCGCCCGACCGCGCTCACCATCACCCCACGCCGGCGCAGAGCGGCCAACGCGGCGACGGCGACCGTCGCCACCAGCGCGGGCCGGTCGATCGACGATCCGGACGGCAGCGCGATCTGCACCGCGGCGATGCCGCCCGCCGGCACCAGCGCCGCCGCCGACGCGGTCGGAGGGGCCGCCGCCGTAGCCGCGCGCAGGTCCTCCTCGGTCACCCGCCCGCCCGGCCCGGTGCCGACCAGCTCGCCGAGCTCGACGCCCCAGTCGCGCGCGCGGCGCCGGACGCGCGGGCTGTCGCGGTGCCGATGAGGCCGCAGCGCGGTCACTGCTGCAACGCCTTCTCGATCGTCGCGGCGATCCGCTCGGCCGAGGGCAGGACGAGGTCCTCCAGCGAGTCGGCCGACGGCAGCGGGACGTGCGGGGTGGTGATGCGCTCGATCGGTCCGTCCAGGTCCCAGAACGCCTCCTCCACCACGATCGACGCGAGCTCCGCGCCCCACCCGAGCAGCCGCGGGTTCTCCTCCACCGTGAAGAACCGGCCCGTCCGCGCCACCGAGGCCAGGATCGTCGCGGTGTCGAGCGGCACCAGCGAGCGGACGTCGATCACCTCGACGTCGATGCCACGGGTGGCGAGATCCTCGGCGGCACGCAGCGCCCGTGGCACCGTCAGCCCGAGGGCCACCAGCGTCGCGTGCCGGCCCGGCCGGCGGATCGCGGCCGTCCCCAACCGGTCGACGATCTCGCCGTCGGGCACCTCGCCCTTGGTCGGGTACAGGCCCTTGGCCTCGAAGAAGAGGACGGGGTCGTCACTGCGGATCGCCGCCGCCATGAGCCCCACGACGTCCCGCGGCGTCGACGGCGTGACCACCTTCAGCCCCGGCACCGCCATCGCCCAGTTCTCGATCGCCTGCGAGTGCTGGGCACCGAACCGCAGCCCACCGCCGTTGCCGCTCTTGATCACCAGCGGGACGCTCACCTGCCCGTCGGTCATGTACCGCGCCTTGGCCATCTGGTTGGCGACGATGTCCCAACAGACGGCGAAGAAGTCGCTGAACATGATCTCGGCGACCGGGCGCAGGCCGGTCATCGCCGCCCCCATCGCGGCGCCGAGGATCGCCTGCTCGGAGATCGGGGTGTCGACCACGCGCCGCGGCCCGAACTCGTCGAGCAGGCCGACGGTCGTCTTGAAGACGCCGCCGGCGCCGGCGACGTCCTCACCGATGAGCACGACCCGCTCGTCGCGGCGCATCTCCTGCGCCAGCGCCCGGCTCACCGCGTCCCGGTAGGTCAGTTCCGCCATGCCGAGCCTCCGTCCGCCCACAGTTCGGTGAACGCGCTGCGCGGGTCGGGCAACGGCCCGGCCTTGGCCTCGTCGGTGGCCCGGTCGACCTCGGCCGCCACCTGCGCATCGATGCCGTCGAGCTGGTCCGCGCCGACGCCGATCCGCAGTAACCGGTCGCGATACACGGTGAGCGGGTCGTGGTCCCGCCACGCCGCGATCTCCTCGGCCGGCCGGTACTTGCCCGGATCGGCCCGCGAGTGGCCGCCGTGCCGGTACGTCAGGGCCTCGACGAGGGACGGCCCGTCCCCGGCCCGGGCCCGCGCGACCGCCGCCCGCGCCGCCATCAGGCACTCGTCGGCGTCGTTGCCGTCGACGGTGATCGACTCCAAGCCGTACGCGCCCGCGCGATCGGCCGCCGGCCGCGGCACCGCGGTGATGTCGGCGATCGCGGTGTACTCCATGTAGAGGTTGTTCTCGCAGACGAACACGACCGGCAGCCGGTACACGGCCGCGAAGTTGAGCGCCTCGTGGAAGGCACCGATGTTGGTCGTCCCGTCGCCGAAGAAGCACGCGACGACTTGATCGGTGCCGCGGTACTGCGCCGACCACGCGGCGCCGTTCGCGATCGTGAGGTGCGCCCCGATGATCGCGTACGAGCCGAGCATCCCGTGCTCGACGCTGGTCAGGTGCATCGAGCCGCCCTTGCCGCCGAGCAGGCCGTTGCCGCGCCCCAGCAGCTCGGCCAGCACCGGCGTCATCGGCACGCCGCGGGCCAGCGTGTGCGCGTGCCCGCGGTACGTGGCGAAGGAGTAGTCGTCCGCGCGCAGCGCCGACCCGAACCCGGCGGCGATCGCCTCCATGCCGAGCGACAGGTGGCTGGTGCCCTTCACCAGCTGCTGCATGAACAGGTCGTACGCCCGCTTCTCGAACTGCCGCATGCGCTGCTGCATCCGGTACAGCTCGAGCCGGGTGTCGCGGTCGACCGGCAGCCCGTCGTTGCGCTCGGGGTCGGCTGGCGGGTGGACGGCCGGATGAGCGCCGTACGCGTGTTCGGCGAGCGGTGCTCTCATCCCCGGGCCCCGTTCGGCGAGGCCTCGACCGCCGGCACCGCGCCCCGGCCGAGCGGCGTGTTCAGGTGCGACTGCGCGTCCCGCGACAACGACAACGGACCGTTGACCGTGAAGTAGCGGCGGCCGGCCACCAGCAGCTCCTCGGCCGGGAACTTCGTGATCACCTCGCAGCCGTCGGCGGTGACGACGAGCTCCTCCTCGATTCGCGCGGCCGACCAGCCATCGGCCGCCGGCCAGTACGTCTCGAGGGCGAAGACCATGCCCTCCTCCAGCACTTCGGGGTGATCGAGCGAGGTGAGCCGGCTGAAGACCGGACGCTCCCAGATCGACAGCCCCACACCGTGGCCGTACTGCAGGGCGAACGCGGCCTCCTCGTCCGGGAAACCGAACTCGGTGGCGGCCGGCCACAGCCGCACGATGTCGGCCGTCGTCGCGCCGGGGCGGACGGCGGCGATCGCCGCGTCCATGTACTCGCGGCACCGCGTGTACGCGTCGCGCTGCGCGACGGAGGCGCTGCCCACCGCGAACGTGCGGTAGTAGCACGTCCGGTAGCCCATGAAGCTGTGCAGGATGTCGAAGAACGCCGGGTCACCCGGCCGGATGATCCGGTCGCTGTAGACGTGCGGGTGCGGAGAGCACCGCTCTCCGGAGATCGCGTTCACACCCTCGACGTGTTCCGAGCCGAGGTCGTACAGGCGCTTGCTCACCAGCCCGACGCACTCGTTCTCGCGTATGCCGGGCCGCAGGAACTCGTAGAGGTCGTCGTAGGCGGCGTCGACCATCGCGGCCGCCGTGGTCAGCAGGCTGATCTCGTCCGCGGTCTTGATCCGCCGCGCGTCGAGGAACACCTGCTGGCCGTCCACCACCTCGATGCCCAGCTCCTGCAGCGCGAACAGCACCGGCGGTTCGACGATGTCGATGCCGAGGGGCGCGCCGGTCAGGCCGTGCTCGGCCAGGACGGCGTACACCTTGGCCGCGACGTCGGCGGCGCGGCCGGCGCCGGGCGGAATCGCCCCGCGCAGCGTGGAGATGCCGGCGCGGGCGTCCTCGCGGGCCAGCCACGGCGCGTACAGCTGGTGGTGCCGGGCGGCCGAGCCGAAGTCCCACAACACCGGTGCGCCACCGCGCGGCAGCAGCGCGAAGCGGATGAGCTTGTCCATCGCCCACGTGCCGATGTGCGTGCCGGTCATGTACCGGATGTTGTGGAAGTCGAAGGTCAGCAGCGCGCCCAGCTCCGACCGGTCGAGCTGGTCACGCAGCCGGGCGAGCCGTTCCTCGCGCAGACGCTGCATGTCCACGCGGGCTTCCCAATCGACGTTCGTCGTGCCGAACGTGGCAATTCCCATCGTCACTCCAGATGTGTCGGGGCGGAGCCCGGGTCAGCCGGCCGCGGTGAGTCCCCGGCGGCGTCCCCGCTGGGAGAAGATCGCCGCGCCGGACAGGATGAGCAGTCCGGGCAGCCACTCCTGCCAGGCCTCGGGCAGCCGCAGGAAGCTGGTGGCGCTGGTGATCTCCTGCAACAGCACCGCGCCGAGCGCCGCACCGAGGTAGGAGCCCCGGCCGCCGAAGATGCTCGCGCCGCCGAGGACGACCGCCGCGATCGCGGTCAGCGTGTAGTTGCTGCCCACGTTCGGGTCGCCGACGCCGACGACGGTCGCCAGGACGACGCCGGCGAGGACGGCGGCCAGCGAGCACAGCACGTGCGCCGCGAGGACGGTCCGGGTCACTGGCACGCCGACCTGGCGGGCCCGCGTCTCGTCCGAGCCCATGGCCCGCAACGCGACCCCGGAGCGGGTGCGTCGCAGGACCAGCTCGGCCCCGACGGCGAGGACGAGCATCCCGACCAGGACGCCGGGCAGCGTGCCGACCCGGCGTTGCAGCGTCGCGGTCACGTTCGGGTCGAGATAGCCGCCCGGCGTCGGGCGCAGGTAGAGCGACACGCCCTGCAGGAGGATGAAGGTCACCAGCGTCGCGACGACCGGAGGCAGCCGAACGCCGCGGATCAGCCCGGTGTTGAGCACCCCGACGGCGGCCCCGGCCGCGAGCGCCACCAGCACCCCGACTGCCAGGCCGCCCATGCCCTTCGAGCCGTCGGCGAAGAACGAGACGATCACGACCGTGAGCCCGATCAACGGCCCGACCGACAGGTCGATGCTGCCGATCAGCAGCGCGGTGAGCTCACCGAGCGCGACGAAGCCGAGGATCGCGGCGAGCAGCAGCAGGTTGAACAGGCTGCGCTCGCCGAGGAACAGCGAGTTGCGCGCCCCGGTGTAGACGGCCAGGGCGACGATGAGCAGGGCGAGGACGGCGCCGGGCAGCTGGTCGCCGCGCAGCACCGCCGGCAGCGTGCGCGGCAGTCGCACGGCGCTGTGCTCGCCGGTGGCGGTGATCGCGGCCGAGGTGATCGAGCGCTCGCTCAGCTCGTCGCCGGCCAGTTCGCGCACGATCCGTCCCCGCGAGAACACCAGTACGCGGTCGCACAAGCCGGCCAGCTCGATGGCGTCGGCCGAGACGACCGCCACGCCGTGCCCGTCCGCCGCGAAGCGGCGCAGCGCGCCGTAGATCTCGGCCCGGGCCCCGACGTCCACCCCGCGGGTCGGCTCGTCGGCGAGCAGGACGGTCGGCTCGGCGGCGAGCGAGCGGCCGATGACCACCTTCTGCTGGTTGCCGCCGGACAAGCTGCTCACCGGCGTCTCGACGCTCGGCGTGCGCACCCGCAGCGCACTGGCCGTCTCCCGCGCCAGCGCCGCCTCGCGCCGGCGGTTCAGGACGCCCCACCGCGAGAGGGCCCGATGGCGCAGCCCGGAGAGGTTCTCGCGGACCGTCAGCGGCAGGAACGTCCCCTCTTCGTGCCGGTCGGCCGGCAGGTAGACGACGCCGGCGTCAATCGCCGCTCCCGGCCCGCCGCGTCCACGCTTCTCACCGCGCACTTGCAGGTGGCCGGTGTGCGGGACGACCCCGCCGAGGGCGCGCAGCGCCTGGCGCTGGCCGTTGCCCTCCACCCCGGCCATGCCGACGATCTCGCCGGCCCGCACCTCCAGGTCGACGTCCCGGAAGCCGGCGCCGGTGAGCCCGCTGGCGGTCAGCAGGGCCGGTCCGCGGTCGGCGGCGGCCGCCTTCGGCGGGAACACCTGCTCGACCTTGCGCCCGACGATCAGGGTGACGACGTCGTCCTCGGACACCTCGTCGGCCGCGAACGTGCCGCGGGACTCGCCGTCGCGCAGCACCGTGATGCGGTCGGCGATCCGCCGCACCTCACCGAAGCGGTGGGAGATGTAGACGATGCCCGTCCCGGCCGCCCGCAACCCGCGCAGCCGCTCGAACAGCAGCTCGGTCTCGGCGCCGGTCAGCGACTCGGTCGGCTCGTCGAGCACGAGCACCTTCGCGTCGCTGGCCAGCGCCCGCGCGATCTCCACCAGCTGGCGCTGGGCGACGGTGAGGTCGGCGACGCGGTCCGTGGGCTTGGCGCTCGCGCCGACCGCCGCGAGGTGCTCGCGCACCCACGCCGCCGCCCGCCGTCCCGGACGCCGGCCCCGTCCCGCCGCATACAGCAGGTTCTCGGCCACGGTGAGGTCGTCGAGCACGGACGCGTGCTGGAACACGACGGCGATGCCGAGCTTCTGGGCCAGCGCCGGGGACGGTCGGCGCAGCGGTTCGCCGCCGATCTCGACCAGGCCGGAGTCGGCGGCGGTGGCCCCGCAGGCCACGCCCATCAGCGTCGACTTGCCGGCGCCGTTCTCGCCGACGACGGCGTGCACCTCCCCGGCGCGGACGTCGAAGCTGACGCGCTTCAACGCCACGACACCGGGGTAGGTCTTGACGACGTCGCGCAGGCGCAACGCGATGGGCGTGGTCATCGGGCTACGACTCCCTACGGCTTGCCGTACTTGGCGATGTCGGCCGGCGAGATCTGGTTGGACGTGTAGAAGTCGTCCGGCTGGCCGGTCTCGCACTTCGGCGTGGCCCCACCCATGCTGTTCTCGATGATCGGCAGCTCGAACGTGCTCGGCTCGTTGTCCGGCACGCCGGCCGCCGCGGCGATCGCCTTGCGAGCGGCGATGCGGCCGAGCCAGTTGCGGGACGAGATCGTGGCGAGCTGGAAGCCCGGCTGGCTGGTCTTGTCCTTGGCGTACAGGCAGCCCAGGCCGTTGGCGTCCAGGGTCGCGATCGGGACGAGCTTGCGACCGGCCGCCTCGAACGAGCGCGTCGCGGCGAGGGCGTCGGTGCCGTAGTCGGAGATGAGGCCGTCGATCTTCGGGTACTTCGCCAGCAGCGCGCTCATCACCTTCTGCGCGGTCGCCGGATCCCAGTTCGTGACCGGCCACGACGTGTTGCCGGTGAGCAGCTTGACGCCCGGGTTCTGCTTGACGACCTCAACCACGGACTTGAGCTGGCCGGCGGTGACGGGGTTGCCGGCCGGGCCGCCGATGAACGCGATGTTGCCCTTGCCGTTGAGGGCCTTGACCATCCAGTTCGCCCACAGCGTGCCGGCCGAGGGCGAGCTCCAGTCGACGTAGGAAACGTAGTCCGAGCCGTCCTTGCCGCCCGGGTCGGCCGCCCACGGCACGACCTTCACACCGGCGTTGGTGGCCGCCCGCAGGGCCGGCAGCTCCGACTTGCCGAAGTCGGGGATCACGACGAGGGCGTTCGCGCCCTGCGCGACCATCGAGTTGATCTGCGAGATCGACTTCTGCAGGTCGCCCTCACCGATCTGGACGATCGTCTTCACGTTCGGGCACTTGGCCGCTTCCGAGCGCACCGCGGCCATGGACGCCTGCGACCACGCGTTGATCCCGAACCCGTCCTGGATGCCGAGCGTGACCTGCTTCGTACCGCAGAAGGCCTTGCTGTCGGTCTGGCCGACGTTCTGCAGTTCCTGCTCGAGGCTGATCGAGACACCGGTCGCGGCCCCGCCGCTGCTCTGGGCGCTGCCCTGGTTGGCGGCCGGCGAGGTGGTGTCCTTCGACTTCGCCGACGGTGAGCTGCTGCACGCGGCGAGGAGCGCGGCGGTCAGCGCGACGGCGGAGGTGAGCGCCCAACTGCGGCGCACGGTGGTCTTCGCCGCTGGCGGGCGGCCGGAAGGGCTAGGCATCGAGCGGACCTCCTACTGAGGGGACGGTTGCTGTGCGGTGCGGCCGCAACCACTGCCGCCAGGGCACGGTGCGGATCGCCATGCCGAGGCCGATGGCCGCGGCCTGGATGACGAGCTGGACCGCCTGCGACGCACCGGCGCCGAAGACGACCTGTTGCAGCTGGGTGAGGAACAGCGCGCCGCCGAGGGTGCCGACGACGGTGCCGGCGCCGCCGGCCGGCGAGGTTCCGCCGAGCACGACGGCCGCGATCGACGGCAGCAGGTAGGTGTCGCCGGCCGACAGTCCGGGCGTGCGGACGTAGCCGGCGAGCAGGACGGCGCCGATCGCGTAGAACAGTCCGGCCAGGCAGTAGGTGATCAACCGGTAGCGCAGGACGGGGTAGCCGGCCGCGTACGCCGCGGCCGGGCTGGTGCCGATCATGGTGAACCGGCGGCCGATCACCGTGCGCCGGCTGACGAGACCGACCACGGCCACGAGGACGACCGCCAGCCACACGATGGTGGAGAAACCGAGGATGCGGTGCGCGGCGAACGCGGCCAGAGCGTGCGGGGCCGTGCTGGTCGAGCTGCCGCTGGTGATCTTGAGGATCGTCCCGAGCAGCAGCGCGTTGACCGCGAGCGTCGCGACCAGCGGGGTGATGCCGAGGTAGACGATGGCCGCGGCGCTGACCAGGCCGGCCGCGAGGCAGGCGCCGAGCGCGGCGAGCACGGCCAGCAGGAGCCGGTCGCCCTGGCCGTCGGCGACCCGCGTGACCACGATCGCGGCCAGGCTGATCATGCCCGGTACCGCGAGGTCGAGGCCGCGTTGCTGGATCACCAACGTCTGGCCGATGCCCACGATCGCCAGCACGCCGGCGAACGGCAGCGTGCTCTGCAGCGAGCTGAGGCGCAGGCTGCCGTCGGCGATCAGCGGGCTGATCGCGAACAGCAGCGCGGTGGCCGGCCAGATCGCGAGGAACGGGTTGCGCAGCCGGGCCAGCGCACCGCGACCGGAACCCGGCGCGACCAGTGCCGGCGGCTCCTCACGAACGGCCAGTGATTCGGCCATCGTCACTGAGCGATCCATCCGCCGTCGGCCACGATCGTCGTGCCGTTGACGTAGGCGGCGCGGTCGGACAGCAGCAGTTCGGCCAGCTCGGCGATCTCCTCCGGTTCGCCGATGCGCCCCAGCGGCGTCTTCGCGTTGAGGCTCTCCTCGTAGCCCTCGATGGCGTCGAGATGCGGCTGCAGCATCGGTGTGCGGACGAAGCCGGGCGCGATCGTGTTCACCCGGATGCCCTGCGGCGCGAGCTCGACCGCGAGGGTCCGCGCCAGCGCCTCGACGGCGCCCTTGGTCGCGGCGTAGGCCGAACAGCCGGCGAAGCCGGCGTGCGCCGTCGTGGACGAGACGAACACGATCGCCGCGCCCCGTGGCAGTACCGGCGCGGCCGCCTGGACGATCATGAAGTGGGCGGCGACGTTGATCGCCCACTGCCGGTTCAGGCTCTCGAGCGTGGCGTCGGCCAGCGGCAGCGGGTCGAACAGGCTCGCGTTGAGGACGAGGCCGTGCAGCCCGCCGAAGCGCTCGATCGCCTGCTCCACGAGCGCGCCCGCGCCGGCCGGCTCGGCGAGTTCGTACGGCGCCGGGTGACCGGCGCCGCCGGCCTTGCCGACCCGCTCGGCGACGTCGGCGAGCCGGAGGGCGTCCCGGCCCTGGATGACGACGTTGGCTCCGGCGCTACCCAGGCGGGCGGCGATGGCGGCGCCCATCCCGGAGGTCGCTCCGGTCACGAGGTAGGTGCGGCCCGCGGCCCACGGCGGGACGGTGTCGGCAACCATGGGAACCCCCGGATGTCGTGGCGGCGTGCGCCTCGGTCGGTGCGGTGGCGGAAGTAAAGCGCCGCTGTTCAGCGCGTGTCAAGCATTACTTCACGATCGCAACCGAACGGCGTTCTTGCCGCGCGGGTGCTTCGCGTACGCGCGATACGCATCGGCTTGCAGCGTTGCCGACTGCGGCGGTTCGGCCGGTTTGCGCGATTCGAAGTGCGTGTGAATCAGTGCTTGACGGAGTTGTGTGACCGCACTTACATTCCGACCACCGCACCACCGCCCACCGACGCTGCAAGGAGCGCACCGTGGCTGCACCGACATCCGGCTCTCGCCAGGTCGTGCGAGGGGTCCGGCTCGCCTCGCAGGACCCCTCACTCGGCGAACTGCGCCGGGCGGACGTCCTCATCGAGGGTGACCGCATCGCCGCGATCGAGGCCGACCTCGGCCTTGTCGACGCCGAGGAGATCGCCGGGGCCGACCGCATCATGCTGCCCGGCTTCGTCGACACGCACCGGCACACCTGGCAGTCGCTGATCCGGCACGTCTCGACCGACTGGACGCTGCCCCAGTACTTCTCCGGCGTGCGCGGCGTCCTCGGCAAGGCCTACGAGCCCGAGGACATGTACGCGGCCAACCTGCTGGGCATGCTCGACGCACTGGACTCCGGCATCACGACCGTCGTCGACTGGTCGCACAACAACAACACGCCCGAGCACGCCGACGCGGCGATCCAGGCGGTGTTCGACGCCGGCATCCGCTGCGTCTGGGCGCACGGCAACAGCAACGACGAGTGGCTGCCGGTAAGTGACGTGCCGCAGTCCCGCGACGTCGTGCGGATCGCCAAGCAATGGTTCGACGGCGCCGACCAACTCGTGACGCTCGCCCTCGCCCCGCGCGGTCCGCAGTTCGCCACCAAGGAGGTGACGCTCGAGGACTTCGGGCTGGCCCGCGAACTCGACATCCCCGTCACCGTGCACGTCGGTGACGGTGCGTGGGGCCGCAGCAAGCCCGTCCTCTGGATGGACGAGCACGGGCTGGCCGACGCCCGCACGACCTACGTGCACGGCAACATGCTGGCCGACGAGGAGTACGACGTGATCGCCCGCACCGGCGGCTCGATCTCGATCGCCCCCGAGCTCGAGATGCACATGGGGCACGGCCGGCTGGCCACGTTGCGGGCGCGCGATCGCGGCATCCCCGTGTCGCTGTCGATCGACGTGTGCACGTCCGTCGGCGGGGACATGTTCAGCGCGATGCGAGCCGTCCTCGCCGGCAGCCGGTACCTGGTCAACCTCGCCGCGCTCGACGCGAACGAGGCGGTCGACCCGCTGCCACTGACCGCGCTCGAGGTGCTGAACTTCGCGACGCAGGGCGGCGCGACGACGGTCGGGCAGGGGGATCGGCTCGGCTCGGTGACCGTCGGCAAGAAGGCCGACCTTCTCCTGCTGCGCACCGACACCTACGGGATGGCGCCGCTGAACTACGTGGCCGGCGCGGTCGTCGAATCTGGCAACCCCCAGCTGGTCGACACGGTGTGGGTGGACGGCCGGATCGTCAAACGCGACGGCGTGCTGGTCGACCACGACTTCCGGCGCGTGCGCGACCTCGCCACCGCCGCGCGTGATCGCGTCCTCGGTCGAGCTGGTGTGGAGGATCCCGGCACCTGGCAGCCGGCCGTCTACGCCGCACCGGACGGGGAGTGACGATGGGCGCCACGATCCCCGACGACTTCGCCGACCTCGTCGGCCCGCCGGTCGTCCCCACGCTCGCGACCCTCAACCGCGACGGCAGCGTGCAGGCCACGCCGGTGTGGGCCACGCGCGACGGCGACGACATCCTGGTCGGCTCGGCGCACGGACGCGCCAAGGACCGCAACATGCGGCACCGCAGCGAGGTTGCGCTGTGCTTCGTCGATCCGGCCAACCCGTACCGGCACGTGAGCGTGGTCGGCGAGGTGGCCGAGGTGCTCGACGAGGACGACCCGGAGACGGCGGCGACGGTGACCGCGCACATCGACGACGCGGCCGTCGCCTACGTGGGCCAGAGCCCGTACCCGTTCCGCTCGCCGGGCGAGGTGCGTTCGCTGTTCCGGATCCGGCCGGTGCGGATCTCCACCTACCCGTGAGGGACGGGCCGGGGTGTCGCCTCGCGGCGAGCCGCGGCGACACC
>Ga0207667_10006111_pt1 | contig 14633 bp, 13 predicted proteins | sample KBSCornC52_FD_184301 | JGI IMG/M metagenome (GOLD analysis project Ga0207667, IMG submission 184301) | Corn rhizosphere microbial communities from Kellogg Biological Station, Michigan, USA - KBS Corn C5-2 (SPAdes) (version 2) | ecosystem: Host-associated > Plants > Roots > Rhizosphere > Soil ... | reverse complement strand
TTTCTGCTCCATCTCCTCGGCCTCAATGGTGAGGTCGCGGCCGGCGGTGGTGAGCTCGGCGATATCGGCCTTGAGGCTCTCGATGCGCTTTTCGGCTTCGCCCAACTCGTCGAGCACGGCGATGGCGGCCATCACAACCAGGCGATTGTCGCCGACCTGGCCGAAATCGCCCTTGAGGTCGAGCACGGTGCGGTTGAAGCGGTCGGCAAGCGCGAGCAGGTGCTCTTCCTGCCCGTCCTCGCACGCCATGCGATATTTCTTGCCGTCGATTTCGACCAGGACGTCAGCCATTGGCGAGCACGTCGTTGACGGTGTCCATGGCATCGACGAGGCGGCGCGCCACTTCGGCCGAGGCTTCGTCGAGCCGGCGCGCCCTGGCGCTGGCCTTGTCGAGGTCGCCGGCGAACCTGGCGCGCTCGGCGAGAAGCTTCTGCGTGTCGGCCTCGATGCGGGCATGGGTGCGCATGCGGCCGTTGAGGCTGCGCACGCTGGCCTCGAGGCGCTGAAAGGCTCGATCGAGACGCTCGGAGGCCGCCTCGTAGGTATCTTCGATGTCGCTCATGATCCGCCCGCAAATCACCCGATTCAGCCCCGCCTCACTATAGAGCGCTGTCATTGACAGGCAAATCGAACCTGTTAAGCCAGAGCCCGCTTCAAAACGCCTCGAAAACCCTAGGAAACGAGCGGATTTCATGACCAATTCAAAGACCGCCGACGAGATGGCGAATGCCATCCGGTCGCTCGCAATGGATGCCGTCGAGAAGGCCAATTCGGGCCATCCGGGTCTACCCATGGGCTGCGCCGACATTGCGACGGTGCTGTTCACCAAGGTCATGAAGTTCGATCCGAAACACCCGGAGTGGCCGGACCGCGACCGTTTCGTGCTGAGCGCCGGGCACGGCTCGATGTTGCTCTACGCGTCGCTGTACCTGCTGGGGTACGAGGATGCGACGATCGACCAGATCAAGAATTTCCGGCAGCTCGGGTCGAAGACCGCGGGCCACCCGGAGCATGGCTTCCTCAAGGGCATCGAGACGACGACCGGCCCGCTCGGGCAGGGCATCGCCAACGCGGTGGGCATGGCGATCGCCGAGGCGAAGCTTGCCGCCGAGTTCGGCAAGGACGTGGTGGACCACCACACCTGGTGCCTGTGCGGCGACGGCTGCCTGATGGAAGGCATCAGCCAGGAGGCGATCTCGCTCGCCGGGCACCTCAACCTCAACAAGCTGACGCTGATCTGGGACAATAACGGCATCACCATCGACGGGCACGTCTCGAACGCGGATTCGACCGACCAGCTCAAGCGCTTCCAGGCCTCGGGCTGGGACACCATCGCCATCGACGGCCATGACCAGGCGGCGGTCGAGAAGGCGCTCACCGACGCCAAGATTTCGAAGCGCCCGCTGCTGATCGCGGCGCGAACCACCATCGGCTTCGGCGCGCCGACCAAGGAAGGCACCGAGAAGGTGCACGGCTCGCCGCTGGGCAAGGACGAGCTCGCGGGGGCCAAGAAGAACCTCGGCATTACCTATCCGGCGTTCGAGATTCCCAAGGACACGCTCGAGGCGTGGCGCGCCGCGGGCACGCGCTCGGCCAACGAGGTCGGCGCCTGGCAGGGCCGCGTCAACGGGCTCGACCATGTCCGCAAGGCCGAGTTCGACCGGCGGATCAAGGGCGACCTGCCGGGCGGGCTGGCTGCCGCGCTCGACGCCTACAAGCAGAAGCTCGCGGCCGACAAGCCGAAGGTCGCGACCCGCAAATCGAGCCAGATGGCGCTCGACGTCATCAACGCGGTGATGCCCGAGACGGTGGGCGGTTCGGCCGACCTCACCGGCTCGAACCTCACCAACACGCCGCAGACGCTGCCCTTCACCGACCAGGACCGGTTCGGCCGCTACATGCGCTACGGCATCCGCGAGCACGGCATGTCGGCGATCATGAACGGCATGGCGCTGCACAAGGGCCTCGTGCCCTATGGCGGGACGTTCCTGGTGTTTACGGACTATGCCCGCCCGGCGATCCGCCTCAGCGCGATCATGGAGCAGCGCGTCATCTACGTGATGACGCACGACTCAATCGGGCTTGGCGAGGACGGGCCGACGCACCAGCCGGTTGAGCATCTCGCGGCGCTGCGCGCCATTCCGCACCTGCAGGTGCTGCGGCCGGCCGATGCGGTCGAAACGCTCGAGTGCTGGCAGATTGCGCTCGAGAGCAAGACCCGACCGTCGATCCTGGCGCTCAGCCGGCAGAACCTGCCGGCGCTGCGCACCGAATATGTGAAGGAAAACCTGTCGGCCAAGGGGGCCTACAAGATCGCGGGCGACGACAAGGCCGATGCGGTGATCTTTGCCACCGGCTCGGAGGTCGCCATCGCCGTCGATGCGCTGCCGCTGCTCAAACAGAAGGGCATTTCGGGCAAGGTCGTCTCGGTGCCCTCGCTCGAACTGTTCGACGCGCAGGACGACGCGTACAAGGCGAGAGTCATCGGCAAGCCGAAGGCGCGGGTCGCGGTCGAGGCCGGCATCGGGCTCAGCTGGCAGAAGCTTCTGGGCGAGAAGGGCCACTTCGTCGGCATGCATTCGTTTGGCGCCAGCGGCCCGGCCGAAAAGCTCTACGAGTATTTCGGCATTACGCCACAAGGCGTGGTTGAAGCCGTCACCCGCCAGTTGTAACCACCCAAGTTCACGTCAGACTTCCAAGGAGCCATCATGGCTGTACGCGTCGCAATCAATGGTTTTGGCCGCATCGGGCGGAATATTCTCCGCGCCATCGTAGAGTCGGGTCGCACCGACATCGAGGTGGTCGCCGCCAACGACCTCGGGCCGGTCGAGACCAACGCCCACCTGCTGCGTTTCGACAGCGTGCACGGCAAATTCCCGCATGAGGTGACCGTGTCGGGCGACACCATCAAGGCGGGCAACCAGTCGTTCAAGATGACGGCGGTCAAGAACCCGGCGGAGTTGCCGCACAAGAAGCTCGGCGTCGACATCGTGCTCGAATGCACCGGCATCTTCACGTCCAAGGAGAAGGCGTCGGCGCACCTGACCGCGGGTGCCAGGAAGGTGATCGTTTCGGCTCCGGCCGACGGCGCCGACTACACGATCGTCTATGGCGTCAACGACAAGGGGCTCAGCAAGGAGCACGTGGTCATCTCGAACGGCTCGTGCACCACGAACTGCCTCGCGCCGATGGCGATGGTGATGGACCAGTTCGTCGGCATCGAGAAGGGCATGATGACGACGATCCACTCGTACACGGGCGACCAGCCGACGCTCGATACGATGCACAAGGACCTTTACCGCGCCCGCGCCGCGGCGCTGAGCCAGATCCCGACCTCGACGGGCGCGGCCAAGGCGATCGGCCTCGTCTTGCCGCAGCTCAAGGGCAAGCTCGACGGCATCTCCATCCGCGTGCCGACGCCGAACGTGTCGCTGGTCGATCTCAACTTCGTGGCCAAGCGCAACACGACGGCCAAGGAGGTCAACGACGCGCTGATCGCGGCCTCGGAGGGCCCGCTCAAGGGCATCATGACCTTCACGCGCTATCCGCTGGTGTCGAGTGACCTCAACCACGATCCGCATTCGTGCACGATCCTGCTCGACCAGACCAAGGTGATCGAAGGCAACTTCGTCACGGTGTTCGGCTGGTACGACAACGAGTGGGGGTTCTCGAACCGCATGTGCGACGTGACGGCGGCGTTCGCGAAGACGCTCTGACAGGCCTCTGGAGCGCTGCCTGGGATTAGCAGGGCTGGTGCTCCTGCTGATTGGCATGGCGATGCTGCTCTGGAGATCGACGCGCATTCCGGTTGATCCCAATGCGCATGACGAAGGACCGAACATTCAGGGCGGCACCAGGATGCCGCCCTATGATCAGTAAATCCAAGTCTCGATCTCTCCGCTCCGTCATCCTCGGGCTCGACCCGAGGACCCAACGGAATTCGCCGCTCGCGGTGGCGGAGAGAGTGTCTGGGTGGCCGGGTCGAGCCCGGCCATGACGGAACCGAGAGATCGTATGGACCGAACGACTGAATCGGCGCCGCTGGCTAAGCTGGAAACCGAGAGAGCGGGACCGGTCGCAAATCAGGTGGTGATCGTTACCGCCTCCGCGCTTCGCTTGCTCGGGCCGTGATACACCGCCTCGACATTGTTGCCGTCGGGATCGAGCAGGAAGGCGGCGTAGTAGCCGGGGTGGTAGGGGCGCTCGCCGGGCGCGCCGTTGTCGCGGCCGCCGGCGGCGAGACCGGCGGTGTACCAGCGCTCGACCGTCGCGCGGTCGGGCGCCTGGAGGGCGAAGTGGACGTGGCTCGAGGTGTCGCCGTGATCGACCCAGAGCTCATCGGCAAAGAAGTGATCGGGTGCGTTGACGACCGGGATGCCGAGCACCCCGAGCACGGCGGTGTAGAAGCGGCGGCTCGCCTCGAGGTCGCGCGCTCTGAGGTGCAGATGGTCGATCATGCGGCCGCGCTTGAGTTCCATCAAAACGTTCCCTTTCATTTCGTGAAGGTGCCCGGTATCTAACCTCGAAGCCAAGCCGAAGGACATGGGTCATGAGCGCGTTCAAGACGATCGAGGGGATGGATTTTTCGAACAAGCGCGTGCTGCTGCGCGCCGACCTCAACGTGCCCGTGCAGGACGGCAAGGTGACCGATGCGACGCGCATCGAGCGCGTGGTGCCGACGATCCGCGAGATCATCAAGCAGGGCGGCAAGGCGATCCTGATCAGCCATTTCGGCCGGCCCAAGGGCAAGGTCGACAAGGCCTTTTCGCTCGAGCAGGTGGTGCCGGCGGTGGCCGATGCGGTGGGCCATAAGGTGGGCTTCGTCGATACCGACTGGGTCGATGTGAGCAACGCCAAGAAGGCGATCGACAGCGCTCCCGCGGGCTCGATCCTGGTGCTCGAGAATACGCGGTTCTCGCCCGGCGAAGAGGCGAACGACCCGGAGCTCGCAAAGAAGATGGCGTCGCTGGGCGACATCTACATCGACGACGCGTTCTCGGCAGCACACCGGGCGCATGCCTCGACCGAGGGGCTGGCGCATCTGCTGCCGTCGGCGGCGGGACTGGCCATGCAGGCCGAGCTCGAGGCGCTGGAGAAGGGACTGGGCAACCCCAGGAAGCCGGTGATCGCGCTGGTCGGCGGAGCCAAGGTTTCGACCAAGATCGAGCTGCTCCAGAACCTTGTTACAAAAGTCGACGCGCTGGTGATCGGCGGCGCCATGGCCAACACGTTCCTGCTCGCCGAGGGCATCGCCATCGGCAAGTCGCTGGCCGAAAAAGACATGGGCGACACGGTCGACGCGGTGCTCAAGAAGGCCGAGAAGGCGAACTGCGCCATCATCGTGCCGGTCGACGCGGTGGTGGCCTGGAAATTCGAGCCGCACGCGACGCACCAGAATTACGGGCTCGATGCCATGGACCCCGAGGGCATGATCCTCGACATCGGGCGGCAGTCCCGCATCCGCATCAAGGGCGCCATCGACGAGGCGGCGACGCTGGTGTGGAACGGGCCGCTCGGCGCGTTCGAGACGCCGCCCTTCGACGGGGGCACGACCGAGATCGCGCGCTATGTGGCGGAACGGACGAAAGCGGGCAAGCTGGTGTCGGTCGCCGGCGGCGGCGACACCGTGTCGGCGCTGGCACATGCCGGGGTCAAGGACGCGTTCACCTACGTGTCGACGGCGGGCGGGGCGTTCCTCGAATGGATGGAAGGCAAGACCCTGCCGGGGGTGGCGGCGCTGATGAAATAGGGCAGGGGGCGGACCCGCCCCCCACCCACCACGCTACGCGTGGTCCCCCCTCCCCGGCCTGCGGCCGAGGAGGGAGCCCGACTGAATCAGCGCGGTGGGGTAACTGCATGCTCCGACTTTCGTCCTACGCCGCAGGTTCAATCGGAACTTTCGCCGGGCGATCCTATTGTCGCCTTATTCCGACCAAGTGGGAGAGACCCGTGCCGACGCTTGCCGACACCGCCAAAGCTCTTGTCGCGCCCGGCATGGGCATCCTGGCCGCCGATGAATCCGAGGGAACGATCGCCAAGCGCTTCGCGGTGATCGGGCTGCCGGTGACGTTCGAGACGCGGCGCGACTACCGCGAGATGCTGTTCCGCTCGCGCGAGGCGATGCAGCATTACATCACCGGCGCCATCCTCACCGAGGAGACGCTGACGCAGAATGCCGCCGATGGAACGCCGTTTGTCGCGATCCTCGCCGAGAGCGACGTGATGCCGGGGATCAAGGTCGACCGCGGGGCCTTCGCCATGCCGGGCACGCGCGGCGAGAAGATCACCGAGGGGCTCGACGGGTTGCGCGCCCGGCTCGACCATTATCGCAAGCTCGGCGCGAAATTCGCCAAATGGCGGGGCGTCATCGCGGTGAGCGACTACGCGCCGTCGCGCAACGGCATCCGGGCCAATGCGCATGTGCTGGCGCGCTACGCGGCGCTTTGCCAGGAAGCCGAGATGGTGCCGGTGGTCGAACCCGAGGTGCTGGCCGACGGCGAGCCGGGCGACCATTCGATCGACCGCTGCGCCGAGGTGACCGGCGAGACGCTGGGCACGGTGTTCGACGAGCTGAGGCTTGCGGGGGTCGATTTGAGCGGCATGCTGCTCAAGCCGAACATGGTGACGCCGGGCGTGCGCTCGAAGGACCAGGTCAGCGAAGAGGAAGTGGCGCAGCGCACCATCGAGGTGCTGCGGGCCAACGTGCCGGCGGCAGTGCCCGGGATCGCCTTCCTCAGCGGCGGCCAGTCCGATGCGGCGGCAACGGCCAACCTTTCGGCGATCAACCGGCTCGGGCCGCACCCATGGGCGGTGACGTTCTCGTTCGGCCGGGCGCTGCAGCAGGCGGCACTTCTCGCCTGGGGCGGCGATGCGGCAAATGTGCCCAAGGCGTCGGCGGCGTTCGCGCATCGCGCCAAAATGAATGCCCTGGCGTCGGCCGGGGCCTGGCGGCACGATCTGGATCGCGCCGCTTAACCTATTTGCTGCCAGAATTTGCGGTAATAGAGCGGGCCTCGGATATAAGGCCCGCCATGACCGCGCAGATTTTCCTCATCGCTCCGTCCGACGCCGACGCCATGTCGTGCCTCAAGGTGCTCGACGAAGCCCTGGCGGCCTCGCCGGTGGCCGCGCTGCTGCTGCCGCGCGGCCAGCGCAGCGAGGGCAGCTACAAGGCGCTGGTCAAGGGTGTGGCGCCGCGGGCCCAGGCGGCCGGCGTGGCGGTGTTGATCGAGGGCGATCCGGGACTGGTGCGGACGCTGGGCGTCGACGGCCTCCACGTCGAAGGCGGGGTCAGCGAGGTCAAGGCGGCCACCAGCGCGCTCAAGCCCGACTACATCGTCGGGGCCGGGCAGATCGCCTCGCGGCACGATGCGATGAGCAAGGGCGAACTCGGGCCGGACTATATTTTCTTCGGGCCGTTGGCCGGTTCGCGCGACCCCGAGCAGCGCGAAATGGCGCGCTGGTGGGCCGAGATCATGGAAGTGCCGAGCGTGCTCTCGGACCCTGCGGCGACGGCGGATTCGGCGACCGCCGAGGGATCGGAGTTCATCGGGCTGGGCGAGAGCCTGTGGGCCGCGCCGGAGGGCGTGACGGCCCGGCTCGAGGCGATCGCCAAGGCGCTGGAGACGACGCGTTGACGCCGATCGCCGCAGCACTTCTGCTGGCGGTGGGTGCCACCGTCGCGCCGGCGCTGGCGGCGCCGGCCAGCGCGCCCCCGAGCCAGGCGTCGAGCGCGCCGGACTCGACGCCCCTGGCGCCCGGCGGCGACCGGGCGGTGATCAACAACTATCTCGGGCTCGACGACAGCAATACGCTGCCGACGCCGGAAACGGCCGGCAACGACGCGACGAGCATCAGCCAGGACATCTTCGCCAAGCGGGACGACGCGTATGGCGCGTTCCAGCGCGGCTACTACCTGACGGCGCTGTCGCTGGCGCTGCCGCGGGCGGAGAAGGCCGATCCGGCGGCGCAGACGCTGATCGCCGAAATCTATGCCAAGGGGCTGGGCGTGGCCGAGAACGTGGCGACTGCGTCGAGCTGGTATTCGCTCGCGGCCAAGAATGGCGACCGCATGGCGGCGTTCGAGCTGGGGCTGCTCTACCTCAATGGCGACGGTGTGCCCAAGAACAGGCAGCGCGCGGCCGAGCTGTTCAAGGAGGCGGCGGACAAGGGCTATCCGCCGGCCGAATACAATCTGGCACTCATGCATGTGGACGGCACGGACGCCTCGCCGAGCCTCACTGACGCGGCGACGCTGATGAAATCGGCGGCCGATGCCGGGCTCGCCGAAGCGCAGTACGATTATGGCTCGATGCTGATGGACGGCGCGGGCGTTGCGCCGAACCCCGAGGAAGGGGCACGGCAGATCGGGCTGGCGGCGCAGCAAGGGCTGGTCGAGGCCGAAATCGAATATGCGACGCTGCTGTACCTCGGCAAAGGCGTTGCCAAGGACCTGCACCAGGCGGTGGGCTGGTACGATCGTGCCGCCAACGCCGGCAATCCGGTGGCGCAGGACCGCTACGCCAAGCTGCTCGCGGTGGGGGAGGGCGTGCCGCTCGACCTCAAGCAGGCGGCGATGTGGCGGGCGCTGGCGCGGCGGCAGGGCCTCACCGACCCGGTGCTGGACAAGCTGCTGATCAGCATTCCGCAGGCCGACCTCAACGCCGCCGAGGAACTCGCACGGTTCTGGCCGAGCAAGCCGCCGACGGCGGCCGACACCGCGGCCGAAGCGGCCAGGGAGCGGGCGGCGGCAGCATCGGTGTCGTCGACCAAGCTGGCCGGAAGCTAGCGCCGAAAGCCCCGCGACGGCGCGCGGCACCCTCAATGCCGACTGCATCCCCCCTCCGGCTCGATGACGGACCTGGCGAAGGGCCAAGTCCTGTCTCGCTTCCTCCCCCGCAAGGGGGAGGTGCGCCGACTGCAGCATCCGGCTTGAACCGCAGGGCGTTCTGGGCCAGATAGCGCCACACTCTCACACAAAGTTGCGGTTCATGGCCCGTTCGGCGCTTCTCAACATCATGGTCACGGCGGCGTTCAAGGCCGGGCGGTCGCTGACGCGCGATTTCGGCGAAGTCGAGAATTTGCAGGTTTCGGTCAAGGGGCCGGCGGACTTCGTCTCCAATGCCGACCGCGCGGCCGAAAAGATCGTGCATGACGAGCTCAGCAAGGCACGGCCGACCTACGGCTTCCTGATGGAAGAGGGCGGCGAGATCAAGGGCACCGACGGTCAGCATCGCTGGATCATCGATCCACTCGACGGCACCACCAATTTCCTGCACGGCATCCCGCTGTTTGCCGTGGCGATCGCGCTGCAGCGCGGCGAGGAGATCGTCGCCTCGGTGATCTACAACCCGATCACCGAAGAGCTCTACGTGGCCGAAAAGGGCGGCGGCGCCTGGCTCGACGACAAGCAGCGGCTGCGCGTTGCCAACCGCAAGCACCTTGCCGATGCCGTGGTGGTCACCGGGATCAATTCGCAGGGCCGCGACAGCGACATGCTGGAGCTGAGGCAACTGGTGCAGGTGGTGCCCGCGGTCGCCGGCATCCGGCGCACCGGATCGGCCTCGACCGACTTCGCCTGGCTTGCCGCCGGCCGCTTCGATGCCTACTGGGAAGCCGGGCTCAAGCCGTGGGATGTGGCGCCGGGCTGGTTGCTGCTGCGCGAGGCCGGCGGCACCATGACGGATTTCGCCGGAACAGCCGGCAGCATCTGGAACGGGCAGGTGGTCGCCGGCAACGAGACCATCCAGGGCCAGCTCCTCAAGATCATCAAAGGCGTGAAATAGCCGGGAAACGCGGCATTCTGCCTTGGATGGAGCATCGCCAAGCCATTGTCACGCCGGAATGGTGTGACTAGGCTGATGAAATCATGCCGAACCGGCTGGGGCCATGTCGCAGACCTACGACCCGTACCACCTCAAAAGCCCAACGATCTACCTGATCAAGAACGTCGTGTTCCTGATCATCGTGGCGCTGGTGGGGGCGATCCTGTGGCAGGAAATCCTCAAATTCTTCGTCGCCAACCCGTTCATCAACAGCCTGATCGTGCTGGTGGCGGTGACCGGCATCTTCTTGAGCTTCCGCCAGATCATCCGCCTGTTCCCCGAGATCAAATGGGTGAACTCGATGCAGGACGGCACCATGGCGCGGGTGCGCCAGCCGGTGCTCCTGGCGCCCGTCGCCGGCATGCTGCGCGACCGGCTGGGGGAAGCGGTGATCACCCCGGCGTCGATGCGCTCGATCCTCGATTCCGTCGGCAACCGCCTCGATGAAGCCAAGGACACGTCGCGCTACCTCACCGGCCTCCTGGTCTTTCTCGGCCTGCTCGGCACGTTCTACGGCCTGCTGCAGACGGTAACGAATGTGGGCGCCACCATCCAGGCGCTCGACACCTCGACCGGCGATCTCGCGAGCGTCTTCGCCAACCTCAAGGCGGGCCTGGCCGGGCCGCTCGAGGGCATGGGCACGGCGTTCTCGGCCTCGCTGCTCGGGCTTTCCGGCTCGCTGATCCTGGGCTTTCTCGACCTGCAGACGAGCCAGGCACAGAACGCGTTCTACACCGATCTCGAGGACTGGATGACCTCGATGACCGAGCTCGACCATCCGATGACGCAGATGCAGGCGACCGGCATGGGCCTGCCCGGCGAGGAGATGTCGGCGATGATCGAGCGGCTCGGCTCGACCATGCAGAACTCGGACTCGTCGCAGAACGCCATTCGCGCCATGGCGGAGCTGGCGCGCGGCATCGACGGGCTGGTCAAGCATATCCGCGCCGAGCAGGCCGACATCCGCATCCATATCGAGGAGCAGGGCGACACCAACAAGAAGCTGCGCGAACTGATCGAAGCCATGCTGCGCGAGGATCAGAACAGCAGCCGGCCCAACTAAGGGCGCAATGCACAGGCATCCGATCGCGCCGAACGGGGACTTTCCATGGCGTCGCTGAGCCGTACGCGCCGGTCGCAGGTGACCAATTACTGGCCGGGCTTCGTCGACGCCCTGTCGTCGCTGCTGCTGTGCATCATCTTCCTGCTCTCGCTGTTCATGCTGACGCAGTTCTTCCTGGGCCAGGAGATCCAGGGCAAGGACACGGCGATGACCAAGCTCAACTCGCAGATCGCGCAGTTGACCGAGATGCTGCAGCTCGAGCGCAGCAACAACACGGATTTGCAGGGCAATTTGGCGACGCTGCAGGCGACGCTCGCCACCACCACCGACCAGCGCGACAAGCTGCAGGGACAGATCGCGACGCTCGGCACCGGCACGAGCGACAAGGACGCGCAGATCGCCGGGCTCAGCAGCGACCTTGCCAAGCAGAAGGACCTTTCGGCCGACGCCGCCGCGCAGGTGGCGCTGCTCAATCAGCAGCTGTCGGCGCTGAGGACGCAGCTCGGCGCGCTGGAGCAGGCGCTCAACGCGTCGGAGGCCAACGCGGCGCAGAGCAAGACGCAGATCGCCGATCTCGGCCAGCGGCTCAACCTGGCGCTGGCGCAGCGGGTGCAGGATCTGTCGCAGTACCGGTCGGACTTCTTCGGGCGGCTGCGCAAGATCCTCGAGGGCCGCACCGACGTGCAGGTGGTGGGCGACCGCTTCGTGTTCCAGTCGGAAGTGCTGTTCCCGCCGGGCGACGCGACGATCTCCGACCAGGGCAAGGCGGCACTCGACAAGCTCGCCGGCGCGGTCAAACAGCTGCAGAGCGAAATCCCGCCGGACATCAACTGGGTGCTGCGCATCGACGGCCACACCGACAAGCGGCCGATCAACACGCCGGAGTTCCCCTCGAACTGGGAGCTGAGCGCGGCGCGTGCCATCGCGGTGACGAAGTACCTCGCGGCCAACGGGGTTTCGGAGCAGCACCTGGTGGCCGCCGGCTTCGGCGACAGCCGGCCGATCGATCCGGGCGACACGGATGCGGCCTACGCCAAGAACCGCCGCATCGAGTTCAAGCTGACGGACGGGTAAGTGGAGCGGCGTTTCACGGCGCCGGCAGTCGGCGCTCCTTTGCCGCGATCCCTCCGCTCCGTCATCCGCGGGCTTGACCCGCGGACCCAGCCAATCTCTCCGTGCACCCTGCATATGCATCTGGGTGGCCGGGTCCAGCGCCCGGCCATGACGGAACCGAGAGATGCGGTGCCGAGTCAGCAGATGCGGCTTGCGCGACGATCCGGCGCAAGCGGCCGCCCCCTCCGTCACGCTGACGAGCGCCACCTTTCCCCGCAGACGGGAGAAGGACCCAACTGCCAGGCTCCCGGACAGGTTTAGCTACTCCGCCGCCTTCGGCTCTTCCAGCCGGAACTGCAGTTTCGCCAGCTCGGCGTAGCGGCCGCCTTTTTCCACCAGTTGGTCGTGGGTGCCCTGGTCGATCAGGCGGCCGTGGTCGAGGACGAGGATGCGGTCGGCATCGCGGATGGTGGCGAGGCGGTGGGCGATGACGAGGGTGGTGCGGCCCTGCATCAGGTGCTCGAGCGCGAGCTGCACCAGCCGCTCGCTCTCGGCGTCGAGGGCGGAGGTCGCCTCGTCGAGCAGCAGGATGGGGGCATCCTTGAGCAGCGCGCGGGCGATGGCGAGTCGCTGCTTCTGGCCGCCCGACAGCATGACGCCGCGCTCGCCCACGATCGAATCATAGCCGTTCTCGAGCTGGACGACGAAATCGTGGACCAGCGCCGCCCTCGCCGCCGCTTCGACCTCGGCGTCGGTGGCCTCGGGCTTGCCGAAGCGGATGTTGTCGGTGACGGTGCCGGCGAAAATCGTCGGCTCCTGCTCGACATAGGCGAAGCGGTGGCGGAGGTCGGCGAGGCGCACGTCGCGGATGTCGAGGCCGTCGACCAGCACGCGGCCGGCGCTGACGTCGTAGAAGCGCTGGGCCAGGGCGAAGACGGTGCTCTTGCCGGCGCCCGAGGCGCCGACCAGCGCGACGGTCTCGCCGCGCTGCACGGCGAAATCGAGATCGATCAGCACCTTCTCGTTGTCGCGCGTCTCATAGGCGAAGTTGACGTGCTCAAAGGCGATGGTGCCGAGCGGCGGCGAGGGCATCACCACCGGGCGCGCCGCCTCGGTGATGTTGGCCCTGGTGTGGAGGATCTCGATCAGCCGCTCGGTGGCGCCCGAGACGGTCTGCAGCGAACCCATGACTTCGGAGATCGAGCTCAGCGCGTTGGTCGCCATCAGGGCGTAGATCATGAACTGCGCAAGCTGGCCGGCGGTGGCGTTGCCGTCGAACACGGCCTTCGACCCCCACCAGATCAGCACCACGAGGCCGACGACCACGAGGAACATGATGGTGGCGATCATCAGCGCGCGGGCGCGCAGGCGCACCACTTCGGCGCGGTAGGAATCCTCGGCGCGGCCGGCGTAGATCTCAGACTGCGCCGGCTCCTGCACGAAGCTCTTGATGGTCTTGCTGGCGCCGAGCGCCTCGGTCGCCATCGCCGACATCTCGGCCAGCGCGTCCTGGGTGCGGCGCGACATCTTGCGGAGCTTGCGGCCGATCATGATGGCCGGAATGATCGTGGCGGGGGCGATGATCACCACGGCGAGCGCCAGCCACCAGGAGGTGAGGAACATCAGGACGACGGCGCCGACGATGGTGATCATGCCGCGCAGCGTCATCGACAGGCTCGAGCCGATGGCGCCGCGGATGGTGGCGACGTCGCCGTTGAGGCGCGAGGTCAGCTCGCCGACGCGGTGGGTATCGTAAAAGGTCGCGTCGAGCGTCAGCAAATGGTCGAAGGCTTCGCGGCGGAGGTCGGTCAGCACCCGCTCGCCGAGCACCGAGACCGAGTAGAAGCGCAGGCCGCTGGAGATGGCCATGACGAAGGCGACGCCGATGATCAGCCAGCCATAGTTGGCGATCTCGCCGAGGTTCTGCTGCACGAAGCCCTTGTCGACGATGCGCCCGGCCACGAACGGGATGACCAGCGAGGTGACCGCGGCGATCACCAGGAACGTCAGGGTCGACGCGACGCGCCAGCGGTAGCGCATGATGAACGGGATGAGGGCGCGCAGCGGCTGCAACGATTTGGCATCAAGGCGCTGCCCGGAGGCCTGCCGGCTCAACCGGGGCGTCACATTCGCGGCGATAGGCTGGGTGTCGGTGGCCAAAGTGCCATCGATATAGGCAGATGGCCGATAAGCCGCAACCCGCGCCCGTGCCGCAGGCGGGCCTTGCCCGACCGGGGTTTTTTCTGTACAGAGCCCGCCAATCGACGTTTTTGGCTCAGCGGGCGCAGTTCTGCGCCCGTTTGATTTGAGGCTCCGCCATGAAGAAAGACATCCACCCCGACTACCACCTGATCACCGTGGCGATGACCGACGGGACGACCTACCAGACGCGGTCGACCTACGGCAAAGAGGGCGACACGCTGCAGCTCGACATCGATCCCAAGACCCACCCGGCCTGGACCGGCGTGACCGGCAATCTGCTCGACCGCGGCGGTCGCGTCAGCCGCTTCAAGGAGCGGTTCAAGGGCCTGGGCATCTAAGCTTCGGCACTTTCCGATTATCGAAGGCCCTGCTTCGGCGGGGCCTTTTTGTTTGTTCGGGACCGCGAGAGCGCAATTTCTCCGCCCGTCATGGCCGGACTGATCCGGCCACCCATCCGAACGAGCCGCTCGCGTGCGCCGTGAGTTCGGCCG
>Ga0207667_10006110_pt1 | contig 14633 bp, 11 predicted proteins | sample KBSCornC52_FD_184301 | JGI IMG/M metagenome (GOLD analysis project Ga0207667, IMG submission 184301) | Corn rhizosphere microbial communities from Kellogg Biological Station, Michigan, USA - KBS Corn C5-2 (SPAdes) (version 2) | ecosystem: Host-associated > Plants > Roots > Rhizosphere > Soil ... | reverse complement strand
GAGATGCTTGCGCAGCCGGTGGATGTAGATGTCGATCGCATCGGCGCTCGGTTCGTCGTCGAGCGCGAACACGCTGTCCATCAGCCGCGCCTTCGACACCGTCTTGTTCTGCTGCAGCATCAGCGTTTCGAGAATCGCGTGCTCGCGGCGGCGCAGCGCGAGCACCGCGTCACCGCAGCGGAATTCGCGCGTGCCGAACGCATAGACGAGATCTCCGCACACGAGCTGCGTCGTGGCGACGCCCGCCTGCCGGCGGATCAGCGCGCGGATCCGTGCAACCAGTTCGCGCGATTCGAACGGCTTCACCACGTAATCGTCGGCGCCCGCGCCGAAGCAGTCGACCTTGTCGTCGACCGAACCGTGCGCGGTCAGCATCAGCACCGGCACGTTGTCGTTGCGGCGCCGCAGCCGCGCGAGCACTTCCTTGCCGCTGATGCCGGGCAGCCGCATGTCGAGCAGCACCGCGTCGTAGCGCTCGGTCTTCAGCACCGTGTCCGCGCGCTCGCCGTCGCCGACGCAGTCGACCGCGAAATCCTCGCCGCGCAGCAGGTTCACGATCCAGTGCGCGAGTTCGGCGTTGTCTTCGACCAGCAGGAGTTTCATGACGGCATCTCTTCAATCAAAGGCGGGCAGCCGCACAGTCACGACGATACCGCGATTACCTGGCCCTGGCGCGAGCGTCGCGCTGCCGCCGTGCGCCTGCGCGATCTCGCGGACGATCGCGAGGCCGAGGCCCGAGCCTTCGGTGTCGGCCGCCACGCGGTAGAACCGCTTGAACACGTGCGGTCGCGCTTCGGCCGGAATGCCGGGGCCGTTGTCGACCACGTCGAGCACGACCGCGTCGCCGTCGCGCCGCGCGACGACCGTCACGCAGCCGCCCGGCTGCGTATAGCGCACCGCATTGTCGACGAGGTTCATCACCAGCGCGGTCAGCAGGCTGTCGCTGCCCGCGACGTCGAGCCGTTCGCCGAGATCGGCGCCGAGGTCGATGTCGCGCCGCTGCGCGAGCACGATCGTTTCCTCCAGCACGCTCGACACCACCGCGGCGAGATCGACGCGATGCGTGAGCAGCGTCGGCGGGGTCGCTTCCGCATGCGCGAGCAGCAGCAGCTTGTCGGTCACGTCGGCCATCTTGCGGCTGCTGCGCTGCATGCTGTCGAGCACCGACGCGAGGTCCGGATCGCCGTTGCCGCGCTGCTGCGCGTACTGGATCTGCGTGTCGAGCACCGCGATCGGCGTGCGCAGCTGGTGCGCCGCGTCGGCGATGAAGCGGCGCTGCGTGGCCGTGTGCGTATTGAGCCGCGCGATGCACTGGTTGATCGCGTCGACGATCGGCCGCAGCTCATGCTGCAGCCGCTCCGGGCGAATCGGCTCGAGCTCCATCGGCCCGCGGTCCGCGACGTCGTCCTTCAGCTTCATCAGCGGGCGCAGCTCGAGCGTGAGGCCGAGATAGACGAGCACGATCGCGAGCACCAGCATCAGCGACAGGCGCACGAGCTGCGGCCGCCAGATCGTCGCGACCATCGCGTCGTACGAGCGCGTCGTCTTCGCGACGACCACCGTGACCGTCTCGACCTGCCCCTCGTCGTACAGCTGCCGGTCGTAGGCGGCCGCGCGCAACGGCAGGTCGTCGAGCGTCGTGGCGTACAGCGTCGGGGCGACGCCGTGCCGGGCGGGCGCCTCGAGCGCCGGGTTGCCCGCGAGCAGCCGGCCGTGGCCGTCGATCACCTTGTAGAACACCGAGTCGCGCGACGGCGATTCGAAGATCTCCAGCGCGGCCGGTGGCACGTCGGCGACCGGCAGCCCGTTGCGCCACTCGACGTCCTCGCCGATCGTGCGCGCGGACGCGACGAGCGCGCTGTCCTGCACGAGCGCGGCCGTGCGCCGCGCGGTGTCGTACGACATCGCGCCCGCGATCAGCACGAAAGCCGCCAGCGGCAGCAGCAGCCACCACAGGAGCCGCCCGCGCAGGCTGTGCGCCATGCCTTCTCCTCAATGCCGAACCGCGCCGGGGTAACCGGCGCGGTTCGGGCGTGTCATCCGATGCGTGCGTGGCTCAGAACGCGGCGGGACGCCACTTCAGCAGCCGCTTTTCGACCCAGGTCAGCAGGTAGTCGGCGGCCAGCGCGACCACGGCGAGCACGATCATCGCCGCGAACACGCCGCTCGCGTTGAATGCGCCCTGGGCGGTGGAGATCAGCAGGCCGATACCTTGCTTGGAACCCAGGAATTCGCCGACGACCGCACCGACCAGCGCGAAGCCGAAGCTCACGTGCAGGCTCGCGAGAATCCAGCTCAGCGCGGACGGAATCACGACCGCCGTGGTGATCTGCCGGCGCGACGCGCCGAGGATCTGCGCGTTCGCGATCAGGTAGCGGTCGGCTTCGCGCACGCCCTGGAACGCGTTGCCGAACACGACGAAGAACACCATCACGACGGCCAGCGCGATCTTCGACGCCATCCCGAGGCCGAGTGCGATCACGAATATCGAACCGAGCACGACGCGCGGAATCGAGTTGGCGATCTGGATGTACAGGCCGAACACGTCGGCCATCAGCTTGTTGCGGCCGAGCACGATCCCGCAGATCACGCCCGCGACCGAGCCGATCACGAAGCCGATCCCGGTTTCCTCGAGCGTGACCCATACCTGCGTGAGCAGCGGCCCTTGCGACGTGCCGTTGACGAACCAGTCCTGGATCTGCTCGAAGATCAGCGACGGCATCGAGAAGAAGAACGGGTCGATCCACTTCAGCCGTGCGGCGAGTTCCCAGCCGCCGAGCACGACGACGAGCACGGCGATCCGCAACGTGACGATCAGGTTGCGCCGGCGGCGCAGCCGGCGTTGCGCGGCGCGCTCGTCGTCCTCGAGCGTCGTCGCGGTAAGGGCGGTAGTTGGAAGCGTCATGTCGGTCATGCTCCTGTCCTTGCTGTTTGTTGCCATGGCTGCCGTGCGGTCAGCCGATCTGCACTTCTTCGCGCAGGTCGTGCCAGATGTCCTTGGAAATTTCGACGAAGCGCGCGTCGTAGCGCACTTCCGACATGACGCGCGGGCGCGGCAGGTCGATCTCGTACACGCGCTTGAGCGTCGCGGGGCGCGCGGTCAGCACGAACACGCGGTCGGCGAGTGCGATCGCCTCCTCGAGATCGTGCGTGACGAACACGACCGAGCCCTTGTTCGCGGACCACAGCTGCAGCAGTTCGTCCTGCATCAGCGTGCGCGTCTGCATGTCGAGCGCGGAGAACGGCTCGTCCATCAGCAGGATTTCCGGCTGGTTGATGAAGGTCTGCGCGAGCGCGACGCGCTTGCGCATCCCGCCGGAGAGCTGGTGCGGGTAGTGCTTCGTGAACTTGTCGAGGCCGACCTTGCGGATCCATTCCTCGGCCTGCGTGTACGCGACGTCCTTCGAGCGGCCGCGAAACAACGGGCCTGCCGCGACGTTGTCGATCACGTTGCGCCACGGGAACACGGCATCCGCCTGGAACACGAAGCCGATGCGCGGGTCGATCCCGTCGACCGGGCGACCCATCACGCGCACCTCGCCCGACACCGGCTTGAGCAGCCCGGTGATCAGGTTCAGCGTGGTCGACTTGCCGCAGCCGGTCGGCCCGACGATCGCGATGAACTCGCCGCGCGCGACGCTCATGCTGAAGTCGCGCAGCGCGACGGTGGCCTTGCCTTCCGGCGAAATGAAGCGGCACGACACATTGCGAAACTCGATCGCCGGCGTGCTCGGGGAAACTGCCTGGTTCATCGCATTCGTCCTGCGGGTGAAGAGGGCGCCGCATCGTGGCGGCGCCGGGCCGGTCAGCCGGACCGGAACGGGGAACGCACGGCGGCGGGATCGCCGCCGCGGGCGCCTGTACCGGGATCGATTACTTCGCGTTGACGAAATCGTTGGTGTAGGTGCGCGCCAGATCGATGTGCTTGCCCTTCACCGACGGGTTGAACGCCGACAGCACCTTCAGCACGGTCGCCGGGCCGTCGGCCGGCATCTTCGCGTCGGCGGTGTACATCGGCAGCGACGCCTTCAGCGCGGACACGTACAGGCCCTTGTCCTTCTGGTAGTCGGCCGGCATCTTCGCGGCGATTTCCTCGGCGCTGTGCGTGTGGATGAACTGCATCGTCTTCGCGAACGCGTGCGCGAGCTTGGTGGCTTCCGCCTTGTGCGAATCGGCCCAGGCCGACTGCACGTACAGGCTCGCGGCCGGGTAGGTGCCGCCGAGCGCGGCGCGCGTGCCTTCGAGGGTGCGCATGTCGACCAGCACCTTCGCGTCGCCCATCTTCTCGAGCGCGGACACGGTCGGCTCGGTCGTCATCCCGGCGTCGATCCGGCCCTGCTTGATCGCGGCGATGAAGCTCGCGTCGGCGCCGACCGGCAGCATCGTGTACTGCGTCGACGGCACACCGCGCTGCAGTGCCAGGTATTGCGTGAGGAAGCTGGTCGACGAGCCGAGGCCCGTCACGCCGAGCGTCTTGCCCTTCGCATCGGCCATCGACTTGAAGGTCGGCGCGGCCTTGGTCGAAACCATTTCGACCTCGCCCGGCACCTGGCAGAGCACGGCGATCGCCTTCACGTCCTTGCCCTTGCTCTGCAGGTCGACCGTATGGTCGTAGAAGCCGACGACGCCTTGCACGGCGCCCGCCAGCAACTCGTTCTCGGCGTCGACGCCGGCCGGTTGCGACAGCAGCTCGACGTCGAGCCCTTCGGCCTTGAAGTTGCCGAGCTCCTGCGTGAGCCGCGCGGGCAGGTAGATCAGCTTCGCGATCCCGCCGACCATGATCGTGATCTTGCCGCCGTCTTCGGCGAGTGCGGGGTGAGCGGCGAGCGCGCAGCTCAGGCTGGCCGCAACGGCGAGGGTGCGCAGGATGGGTCGCATCGGGGTCGTCTCCTTCGTTGTATTCGTATGGCGCGATGCTTGCTGCATCGTCTTAACGAGTATAGGGAGGCGAAACCTTCTGCAACCTTTCGCGGGCGGGCGATTCCGTTAGGGGTTTTCCACGAATCCGACGCGAATGCTCGAAGAGCGCCCCCCAGCCGGATTGCGCCGCAGGTTGGAATGGCAACAGGCCTATCTATGCTGATGTCTCGGCATTACGCTTTGGCAAGCACGAAGAGAATCATCCATTGCGCCTAGACCAACCATGGAAGCATGACATCACGACAAAAGCGTTGATCGACGAGGACGCATCGCGTTGCGCAACGTGCCGCCTCTGATTTCTCGTAATCTGTTCGGTTCTCTTTCTGACTTGATATTTCATTTCGACGATTCAATGAGTCTAACCACCATCGCCATTGCCGACGACCATCCGGTCGTGATCGAAATGCTAAAGCGCCTGCCGCAATGGGAACCGGATTTCCTCATCTCGCATTGCTGCAATAGCGGGGAGGGGCTGATCGACGCATTGACGCGCTCCCCGGTCGATCTCATCGTCGTCGACTATTCGATGAATCGGGGCGACAAACCGATCGACGGCCTGAGGTTGCTGCGCAAGCTGCGCGACGTCGCGCCGAGTGCGCAATGCGTGATGCTGACGGCGCAAAAAAATCCGAGCATCTTCGCGGCTGCGCTGCGACTGTGTGTGAAAGCCATCGTCAGCAAGGAAGACGGGATCGACGAGATCGTGCGTGCGTGCCGACACGTGCGCGCCGGCCAAACGCGGTATTTTTCGCCGACGGTCCGCCTGATCGTCGAGCAATCCGGCGCGAGCAGCCGCGATACACTCCCAAGGCTGACACAGAAGGAGCTTGATGTCGTGCGCCTGTTCGCGTTAGGCCACTCGCTCGCGAGCATTGCGGAGAGGCTCGGCCGCTCCGTCAGCACTGTGTCAACGCAGAAATACACGGCGATGAAAAAGCTGCAGGCCGATACGAATATCAACCTGATCCGCTACGCGTTCGAAAGCGGTCTGATTTGACGAGGTTTACTGCCGACAGGTGACCGTGAACGTCGCCGTGCCTTTGGCGCGACCTGTCTCAATTGTCGAGGGGGCTGAATGGGAAGCTCCAAGGATTCGATGACGCGCCCGATTCGCCGATTTTTCACGGTACGCCAAGCAGTGTCGGCTGGCCGTCGCAGCTGCGCAGTGGAATGCCAACGATGCCCGGATTTCGATTGGTATCCCGTGCGCCTATTCGGTTCTGGTCGGTTTCGGCGCTTGCCGTCATTGCATCGAGAATTCTGCCGTCCCCGTTGGGCACGTCGGCGCCCCTTCAGCGACGTTGCCGCCCAGCTACGGAAGCAGCCGATGATTGCGAAGACGGGGATCGCCCCGCCCGGCGCCGACATGCAGTCGATACAGCCTGTCAGACCCTCGGTGTCGGCGTCAGCCAGTCGAAGATCGATCCCATCAGGTCGTTGAAAGCCTTGACCATCTGTTGCGCGTCGTTGATCGCCCCGTAGACGCCGCCGCCGATCGTGCCCAGCGCCGCGCCGACGACTATCCCGGCCGCTCCGCTGATCAGGCCCACACCGAGAAGGTCACCTTTCGCACCGCCGCTCACGGTGCCCTTGGCTTTGCCTGCGATCGGTCCGATCAACGTGCCGAGCACGGACAGCCGACACGACTGACAACGATGCCGCCGCTCACCGCGGTGATTTCCACCGTTGTCAATTCACGCATTTACATTCTCCATGAAGTTGCATGTTGCCGATCGTAATGGGCTGGATCGGCATCGGCCATCCCTCCGCGCCGCGCGTAGCGAGAGCATACGTGTCGCTATGCTATGCAGGCCGAGTCGGGAACACGGCGTCGATATTCAGTTCGCGTGTGCAGCCATATGCAATTTCGATCGCGCGATCCGCACTCCGGATCGTCTCGGGCCGGTGCGCGATGATGATTCGCGTGACGTTCATGCCACGCACCGCGTCGTTGATCAGGGATTCGCGGTCGGTGTCGAGATGACTCGTCGCTTCGTCGAGCACGAGGATCGCGGGCCGGCGGTAGAAGGCGCGGGCGAGCAGCACGCGCTGGCGCTGTCCGCCCGACAGCGACGATCCCATGTCGCCGACGAGGCTCCGGTAGCCCATCGGCATCGCGACGATGTCGTCGTGAATCTGCGCGTGCCGCGCGGCTTCCTCGATTCGGGCGTCGTCGGGCTGCGGATCGAAGAAGCCGATGTTGTCGGCAATCGAGCCGGCGAACAGGATGTCGTCCTGCATTACGCAGCCGATCCGGTCGCGATATGGATGCAGGCCGAGCTTACGGATGTCGATACCATCGACGTGCACACTGCCGTGCTCGGGCGTCAGCAGGCCGAGCAGCAGCTTCGCCATCGTCGTCTTGCCCTGGCCCGACGGACCGATCAGTGCAACCGACTCGCCGGGGGCAATCGAAAACGAGCAGCCGTCGAGTACCCACGGCTCCGTTTCCGCATAACGGAAACGCACGTTGCGTACATCAATCGCGGGCGGTGCCGCACGGCTCACATCCGTCGACCGGCCGATCTTTGCCTCCATGTCGTCCTCGGCGTCGGTGAGCACGATGTCGGCGAGACGCTCGCCGTGCAGGCGGAGCATTCTGAAGTCGATCAGCATTCCGATCAGCCCGGCGCCGCGCGCCATGAACTGGTCGGCAAAACTGACGAACGCGACTAGCATCCCGGCCGAGAACTGCCCGTCGAGTACCTGCTTCGCCGCGAGCCAGACGAGCACCACGCGGCCCGCACCGGAAATCACGCCATGCAGCGTCGAGAAGCCGATCGACAGCCGCTCGATCGCGACGTGCTTGTTGGTGGTATTGACCATCGCGTTCGCATAGGTGGCGACGCGCGCTTCCTGCTTGTTCGCGAGCTTGATCGCCTGCACGCCGCGGATTGATTCGAGCAGGTTCGTCTGGGCGCGCGCCGCATACACGATCTGTTCCTCGTTCGCCTGCCGGAACGGCCGGTACGCGATCCAACGGATCGCGCCGTACACGGCGAACAGGCCGAGCACGAGCCACGTGAGTGCCGGGCTGTAGACAAACAGCATCGCAAGCGTTGCGATCGCCATCACGCCGTCGAGCAGCGCGCCGATGAACTGCGTGGTCAGCGTCGCCTGGATCGTATTGATCGCGCTGAATCGCGACACGACGTCGCCGATGTGGCGCTGCTCGAAATACGCCATCGGCAGCCTGAGCAGGTGCGCGCAGACGTTGGCGGTCCACTGCACGCAGAGCAGGCTCGAGAACCACGTCACTACCCATGAGCGCAACGCCGACACCACGTTTTGAAACAGCACGACGAGCAGGAAGCCGATGCCGAGCAGCGTCAGCAGGTCCGCATCGGCCGACACCAGTACTTGGTCCATCACCCACTGCATGTAGAACGGCGTGACGATGCCGAACACTTCCAGCGCCGCGGAAAGCAGCAGCACCTGCGCGAACGTCGCGCGGATGCCCGTGATGTTGCCGACGAGCTTCACCATCGAGATCGCTTCGCGCGCCTGGGTGCGCTCGAACGACGGGGACGGCATCAGCTCCAGCGCGACGCCGGTGAAGTGTTCGGACACTTCGGAGAGCGGCACGTCGCGACATCCGCGTGCCGGATCATGGATCGTGATCCGGCCGCGCGACACCGACTTCAGCACGACGAAGTGATTCATGTCCCAGTGCAGAATGCACGGGGGGTGCAGCTTGCTCAGTTCGCCGAGTTCGAGCCGCAACGCACGCGAAGCGAGGCCGAGCCGGTATGCGATCAGCATCACGTCGTTGAGGCTCGCCCCTTTCAGCGACGGGCTGAAGCGCCGGCGCAGGCTGATGAGGTCGAGGTCGTGGCCGAAATGGCTCGCGACCATCCCGACGCACGCGAGCCCGCACTCGGCCGCCTGCGTCTGCAGAATCACTGGCAGGCGGCGGCGCCAGCCAAATTGCAGCGCATCGATCCATTTCATGATTGAACGGGCTCCGTAACGAATGCATTGAGGGCGCGCATCAACTCGACACGCGGCTGCCGAGCGCATACAGCGGCTCGAGCACCCACTCGACCAGCCGGCGCCGGTCGATCAGCACGTCGGCCTCGAGCGCCATCCCGGGCCGCAGCGCCTCGTGCTTGCCGTACGCGACGATGTCTTGGCGATCGAGCGCGACGACGACGCGGTATAGCTGCTCTGGTACATTGGTATGCCCGGTTAGATTCGCGACTTCCTGCGGCGACAGCGCGGTACGCGACACCTCGGTCACGCGCCCGAACTGCTGGCCGAATTTCTGGAACGGGTACGCTTCGTAGCGCAGCACCACGCGCGCGCCGGCGCGCACGAAGCCGATCGCACGGCTCGGCACCATCAGTTGCGCCTCGAGCGGCGCGCCTTGCGGCAACAGCGACACCGCCGACTGGCCCGCATTGACGATCTGCCCGGGCTTCGCGAGCAGCGCGGCGACGACGCTCGCCTGCGGTGCGCGCAGGATGACCGTGCGACGCGCTTCGTTCTCGGCTATCGACTGCTCGACGTCCGCGAGCTTGCGCTGGATGTCGTTTTGCTGGTTGCGGGTGGTGAGCGGCAGCTCGCGTAACTGCTGGCGGGTCTGGGCGAGTTGCTGGCCGACGTCGAGGCGCTGGCGGGCGAGCTCCTGCAGCCGCGCCTGCGCGTCAAGCAGCACGCCTTCCTGCTGCTCAACCTGGCTGTTCGACGCATAGCCGAGCTCACGCATCGACTGCAGCTTGTCGAGCTGGCGTTGCGCGAGTTCGGCCTGGCGTAGCCGCTGCGCGTTCTGCCGCGCGATCTGTGTGAGCTGGTCATCCAGTGCCGCCGCGCGCGTCCGCAGGCCGCGCTGCGCTTCGCCGCTCAGTTGCGACTGGCTAGTCAGATCGGTCTCCAGGCGCGAGCGCTGAAACCTCAATTGCCGGGCGACCGTTTCGCGCGTTCCGCCGAGCTCGGTCGCCACTTCGGCCGAGATCGCCAGCAGTTCCGCGCCGGCCGCCACCGTCTGTCCTTCGCGGACCCGCGTCGCGACCACGGTGCCCGTCAACGGCGGTGCCACCGTCAGCAGCCCCGTCGCCGGCAACAGCTGACCAGTCACGCGCTCGCGTTTCGTGTAGCTGCCGAATACGAAAAACGCGACGACCACCAACGTCAACGCGGTCGCGACGCCGATCATCAGCCAGCGCCAGGGCGGCGAGTACAGGCTGACGGTACCCATTAGCTTGTGCCGGGTCGCGTCGAGCGCTTCCTGGCGGAACAAGGAAGTGGTCATGATCGGGGCCCCACGGCAGGCGCTGGGCCGTCAGCGTTGCAGCCGATGCCGGCCACGTCGTCGTCTCCGAGCGTGCCGAGCGCGGCGGACAGTTGCAGCCGCGCGCGCAGGTAGCAGTAGCGGGCGTCGGCGAGATCGCGGATCGCTTCGAAGTAGCGCTGCTCGGCATTCAGTTCGTCGATCTGCGTGCGCAGTCCTACTTCGCGCCCGAGGCGGGTCGACTTCACCTTGCTGTCGGCCGACGCGAGCACGCGTTCCTGCGCGCGGATCAGCGCGACGCCGTTGGTGATGCCGAGATAGGCCGCACGGGCACGCTCGCGGGCCTTGCGGCGCGCATCCTCGAGCGCGTCGCGTGCCTGGTCGCGCCGGCGGTAGGCTTCGCGGCTCGCCGACAGCGGGCCGCCGCCGACGAACAGCGGGATCGTGACCGTCACGCCGATCATTGACGAACGGGTTTTCGACGTTGTGCCGAACACAGTGTCGAGTCCGTTCTCGTTGGCGCCGCGGCTCCAGCTCGTGCCGTAGCTCGCCTGCAGGTTCACGACCGGCAGGTGCGCGCCCGTCGCGGCGACGATGTCGGCCTGCGACAGGTCGAGCTGCTTGCCCGCGATCCGCACGTCGACGTTGTCGCGGGCTGCGTCGTCCATCGCGGTCGCGAGATCGACCGACGCGGCCTGCGGCGCGCATTGCCACGAGATCGGCGATAGCTCTGCGGCCGTCAACCCGGTAATCCGCTGCAGCGTGCCGCTCGCGATCGCCAGATCGGTCTGCGCGCTCACCGTGCGCGCCAGCGCTTCGTCGAGATTCGCGCGCGCCTCGTCGACGTCAGTCCGCGTGCCGTCGCCGATCCTCAGTGCGGCCTGCGCCTGGTCGAGTTGCTTATGGAACGCCTGCCGCGCAGCTTCGGCGGCCTGCAGCACGTCGCGTCCGAACAGGACGTCGAAATAGGCGCTGGCGACATCGGTGATCAGGGATTGCGACGCCTTCTCGTACTCGATGTCGGCCTGATCGGCGAGCGTGCCGCCGCGCTTGAAGTTGGCGACGCGGGACAGATCGAGCAGCGGCTGCGTGACGGTTGCGGAAGCGCTGTGACGGCGGACCGCCGCCGCATACGCTGCGGTGGGCTGGTCCTGTTTCGTGTAGCCGCCGTTGAGCTCGGCGCGCGGCAGCAGCCCTGCAAGACCTTGCCAGCGCTTCTCGCGGCCGGCGAGCTGCGCGTTGCGCGCCGCGCCGATGCCCGCATCGAAGCGCCGCGCCGCGTTCACCGCGTCGAGCAGGTTGGCTGCGTGCGCCGGCCATGCGGCACCGAGCCAGCCGAGAATGGCCATCAGCCGGAAGGATCGTGTCGAGATCATCTGCCTGTGCGCGGCGCTACCTGTCGGTAGGTCGCGGGAACCGCAGCGAGGTTACGCCGCAAAGTAGAGGATTATTCAGTAGTGCATGACGGCACGATATCGTCCTTCGTCCAATTTCCGGCCGGTACCTGCACAGTTGCGAATCGCGGATGCGACTGAGTGTCGAGCGGAAATAGCGGCACGCTGCGCAAAGCACATATATGCGCGTCTACAAAGGGGAACGCCGAGGAAGTCAGGTGGGAGCGAGATGCCAACACCAGCTAACCAATCCACCGTGTGACAAGCCTCGTCAGTTGCGACGGCAGCACGAATGTTCCCATGTTGGCGGCCGTGGACGCCCGCCTGTTTTCGGCAAGCCGGCGAAATCAGCAAAAATTGGCTGTTTCACTATAGATTCGATTTTTATTTAGGAATATTTTCCAAATGCAGGGGGGAATTTGGTTTTTATCTCGCAATTACAATGGTTGTTTTATTTTCCATGCCGATCGAGTCATTCATTGAGGATGGCGGAGCAACGTTTTCTGGAGGTGAAGCCGCATGATCGAGTTGAATATGAAGGCCAGTCATTTTGTTGAAAATTATTTCGACAAGCGTCCCATCCTGTTCAGAGGTGCGTTGCGAAACAATTTTCTGTCGTGGGAAGAAGTATCGGAGGCGATATATATTGGCGAATCGATGACGCAGGGGCCAAGATTGAACAAAGGTGGATTTCTTGATGAGTCAAAATACATCGTAAATTGTGGTGAGCTGGGCCAAGTTAGACGCAGGCTCGAAAAGGGTATTCTGTACGACGAGCTTCGCAATGGCACAACGCTCGTATTTAATCGGATGGAATTGACTTTGTACAAAGTCAGATTGATCTGCAAGTCGATCTCGAGATTTGTTGGCGAGCACACCGTCGCGAATGGATACATCGCATTTGGAGAGGAAGAATCGTTTGGAAAGCACTGGGACACGCATAGTGTTTTTGCAGTTCAAATGATGGGTAGAAAGCGATGGTTGGTCTATGAACCTACGCATGCGTTGCCGCTGAAGCATCAACGAAGCACTGGAAAGCAATCTGAATGTCCGGCTGAACCTTATATGGATGTCACGATCGAAACCGGAGACATCTTATATCTGCCGAGAGGATGGTGGCACACTGCAATCCCCTTGAACGAAGAAACTTTTCATTTGGCCGTGGGCGTGCACGAGTCCACTATTTCGGATTATATAAAATATCTGGCAAACGAAATTATCGGCGATTTTGATGCATTCAGACAGACGATTCCGCTCGGAGAAAGACGGGACATCGATCTCAGGCTAGTGGCAAATGAGCTTGCACGAATTGTTGAGGATCGCAATGTGCTGATTAACTACAACGATCGCCGACGACGGAATTTTAGAGAGGCATCGAGGCCAAACCTGCAATTGCACGCTTTCCGATCAAAATTTCAGCTGGATAAGGAGGCAAAATTTCTTGCGAATACACCGCTAAGAAGCCTCGCTTTCGATGAAGGAATAAATGGCCAGTCAGTGCCGATTGGAAGAAACCTTGAAAGATTACACAACTTTATCTTTGCGTCGACGGGAGCCGTTTCCTACAAAGAGTTGCGTGATTGCGCTTGCGAAATCACCAGCGAAGAGTTTGATTCGTTGATTTTAAAATTACTGGAAGTGGATGTGCTTGAGCTCATTTGAATGATTGGCTGAAATTGGAGGATGAAAATGGAACTCTTGACGGACGAGCAAATTAACTTGGTCAGCGCGGGTAATGGCATGGTGCAAGGCGCCGTTATCGGATGGTTTGTAAGCAAGGGGATGGATGCAACATATGATTTAATTAAATATACTATGGATTGGCTTTCAAGAAATAAACTGGAAGTCAACGATATAACCATGTACAACGCCATGGGCGATTTTAACAACCAAGGAAACGACGCGGATGGCCAGTAATTTTGACATTTAGGGCGCGGGGCGGAGGCGGGGGCGGAGATTTACCAGAAAATCTCGGACACCTATGTGAGATATTTTTATTGGAAGCTTTATCCAAAGACTTCCCTCTGAAATCGTGACGAATCTCAATGAAAGACTGCCCTGACAACAGCGTGATTCGCGCTATCTCGCGTAGCCCGGTGCTTGTCTCCGCGCTTCTGACTTGCGCTCTCACATACGTCGCCGGTGCCTTGGTCTGGGGTGGGCAATTTGTATTCGGACTTCCGTTCGGCCCCTCCGCTGGTGCGCTGCCTGAAATAGTGAAGTACGACCTATCGACACGCCTGATTGTTGGCTCGCTCGCTGCACCGATCGTGGAAACATTTCTGTTCCAGTGGCTTCCCATTCGATTGATTCGCCGCGCATTCGGAGGCAGCATTTGGTCAGCGATCGGTGCTTCAACTCTTGTGTTCGGTACAACGCACGGCTACAGCAGCCTTTACGTGGCAGTCGCTTTATGGGGCGGGCTGATCTTCGCAACGGTCTTCGTGCTGCGCGATTACCCCGGTGGCCGCCCCTTTTGGGTTGTCGCCACAGCCCATGCCGCACGTAACACTCTGGCAAGTATCCTCATCTGACGCGAACGCAACATTGCCGGGGCCATCGTGGATTTCGCGGCGAATTGGCCGGATGAATAGGCCCTGAACCAACCCGGTCTTCATGACTCGGTCGAGGCGGTGCCTGTACCTTACGATGAATGATGCGCGCCTCAGCGCCACCCGATCAACACCCGCCCCATCGCATCGAGCCCCATGTCGAACAGGTGCGACACGAACGGCACGAGGTTCGGGAGCATCAGTTGCACGAGCAACAGCCCGACCAGCATCGTGACCGGAAAGCCGATCTGGAAGATGCCGATCTGCGGCGCCGCGCGGTTCAGGATCCCGAGCGCGAGGTTCGCGATCAGCAGTGCCGCGACAACCGGCAGCGCGAGCAGCAGCCCCATTTCGAACACCGTCGCGCCGAACGCGGCGAGCGTGCGCCAGCCGGGCGCGTGCAGCAGGTCGCCCGACACCGGCAGCGTCTGGAACGACGCGGCCAGCGCCGCGAACACCTGCAGGTGGCCGTCCACCGCGAGGAACGCGAGCATCGCGATCGCGTTCAGGAAGCGGCCCATCACCGGCGTCGCGCCG
>Ga0207667_10006109_pt1 | contig 14634 bp, 10 predicted proteins | sample KBSCornC52_FD_184301 | JGI IMG/M metagenome (GOLD analysis project Ga0207667, IMG submission 184301) | Corn rhizosphere microbial communities from Kellogg Biological Station, Michigan, USA - KBS Corn C5-2 (SPAdes) (version 2) | ecosystem: Host-associated > Plants > Roots > Rhizosphere > Soil ... | reverse complement strand
GCCGCCTGCGCTTCCGCGGTGCTTTCGGTTGCCGTTGTCGTGATCATTTCAGCGTCTCGAGATATGCGAGCAGATCTTGCAGTTCAGTGCCCGTCATGTGATTTGGTGGCATGCGGCAGCCTGGCTTGATTGATTGTGCGTTCAGGATCCATCCACCAAGATTGCCGATGGTGTTCGGAAGTACTCCGGCGGCAATGGTCGATCGGCTGGCGAGGTGGGTGAGGTCTGGTCCCACGCGCGAACCAGCCGGCGTACCGCGGATGGTGTGGCACATGACGCAGGCATGCGAAAGAAACACCTGCTGACCTCGCGTGGTTTGCGGATTGGAAGGGGCAACGCTGCTCTGGGCCTGCTGGTCAAGCCACTGTTTGAACTGCGGCCCCGCCTCCGCCACCATGTAAAAGGACATGTGTGCGTGCTGTTCGCCGCAATACTCGGCGCACTGTCCGCGCCATCTGCCGGGCTGATCTACCTGCATCATTACGTCGGTGCCGTAGCCGGGCAGCAGGTCGCGCTTACCCTGGACATTTGGCGCCCAGAAGCTGTGAATCACGTCGCGAGAGGTTCCGTGAATGCGCAGCGGTACGCCTACGGGGACATGAATTTCGTTTGCGGTGACGACGACTTTGTCTGGCTCGTCATTGGGGTAGTGCACTTCCCACCACCATTGGTGGCCGTACACATCGATGGTGTAGGCGGTTTCGCGGTTCATGCTGCCGAGCGCATGTCCGCTGACGAAGCTTCCGATCATCATGGTGAAGAGCAGCAGAGTGGTTACGACCATGGCTCCGCCCACCCACCGTTGTGCGCGGCGGTCGCTCTCGGGCGTGGTTTGCAGGGGTTCGGGCATCAGGTTGAGTGAATGCCGGCGGCGCACGACGTACACGACAAAGGTAAGAAGAACAATGCAGTAGATCGCCAGCGTGATCCAGAAGATCAGCGCGAACTCAGACTCAATATGTCCGGCGGCGGGCCCAACCGGATTCAACGAAGTCTGATTTCCGGAGAAGCCAGGAACTGCTGCGAGAATCATGGCTGCCCCTTCTCAATCTTCTGTGGATTCTCGTCCGGAGGATGTTCCTTCTTCTTGGCTTGTTCGGCTTTCTTCACCTGGATTTCGTCAGAGCGGCCGGGAGCTACGTCAGAAGGCAACTGCCCGCTCAAGGAGCGGACGTACGCGACAAGTTCCCACACCTGGTAGTCCGGAATTTTGCCAGCGAAGCTGGGCATTCCGTTGGGGCGCCCTTGAACGATGCTGGAGTAGATCTGGTCGGGATGGCTTCCGTAGATCCACTTTGCATCCATCAAGGCTGGTCCGATTCCGCCTCCGCCGTGGTTGTGACAACCGGCGCAATTGAAAGCGCTGAAGAGGCGCTTGCCCTCGCCCACAGCGTAGGCGCTTTGCCCGTAGGGGCTCTCATCTGAAACTGAAACCGGACCGCCCGCGTGAACTTCGTTAAGGGCTACTCCATTGGGGACCTGAGTGCCCGATGAGCCGGGGTCGAATACGCGTTGCTCGCGCTTGCAGCTTGCGATGGTGAGGGCGCCGAGCAGTAGGGCAATGAGAGTAAGCTGTTTCATCGCGCCTCCTGAGTCAGGGTTGGCACGTTGTACTCGGCGAGGATTCGCGTGATGGTCGGTTTCAACTTGGCAAGGCTTAGGTTCAGCTGGTCGCGCAGTTGAAGGTCGTGCTTATGAACCGCCATCGATATTGCAAAGGCGAAGGGGACGCCGGACAAATCCACCAGCGGAGACACAGGCGTGAGCTTCAATGGCAGGTGGTCGCGTGCGGTGAAATAACCGGCGAGCGGTCCCCAGACCACTGCTGTTCCAAGATGCCCATTGGCAACGGCGCGAACGATGTCGGGTGCATGTGCCCCGGACGAATTGAATCCGACTAACTGCGCCGCATGGCCTGTACGAATGAGAGCCAAGGATGGAGGCGCCAGATTGTCTTCCAGAGCCTGGAGACCGATTTTGCGTCCATTCAGATTGGGATCGTCGAAGGATGCTATCTGAAGACGCTCCCGCCTGCGGGTTACGAACATATATGAGGATCGATAGTACGGAGTTGTGGTCAGCACTCCGCGCAAGTGCTCGGGAACGCCGATGAGCACGTCGCATTTGTCTTTGTTGAATGTTTCGCGCAGAAAGCCACGGCCGCCGTTGCGGGTCCAGGCAAAGACTGGCTGTCGATGGAGGTCGTGCGCGACCAGCATCGCAATGCGGTTGTCGAACCCCTGAGCTGCGTGATTCGAGAAGGGCAGGTTGTCAGGGTCCGCGCAGAATCGTAGCGGAGTTGCTGTGGCCACCGAAACCGAGGCAAGCATCAGCAGGAGACAGACACTAGGGGAGCGCAAAGACATAAAGTGTCCCTCCTGGAGTTGTCACTGACTTCAGGTCGCTAAGCGCGTTGCCCCATCCCGATGCGGCGTTGCCGTCTCGGGTGTCGAGATCGCCCGCAACAATGGCGCCGGGCCATCCGCCCACGCCGGAGAGGATAGCGACGTATTGCTTCCCGTCAGGGCCGCGATATGTTACGGGCTGGCCGACGATGCCTGAGCCCGTCTTGAATTGCCACAGGGTCTGGCCGGTTCGTGCATTCGCGGCTCGGAACCACCCTTCCATCGTTCCGTAGAAGACCACATCCCCTGCGGTTGCGAGTGTTCCGCTCCACATCGGGTACTTGTCCGTCACGGTCCAGACCTTTTTGCCATTGATGGGGTCCCAGGCCATCAGTTCGCCTTCGTTGCCGCCGGGGCCTGCGTAGAATCGGTCGGTCACGCCGACATAAGGCGTGCCCTGGATGTAGTTGGCTTCTTCGGCCTCTTCGTCGGCGCACATGTTCTCGTGGGGGATATAGAGGAGTCCGGTGCGTGGCGAAAATGAGGAGGGCTGCCAGTCTTTCGCGCCAGGGGCGGTGGGACAGATGTTGCGAATCTCCTGGCCGGTTTTCGGAGCCTTGGAGAGATCGCGCTTCAAATCGCCTGTCTGAAGATCGACGCCTGTTGTAGTGGTGCTGTAGACGTAAAGCGTGGCCGAAAGTACCTGGCCTGTGGTGCGATCGATTACATAGATGTAGCCGTTGCGGTCAGCGCGCACCAGCACCTTGCGGGTCGCGCCGTTCAGGGGCAGATCAAGCAATATGTTCTCGTTGATGCCGTCCCAGTCATACAGATCGTGCGGTGACATCTGGTAGAACCAGACGGCCTGGCCGGTATCCGCATCGCGCGCAAAGACACCCGATGTCCACTTGTTATCGCCGGGGCGAACTTCGGGATTCCATGGGCCGGGGTTCGACGTTCCATAGTAGATCAGGTTTGTGGACGGATCGTAGGACAGGAAGCCCCACACAGTGCCTCCGCCAATTCGCCATGCATCCGGAGGCCAGGTCTTCACCCCGAGGTCCGTTCCCTTGTCACTTGCATAGTAGGGTTTGAAGCGATCGCCGATCAGCACTTCCTTGTCCGGTCCTGTGGAGTAGGCCTGCCATACGACTTTCCCGTCCTTTGTGCTGAGGGCCGTCAGCCATCCGCGCACGCCGTACTCGCCGCCACTATCTCCTACGAATACCTTGTCGTGAACGACCATGGGGGCCATGGTGATGGTTTCGCCTTTGGAAATATCTGCCAGGTGCGTCCGCCAAAGAAGCTTTCCGCTGTTCGCGTCGAGAGCGATGGTGAATCCGTCGAGTGTGTTGTAAATGACCTTGCCGTCGGCGAAGACAGCTCCGCGGTTGACCCAGTCACAGCAGGCCTCGCCCTTGGCAGCGCGCGAGGGATTCGGGTCGTAACTCCATTTCAGCGGCGCGCCGGGCTTGGTCAGATCGAGGGCGAAGAGCTTATTGGGCCAAGGCGCGACCACGTACATGGTGTTGTTAACGACAATGGGAGCCGCTTCCTGCCCGCGCGGCACACCCGTATTGAAGGTCCATGCAACCTTGAGGTTGCCAACGTTGCCGGTGTTGATCTGGTCGAGCGAACTATATCGGGTGTTGGCATAGTCCTTGGTGGCGCGAACCCACTGCCCATCGTCCTTTTCCATCGCCCCGGTATAAGGATGGATCTGGCCGCCCATGGAGGCAGGCTGCTCGACATTCTGGAGCTGCTTGTGGCAGCCGATTGGCGCAAGTACGAGAGCGGCGGCGATGATCGACCATCGAACTCGATTGCTGAACCCGTTTGAATTCAGAGAGATCTTGATCATTTTTCTGAGAAGAACCCGAACGTCACCTTTAGAAGCGCGGAGGCTGGCAAAGGTGGCTTGTAGCTGGATGGGCGGATGAACCTGAGGGCGTTTGCGCCGATAGGTCCGGGCATGGTCGCTTGGGCTTTCTGGCTGGGAGCTTACTGAGCGGCCGCTCGCTTGACCTTCTCGCGGTCAGAGTTGTCGTCTTGATCGTGTTCGAATTCGGGTACCCCTGGGACGTCGCGCAAGGCAGTTGGAAGGTGTCCATTACTGCTCGCACTTAACGGAATGACGCTGAATGTGCCGTCAGGCTCCAGGACCGTTGCCAGTACGTCTTCAATGGCTGCTGTTCCGCTATTCCGAATTCCGCCGAGGATCTCGAGTTCGCCCAATTGCTCTTTCTTCGCCGCATCCCAAAGGATTTTTCCGCGGTAGACGATCAGCAGCAGCTGAGCCTTCAAGTAGCGCCCAAACCAGCCAAGGTGGACCGAAAGGGAAACGAAAAGACGTTGCAGGACAAGAAGCAGGATGAATGCGAAGACCCCGTCGGCGAGGGTGATCTCTTTGTTCATGACCGCGCTGGCGAACGACGATCCTACGGCGACGGTGACAACCATATCGAAGGCATTCATTTTGGTGAGAGCGCGCTTGCCGAAATAGCGCAAGAGGGCGACAACAGCGATATAGCTAAGCGTTCCGACGGTTGCGATACGGATGAGTGGAACCCATCCATCCTGAAACATGGAGTGGTTCATGCTGCGATGTGATGCCGCGGATTGAGCAATCTTTGCTCAGGAGGCCGGCTGCGATTCAAGGTTTGCTTTTCTGGATCCGGATCTGGGAGAAGCGGCTTTAATCCTCATGCATACGCTACGATACCGGCATGCGATTTGAGATCTCTTGTGCCGTGCTTCTTGGGTTTACCTTCGTCTGCTCTGCGGGTTTGTTGGCGCAGCAAACCAATACTTCCAAGGAATCGGAGGATAAGCCGAAGCCGCGAATTCGCGCAAACGATGCGGGCGCGGCCATTCCCACGCGTTTCGACATGCTTCGCGGTGCGTATGGTCCCTTTCGCGAGAATAACGACCTGCTGTATTACCACCTGGATATCCGGGTAGATCCTGAGCAAAAAACCATTGGAGGCAAGAACACTATCCGGTTTCGCATGTTGCAGGACGGCACGCGCATTCAACTCGACCTGAACGACGCATTAAACATCGACAAGATTCTCCTGGGGCAGGAGCCGCTCAAATTTGAACGGGACACCGGAGCGGTGTTCATCGATTTCCCGCATTCGCTGCGCGCGGGCCAAGTGTATTCGATTGAGTTCTACTACTCGGGGCATCCGCTGGAAACAGGCCGATTCGGAGGCATGACGTACAAGAAAGATCCTGCCGGCCGCACCTGGATCAATACTGCATGCGAAGAGACGGGCGCGAGCATCTGGTGGCCCAATAAGGATCAGTGGCGGGACGAAGTTGAGAACATGGACATCAGCGTTGCCGTTCCCAATGGATTGACCGATGTTTCAAACGGGCACCTGGTCGGGAAGACAGACCTGGGTGATGGCTACACGCGGTGGAATTGGCACGTGAGTTATCCGATTAACAACTACGATGTTTCATTGAACATCGGGGATTACGTGCATTACTCCGACAAGCTTGGAGAACTGCCGCTGGATTTTTATGTTCTCCCCGAAGATCTGGAGAAGTCGAAGCCGCAGTTTGCGCAGGCGAAAGGGATGATCGAAGCGTTCCAGCATTATTTTGGGCCGTACCCGTTCGCAAAAGACGGATACAAGCTGATCGAGGCGCCTTACTCGGGAATGGAGCACCAGAGCGCTGTTACCTATGGGAACCTTTTCAAGAATGGATACATGGGACGCGACTGGACCGGGGTCGGCATCAGTCCGCGGTTCGATTTCATCATCATTCATGAGAGTGGACACGAGTGGTTCGGCAACAGTGTTAGCGCCGCGGACCATGCGGATATGTGGATTCACGAAGGATGGACAACGTACCTCGAGAGCCTGTACGTGGAGTATCGCTGGGGCAAAGAAGACGCAATGAAGTACCTGAGCGGGTATCGATCGAAGGTTCACAACCTGCGGCCAATCGTAGCGGAACGGGGGGTGAATGCCGATCCCACGGAGGACCAGTATTTCAAAGGCGCTCTGATGCTCAACACCTTGCGCAGCGTGGTGAACGACGATGCGAAGTGGTGGGCGCTGCTGCGGGGTTTCTACCAGAGGTTCAAGTATCAGAGCATTCTGACCGAAGACGTGATCGCCTACTTCAATGAACACACAGGTATGAATCTCACTCCAATTTTCAACCAGTACCTGCGCCGCGCGGCCATTCCGCGGCTCGAAGTGCTGTTTGGTGAGGGGCAGGGAACGTTGATGTACAAGTGGGCTGCGGACGAGGAGAATTTCGCAATGCCGGTGCGTGTGGGTACGCCGGGGAAGTGGCAGACCATTCATCCGACCACAAAGTGGCAAACGATGAAAACTCGCCTGACCAAGGGGGCGCTACAGGTGGATTTGGATTGCTTTTACGTGGACGTGAACGAGCAGTGAGCCGCGGGTTCAGACGGAGGCCTTGTGGGCATTCCTCAGATTGGAAAAGGGTGTTCGCACTCTGTTCGTTTGCCGGTCTGGAAGGGCAGAGTCTATTGTTGCTGATGCATGCGTCTGTCGAGGAGAAGTTGCGGCCTGGTGGTTGCGGTACTTTGCATCGTGCTCGCAATGAGCATCGCAGGGCAGGCACCGCAAAAAGACGAGTTTCGCCAGCAGCTCCAGCAGGGTTTCGCGCTGCATCAGCAGGCGAAATATGCGGACGCGATTCCGCTGCTCGAAAAGGCTCGGCGGCTGGATCCCGGCGACTATTTCGCGAATCTTCTGTTGGGGATCGATCTCCTGCGTACCGGAAAGGCCGCCGCTGCTGTCGACTATCTGCAAATTGCAGCGCGGGCCAATCCTGAAGAGGATACGCCCATGGAGTACCTGGGCGAAGCGCAAGCGAGGCTCGGGCGTTTCTCACAGGCCGCCATTGCTTTCATGGAGGGCGTGAGACGGGGGAAAAGTTCGGAGGAGTCTCTTCTCGCGTGGGCCGGGTTCGCGCTTGAGCGATTCCGGCAAATTGGCGAGGAACTGCGCAGTTCAGACGCGGGAGTTGCAGCAATGCGCAAGTTACAGGAGGAAGCTAAGCAGCCGTCGGCATCCCTGAAGTGCTCCGCACCAATTCCTCTCCTTGAGAAAAAGCTGGAACATCTGAATGCGACCTCAGGCATTGCCACTGAGACACGCCACCAGCTTTCGCTGTGCTATGCGATTGAAGCGGATCGAGCGGGGACGCAGCTGAACGCGAAGGCGCAGGATCAGGCAGCGCTGTACCAGCTGCGGGGCGACGTCTTTTTGCGGCTTAGCAACGATGCCGTGCAGGCTGTTGCGGAGTACAAAGCGGGAGTCGCGCTGCGACCGGATGATCCGGCGCTGTATGAGAAGCTGGCGGAGGCACAGATGTCCGCTGGTGATGCGGACGCGGCGCGGCAGTCCGCGATGAAGGCGTTGGCGATCGATCCGCACAGATCGCGCGCAATGGGCACGCTCGCCATGCTGTCGATGAACGATCGCGAGTACGACAAGGCGGTGCCGTGGCTGGAGAAGATGAAAATAGAGTCGCCACAGGACCATAACATTCAGGTGCAATTGGGGAAAGCATTGGCGCAGACAGAGAAGCCGGCTGAGGCACTCGAGAATCTCAAACAGGCGTTGGCGGCAGGGTATCCCGATGAGAAGGGCGCACTGCACTCCCTGGAGGCAAGGCTGTTTCGGCAATTGGGGAAGGATGCGGAAGCGGCGAAGGCATCGGCGGAGGCGAAGCGCCTTTCGGATGCGTTCCAGAACCAGAAGCGAAGCGGATCTACGGGAAATGCGGATGCGGACCAATAGACGCGAAGTGCTGCGCGGACTTTCAGGGCTCATGGCGTGGAGAATGGCGCGAGCATTCGCGCAAGCCATTGAACCGGAGAGCGCGGAGGCAGGTCCGGTGCGATTGGTGAATGGAGCGGCCGCCGCAGGGTTGAATTTTGTTCTGCGCAATGACGCACGCGGACGGAAGTACCAGGTTGAAACGCTGCCAGGTGGGCTGGCAGTGATCGACTTCGACGGGGATGGGTGGCCGGACCTGTTCTGCGCCAATGGTGCTACGCTGCCGGGACTGACCAAATCGGGGCCGGAGTTCTGGAATCGGCTCTACCGCAACAATCGCGATGGCACGTTTCTGGATGTCACGGAGAGAGCAGGGCTGCAAGGGCAGGGCTACAACATGGGCGCCGCCGCGGGCGACTACGACAACGACGGCCACGAAGATTTGTTCGTCGTCGGCGTCCACGAGAATTTTCTATATCGGAACAATGGAAACGGGACGTTTACCGATGTGACCAGGAAGGCGGGACTGGCAGGTCCAGGATCGCTGGGGCGGCCATCGTGGTCAGTAGGCGCGTGCTGGGTCGACTACGACAATGACGGGAATCTGGATCTTTTCATTTCGAATTACTGCGACTGGCAGGCGGGAACGGATCCGATTTGTGGCGGGATGGCCGACCAGGCGCGCGCGTACTGCCATCCCGACAAGTATCATGCTGAACCAATGCAGCTATACCACAATAACGGGGACGGAACGTTCACGGAGGTGACACGCAAGCAGGGCTTGCCCGATCTGCTCGGCAAGGGAATGGGCCTGGCAATGGCGGACTTTGCGGGCGACGGACGGCCCGGGATTTTTGTAGCCAACGACAACGCACGAAATCTGCTGATTCGCAATCGCGGAAAGGGACTCGAGGAGATCGGGATTGACGCAGGCGTGGGATACAACGGCGATGGACGGAACATCTCCGGGATGGGAGCTGACTTCGGCGACGTCAACGGCGATGGAAGGCCAGACATCGTGATGACGGGATTGAAGAACGAAACCTATGAGCTGTTTCTGAATGCGGGTAAGGGTGAATTTGATGACGGCAGCGCGAAGACCGGGTTATTGAACCTCAGCCGCAGATTGAATGGCTGGGGCTGCGGGTTCGTGGATCTCGACAACGATGGATGGCTCGACCTGTTCGTCGCTGGCGGAGGGCTCGATACGCAGGATGCGCAATCGAATCGGGTGTTCTTAAACCATGGCGGACATTTTGAGGATGCTTCGATGAGGGCCGGCGATGGTTTCGCTCAGGCCGCGCAACATCGCGGTGTGGTGTTCGCCGATTTCGATCGGGATGGTCGCATGGATGTTGCAGTGACGGCCTTGAATGCGCCCATTGAGCTTTGGTGGAATCGGAGTCCGCAGCAGAATCCTTCGCGGCACTGGCTGCAGTTGCGGCTCACGGGCAGGAAGAGCAACCGGTCAGCAGTAGGCGCTGAGGTGCGGTGTTTCGCCGGGGGAAGCATGCAGGTGCGGACAGTTTCGGGAAGCGCTGGATATGCGTCCACCAGCGATGTGACGGTGCATTTCGGGTTGGGTACGGAGTCGCGTGCTAGGGTGGAGATCCGGTGGCCTTCAGGCAAGGTGCAGACGATGGCGGAGGTTGCCGCGGATCAACGCCTTGCTGTGACAGAGCCCGGAATCTAAGTTGCCCAGGTACAAAGCGTCCCTTGGTGGGAATATTGGATTTTGGAGATTTGATAAATCGGTATTCCTCCTCGTGAAGCCGTAAAACAAAAGAAAAATCGAGATTGCACATAGACTGTCGTTTCTGCGCGGAATAAGAGTGGGTGCTGAAAACGTCGGCATACGTGTGAGCGTTTCCCCGCGGAGCCGGCTGCTTCGGAGGCCTGAAGCCATGAAGTCTATTTGGAGAAGAGTCGCATCGCGCCTAGGTCTGATCGCCGGGATTGCCATTGCAATCCTGTTGTTCGGGTCACTACAAGGGAAGTCGCAAACCTCAAACGCGCAAATCAGCGGACTGATCACGGATTCGAGCGGGGCAGTTGTCCCCGGTGCAGAGATCACGGCCCAGAACACCGCAACGAATGTGCCGTATACCGCTGTGAGTAACGGGGCGGGTATCTACATTCTTCAAGAGTTGCTCCCGGGTCCTTATACCGTGACTGTGTCGGCGACGGGCTTTGGGATCGTGAAGCAGAGCGGCCTGGTGCTAATGACGGGTGCGCGAATTTCGCAGAACTTCGCGTTGAAGCCGGGCGCTGTCGAGCAGTCGGTGACGGTAACAGCGGCGCAGAACCTGATTTCGTCAGAGGACGCGGCGTCAGCCTCGGTGCTGGATAATGCGATGATCACCGAACTGCCGCAACTGAATCGCAATGCGCTGGATCTGACGGCGACGACGCCCTCCATCCAGGGCAGCGGACCGCCGGTGGACCAGATAGGTAATCTGGGCAACTCGGCTTACCTGATTGCGAATACAGGGAACAGCTACTCAGTGTCGGGTGGGCAGGTGAACGGCACGAGTATCAGCGTGGATGGCAACCCGGTGCAGGAGGCGGAGTTCAATGCCACCAACCGGGCAATTCCGACGCCGGATTCGATTGGCGAGTTCCGCGTGGAGAGTGGCGTTCTGACCGCTGACAAGGGCCGATATGCGGGCGGCATCATCACGATGCAAACTCAGAGCGGCACGGATACCTATCATGGTCGCGGGTTCTTTTACTTCCGCAACGAGAATTTAAACAGCAACGACTGGACATCAAATTCGTTGGCTACGCCGCGGCAGGCCTTTGACCAGAAGAACTACGGGGTCGCAGTGGGAGGACCGTTGCGGATACCGCATCTTCTGAATGCTCACAGCCAAACGTTCTTTTATGCAGCATGGGAAGGGGAACGATTCTCGCAGGGGCAGGAGATCATCAGTTCCGTTCCGACCGCGTTGAACAAAGCAGGGGATTTTTCGCAGACGGTGATCAACTACAGTGGCGGTAACCCCGTTTATGCGAATATCTATGATCCGTTCTACGGCGCATACACATCCAACGCGGCACAGTGTACCGGACCACTGGCGGATCAGTACGCGAGTTCGGGCCAGTGCTGGGTTCGTCCGCAGTTTCCAGGGAACAAAATTCCCGCGACTTCTGGGAGTGGTGTTTCCGGACAGAGCGCGCTGTTCCAAAAGTATCTTGGGCTGTGGCCCGACCCCAACCATGAGCCCCAGGCGAATACGGACTTTGTGGCGAACCGCTACGACAAGATCAACATCACGCGGCCAACCGACAAATACTTTTTGCGGCTGGACAAAGCCATCGGCAACTCCCAGCATCTTTCGGGAAGCCTCAGCCGCTCCGCATTGACAAACGATATCCCTGCGCCATTCCTGCATGCTGCAGAATCCGTGACGACGGATACCGATTGGAGCGGCAACGCCCTCTACACGCTGACATTGAATCCGAAGACGGTTCTGAATGTTCGGCTGGGCGTAGGAGTGACGAACCTGTTCAGCAACGGTGTTTCGGGCAATGGTTCCGCACCGGATCCGAATATCGATACGACGAAGTGGCCGTTTGACTCCTTCATTCAGAACAACGACGAGAAGTCGACAAATGAAATTCCGCCGGTCATCAATGCATGCAGCGGGAGTGTTGGCTGCTACACGCATGTGGGCGGGGCAGAGTTCGACAGCTTCATCACGCAATCGACGAACGGAGCGGTTTCCGTTACGCGGCTCATCGGGCGTCATGCCCTGAAACTCGGGTACGAGCAATACTTCACACGCTTCACGGAGCAGGGTGGCGACAAGACAGGCGTGGCGTGGGTGAATCCGGGTGGCGGTTCAAATCAATACTGGAACCAGAATGATGGGTTTTCAGGCAATCAGTTGGCGGAGCTGATGATGGGTTCCGCGAACTATTTCAACTGGGGCAATTGGAACATCACTCCGTTTGGCTGGAACCAGGCGGCCTATGTGATGGACGACTGGAAGGTGAATTCCAAGCTGACGATCCAGATGGGACTGCGTTGGGATCATGACGGTGCGCGACAGGGAAGACATGTTCCGGGCAGCCTAATGTATGACATGAAGGCGAAGAACGTGCTGACCGCGAATTCTGACTGGAACTGGGGCCAGGTAACATCAGGAGTACCGGGACTGGCCGGGCTTGCAGCGCCGGCATGGCTCTCGGAAGGAGCGACGGGGCGCGTTGCTCTGCTGGGCACCAAGGAGTATCCGCAGAAGAATCTCTACACCACGAACGTGGTCAACCTGCAGCCGCGTTTGGGAATTAACTGGGCATGGAATGACAAGACGGTCTTTCACCTGAGCGGAGGCATGGTTGACCAGGGCTTGAATGGTCTTTCGACAGACTGGCTGAGTTTCTATTACAACTCGAACACGTTCAATCAGGTCTCGAGCACGGACGGACAGCATTGGATCAGTGAGTGGGGCGGAGACCACGGACTGCCGGCTTTTCCCGCGGTAACGGGCGGTAATCTTGGATGGGTTCCGCCGATCACGAACAACACGGACTATTGGTACTCAAGTTATGGCGCGGCTGGAAATTTCGACCAGACGGGCACGACTATGAATCACTTTGACACGCCGATGGATTACATGTGGGGACTGAGTGTCCAGCGGCAGCTCACCAACAACTGGGCGATTACCGGAGAATACCTGGGCGTGAAGGGCGTGCACCTGCTGACGAATGTGTGGAATTGGAGCCTGAACAATGTTCCGCTCCAGTACTATAGCCTCGGGGACCACCTATTCGACCAGGTTCCGAACCCGTTCTACGGCCAGTCGCTGAACTTCTCGGCGCAGCCGACAGTTCAGTTAAGCCAGTTGCTGGGATTATCTCCGCAGTATGCCGGCAACACTTCGACTACTCCTGGACAGGCATCGTGGGGCAAGTCATTTTCGAATTTCGCAAATTTCCAAATCCAGGGCCGCAATTACCACGGGCTCGAACTGCTGGCTGCATATTCAATTCGCAAGACGCTGACGAACACGGGCAGTACCGACATACACGTGTTTGGCAGCACCGCAGGCGGACTGCAGAATCCTCATGACCTGATGGAAGGCTATGGTGTGGCACCGTATGAGATGCCGCAGACCCTAAAACTGAACTACTCCTACGACCTGCCGTATGGCCACGGCCGGATGTGGGGCGGTGCGCCGCACGGAGCGGGACAGCACGTGCTGGATGCCGTGGCGGGTGGATGGTCGATTGCGGGCATCACGACGTGGAGTGTTCACGGAACACCGGTGCGGGTGCCGAACGTGGACGGCGGAAACCAGGCTCCGGGCGCGGCGTTACGGTGGTCGTTTGCCAACAACAGTTTCAAGAAATCGGGTGTGAGCTACCAGGATGCACTGATAGTGAATGGCGCATTTCTGAACCAGAGCGGCTCCGGAGTGCTGGACCAGAGTGCCTTCCGAAGGACACCGGACTTCAGCCTCGCAAACTCACCCGTTTATTTTGCAGGCCTACGCAATCCAGGAATCTTCACGACAGATGCGAGCATTCTGAAGAGGTTCTACCTGGGAGAAAAGTCGCGCTACATCGAAGCACGTCTGGAAGCACTGAACATTCTCAATCACGCGAATTTCGGCAGCATCATCAACGATCCCGACTCGCCGGTATTTGGCGGTGTCAGCGGCAAGTCCGGACAGCGTGTCATGCAGGTCGGTTTCCGCTTCTTTTTCTGATCGTAAGACGGAAAACGATGGGCGCGGCGTTCGATGGGGAGCGTCGCGCCATTTTTGCAGGCTTTAGCGACCGCAAGCTTTTGGAAGCGGTGCAGAAGAACGGGGCAATGAATGAGAGTATCGCGAAACACTGCGTCATTTTGCATAAGTGCTTTTTGCGTTGGGTTCGCACTCGCGTACGGTTGTACGGCGGAAGCCAAGTCCGGTTCCTGTGCAGCAACCCTGGCGAATTCGGATATGAAGCTGTGCATGGAGAGCGGGGCCGGGGGTCCACGGGTTGCGGCGATTGAGGCGGGGAAAGCTCGGTATGAAAATACGGCCGCGGAGGCGCTGCCCGAGAGTGTGGAACTGGATGGGAAGACTGTTGCGGTGAAATGGAAGCCGGTCCGCGGGGGCGGGAGTGCGGACAAAAAGCGGGTTTCAATCATGTACGAGTCGGCGGAACCTCACCTGCGACTTGAATGGGTGTGGGAGTCACGGGCCGATTCGGGTGCGATGGAACATTTCGTCACGGTGGAGAACCTGGGTGCTCAGGAGATCTGGATGCCACTGATCGATTCGCTGCGGCTCGGGATTCGCTATGGCGCAAGCACGGAGATCGATCAGCTGTACGTGGAGAAGGGTGCGAATACGCCTTCGGACGCGGGCACGCACCTGAATACCGTGAATGACGGATATCGGTGGACGGGGAAGTCGTCGACGTATGCGCTTCCGACTCCGGGTGAGCCGCGCGAGATTATTCCCGGGGAGTTTGTATTTGAGCACGACGGCGAACAGCGGGGATGGTTCGCAGGGATT
>Ga0207667_10006103_pt1 | contig 14642 bp, 6 predicted proteins | sample KBSCornC52_FD_184301 | JGI IMG/M metagenome (GOLD analysis project Ga0207667, IMG submission 184301) | Corn rhizosphere microbial communities from Kellogg Biological Station, Michigan, USA - KBS Corn C5-2 (SPAdes) (version 2) | ecosystem: Host-associated > Plants > Roots > Rhizosphere > Soil ... | reverse complement strand
TTTACTGCCCGGACCGACACGAGCGACGCCACACTCGAAATTACCGGAACGGGCAATGGAAGCTTCCACATTGGCACCCTTTCTTTGATGCCAGCAGATAATGTTGAAGGCTTTCGGCCTGATACCATCGCCCTGCTGCGCGAGCTTCACTCGGGCTTCTGGCGTCTGCCCGGCGGCAACTTCCTGTCGGACTGGAACTGGTATGACGGTCTGGGTGACCGCGACAAGCGCGCGCCTATGTTTGATTACGCATGGAACGCGATGCAGCCCAATGATGTGGGCATGGACGAGTTCATGACGCTTTGCAAGCTCATTGGCACCGAGCCCTACGTCACGGTCAATGCCGGATTCGGCGATGCGCATTCTGCGGCCGAAGAGGTCGAATACATGAATGGCTCCGTTCACACGCGGCTCGGCGCGGAGCGTGCGCGAAACGGCCATCCTGCGCCGTATCGCATCAAGTTCTGGGACATCGGCAATGAGCCTTATGGCACCTGGCAACTCGGCCGGACCGACCTGAAGTACTACGTCCTTAAACACAATGAATTCGCGAAGGCCATGCGTAAAGTTGATCCGTCGATCACTTTGCTCGCCTCCGGAAATATGCCGGAGCCAATGGACCTAACCGGCGAGATGCGGGCAAAGGATGTCGACAACATGAAGGCGGTTGAAGGCACACCCGAAGACTGGACCGGAGGGCTGCTGGAGCATAGCTGGGGAAACTTCGACGGCATCACTCAGCACTGGTATGCACAGGGTGGCAGACGCTTCGACGTGCAGAAGGCAAAGAACCTTCCGCTTGATGCGCCCACCGACGCGGGTTATGAAAAAGTCGACCAGACGCCGCTGGAATATGCGCGCTATCCCGCCAACATCGTGCACCTCAAGGCACAGGAATGGGAGAGATATCAGCAGAGGTTCCCGGCGATGCTCCAAAAAAAGACATTCCTGTCTATCGATGAGTATGCCTACTTCGGCGGCGGCTTTGGGCGAGCCGCTAATCTCAGGTTGGCCCTTGCCTACGGGATGATCTTCAACGAAATGCTTCGCCATACAGACTTTCTACAAATGTCGGCGCATACGATGGGTGTCTCCTCACTGGATTACACACCCACAGCCGCGACCCTCAGCACCACCGGGCTCATGTTCAAGCTCTACGGCGACCACTTCGTACCGGGTTCGGTGCCTGTTGCTCTTTCAGGGAATTCGCCTCAGCCAGCGCCGAGATATCCCATCGGCGGTGATCAACCGCAGACAAACTCGGGCAGCCCGACTTATCCGCTTGATATGTTCGCGGCGCTGTCTCCAGATCGAAAATTCCTAACCGTCGCGGTGGTTAACGCTACTGCACTCGAGCAGAACTTTGATCTGAACACCATAGGCGAGCGGTTATCAGGCAACGCGACACAGTGGCGACTGACGGGAAAGGAACTTGACGCCGCCAATCGTGCAGGTCAGGTGCCACAGGTCGAGATCAAAGCTATGTCGATGGGCAACGATCCTAAAACGATCACAGTCGCTCCGATCAGCGTGAACATCTATCGTTTTCCGGTGACGGAGTAGAACATTGATAGATCTTTGCGAGGACAGCAGAGTGCCTCAAGACAGTTTTGAAAAGATGCGCGGCTGCAAGAAAGGCTTGCAGTTGCGCAGAATGGTTCTAAAGAAATCCCGATATTCCAAGGAGTAGATGGATGAAGAAAAGATTTACTGGACCGATATTGTTGCTTTCTTTAACTATGGTGCTTCCACTGCCGGCACAGGTGCAGACCGAAGTGCCTGCCGTGGTTCCCGGGGCGAAGCCGGTAGCGGTCGAACATATTAAGGTTCACAGCGCTGCTCTGGAAGGCAATCTGGAAGGAGAGGCGGTCGATCGGGAGGTGATCGTATTTCTACCCCCCAGCTACAACGCCGACAAGGACCGCCACTACCCCGTGGTCTACGCGCTTCATGGCTATTCCATCGGAGCGGAGCAGTGGACCCACGAGATTCATGTCCCGCAGACCATAGAAGGCGCCTTCGCCCAGGGGTCGAAGGAGATGATCGTGGTTCTGCCTGATTCAAAGACGGCTTACGGCGGGTCAATGTATTCGAGCTCTGTCACGACAGGCGACTTTGAGAAATTCATCGCCCACGATGTAGTTTCCTATATTGATGCCCACTATCGGACCATCCCCAATCGCCTGAGCCGTGGGCTGGTTGGACACTCCATGGGAGGTTATGGCGCAAGTCGCATTGGGATGAAGTATCCGGATGTCTTTGGCAGCTTATACATCATGAGCCCCTGCTGTATGTCGCCACGGCCGGCTGCACCAACCAATGCCGCGGCCGACAAGAAGTTTGAAGATAACGAGAAACAGTTCGAAAGCGCGGTGGCGGCCCTCAAGTCTCCTGCCGACGCGGCAAATTTGCCATTCTTTTCGCGTGCCCAACTTGCGACCGCGGCTGCGTGGTCGCCCGACCCCAAGAATCCTCCGCTGTACTTCGATATGCCGATGAAAAACGGGGTGCCGCAACCTGACATACTGGCCAAATGGGCCGCCAATGCGCCACTTGCCTTCGTCGATCAATACATCGGCAATCTGAGACAGTATAAGGCGATCTCAATGGACGTCGGCGATCAGGACGGCCTGCGTTTCGATACGAAGAAGCTGCACGAAGTCCTCGACAGCTATGGCATTCGCAACAGCTTTGAGATCTATCACGGGACGCACACGAGCGCCGTCTCCGTCCGATTTCAAAATTACGTGATGCCGTTCTTCAGCCAAAATTTGTGCTTCTCAAAAAATTGCCAATAGAAATAGCGTGACCCCGTTTATAGCCAATTGATTTTTAAACCTGGAGACACACCATGAAGCAAAATGTAGTGCGAGTCGTGATCGCTTTTATCGCTTGTGTTGGGATGCTTGTTCCCGCTGTTGCCCAGTCGTCCGCGACAGCCCCGGAGAACGCAACCCCGGCCTATCTGAATACGAATTTGCAGCCGGAGGCGCGCGCCAAGGATCTGGTTAGCCGCATGACGCTTGAAGAGAAGGCCTCGCAATTGGTCAATGGTGCCCGTGCGATTCCGCGGCTCAAGGTTCCCGCCTATAACTGGTGGAGCGAGGCGCTCCATGGTGTGATCAACTCAGACGTGACAGAATTTCCCGAGCCGATCGGCCTCGGCGCAACCTTCGATGTGACGGGAATCTATGCTATGGCCACCGATATTGGCATTGAAGGACGAATTAAATATGTACAGGATCTCCGTGCGAAACACGTGGGCATCATGGGAGGTCTCGATTTTTGGGCTCCTAATCTGAACATCTTCCGCGATCCGCGGTGGGGGCGTGGCCAGGAGACCTATGGGGAAGACCCGTTCCTTACCGGCCAGATGGGCGTCGCCTTCGTGACCGGCCTGCAAGGTGACAACCCGAAGTATTATCGCGCCATTGCTACACCGAAGCACTTCGACGTGCACAGCGGGCCCGAGCCTACACGTCATTTCGCCGACGTGGACGTAAGCAAGCATGACGAAATGGACACATATCTGCCGGCATTCCGCGCCGCGGTCGTCCAGGGTCATGCGGCATCCGTGATGTGCGCCTACAACGCCATCAATGGCGAGCCTGCGTGCGCGAATCAATTTTTGTTGCAGGATCAGCTACGCGGCAAGTGGGGTTTTCAAGGTTACGTCGTCTCAGACTGCGACGCTGTCCAGGACATCTTCACTGGACACCGTTACCGTCCGACCCAGGCCGAGTCTTCCGCAATCTCGCTCATTCGCGGGATGGACAACGAATGCTACGGCGCCGGCGCGCCTCCAAAAGATGGCCGCGACTACAAGCCTTTCATTGAGGCCGTGCAAAAGGGCTACCTTCCCGAAAGCGCCATGAACACGGCACTGGTGCGCCTTTTCACGGCCCGGATGGAACTGGGCATGTTCGATCCGCCTGACATGGTCCCGTACACGAAGATCGACGAGAAGGAACTCAGCAGCTCGGCCCACCGCACTCTGGCCCGCAAGCTTGCCGACGAATCCATGGTGCTGTTGAAGAACGACGGCACTCTTCCCTTGAAGCCGGAGGTCAAGAGCATTGCCGTAGTTGGTCCTCTCGCCGACCAGACGCAGGTCCTGCTTGGCAACTACGCTGGCACTCCTACCCACACGGTTTCGTTCCTAGAAGGACTCAAAACGGCGTATCCAAATGCGAAGATCACCTTTGTTCCGGGAACCCAGTTCCTGCGCAATGATGGAACTCCCGTTCCGGATAATCTACTAACAACTCCTGATGGCAAACCCGGTCTTAAAGCGGAGTATGCCAATTGGGAGGGCGTGGAATTCGCGCCGGGCGCAAAGCCTGCCCCCCTGGCAAGCCGGGTTGATCCGAACATTGCACTGAGCAAGAATAATCTGCCTGCTGAGGCCGCCGGAAAGAAGAACATCGGCGCGCAGTGGACCGGTTTTCTGACACCGACCGAGTCGGGAGATTACATGCTCGGCATCCGCGCCGACGGATTCGTCAGAGTGCAGGTCGATGGAAAGACAGTGGCGATGGAATACGAGACTCACGGCGTCCAGGCAAAGCTGGGGCGCGTCCATCTTGAGAAGGGGCAAAAAGTCGCGCTCGACGTACTCTACGGCGACCGTGGCGGCAACTCGCCCGCGGCGCAACTGATCTGGGCTCCCGTCGATAACACGCCGTCACCCCAGGCCGTCGAAGCGGCCAGACACGCCGATGTCGTGATTGCCGTCGTCGGTATCACCAGCCAACTTGAGGGTGAAGAAATGCCGGTCAGCGAGCCGGGATTTCTCGGCGGAGATCGCACCAGCATCGATCTGCCCGAGCCGGAACAGGCTTTGCTGCAGTCCGTTGCCGCCGCGGACAAGCCGCTCGTCGTTGTGCTGATGAACGGCAGCGCACTGGCGGTGAACTGGGCCCAGAAACATGCCAACGCGATACTCGAAGCATGGTACTCCGGGGAAGAGGGTGGGACAGCGATTGCCGATACGTTGAGCGGAAAGAACAACCCTGCGGGCAGGCTGCCGGTGACCTTCTATAAGGATGTAAGTCAGCTGCCAAAGTTCGAAGACTACTCGATGGAGAATCGGACTTACCGCTATTTCACTGGCAAGCCGCTCTATCCCTTCGGTTACGGGCTTAGCTTCACGACCTTTGCCTACAGTGACCTCAGCGTCCCCGAGTCTCCAGTCGCTGCCGGCGATCCAGTCAACGCCGCAGCGACGGTGACAAATACCGGTAAGGTCGCGGGAGATGAGGTAGTACAGCTTTACCTGAAATTCCCGCCGATCGACGGCGCCCCGCGTGTGGCTCTGCGGGGATTCCAACGGATTCACCTTGATCCGGGCGAGAGCAAACAGGTCCATTTCGAGTTGAAGAATCGCGATCTCGGGATGGTAAGCACAACTGGTGACCCGATGATCCCCGGAGGGCAATATACGATCAGCATCGGTGGAGGGCAGCCCGATACTGGAGTGCCCGCGGTTAGTGGTCACTTCAATGTGAATGGCAAGATCGCTCTGCCGGAGTAGTGCACGGTGTGCGCATCTCCAGACCAACGAAAGTCTCGAGATCCAAGCGTTTGTCGCGGTTGCGGAAGGAAGAACTGGCAACAGATTGGCGCGCCCTTATCCTTCGCGCATTGCGAAAAGAATTCGGCTGTCGAGCCAACACAGTATCTGGGAGTGGTCGCTTGGATCGGTTACAGCAAGATGGGCCACGCGGCAAGTTTTGCCGTTACACCAGCAATGTTCTATGATGGACGCGATTTCTCATTTGAATTATGATGCTTCCGAATCCAAATGCGCGATCTGCGGAGGCAGAACGTGCGGAATTCCAGTGCGTTGTAGAAGCGCTGGCCACGCGGCCGCGTCTGTCGCTTCTGCTCCGGTATATAGGGGAGAAGTTCTTTTCGGGCGAAGTCGACCAGCTAAACGAATACAACATCGCGACTGAAGTTCTTGGCCGTTCTAAGACTGCATTTAATGCCGGAGAGGACGCGATCGCAAGGGTTGAGACTCACCGGCTACGAAAACGTCTTGCGGAGTTCTATGAGAACGAGGGGAGAGATCATCCTATTCAGGTGACTCTTCCTGCGGGCAGGTATGCTCCAGTCTTTGTTCACAAGGCTGCTGAGAAGTTTTGGCCGAGTCCGCCAAAGACTGAGCCAGCGCGTGAACCGGAGCCCCTCGACCCGGACGGACGGCGATCTGATTGGCTTCCAGGTTGGATATACGCGGTGATCGTTGTTTTAGTCGTTTTGGGGTTTTCCGCGTACGTTCGCAGCAAAGAGACTTCCGTGCGCGTAATGCCGCCGGATGGCATCCGGACATCGGCTTCAGCAATTCTTCCGGCCAGAACCCCGTCTTCAGCGATCCGGTTGCTGGCAGGCTATAGTGGGCCACCCAGGACCGACAGTGCGGGAAGAGTATGGAGTCCAGATGAATACTCGTTAGGGGGCGGCAGCTGGCAGCCCTCGCCGGAACTCATCAAGCGAACCAGCGCTCCGTTTCTGTTCGAGTATTCGCGGACAGGCGACTTTACCTACAACATCCCGCTCAAACCTGGCTTCTACGAGTTGCACTTATACTTTTCGACGCTCGTTCATGCGAATGAATCCACTTCTTTCAATGTTGAGATGAATGGACAATTGGTCCTGCCGGACTTCGACATAGTCGCGGACGCGTTGGGGGACAATGTTGCCGACGAACGCATCTTCCGCGGCATTTCTCCCGGTAAAGACGGATTTCTTCGACTTGTGTTTACTGGCGGAACGGGAGCTCCCTCCGTGAACGCAATCGAGATTCTGCCCGGCTTGCCTCATGCACAGCTTCCCATCCGGCTGATCATGCAAACCACACCGATTACCGATCGAAATGGCCGGCAATGGGAGCCGGACAACTATTACATGTACGGACGGCTATCGCCTCAAGCTCATCCACTGCGGGATACTCCAGAGCCCGACCTGTTCTCCGGAGAACGGTATGGGCATTTCACGTATGCCATTCCGGTGGATACCCGAGACCGGTACACTCTGGTCCTGCACTTTGCCGAGTTTTACTTTGGTTCCGGAGCGCATGGGAGCGGAGGCACAGGCAGCCGGATCTTCAAGGTCATGTGCAACGGCGAGACGCTGCTGGACGACTTCGATATCTATAAGGAAGCCGGAAGCCTGCACGAGCTGACCAAAACCTTTCGACACCTGAAACCTAGTGCGGAAGGGAAACTGAACCTCACCTTCGAACCAATCAAGAATAATGCAACGATCTCCGGGATCGAGGTCCTGGACGAGTCTCAGTAAGTACTTTCTCCATTTTCTTCTGTAGTCCTGCCGATGTCTAAGGCGCGTCCGACGGCGTCGATGCGGAGGTGTGCATCTGAATTTTCGGCGGTCAGGCACAAGATTTTGAGGCCTTTGAGTTGGGTGCGCGGGGAGGGAACGGCCGGTCTGGGGCGATTTTCCTCATGGCTGCATGCTGACTGCGTGTTGGCTGCACGTTGGCATGCGTCCGAATTCCAGGTTTTACCTCTGCGTAACAAAGTACTTGATGCCACGTACATGGTTTGTTTTCAGCGACGTACAACGTTCAGCGCATGCGTACAAAATGGAACTTCACGATCGTCGCTCTTCCTATGCAGGATTCTGGCGATTCAATTCACAGGAATGCGCTGCATCGAGAACTCTGGCTGAACCGAAGAGTACCGGACCCGAGGGAACACTCGTCGAGCAGTACCATCCGAAACCCCACGTCAGTGGGTATTTCCTTCTTGCGGTCGATCCGTGGGAAGGCTTGGAGGCAGTACATGCGTAGATCAATCTTAAGAACGATGTTGATGGTGACCATTCTTGTCGCTCTGTCCTCATCGCTATTTGCTCAGGAGACGGGAACTATCGTTGGCACTGTCGTGGACTCAAGCCAAGCGGTCGTCCCTCATGCCAAAGTGACGCTCACCAACACGGAAACCGCGGACGCTCGCTCAACCACGACGAATCCCAAAGGATTCTTCGTCTTCAGCGGTACGGTGGCGGGGGACTATTCCGTAAAAGTTGAATCAAAAGGGTTTCGGGCGGCGGAACAGTCCGGAATCCACCTTAGTCCTGGTGACCGCCGCAATCTAAGCGTTTCCTTAGTGGTTGGCGGGGGGACCGAAAGCGTGACTGTCGAAGCTAATACGTCTACCATCGTGGATTCCGGCGATCTTTCCAATACGCTCAGCGCGAGCAGTATCTCAAAGCTCGCCCTCACCGGTCGCGACGTGACCGAACTGATCAAAACGCTGCCGGGCTTCAATCAATTCACCAACTTCGGCGGCATGCAGAACAAAGCCAACTATAGCACTACGGTCACCAGCATCCAGTCGGCGGTCGGTAATGGCATTAACACCGTTGGCGTTCCCTCCCGCGCAGGTGGAGCGGACCTAACTTCCGACGGCGCCCATATTCTCGACCCCGGCTGCAACTGTAACGCCACCCAAACGGTGAATCCCGATATGGTGGCGGAGGTGAAGGTTACCAGTTCGGCGTATGGCGCCGACCAGCAAACCGGTCCGGTTGTGATTGCCGCCGTAGGCAAGTCAGGCACCAGCACGTATCATGGCAGCGCCTATCTGCACTTCCGCGACGGCGCCATGAATTCCACCGACTGGATGGTCAACCACCTTGCTCAACCCAAGCCGGATGAGCGCTACTGGTACCCCGGCGGCCAGTTCAGCGGCCCGGTTCCCTTTACCCACAAGAAGCTGCTCATTTTTGCCGGCTATGAGTATTACAACCAGCGCTTCCCTGAGCAGACCAGTGGCGGTCTGATTAAGTCCAATGTTCCGACTCTCAGCGAACGTGCCGGCCACTTCGACCCCTCGTTGCCCGACAACAACGCAGCGTGCCTGGCCATGTCCCCGTCGGTCTCCGGATATGATGCGGCCACCGGGAAGTTTGACAACAGCCCTATGCGCTGCAGTCAGTTCACCACCATCGGCACGGCCAACGGCACAGTCACCGGCATCCAGAATGACGATATTTCGTCCTACATCGCTCCGGGCGCCCTGGCTTTGCTGAACGAGATCCCCAAACCGAACCGCACTCCGACCGGAGCATTGGATTTCAACTATGTGAAGTCGCTGCTCAACACAAACAATGGATACATGTTCCACACCCGAGTGGATTACGCCTTCAGTGACAGTCTGAAGCTGTACGTCAGCTACAACCAGCAGCACGAACTCTTTGGTTCACCGGTGATGCGCTGGTGGCTGGCCAACGATGCGGTTGATTATCCCGGAGGTATTTCGTCGAGCGATCAATCCAAGACCATCTCCGGCAATCTCGTCAAGGTGATCAACGCCTCAACCACCAACGAACTCCAGGCCAGCCTGAGCTATCTGTATGCCCCGAACTCCATTGGCAACGAGAAGGTGGTGGACAAGACCGCGACGGGGTATCCATACCAGTACCCAGCCTCGTCCAAAATCCTACCGTCCATCTACAACACTTGGTGGAATAGTGATTTCGGCATTCCATTCCAGTACGACACGGGAAGGTACGCCTATTTCATCCATAAGATGCAGCCTTCGGTCGAAGACAATTTCTCCAAGGTCTTCAAGACCCATACAGTGAAGGTCGGCGTCAGCTATTACGGAGTTTGGGACAAGGAAGCCAACTTTGGCCAGGGCAACGGGCCGAACGGTACCATCGGGTATGGGCCGGTTTACGGCATGGCGAACTCGGCCTTTGGATTGGATCCCGTGCTGAATTTCATGACCGATCTATCCAGCGCATACTCCGTTCAGAATGTAACCGCTCCCGACCTGACCGGTTACACCTTCGGCTTTTATGGACAGGACGATTGGAAGGCTACCCGCCGGCTGACGCTTAATCTGGGGCTGCGCGTGGTGCACGATGCTCCGTACACGGACGCTACCGGCAACTTTGGCGTGGCGGCATGGACGCCCACCTGGTACCAATCCGACATCGCCGCCGGCGTTACAAGTCTGCCTGGCATGCGCTGGCATGGTCTGGACCTGTTGGGGGGAGGAATCCACTCGGATCCGAGCGTTCCGATGGCTGGCCATACCGTGAACTCATTGTTCTACGCTCCTCGTTTTGGCCTCGCATACGATGTCTTCGGCACCGGCAAGACAGTCGCTCGCGGCGGCTTCGGCGTCTATTACTATCGTGACGGAATTGGCGGCTCCGCGGGAACCAACCAGGCGCAGGGTGGCTCCTCATGCCAGACGACGGGCTCGATGACCAATTCGTACCTTTCCCAGATCAATGCCACGACGATTACCTGTGCCAACAGCAACAACGGCGTGACCGGAGGCACCGCGAACGATCCCAACGATCACGTCGAGCCACGCTCCCTGACCTATAACTTCACCATTTCGCAACAGACGATCGGCAAGACGTCGCTGGAAGTCAGCTACATGGGCAGCCAGACTACCGATTTGCTGAATCCGCTCACCGGGAACCTGAACGCACAGGTTCCAATCGGCGCCTACATGAAGCCGGATCCGAACCCAGCTTCCTCAATGCATGGCCAAATCCTTCCCGTTTCCGTAATCGGCTCCACCTATGCTCAAGACTATCTTCCATACCCAAACTACTCTACTTTCAACTTGATCAAGCACGGCGCGTGGGCGAATTACAATGCCCTCCTGGTCTCCTGGAGCAAGCAGCAGGGTTCACTGACGTACAACCTGAACTATGCCTTCTCGAAGACAATGGGTATCATCAGCAACGCGATTGACCCCATCAACATCAACAACGACTATGGAGTTTTGAACGCAGATCGCACCCATGTGCTCAATGCGACGTACTCGTATTCCGTAGGCAACCGCTTCCGAACGAATAAGCTCGAGGGCGCAATCCTAAATGGCTGGATGATCTCCGGCATCACCGCCTTGCAGAGTGGCCCTCCGATTCAACAGAGCTTCTCATTGGACATGGGGCTCACGGGCACAGATGGCTCTACCGACGTCAAGCTCATGAACCCAGATGGCACCACCAAGACCGACTTCGGTACCAATAGCCTCAAAAACGTCAATTATCTTGGTACCCCGACCTACACCTTGTTTCCCACGCTGACCTGCAATCCCGGTAGGAGCCTCAAGAGTGGACAATTCGTCAACCCAGGCTGCTTCTCTCTTCCCACCGCACCTCAGTTTGTCACAAGCGGTCCCAATATGGGTGTGCTGGCGGCGCTGGGAGGCAATGGCCCGAGTCGCATGCCGTATTTCCGGGGTCCTGCGTATTTCAACAGCGACCTCGCCGCATCCCGTACGATCAAAATCAACGAGAACCAGAATGTACAAATTAAATTCTCGGCAACGAACTTTCTCAACCATCCGTTGACTTCGTTCGACCAGAGCAACGGACAAAATCTCACTCTGAATTATGCGGCCGGCGCTTTACAGACTCATGGCACGGCGAATGGCGGCAACTGGGTCTACGGCATCCCGAACGAGAAGTTCGGCCGTCGTGTTCTTGAAATGACGCTAAGGTACAACTTCTAAACCACACGAGCGGTCGCTCCTGGGCGGCCGCTCCTTCATTCAAGTTTACGAGCGAGCCACCTCGCGTCACCATGGGATGGACCCATACCATTCCGTAGCTTTTGCGAAGGAAAAAGGAATTAAGCCGTGAATCGCTAGGTCAGTGAGTGCGCCGTCGCAACAATGACGTCGCGAGCATGTGAGACCAGCTTGGCTTGCTTCTGGTGCGGGGGCATTGTCGCAATTGATCGCCGGGAGCAATAGAGGATGAAGCACTTTCTTTCCGTATTGACTGGATTCATTTGTGTCATTCCTTTTCTGAGTGATTGCAGCAGCGGCAGTGACTCCTCGGTGAGACCCGTGGTACCAACCATCACATGGCCGGCTCCTGCAGCAACCGTCTATGGGAGAGCATTGAGTTCCGCTCAGCTCAACGCCACGTCCAACTATGCAGGCACATTCACTTATTCCCCGGGATTGGGAACTGTGCCGGACGCCGGTACGCAAACGCTGAATGCGACTATGCTCGGTTCAGTTTTGCGACAGCTTTCAGTCCTTGTTCTCGGCTCAATAACAGCTTCTTCCGCATTGCTTCTCACGGCTCAGGCACAACCCCCTCGGAGCCGCTCTATTGTTGCTGGCGTCAAGCAAGCGGGAGGACCGGTGGATCGCTTCTTCGATCTGTCGGTTGGTTCGGATTATCCGGGTACGCTGATTCGCGATGACAGCCAGGCGCAGCTCAAGGTCGTCACGAAGGAACTCGGTTTTCGCTATATCCGCTTTCATGCGATCTTCCATGACGTATTGGGAACAGTTAAGGTCGAGAACGGAAAAACCATCTACGACTGGACGAAGATCGACCAGCTTTACGATGATCTGCTGGCGTGTCACATCAAGCCGTTTGTTGAGCTCGGATTCACTCCCAAAGCGCTGGCAACTTCACAGAACAGCATCTTCTACTGGCAGGGCAACACATCCCATCCGAAGCCGGATGGTTGGCATGACCTCATCGATGCGTTTGTTCGCCATATTGAACAGCGTTACGGAAAAGACGAGATGCACAGCTGGTTCTTCGAAGTATGGAACGAGCCCAACCTCTCAGGCTTCTTCGAAGGTGGAGACCAGAAGGCATACTTCGAGCTGTACGATCTAACCGCGAAGACCATAAAGGCGGTCGATCCGGCGCTGAAGGTTGGAGGCCCGAGCACTGCGGGGGCGGCGTGGGTTCCCCAGTTCCTGGCGCATGTGAAGCAAAGCGGCGCGCCGGTTGATTTCGTAACGACGCACACGTACGGTGTGCTGGGCGGATTTCTGGATGAGTACGGGCACGCGGATACCAAGCTTGACCCATCTCCGGATGCGATCGTCGGCGATGTGCGCCGCGTCCGTAAAGAGATTTCGGCTTCGCCGTATCCGGGTCTTCCTCTGTATTTTACCGAATGGAGCACGAGTTACACGCCGCGTGATCCCGTGCACGATTCCTACATCAGCGCGCCGTACATCCTCACCAAGCTCAAAGGAAGTCAGGGACTGTTGGAGGGCATGAGCTACTGGACATATACGGATCTGTTCGAAGAGCCGGGTCCTCCGACGGCACCCTTTCAAGGTGGCTTCGGTCTGATGAATCCGCAAGGTATTCGCAAACCAGCCTTCTTTGCCTATAAGTATTTGCACGCGCTTAATGGAAACACCATCGCGACCAGCGATGCGCAGGCAATGCTGTCGACGAAGGGCGGAAACCTTACGGCTGTAATATGGGACTTCGAACAGCCGGACCAGAAGGTGAGCAACCGCCCTTTTTACACCAAGCCTGTTCCTTCGCATCCTGCTGCGCCCGTAAAATTGCAGGTGACGCAACTTGTTCCGAAAGCTCCATACGTGCTCGAGGTGCATCGTGCCGGATACCACGCCAACGATGCCTACACGGGATACCTTGAGATGGGTTCTCCGAAGCACCTGACGGCGGAGCAGATCGCAAAACTGAACGAGCTAACGCGCGATCTTCCGGAGACGAACAAGATTGTGGACAGTGGCAAAGACGGCACGGTGGAGTTCACCATCCCGATGAACAGCAACGATATTGTGCTGGTGAAACTGATGCCCGTCAGACTGAATACCACCGGCGAAGAGAAGTGAATTCCGATCACCGGCAGCAAGCAAGCAATTATTACTCATCGCGTGTATGAGGGGACGGTCGCTCTCGGGCCACAAGAAGCAGATCTGACTCAGTGATGACCGTCTCTTAATCGGCCCAGGTGCACACTTGAATATATGTAGATAAGGCTTCATTCCTACCCCGGATCTTTGATTTACAAATTTGAAGGGGTGACCATGCATAATCGGATTCTGCGCTCATGCCGGACGGTACTGGCATTAGTGCTCATATTTGCCTCCACGGCCAAAGCCCAGACGTCCTGCAGCGTCGAAAGCCCAGACGTCCTGCAGCGTCGAAAGACAAGACGAAGTCGCCGCATCTGTCACCGGATGACTTCATCTTCGCCAACGAAGTTGGAGGGTTCTCGACACCGACAACTTTCGGAAGCGGTGTTTCACAAGCTGGGTTGCAACCTGGGGCTGCCGAACTGACGTTTCAGGCCATCTCCCGCACGATTGCGACTCTGGCTCAGAAGAAGGGCACCGTCAAGGATGTGCAGGGCACGATGCGTTACTCACGGACGGCGACGATGACCGATGTCTACATGCAGGAGATTCCCGAGAGCGTGCAGGTGACGGTCAATTCCATTAATCGGGAGCTGAGAAAGTCGTCGGAAAAAATCACCGGAAAAGGGTGAAGCCATTGCCGGATGCGGTGACGTTTGAAGGTATTTGGAAATTTGACACCAAATGACACCAAGCGGGAAAGGAGGGGGCTTGCAAGTTATTGATTTATTTGGTGGACCTGATCGGGATCGAACCGATGACCTCTTCCATGCCATTTCGGCAACGTCACGCAACTCATTGAAACCAGATGGTACAGACCACACTCTACGCCACTGATTACACGGCAAAAACGGTATTATTGGACCTTTTTTCACCTTTTCGATTGCCAGATTCCAGCGTGTTTATCGCAGTATTAGCATCTGGCAGCTTCGCTCAGAAGAGCTTTGGGTGGTTCTCATTGTCTTCAAAACGGAAAGTCCCCTGCTTTGAGAT
>Ga0207667_10006098_pt1 | contig 14651 bp, 13 predicted proteins | sample KBSCornC52_FD_184301 | JGI IMG/M metagenome (GOLD analysis project Ga0207667, IMG submission 184301) | Corn rhizosphere microbial communities from Kellogg Biological Station, Michigan, USA - KBS Corn C5-2 (SPAdes) (version 2) | ecosystem: Host-associated > Plants > Roots > Rhizosphere > Soil ... | reverse complement strand
CCCAGCACCCGGCTGCTCGTGAGGGTGTCGACGACCTCGCCACGCGCGAGCGCGCCGAACAGCCAACTCAGTTCTGCGGTCGAGCCGACCGAGAGCTGAGGTGCATCGTCCGGTCCGCGGCTGTCGCGCACCAGGTCGAGCAGAGCCGTGCGCAGCAACCCGAGCGACTCGGTGCGTGCCCGCACCGATTGCAGTCCGACTTGGCGAAGCAGCACGTTGGTGGCCAGGTTGTCACTCGTGGCGCCGACCAGGGTGGCGAGATCGGCGACCGGGAGCGACGGCGCCTGCAGGTGCTGCCAGATCCCCGAATCGCCCACCGCATCCCGCGGCGTCTTGTCGAGGATGCCGTAACCCGAGAAATCCCGCTCGGTCAGTCGCGCAGACACCTCCACCAGCAGCAGGATCTTGCCGATGCTGGCCGTCGGCAGCACGATCCGCTCATCGATCGCCAGCAGGGAACGGCCGGAGTCGAGATCGGTGACGGATGCCGAGACCTGAGCGCCCTCGTAGGCCAGTTCGCCGAGCGCGGTGAAGCTGCTCGAGAAGTTCTCGGCCGGATGCAGCGCCCGGTGACGCGGCTCCCGCGGAGTGCGCACGCGATCGCGGCGCTCGCGGGTGTACGCGACTTCGGTCACAGGGCAACCTTCTCGGGATCGCTGGCCCTCTCGCTGTGTCAGGGTCGCCGACCATGGTACGGGGCGTCTACCAGATGCGCACCCGCTGCTCGGGCGCCAGCCACAGTTCGTCCGACTCGGTCAGGCCGAAGGTCGCCGCGAACTCATCGATGTTGCGCACGATCTGGTTGCAGCGGAACTCGTTCGGCGAGTGCGGGTCGATCGACAGCAGCCGGAGCGCCTCCTCCTCGCGCACCTTGATCTGCCAGGCCTGCGCCCAGCTGAGGAAGAACCGCTCGGCACCCGTCATCCCATCGATCACCGGCGGCTCTGCGCCCTCCAGCGACAGCAGATACGCCTTCCAGGCGATCGCCAGCCCGCCGAGGTCGCCGATGTTCTCGCCGATCGTGAGAGCGCCGTTGACGTGATGCCCGGGCAGCCCCTCGGGCTCGAGGGCGTCGTACTGCGCGATCAGTGCCGCGGTGCGCTTCTCGAAGGCCGCGCGATCCTCGTCGGTCCACCAGTTGGTGAGCCGGCCGTCGCCGTCGTACTGCGAGCCCTGGTCGTCGAAGCCGTGACCGATCTCGTGGCCGATCACGGCGCCGATCGCGCCGAAGTTGGCCGCGGCATCCCGTGACTCGTCGAAGAACGGGAACTGCAGGATGGCCGCCGGGAACACGATCTCGTTGAACCCGGGGTTGTAGTACGCGTTGATCGTCTGCGGGGTCATGAACCACTCGCCGCGGTCGAGCGGCTTGCCGATCTTGCCCAGCTCGCGCTGGAACTCGAACTCGGTGGTGGCGCGCACGTTGGCGAGCAGGTCGTCGGGAACGATCACGAGCTTCGAGTAGTCCCGCCAGGTGTCGGGGTAGCCGATCTTCGGAGTGAACTTGCTGAGCTTCTCGAGCGCGCGGCCGCGGGTGGCCTCGGTCATCCAGTCCAGGTCGGTGATGCTGTCGCGGTACGCGTCGATCAGCCGCGCGACCAGGGCGTCCATCGCGGTCTTGGCTGCCGGGCTGAAGTGGCGCTCGACGTAGATGCGGCCGACCGCTTCGCCCATGGCGCTCTCGACCACTGAGACGCCGCGCTTCCAGCGGGCCCGCAGCTCGGGGGTTCCGGTGAGGGTCTTGCCGTAGAACTCGAAGTTCGCCTCGACGACCTCCTTCGTCAGATACGGCGCCGACGAGCGGATGAGCTGCCATCGCAGCCAGTCGGTCCAGCTCTCGAGGCGGTCGCCCGTCAACAGGGTGCCGACCCCTTCGACGAAGCTGGGCTCGCGCACCACGACCTCGTCGAACGAGCCCGCGGGAACATCCAGCCCGGCGAGCCACCCGGCCAGCGGAGCCGCACCGGCCAGCGCCTCGACCTCGCTCCACGGAAGGAGGTTGTAGGTGGCCTGGCTGTCGCGGGTGCGCACGTTGTCCCAGTGCTGCGCGGCGATCTCGCTCTCGAGCGCGTAGACGCGCGCGGCCCGCTCGGCCGGATCGGAGAGCCCGGCCAGAGCGAACATCCGTTCCAGGAACAGGAGGTATCCGGCACGGATCTCGGCGAACTTCTCCTCGCGGAAATACGACTCGTCGGGCAGGCCGATGCCGCCCTGCTCGAGGAACACCAGGTAGCGCTCCGGGTTGCCGGGATCGTTATCGACGAACGCCTGCAAGAACCCGCTGGTGCCCAGGCGCTCGAAGCGCCCCAGCTCGGCGACCAGGGTTGCGATGGAGTCGATATCGGCGACCGCATCGAGGTCACCAGAGAGGGCGGAGAGCCCGACCTTCTCGATGCGGTCCTCGTCCATGAAGCTGGAGTAGAGGTCGCCGACCTTGCGCGCCTCGCTGCCCGCCTGTGCCGTCTGCGACTCCTCGATGATCTCGCGCACGGCCCGCTCCGCCTCCTCGGCGAGCAGGTAGAACGAGCCGTACCTGGCCTTGTCGCTCGGGATCTCGGTGCGTGCGATCCACTTGCCGTTGACGTGCCGGAACAGGTCGTCCTGAGGGCGGATCGCCGGGTCCAGTTCGTCGGTCTTGATCCCTGAGGCGATGGGCGCGTCGGCGGTTTGTGATGCAGGCGTCATGGTGGGAGCCTAAGAGATCGTGACGGCTCAACGCGTTCTCATCATCGGCGGCAACGGCATCATCAGCGGCTCGGTGACCCGGCTCGCGGTGGAGCGGGGCATGAGCGTCACGCTTCTCAACCGCGGCACGAGCACGCTGCGGCCCGCGATCGACGGCGTCGAAGCCCTGATCGGCGACGCAGGCGATCCCGCGTCGCTGCGGTCGGCGATCGGCGGCCGGGATTTCGACGCGGTCGTGAACTTCCGGGCATTCCACCCGCACCAGGTCGCCGCCGACATCGAGCTGTTCACGGGACGCACCGGTCAGTACGTCTTCATCTCGTCGGCATCCGCGTACCAGAAGCCCATCGCCCACCTGCCGATCGTCGAGTCGACGCCGCTGCGGAATCCGTTCTGGGAGTACTCCCGCAACAAGATCGCCTGCGAGGACGTGCTGGTCGCGGCCTACCGGGAGCATGCCTTTCCGATGACGATCGTGCGCCCCTCGCACACCTACGACTCGACGCTGATCCCGCTCGACGGCGGCTGGACCGTGCTGGATCGGATGCGCCGCGGCGTGCCGATCGTGATCCACGGAGACGGCACCTCGCTGTGGACCCTCACCCACGCGAGGGACTTCGCACGCGCCTTCGTCGGCCTGCTCGGCAACCCGCACGCGCTCGGCGCGCCGGTGCAGATCACCTCGGACGAGTCGTTGACCTGGGACGCCATCGCGAGTCTGTTCGCGCACGCGCTCGGCGTCGACGCGCGGATCGTCCATGTGGCGAGCGAGACCCTGGCCGGCGAGGTCGACTACGGCGACGGCCTGCTGGGCGACAAGGCGCACAGCGTCGTGTTCGACAACTCCCGGGTGAAATCGCTCGTTCCCGGATGGCAGGCGACGATCCCCTTCGCCGAGGGCGTTCGCGAGATCGTCGACTGGCACCTCGCGGATCCGTCGCGGCAGAAGGTGGATGGCGCGCTCGACGCCGCGTACGACCGGCTCGTCGCCGCGCACGCCCGCTGAGCGCTCCCGCTGAGTGCGCTCCCGCTGACCTCACTCCAGCTAGGCGGATCCGGCTCGGCGCTCGCGCCATTCGACGAGTAGCGCAGGCAGGCGTTCCGAGAGGAACGAGAAGAACTCCGCCATCTCTTCGATGCGCTCGCGGGCAGGCGACCCGGCAGGCATCTGCTCAGCTCCCCCGCGCAGCAGGGTCTCGGTGCGCAGGTACAGCTCGGGCCGGCTGAGCGAGTACGCGTACCAGGGTGTCTCGGAGAGCGCATACACGTGCTTGCGGCTGCCGGGCGCGGTGGTGCTCCGCACGAAACCGAGCAGGGTGAGATAGCGCACCGCGCCCGAGATCGCGGCGGCGCTGACGCCGATCCGCTCGCCGAGCTCGGCCGCGGTGAGGCGGCCGGAATCCGTCGCGGTGAGGGTCATCAGAACGTAGGCGGGCATCCGCGGGAAGCCCTCTGCGGCGAGCTCGCTCGCCGTGCGCTCGACGAACTCGCCGATCGGATCGGCATCGGTCATGTCGACAAGTCTCGCCGACGAAGGGCCATGGCTCCGAGCGCGGTCGCGATGACGGCGATCAGAGCCAGGATGATCGTCGGCACCCAGTCGTCGGTGGGCAGCGCGGGAACGTTGGCGATCGGGCTGATCTTGTCAACGCCCTTCGGCAGATTCAGCAGCCCGCCGAACAGGCCGAATCCGATCAGGATGCCGAACACGGCCCAGCCGAGCGAGACCGCCGGCCGGGGCAGCAACCCAACCAGCAGAGCCGTGACCCCGACGAACGAGAGCGCTGCGGGAGCCTGCACCAGGGCGCTCCCGAGTGCGAGCCAGGCGTTGTCGGGCTGTCCGACGGCAGCGAATCCGATCGAGGCGGCGACTCCCGTTGCGACCAGCACGATGAGCACGCTGGCGGCCGCGATGAGCGCGTACGAGAGCAGCCACATGATGCGCGATCGAGGCGCGGCAAGCACCGGTTCGAGCCGGCCTTCGGTCTCCTCCTCCCGCATCCGGAGCACGGCCTGCACCCCGGCGGCGGCGGCCGTGGCGCCGACCAGGACCATGACGGCCGAGATCAGGGTCCTGCCCATGTCGCTCGCGCCGGTGTGCCCGAGGCTCTGCAGGATGCTCTGGATCTGCGCGTTGCCGATGTTGGCATTCGAGACCGCGGTGACCAACGAACCGAGCACCAGTCCGAGCAGGGCGGAGCCTCCGGCCCAGGCGGTGAGCGTGGGCCACTGCAAACGCCACGCCAGGCCGACTGGGGAGCCCAGCGCCGCTCGGGCGGTCGCGCGGCCCGAGCGCTCGGGCAGCAGACCCGCGCCGAGCTCGCGCCGCGTGTGGATGAGCAGTGCGGCGGCGAGCGCGACTGCGGCGAGCGCGGCGATCAGGCCGATCGGCCACCATCGATCGTCGGTGAAGGCCAGGGTCTGCTGTCCCCAGCCGATGGGCGACAGCCAACTCGGCCAGGCCGGCTGCAGGGTCACCCGGGTCACGTCCGGCCGCCCGAGCGCGTCGCCCGCGGCCCGGAGCGCATAGGCGCCGAGCACCAGGATCACGCCGATGGTGTTCGCTCCGCGCGAGGTCTCGGTGAGTTCGCCGGCGAGCATCGCGAGGCCGAGGAACGCCAGCCCGATCATTCCGAGTGCCACCGAGCTGACCACGGCGCCCGAGACCGGAACGCCGGTCGCGGCATAGCCGCAGATGGCCAGCACGACGAACACGGCATTCGCGACGACGCCGAGCAGGAGGGTCGCGATGGGCGGCGCGAGTCGCGAGACCGGCCCGGCCAGGACGAGCTCCCGGCGCCCCTTCTCCTCGTCGGCGCGGCCGTGGCGGGTGGCCAAGAAGATGTTCATCAGCCCGATCGTCACGCCCAAGAAGGCGAACGACTGAAAATGCACGGCAGACCCGAGCGACACGCCGTTCGGGATGCCTCGCAGCGCGAGCAGGGCCGGCGTCGCGAGGGCGACCCGCAGGATCTCGCCGCGACCGGCGGCGTCGCCGTACTCCTGGCCGACGCTCGCGGCCGCGACGGCGAGAAGGGCGACGGTGCCGATGACCCAGACCGGAAGGTTGACGCGGTCGCGCCGCGCCTGCTGCACCAGGATGCGGATGACGGTCACGCGGCCGGCTCCGTTTCGATCCGGTCGCCGTAGTGGCGCAGGAACAGCTCCTCGAGCGACGGCGGCGTCACGGTCAACGAGCTGACGCCCGCCTGCGTGATCGTGCCGAGCACGCGATCGATGGCATCCGTGTCGACGTCGAAGACCAGGTGGTCGGCTTCGACCCGGGCGTCGTGCACGCCGGCCACCTTGCTCACCTGGGCAACGGTCGCCCCGGTGGCCACTCGGAAATTGGTGCGCGTCAGATGCCGCAACTCGTCGAGCGCGCCGGTCTCGACGGCCGTGCCCGCTCGCACGATGGTGACCCGATCGCAGAGCTGCTCGACCTCGCTCAGGATGTGGCTCGAGAGCAGCACCGTCGCGCCGTCCTTCTGCACGCGCTCGACCTCGCGCCGGAACACCGACTCCATCACCGGATCGAGCCCGCTGGTCGGCTCGTCGAGGATGTAGAGCTTCGCGGGGCGGGCGAACGCGGCGACCAGGGCGACCTTCTGCCTGTTGCCCTTCGAATAGCTGCGCCCGCGTTTCTTGGGGTCGAGCTCGAAGTCGTTCAGCAGACGCGCCCGCAGGGCCGGATCGGCTCCGCCGCGCAGCCGGGTGAGGTAGTCGATCGTCTCGCCGCCCGAGAGGTTCGGCCACAGGTTCACGTCTCCGGGAACGTATGCGACGTCGCGGTGGATGCTCACGGCATCCCGCCACGGGTCGCGGCCGAACACGGTCGCGCTGCCGCCGTTGGCTCGCAGCATCCCCAGCAGCACCCGGATGGTGGTCGACTTGCCCGCGCCGTTCGGGCCGAGAAAGCCGTGCACCTCACCCTCGTTCACGCTGAGGTCGAGGCCATCGAGTGCTCGCGTGCGCCCGAACTGCTTCACAAGGGCCGAGGCCTGGATCACGGTCGTCATGATCGCGACCGTACACGTCTTTCACAGAATTGTGAATATTGAATATGTCCGTGGCTCGGCGCGTCGCCCGGTCTTGCTAGCGTGAGGCCAGTGACAACCGCTTCCCGGCCTGCGCGGCCCACCGCGTGGCGCAACGCCGTCTTCGTGGCCTTCGCGCTCAACGGATTCGGGATCTCGGCGTGGGTGGCCCGCATCCCGAGCATTCGGGATCACCTGCACATCACGGTGGCCCAGGTCGGAATTCTGATCTTCGGGGTCTCGGTCGGATCGGTGATCGGCCTCATCCTGGCGAGCCACATCGTGCATTGGCTCGGCGGTCGGCAGTCGATCCGCGTCGCCTTGATCGTCGCGGGGGTGGCGCTGGCCGGCGTGGGATTCGGCACCACGGTGCTGTCGAGTTTCGGCATCGTGCTGGCCTCCCTCGTGCTCTACGGATTCTGCAGCTCGATCTGCGACGTGGCGATGAACGTCGAGGGCGCAGCGGTCGAACGCACGACGGGTCGCACGATCATGCCGCTGTTCCATGCGAGCTGGAGCCTCGGAACCGTCGCGGGCGCCGGCCTCGGCTCGGCGGCGGCCTTCGCCCACATCGATCCGGTCTGGCACCTCGGGGCGATCGGCGTGCTGCTGATTGTCGCGGTGCCGATCGTCGCGCACTTCATCCCCGACGACGACCACCTTGCCGAGGACGGCACCCCGGCCACGCCGCTGACCTTCCGCGATCGGATGGCGATCTGGCTCGAACCCCGCACGCTGTTGATCGGACTGATCGTGCTCGGGATGGCCTTCACCGAGGGCTCCGCGAACGACTGGCTGGCCCTGGCGATGATCGACGGCCGGCATGTCGACAATGGGCAGGGCGCCCTGCTGTTCGGGGTGTTCACCGTCTCGATGACTCTGGGCCGCATCGCCGGCGGCCCGCTGATCGACCGCGTCGGGCGGGTCGTGGCTCTGCGGGCGTCGGGGGCTGCCGCCGCGATCGGGCTGGCCATCGTCATCCTGGTGCCCTCGGTTCCGGTCGCGGTCGCCGGCATCGTGCTCTGGGGGATCGGCGCGTCGCTCGGCTTCCCGATGGGCATGTCGGCGGCGGGCGACGACCCCGCGCGTGCCGCAGCCCGCGTGAGCGCCGTGGCCACCATCGGCTACCTCGCGTTCCTGGTCGGCCCCCCGCTGATCGGCTTCGTCGGCGACCGGATCGGGCTGCTCAACGCGCTGTGGATCGTGCTGGCGCTCATCCTGCTCGCGGTGTTCGCGGCACCGGCCGCCCGCGAACGGGTCGGCCGATTCGCCCGTCCCGTCGAGGTGGCGCCCGACGCCGGGCGCGACACGCCCGGCCCGAACTAGGCTCGCTGCGTGCGTCTCGTCGTTGCCAGCTGCTCCGTCGACTACGCCGGTCGCCTCAGTGCGCACCTGCCGCTCGCGACCCGCCTGCTGGTCGTCAAGGCCGATGGCAGCGTGCTCGTGCACTCGGACTCGCTCAGCTACAAGCCCCTGAACTGGATGAGCCCACCGGCGACGTTCGCGATCGATGAGGTCGACGAGGAGCGCGCGGCGGCCGGCGTGACCCAGCTCTGGCGGGTCACCAACGCGAAGACGGCCGACATGCTGGTGATCTCGATCCACGAGGTGCTGCACGACTCTTCGCACGAACTGGGCATCGATCCGGGACTGCAGAAGGACGGCGTCGAGGCCGACCTGCAACGCCTCCTCGCCGAGCAGATCGAGGTGCTCGGCGACGGCTTCACCCTGGTGCGTCGCGAGTACATGACGGCGATCGGCCCCGTCGACATCCTGGCTCGGGATGCTGCCGGGGCCAGCGTCGCCGTCGAGATCAAGCGGCGCGGCGACATCGACGGGGTCGAGCAGCTGACCAGGTATCTCGAGCTCATGAATCGCGACCCGCTCCTGACCCCGGTCAGCGGCGTGTTCGCCGCTCAGGAGATCAAGCCGCAGGCCCGCACTCTGGCGACCGACCGCGGCATCCGGTGCCTGCTTCTCGACTACGACGCGATGCGCGGCCTCGAGACCGGGCATTCGAGGTTGTTCTGATGGCGGCGCCGCTGCCGTACACGGCAGTGCTCTGCGACCTCGACGGCACGATCGTCGACTCGGCTCCCGGAATCACCGCGACCCTGGCATACACCTTCGAGCGGCTCGGCCTGCCGGTGCCGAGCCGGGCCGAGCTGCTGGCCTGGGTCGGGCCGCCCATCCTCGACTCGTTCCGCGATCTCGCGGGCTTCGACCTCGAGCAGTCTCGGCGCGCGCTCGACATCTACCGGCCGCGGTACCTGTCGAGGGGGGCGTACGACGCAACGCTGTACCCGGGAATGGCCGAGGTGCTTCACGCGATCGGGCACGCGGGCATCCCGCTGTCACTGGCGACCTCGAAGCCCGAGACGCCGGCGCGGGCCGTGCTCGAGCACTTCTCGTTGGCCGACGCCTTCGACGAACTGACCGGCGCCAGCGACGACGAGGTGCGAAGCGCCAAGAAGGATGTCGTCGAAGAGGCCATGCGCCGGCTCGACGAGGGCGGCGCCGATCTGTCGCGCCCCGTGCTGATCGGCGATCGCCATCACGACGTGGAGGGGGCGGCGCACCACGGCGTGCCCACGATCTTCGTCACCTGGGGCTACGGCGCTCCCGCCGAGGGGGAGGGTGCGGTGGCCGTCGTCGACACCCCGGCTCAACTGCTGCCGCTGCTCGGGATCGAGCCGGTCGACTGAGGGCTTCGCCGACGCCCATCAGCGGGCGAGGCGCTCCACGGCCGACTCGAAGATGCCCGGAGCGGCATGCGACACCGGAACGATGAACCGGCGCGCGGGAGAGGTGGCCAGTCGCACGATCGCCCCGGTCAGCCTGCGGAAGTCGCTCGTCACCTCGCTCCACGCCCTCTCGTAGCCCGCGACCTGCTCGCTCGAGATGGCGGCCACTGCGGCGCGGGCCTGCGCGATCCCGATCCGGATGCCCTCCCCGGTGAGCGCATCGACATAGCCAGACGCGTCACCGACCAGCAGCACGCGCCCCGAGGTGCGTGCGCGCGTGTTCTGACGAAGGGGTCCGGCTCCGCGCACCTCGGTCACCGCCCGGGCTCCCCGCACCCGGGCGGCGAGCTCCGGACTCGCGGCCAGGGCATCGTCGAACTTCACGCCCTGCCGCGCCAGCAGCGCGACGCCGATCATGCCGTCTGCGGTGGGCGTCACGTAGATCTCGCCCAGTCGGGTCCAGTGGATCTCGATCAGGTCAGACCAGGGCTCGAGCGCGTAGTGCCTGCGCAGCCCGTACCGCCGCCGGGCGCGCGGGGTGGGCAGGTGGAGTCCGGTCATCCGCGCCACGTTCGAGTGCAGCCCGTCTGCCGCAAGCACCCAGTCGCCGGTGATGCCCCCTCCCGAGACCGTGCTGACCCGGGCATGGCGGGCGTCCTGGGTGACGCCGTCGACGCGATCGGTCAGGAAGCCCACCCGGAGGTCGTGAGCCCGGGCGAGCAGTGCCGCGTGCAGGGTCGTGCGACGAACCCCGAGCGCATTGCCCACCACGAATCGGTGCTGCGCGCTGCGCCGCCCATCCCGGTAGTCGATGCCCCGCAGCGGATAACCGCGCGGCGTCACCCCCAGTCGCGCGAGCGCGGGAACCGCTCCGGGCATCAGGCCCTCGCCGCACGCCTTGTCGATCACGCCCGAGCGGGGTTCGACCACGGTCACGTCGAGCCCGGCCATCCGAGCCTCGATCGCGCAGGCGAGCCCGACCGGGCCCCCGCCCACGACGACGACCTGGGTCTCCGCGGTCACGCCCTCGACTCCGCCCTCGACTCCGCACCGGCCCGGACAGCGGCCGTCCGAACAGCGGCGGCCAGCGCTCGGTCTTCCGCCGGGATCCGGAACCCCAGCAGCAGCACCGCGTTGAGCACCGTGAAGACGAGCGCCGTGATCCAGGCCGTGTGCACAAGCGGAAGGGCGATGCCCTCGACCGCCACCACGAGGTAGTTGGGATGCCGCAACCACGCCCAGCGATACGGCCCGGTGACCAGCAGGGGCAGCCCGGGCACGACGATGACGCGCGTGTTCCACCGCCGCCCGAGCGACCCGATGATCCAGTAGCGCGCCGCCTGGCTGGCCACCGTGAGGGCCAGCATCGGCCACCCCAGCCAGGGGAGGAACGGCCGGCCGAGCAGCCAGACCTCGGCGAGCGCGCCGAGCAGCATGCCGACGTGCAGACCGATCATCCACGGCAGCTGCCGCCGGTTCGACTCGACGCCGCCGCGGGCGAACGCCCAGCGCGCATTCCGCGTCGAGATCACCATCTCGATGATGCGCTCGACTCCGGTCACCAGAACGAGCACGGTGAAGAGCACCACCGAGATCGGCGCCGAGGCCATCAGGCCGCCCACCGAAGCAGCACGTACTCGCTCGCGACCCCCGGGCCGAGGGCGAACAGTACGCCGTGCGTCCCGACCGGCTGATCGAGCATGTCCGAGAGCACGTGCAGCACGGACGACGACGAGAGGTTCCCCACGGCGTCGAGCGAGTTCCAGCTCGCCGCCAGGTCGCCGGGGTCGAGGCGCAGGCCGTGCTCGAAGGCCTCGAGCACGCGCGGACCGCCGGGGTGCGCGACCCAGGCGCCCACGTCGTCCAAGCCCAGGGCGTGCTCGGCGAGCAGGCCGCGCACGTCGTTGTGGATGTTCGCGTCGATCGTGTCGGCCACGGCGGCCGTCAGCACGATGCGGAATCCGCTGCCGCCGATGTCCCACCCGATCACGCTCTCGCTGTCCGGGTAGAGGGCGCTGCGGGTTCCGACGATCTCGGGGCCGGCGATCCCCAGCTGCTCCGCCCGGCGCTCGCCGGCGACGACCACGGCCGCCGCACCGTCGCCGAACAGGCCGCTCGCCACGAAGTTGGCCACCGAGTCGTCGTCGCGCTGCAGGGTCAGCGAGCACAGCTCGACCGAGACGAGAACGGCGATGTCATCGGGATGCCCGAGCAGGTAGTCGTGCACGCGCGCCAACCCGGCCGCGCCGGCCACGCACCCCAGGCCGAACGACGGCATCCGCTTGACGTTCGGCCGCAGCCCGAGGATCGGGACCAGCCGCGCATCGATCGAGGGCGCGGCCATCCCCGTCACCGAGGTGAAGAGCACGTAGTCGACCTGGTCCGCGCCGAGCCCCGCCGTCGCCAGCGCGGCGGTCACGGCGCGTGCCGCGAGCGCCGTGCCCTCGCTGATCCAGAGGTCGTTCGCCTGCTGAAAGGTCCGCAGCTCGCGATACTCCTCGAGCGGCAGGACCGTGTGGCGATGACCTATTCCGGCTGCGGCATGAAAGCGCGACATGAGCGCGCGCTTGCTGCGGTCGTCCGTGATGATGTCCGACAGTTCTGCGGTGATCTCGGACTGGGCGTACACGTGGCTCGGCAGAGCCGGCGCCACAGACAGGATCCGGGACATGTGCGGAACGTACCACCCTTCGCAGGATCAACGACGGCCGGTGGTCGAACGTTCAGCGCTATGGGAGGTGGCGCTCGTCGACCCCGACGTATTCCGACAGCGGGCGGATCAGCGCGTTCGACGAGAGCTGCTCCATGACGTGCGCGGTCCACCCGGTGACCCGCGACGCCACGAACAGCGGGGTGAAGGTCAGAGTGTCGAAGCCCAGCAGATGGTAGGCCGGGCCGCTCGGGTAGTCGAGGTTCGGCTTGATCCCCTTGCGGTCATCCATTCCGGCGGCGAGCGTCTCGTACAGCGCCAGCAGCTCGTCGGCGTGGTGCTCGGCACTGTGCCGTTCTTCGTCGCTGCGAGCAGCGATCAACCGCTTCATGGCTGCCTGCATCGTCGGAACGCGCGAGTCGCCGTTCTTGTACACGCGATGGCCGAATCCCATGATCTTGCGCTTCTCGAGCAGCGCCTGGTCGAGCCAGGCGTCCGCGCGCTCGGCCGTTCCGATCTCGTCGAAGACGTGCATGACGGCCTCGTTGGCGCCGCCGTGCAGCGGGCCCTTGAGCGCGCCGATCGCGCCGACGACCGCCGAGTGCAGATCGGCCAGGGTGCTGGTGATCACGCGGGCCGTGAAGGTCGAGGCGTTGAACGAGTGCTCGGCGTAGAGCACCATCGAGATGCGGAAGACGTCGGCAGCGACGTCACTGGGCTCTTCGCCGAAGGTCATCCAGAGGAAGTTCCGCGAGTAGTCGAGGTCGTCGCGCGGCTCGATGACGCCCTGGCCGCGGCGGCGGCGCTGGTCGTACGCCACCATGGCGGGCACCGCGGCGAACAGCCGCACCGACTTGGCCAGATTGGCTTCCGGGCTGGAATCCTCGGCCTGCGGGTCGTTGGCGCCCAGCACGCTGACCGCGGTGCGCACCACGTCCATCGGATGCGAAGTCAACGAGGTGAGGTCGATGGCGGCCTTCACGTCGGGGGCGAGCGCACGAGCGGCCCGCTCGGTCTTCTCGAACTCGGCGAGCTCGGCGTCGGTCGGCAACTCGCCGTGCCACAGCAGCCAGGCCACCTGCTCGAACGAGCACTTCGCCGCGAGCTCCTGCACCGGATACCCGCGGTACAGCAGTGAATTGGTGTCGGGATTGACCTTCGAGATCGCGGTCGTGTCGACGACGACTCCGGCGAGGCCCTTTTTGATGTCCGTCATGTTCGTCCCGCCTGTGTGTTCATACCGCTGTCAGTTGCTTCGATTGTTGCTCAGGTCGAAGGTGAAGATGCCCTCATCGAAGTCGGAGTATCCCGCATAGTCGATCAACTCGTACAGCCGCGCACGGGTCTGCATCTCGGCCACCTTCGAGGTCAGTGAGCCCTCGGCGATCAGGGCGTCGAGTCCGCGCTCGGCCGCGCCCATGGCCAGGCGCAGCAGCGAAACCGGGAAGATCACGATGTTGACGCCGACGTCGGCCAGCTGCTGGGTGGTGAAGAGCTCGCTCTTGCCGAACTCGGTCATGTTGGCCAGGATCGGCACGTCGACCGCGGCCCGGATCGCGGCGAACTCCTCGAGGCTGGCCATCGCCTCCGGGAAGATCGCGTCGGCTCCCGCGTCCACCAGCTTCTTGGCCCGGTCGACGGCCGCTGCCAGGCCATCGACCCCGCGGATGTCGGTGCGCGCCATGATCAGGAAGTCCGGGTCCCTGCGCCCCGCGACCGCGGCCCGGATCCGCTTGAGCGCGGTGCTCTCGTCGACGACCTCCTTGCCGTCGAGGTGGCCGCAGCGCTTCGGGTTGATCTGATCCTCGATGTGCAGACCGGCCAGGCCCGCGTCTTCGATCACTTGCACGGTGCGTGCCACGTTCATCGGCTCGCCGAATCCGGTGTCGGCGTCGACGAGGGCCGGCAGGTCGGTGACCCGGGCGATCTGCCCGGCGCGCTGAGCCACCTCGGTCAGCGTGGTGAGACCGATGTCGGGGAGTCCGAGGTCCGCCGACAGCACGGCGCCCGACACGTAGACGCCCTCGAAGCCCTTGCTCTGGATGAGTTGGGCGCTGAGCGGGTTGAAGGCGCCCGGCATCCTGAGCAGCCTGCCGCTCGCCAGCGCTGCGCGGAAGTCCGCGCGCTTCTCGTGGGCGGGCACTTTCGTTTCCAACATCAGAACAGTCCCTTCGGCGGCGTCGGCAGGCCGGGCGCGAACACGGTGAGCCCGTCGAGCTCGGCGGCGGTGAGCCGGGGCAGGCGTTGGGCGACCTCGAGAAAGCGCTCGATCTCAGTCTCGGCGAGAACCCCTGCGGCCAGCGAACGGAACTTCGCGATGTAGTTCTCGCGCGCGAACGGCCGGGCGCCGAGCGGATGCGCATCGGCCACCGCGATCTCGTCGACGATGGTCGACCCGTCGGTCAAAGTGATCTCGACGCGGCCCCCGAAGGCCTTTTCGGCGGGATCGTTCGAGTGATAGCGGCGGGTCCACTCCGGGTCTTCGACCGTCGTGATCTTGTGCCACAGCTCGACGGTGTCGGCGCGCGCGGCCCG
>Ga0207667_10006096_pt1 | contig 14657 bp, 13 predicted proteins | sample KBSCornC52_FD_184301 | JGI IMG/M metagenome (GOLD analysis project Ga0207667, IMG submission 184301) | Corn rhizosphere microbial communities from Kellogg Biological Station, Michigan, USA - KBS Corn C5-2 (SPAdes) (version 2) | ecosystem: Host-associated > Plants > Roots > Rhizosphere > Soil ... | reverse complement strand
GTCTCGTGCTGCCCCAAGCCAGGGCGACCACGCTGAGTACAAGCAGAATCAACAAAACAAGTGTCTTGCGCATAGATTCCTCTTTTTGTCTTGAAAGCAATGTTCAGGATATTTGCCAGTTACATCCGGCAAGTTATTTCAGTTGCAAGTCACGATCCATACTTTGAAAAACTTAACTTGTTGATGGCATTCATGTTGGCTGACCGAAAAAAAGATCTTTCTGATGCGCGGTGTTCGTTTTTGTAATAGATGTGCGGAGTCGAACAGTCTAGGAAATCGGGTGATCGCGGTGATCGAGTGATCGGAAAAGCTGATTGGCGCGGATGAGCTCTGATCGGCTGCGGATTCGGGATAGCAGGCGGGCTGTGGAATCAGTGTTTAGTAGTCAATGAAGGTCGATGACTTGGGGAGAACGTAAGGGACAAAATACAAAAGCGCGGCCAGGTATAGCCGCGCTCTTGTTACTGAAGAGGCAAATAAGGAGCCACAACCCCAGGTTCCGGCGGTGACACCCCCTTGGCAACCACCGCCGAATCCTAGTTTGTGCTTTTTTCGTTCATCCTGTCTGCATAGTGCAGAAAAAGGTGAAAGCGTTTCATCTTTTGCCCATTATTTTCGGTTTTTTCTTTACATCGCCATAAACCATTGATTTCACTTGTCTTAAAGATCCTGTCGCAGCCGTCTATCGCAAGAACTTAAGGCTGGCTTGCTACTTTGTTCTCTTTACCTGGCGCGTTTTTCACCCATTTATCAAACCACGTAACCATCTCCCACAGCGTGTGTTCGGTGGATTCCCGGGCTAGATAGCCGTGGGCCTCATATGGCAGCTGAACGTAACGGACGATGCCGCCGTTTCCTTTAATGGCCTGGTACATGCGCTCACTCTGTATCGGGAATGTTCCTGAGTTATCGTCAGCCATGCCGTGGATCAGCAGGATCGGATGCTTGATCTTGTCGGCTTGCATAAAAGGCGAGACTTTGATGTACATCTCTGGGGCTTCCCAGATCGTTCGGCGTTCACTCTGGAAGCCAAAAGGCGTCAGCGTACGATTGTAAGCCCCACTGCGGGCAACTCCCGCCCGGAACAGATCGGAATGCGCCAGCAGATTGGCGGTCATGAAAGCGCCATAGCTGTGGCCGCCCACGCCCACGCGGTCGCGATCCGTGACGCCCATTTCTACGGCTTTGTCGATGGCAGCTTTGGCGCTGGCAACAACCTGCTCCACATAGGTATTGTTCATGGTTTCAGGATCGCCGACGACCGGCATGGTGGCGTTATCGAGAACGGCGTAACCCTGCGTTACCAAAAACAGCTGCGAGATGCCGGTGATGGTGGTGAAGTGGTACGGCGAGCCCGAGACCTGTCCAGCGGTATCCGCATCATTGAACTCCAGAGGATACGCCCACACGATGGTGGGTAGCCGCTCGCCTTCTTTGTGGTGTGCAGGCAGGTAAAGTGTAAAGGAGAGCTGGACGCCGTCTGCACGTTTATATGTCACCAGCTGTTTGGCGATGCCGTGGAGTTGTGGCGCAGGATCCGGGAAATCGGTGATCGCCTTTTTGTCCGCGCCATTTGCCGTGCGGACGAAATAGTTGGGCGGCTCCGTAGGACTCTCATGGCGGGTCAGGAATTTCGTGCCATCGTCAGAGAGAAGCGCCACCACGGATTCATACTGTCCGTCGCCGCACTGGAAAATGCGATCAGATTTCAGTGTGCCGAGGTCAAAGCGATCCAGGAAAGGGAACTCGCCCTTTTGTGACGCGCCGTTGCCTGCCAGGAAAATCGCGCTGCCTGATTGACGCATCACGCGCTTGCCGTTGGGCAGCGTGCGCATCAGCGGCGAGCCGGGATCACGGTAGCGGTCACGAATGGAGCGTTCCGATATCAGCCGGGGCTGTTCGCCGGGCTTGGCAATATCGATCAGAAAAGTGCGTACCCAGCGGCGGTCGCGATTGTAATCGTGGGTCAGGCCAAGGCCGTTCTCAGTCCATTCAATGGCTGAGCTGCCCCGCCCGCCAAAGCCGCCGCCGGCGGGAATGAAGCGTTGCTCAAGCTTGGCTAGCTCCTGCGGCTGGTCAGTAAATGGAGCACGCAGCAGCATGAGCTTGTCGCGGAAAGGAGCTTTGGCGTTAGGATCGCCGCCGTCAAGGGCCTCAGCCCAAACGAGTGTCGCTGGCTGTGAAGCCACCCACTGGTAGTCGCGCGGGCCGGTCAGCACGCCCTCAATTGGAACGTGGTCCGCCAATGGCAGGCTGGCAACTTTGTGCTCCACCTTCCCGGTGAGGTCCCAGATCTCGACTTCGCGCGGGAAGTCGCTCTCAGGCATGATGTAGGAATAAGGATGCTGTATGCGAACGACGAGCAGATGCTTACCGTCGGGCGAAGGCTCGACGCGGGAAAAGATTCCCGGTTTGCCGATCCTATTTGCGCCGTTGATGTCAATGCTCGCACGGATTGGGCCGAGGTGGCCGACATGAGGGAAGCTGACACGCATCAACTGCGACGTGGCGTAGTAGTCAAACAGGTCCTCGTCGTGCCGATTTTCGAGCAGATCTTCATAGGTGCGGACCGGGGCTTTCTTTCCGTCGCTCTCCTGAATGATCGGCCCATCGGGGGTCTTGGGCTCGGCGGGAGGATTGCCGCGGCCAGAAGGAACGACCTGGACCAGGAGTGCTTTTCCGTCGGGCATCCACTGCAAGGGATCGCCGAGGATAGCACTGATCTTGAAGCCCTCAAGCTTCTCGGCTTTGGCGGTTTCAACGTTGCCGATCCACAGCTCGATGCCGTCGGCGACGGTGTTGGTAAAGGCGAACTTGGCGCCGTCGGGCGACCAGTCAGGAAGGGTGAGATAAGGGTTGGCGGGCAGACCTGTGACCTTGCGCGTCTTGCCCGTCGCAACCTCAACCAGGCTCAAGGCGATGAGGCGGGGAGGATGGTGACGGCCGTTTGTCCCCGGATTGATGCGAAGCCCGGCGATGCGAAGCATGGGCTGTGCCAGATCGGAGATCGGAGGATTGGCCAGACGGTCGGCAGAGAGCAGCCATTTTCCATCAGGGCTTACCTGGACGAGCGGCGTGGGCCGCGCATTCAGAATGTCAGAAATTGGCTGCGGAGCTTTCTGGTAACCATGGAGAACCGTTTGCTCTTCCTGCGCTGCTTGCTGCGCATTTGCCACCTGCCAGAAAGGTAGGGCAACCACGACAATTAATAAACGAATAAACTGACGCGCCTGCTTGTTCATATGCTTTCTCATGACCCCGCTTTGGCTCAGGTTTGGAACGAATGAGTCTATTCCAAATTTGAAGATGTTTGAAGAATCTATCTGGGGCTGGGAGTTCATAGACCTGTGGTCTATACGCCGGAAGCGTGACGTTTCGACTGCGCGTCTGTCAGTACGATGGCCGCTGCCAGCGCAGCCGTTTTTTCGTCTTTGGTCCAGGGTGCACCAAGAGCGCGTCCCATTCCATCGATTCTGTTGTGGATCCCGGGCGCGGCCTTTCCAAAGGCTTTCAGCGCATAGTCATCAAGATCTCGTGCGGGAATTCCGGTAACCGGAATTTTCAGGTGTTCAAAAGCACTGCGGAAAGCCTGGCGGAAGAATTCACCTTCAGCCGTATGAATCAACGGGTGAGAAGCCATTATTTTTTCCAGATTAGGTAGAGGTCGCGCCGAACCGAGCAGGAGGGCTGATGCGACCAGCACGAAACCCCGATCGCCAAGTTCAGAGACAACGCGGGTGAGCGCTTGAACCGCCAGCCGCCGCGACTCGGCCGCGCATTGGTTCAAATGCGCTTCGGCGGCATGAATCTCCTTGGCTTGAACGTAATGATAGGGCTGGGCCGCACCAGCGACTTTGGAATCGATGATAACCACTCTGCGACGATCCAGGACTTCTTCCGTGCCAAGCTTACCTGCGACGGTTACCACCACACCCCATCCGGAATGGACGCTTACGCCAATTGCGGCTGCTTTCATTGATCCCACTCTACTCCTTTGACTTCGCTCGGATAGCGTGCTCAATACCGCTTGAAAAGTTGGGCTGCCATGTTACCTAGGTCACTAACAGGCAAGCCGGAAGTTGTACTACTCTACAGAAACAAGGTACATGACCTTCCGGAGCAGAAATGATGGATGCAGTAATAAGAGAAACAGCAATACAGGAAGCCAATCACGCTTTTACTAAACAGGTGACCAATCAGGTGGCCCGCATCACCGGCGAGTTGCAGCGGCTGGAACAATTGTTAAGCGCGGGAATGGTGGATCGCCGCGTCTTAAGCGAATTTCGCTATGCCGTGGATAGCGCCCGCAAAACCGGCTGGCAAGTGGAGAAATGGCTGGATGGCGATACCCGCGAGCTTTCTACCATGATGACCGAGGAGCGCATCCACTGTATTACGCGCATGAGCAATCACCTGGCTTCAGAACTCGAAGTGGAAGTGACGCAATTTGCCGGCATGGATGCATTGAGGGAAGCAATGAGGAAACTCAATAGTGCATTAACGCAGAAAGACTAACGGTCTCCAACCTCAATGGCTTGGGCTGGTAAGATGTTTGCTAGCCTATGAAAACGATTGTTCTCACAATGATTGGTGTAATGCTGATTGGCGCGCCGCTGGCCCCAAAGAGCCTGGCGCAAAAACGCGCGCAAGCTAAACAACAGACAACGCAGTGGCGGCCATATGTCTTCCCGGACGATGGATTCGCCATCACACTGCCTGCCCAGGTTACGCCCCGGAACGATGGCGGCGATCGGCACATCCATGTCTACACCGTGCGGCTGCAAGACGGAACGATGTTTAATTTACGGGCGGTGCACAAGCTTATGGATTGCGAGACCACACTGGCCGACCTGTGGGACAAAGCTGACAGCAACAAAGATCCGAAGGAGCCGGTGATTCGGGGAACACTCAAACAGGTGGAGCTTGCCGGTTTGCGCGGACTCGAGTATGAGACTGGCCAGTCTAACGAGCGCAACCTGCATCGTTTCCACTGCGGCGACAAAATCTTTTATATCTTCAGCGCCGGATATAAGGGAAAGCGGCCTGCTGACGTCAACCGCATCATCAATTCCTTCCAGGTGGTGAATCCGGCGCACCAGTAATTCTGTCGCTTCGCTCCAAACCGCCGGCGAGTTTCGTCCCGCTGAGTTGTTTCAGCACCTATAACGGCTCCGCTCGTCCGTGGCCGGGCTCGCTCCGCTTTATTTTGCCTCTTTGCTCCAAACGCCTACGATCCTTTTCCACCCTCACAGCACGGCGGTTTCATGCAGGAGCTCGCCGCGCGCGAAGCGCTCAAAACTTAAAACAGAAACGTCATCCACTACATTCGTTTTTCCGTGCAAAATGAGGTCTGCAAGAATCTTGCCTGTGGCCGGTGAATGCATCACGCCATGTCCGCTGAAGCCGTTAGCTAGAAAAAAGCCCGGGATGGCATCAACAGGACCAAGAATGCAATGGTGATCGGGCGTCATCTCGTAAAGTCCGGCCCATGCGCGCTTGGGATTTACCGGAAGATTCTCAAACGCTGGTACACGATCTGCGGCGTGCATGAGAATCTTTTCGATGAATGACGGTTCGAAGTCAGTCTTGTATCCCGGCGTTTCTTCAGGATCGTTCCACGCCAGCAAAAATCCACGGCCTTCTGGACGGAAATGAAAACCGGTACTCATATCAATAACCATGGGCGAGGAGTGAGGAAACTCGGAAAAAGGTTCCGAGGGCACAAGCATGCGCCGCAGCGGTTCGACGGGCAGATCGAGGCCAACAAATTTCGCGATTTGTGCCGCCCAGGCGCCGGCGGCATTGACAACCGTGCGCGTTGAAAGCGGTGCGCGCGTAGTTTCCACGCTGAAAACGCCTTGCTGATCTCTGGTGATTCCGGTGACCTCGGTCTTCTTCCACAACGTGGCTCCGTGTTCCACGGCGGCGGCCATGAAGCCGTTCATCACACTGTAGGGATCGACAAATCCGTCGGTGGAGCAGAAGCTGCCGCCAAGAATGTCATCCGAGCGGAGTTGCGGCAGCATGGCGCAGATTTCATCGGCAGAGAGCAGGCGCGCCGTGGTTAGACCGAGCTCTTGCTGGCGCGCAAAATTGTCCCGCAGATAGGCAAGATGCGAGTCCTTAGTCGCGAGAAAAAGATAGCCTTGCGGCCGGTAATCGGCTGGATAACCGACCACTTCTTCAAATCGAGCATAGAAGGGAATTGAATACAGCGACATCTGTATGTTCACCGGCGTGGAAAACTGCGCTCGTACGCCGCCCATACTCTTGCCGGTGGAACCTTTTCCCTGCGAACTTTCCCGCTCGATCACCAGCACATTTTTGCAGCCGGCATGTGTGAGATGCCAGGCGATGCTGGAGCCAACAATGCCGCCGCCAATGATGACTACCTCTGCCGTCTGCATGCTACTTGCGCTTTAATGCCTCCCATTGCTGGAGCAGATCATGTGTCTGGGTCAGCGCCTTCTCCGCAGCCTGCGATGCCTGGGTTGTAGGAGCGGCGTCCGCGCTGTCGATGTTGACGATGAGCTGGGACAAATTGCCAATTACCTGAGCGAACGCGGGCTGCTGGCCGGGAGGACCTTGCGGCTCTGCGTCACCACGTCGTTGGCGCGCGCCGGCAAGTTTCTTTTCATCGTCCGCGCTTATTTTGCCGGCTTGGCCTGCGGCGTGAATTTCTTCCACTGCCTGGTTTGCCTTACGTAAAGTTTGAGCAAGCTTCAGCTCCAGCGAAAATTGCTTTTCCAAATCCTGAGGCGTGGTTTTAACACGCGGATCCATGGTGAGGTTGAAAGCTTGCGTATAACTTTTTCCATCAACGGTCAGCCGCACTTGATAACTGTCGGGAAGCGCCTGAGGCCCTGATGGTTCGCGTGGAACGTCGCGGCCCGCGACCGTAAACATGCTGTACCCGGGTTGAGCGACCGGTGGAGCAGAATAGCGAACGTCCCAGAGAAAACGATGCATTCCGCGGGCCGCGGAGAGCGGCTCTTCCGGTTTGAACCAATACATAGGAAATGCAGGCGGCGTTGGCGGCTTGAAGGGCTGATCTTTGCTGGAGTATGAACGCACTGTCTGGCCCTTTGCATCCAGCACTTCAAGTTTTACTTCACCCTGCGCGGGCGACTTCAAGTAATAGTAAAAGATTGCTCCGGGCGGCGGATTTTCGCCTGCCGGCTCTTCAGGAGGTATGGGCGTGTCTCCGTGGGTGGTGGCGCGAATGCGCATTGCCGTTGAGGGTTGAAAGAGATGGGCTGGCTCAGACTTGATTTCATCAGTAAGCTGGCGCAGCGGCGAGATGTCATCCAGAATCCAGAAGGCCCGGCCATGCGTGGCAGCAACCAGATCATTGTCTTTGATAACCAGATCATGCACCGGCGAAGTGGGCAGGTTAAGCTGCAAAGGCTGCCAGGAATCGCCGTCATTGATAGAGAAATAAACACCGAGTTCGGTACCCGCAAAGAGCAGCCCTTTTTTTGCGCGATCTTCACGGACGGCTCGAACGTATGCGCCACTGGGAATGCCGTTATTGATTCGGGTCCAATTCTTTCCAAAATCGCGCGTGCGGTAGATATACGGGGCCATATCATTGAGCCGGTGGCGATCAATGGCAGCATACGCTGTACCGGCAGCAAAGCGCGACGCCTCAATAATGCTGATCTTGCTCCAGTCAGAGAGTCCTGAAGGAGTCACATTGCTCCAGGTCTTTCCATCATCGCGGGTGAGTTGAATCAATCCGGTGTCAGTACCGGCCCAGATTTGGCCGATACTTACCGGCGAAGGAGCAATGGTATACACCACTCCGTGCCCGCGCGCTTTGGCATTTTCAATCGTCAGCGGTCCTTCCTGAGAAGCTTTTGGATCGGCGCCAGTAAGGTCTGGACTGATCTTCTGCCAGCTGTTGCCGCGATCGGTAGAGCGCATCACATACTGCGAGCCGAAATACAGCGTGTGCGGATCTTGCGGTGAAAAGACCACTGGAGACGTCCAGGTAAAGCGGTGTTCAGGATGGGCGTCGCCGAAATTGCGGATAGCGTCTGGCGCGATCACCTGGGCTTGTCCGGTGCGCCGGTCATATCGGAAGAGCTCTCCATAAGTCCCGCCGCCATAAATGATGTTGGAATCAGAGGGGTCAGGCGCGATGTAGCCGCTTTCACCGGCTCCTGCGGGATGCCAGTCGCGGAAGGTAATGGAACCGTCATTGCTGCGGCTGAGGATATAAACGCTGCCGCTATCCTGCTGCGCTCCGTAAACGTGGTAAGGGAAATCATTGTCAACCGCCACGTGGTAGAACTGCGCCGTCGGCTGATTGAACCAACTGCTCCAGGTTCGGCCATTGTCAACGCTCACGCCCACGCCTTGGTCGCTGCCAAAGATCATCCGCTGCGGATTGGCGGGATCGATCCAGATGGCGTGATAGTCATCGCCTCCGGGCGCGCCCTTGATGGCGACAAAAGTTTTTCCCGCGTCAGTGGAGCGATAGATAGATACGTTGGGAACGTACACTGTGTCCGCGTTTTTAGGATCGACATAAATTTCGCCGAAATACCAAAGGCGGCCGAGGCGAGGATCTTTGCCGATGCGCAGCCAGGCCTGGCCGCCATCGTCTGACTTGAACACGCCACCCTCTTTTGTGTCGATCAGCGCGTAGATGCGCTGGCCGTGAGTGCCGCGCGCCACTGCCAAGCCGACGCGGCCCCAATCGCCTTCCGGCAGTCCGCCACCTGTAATAGGTTTCCACTCGGTACCGCCATCAGTCGATTTAAAGATTGCACCGTTGGTTGTGGCGGGAGGATACGCGCTCCACGGCGGACGCTGCTCATGCACCAGCGCAGCCCACATGGTCTGCGGATTGTCAGGGTCGAGCGTGATGTCGATAGCGCCGGTGTTTTCGTCTTTGAAGAGGACTTTCTGCCAAGTCGCGCCGCCATCTGCGGAGCGGAATACGCCGCGCTCAGCGCTGGGGCCATAGGCGCTGCCCATGGCTGCTACGAATACGACATCAGGATTGTGCGGGTCAATGGCAATCCGGCTGATGTGCTGCGACGCGGTCAGCCCGATATTCTTCCAGGTGTGGCCGGCATCAGTCGATTTGTAAACGCCATTGCCATACGTGAGGTCGGAGCGGAAGTCCGCCTCGCCAGAGCCGACATAGATTACAGAAGGATTTGATTGCGCCACGGCGATCGCCCCGATGGACGAGATGGGCTGGCTATCAAAGATCGGTTCCCAGGTGATGCCGCCATTCATGGTCTTCCATACGCCGCCGCCTACGCCGCCGAAATAATAAACATTTGGCTGGCCTTCAACGCCGCTCACGGCGATGCTGCGTCCGCCACGGTGGGGGCCGATCATCCGCCAGCGCAGGCCGTTATAAAGGTTGGGATCGAGCTGCTGTGAAAATCCGAAGCCGGATAAAAGGACGAGAAGCGTGCAAAGTGGGATGAAGCGCACGAGAAAGTTTTTCGACATAGGCAAGAGCATTGTACTAAGACACTCTTCCGCGTGCCGGGGCAATCTGGTAAATTCATCGGTACTCCATCCTGCGATTTCAAAAGGGTCCGTATGAAAATCAGCGAAACCCGTGTGCCCGGCTATGAGCGTGTTGTGTGTGGATCGGACGACGCGGCAGGTTATCAAGGGATCGTAGTGATTCACTCAACTGCGCTCGGCCCTGCTATCGGCGGCACGCGCTACTGGAGCTACAAAACGGAAGAAGAGGCGATGACAGACGGCCTTCGACTGGCGCGCGGCATGACCTATAAGAATGCCCTGGCAGTCCTGCCGTTTGGCGGCGGCAAGTCCATCATCATGCGCGATGGTGACGCGACTGACCGCGAAAAGCTCTTTCGCGCACACGGACGCATGGTGAAAAGCCTGGGCGGCAAGTACATTACCGCGGAAGACGTGGGTACTAGTCCGGCTGACATGGAGTACGTGCTGCAAGAGACTACTCATGTTGGGGGATTGCAGGGACGCTCGGGCGATCCTTCACCCCATACGGCCCGCGGAGTCTTTCGCGCGATGCAGGCAGCCGCAAAATACAAATGGGGAAGTGATGACCTGGCGGGAAAGACGGTGGCCATCCAAGGATGCGGACACGTCGGATATTTTCTGGCTGGCGAACTTGCGCGCGTGGGAGCAAAGCTGATTGTCACCGATGTGGATGCGGCCAAGGTAAAGCGTGCGATGGACGATCATCGCGCAACGGCCGTCGCGCCGGAAGAAATTTACTCAGTAGCCGCCGATATTTTTGCGCCTTGTGCGCTGGGCGGAGTAGTAAATGATCAGACGCTGCCGCAATTCAAAGTCGAGATGATCGTGGGCGGGGCCAATAATCAGTTGCTGGAACCGCGCCATGGCGATCTGCTGGAGCAACGGGGCATTGTTTACGCGCCCGATTACGCTGCGAATGCCGGCGGCGTAATCAATGGCTGTTGCCGGGAGATGCTGGAATGGGATGTGCCGAAAACGCTGGCCAAGACCGATGCGATTTATGACACGCTATTGACCATCTTTGCCATGGCTGAAAGAGAAAAGATTCCCACGTATCAGGCGGCTGACCGGCTTGCGGAAGAGCGGTGGAAACCTGTACTTCGTGCCTGATCAACGTGAGCGGGAATTCACGCAGATGTTTTCTTCATGTGTCTGGCGAGAAACGATCCTATTAGAGGACAAGCAACATCCGGCATCAGCCCGCCGGCATGACCGGCGCCGCTGGTTACCTCTGCGGTTTCCCAACCCATTTTATGGAGCGCATCAGCATTCTTGCGCAAGGTAGCGATAAAATTCGTGTCATCGTTGTCTGCGGTATCAACAAAGTTCAGACGCGGGCAGGTCAGCTTCGCGACCTCACTCTTCTGCGGCCAGTCTTGCAGGCTGCGATAGTAATTGATGTAGTGCACCATTTCGGCGCGATCAGGATTCTGCTTGTGCAGTTCCTGGATGAATTCAAGCATGTATTTATAAGGTCCATCGAGCGCGGGCCAGCCGCCCACGACCAGCGCGATCACTCGTGGAGAGCGCGTGGCGAGCTGCAGAACTGCATTACCACCCCATGAATACCCCACAGCAGCAAAGCTGTCAACTTTCGCGGCATCGGCGATGGCCAGATAGTCTTTGCACACATTTTCCACCGTCAGGCGTGTTTCCTCCGGACCGGTTTCTTTGCCCTGGAGATGCGAATAATCGGACATGAGCAGCCGGTAACCGCCGCCAAGATGCTTTATGTAGCCTTCCTTGATTTCTGTTTGAAGCTTGACGTGGGCGGGGTTAGCTACCCGAGAAAACACTGGAGACCCGAGAAATAGGTTTGGACCTTTGGAATTGCCGTGCACTTCAAAGTAGGCGTCAGGGCCAAGGGTGGTTTTGACAAAGCCTTTGCTGAGCAAAGATGTCTGCTGCGTCTGATCTTGCTGGGTCGTTCCTGCGTGGGAAATAAGCAGTGCGCCCAGACCAAAGAGAAACTCGCGCCTGATCATTTTGTTTGTTCCTTGGTCTTTTTCTTAACATACAGCAGCTTGTCGACCTCAGCCACCACATTGCCTTCTTCGTCTTTCACCAGCACCTGGAAGAGGGGTTCAACCTTTGATTGAGTTTCCGCAGCCGCGCGGATCTCGCCAATCTTTTCTTCCGTCAGTTCGAACGTCGCTTTCATCAGGCCTTTGCCAGGTTTCCTGAATCGGATAGCAGCGGCTTTGTCCCATACGATATATTCCGGGCCGAGGATATTGATCAGCATAAGCATGTAAAACGGATCGACCATGGAATAGAGCGATCCACCGAAATGAGTGCCCACGTAATTGCGGTTGTAAAAGCGCAGCGGCATCTCAACTTCTACGTGACGGAAGTCGGGAGAGACGCAGGTCACGCGTACGGCGGCGCCCAGGTATGGGGGATAGAGGTTGACCCAGCGCTTCAACTTCCGGGCAGCGGCTGCGGATTTGGCGGCATTGCTAGTCGTCAATAAACCTCCCGAAAGAACTCAAACCAGGGGACGCTAAAGGATACTAAGGCGGTTCCTTACGTAGCTTGTCGTCCGTTCTTTCTTAAACAAAACAGGGTGCGCTTCCCGCGCACCCTGGCACACAGCTTTTCTTTTATTTTGGAGCGGGCGTTTTCTTCTTGGCCGTGCTGCCCTTCTTCGCCGCACTGGCCTGCCCGTGGGTTGGATCATCCGCCGGGTTGACGTAAGTCAATTTGAACGGCCCCATAGCGCTGACCTGCACCTCAGTCTCGCCTTTGGCCATTGCGTAATGGTTGTGGTGCACCGGGACGACAGCAATCGATCCCGCAGGCAATGTGAGCATGGAGCTCTCATCGAACTTGTCGCCCATGCCGACGCGAAACTCACCGGAGAGTACAGTCACATTTTCTGCTGTGGGATGCCAGTGCGGCATAACGCGATAGCCATCCGGCATCTTCAGGCGCACGGTAAACGGGCCAGGCTTGCCAGGATCTCCGGCGAGAACGGCGAACTGTGCGCCGGACGGAAAGACGGCAGGCGCAGGTCCCCATTGGATCTTATCCGGCGTGACCACGACCGCAGCAGGGCCTGCTGGTTTAGCTTTTGTAGCAGCTTTCTTCGGGGCGGCTGTCTGTGCCAGTGAAATCAGAGGGAGCAGAAGCAGGATCGCCAACAATTTACGCATGTAACCTCCAGATGCAATGTAACAGTAATCTTCCTGGCATAAAATTCTACTCTGTCCCGACTGCTGAAATCATAAAAAGAACTGCAAGAGTCTGATTGTGCATCTCTTCAGTCTACGGAGGAACCATGACCGCTGACTTACTCTTATTGAATGCGTTCGCGCTGTCCATTGGGCTGGCGGCGGGCGGCAGGAGGATTCGATCAGAACGCACTACGAGCAGCAATCTGCCATTCAGCGACGCGGTATGGCACGGCAATACGCTCTATCTCTGCGGACACATCGGTCTTGATCCAAAAACCGGCAGGCCGCCTGCCATGGCCGACGAAGAAGCCCGGCTGGTGATGGACGGCGTGAAGCGCACGCTGGAATCCGCTGGATTGACCATGGACGATCTTCTCTCGGTCCAGATCTTTTGCTCAGACGTATCGCTTTTTGAAGCTTTCAATGTGGTTTATCGAAGCTATTTCAAAGGTGAATTTCCAGCGCGGGCCTTCCTCGGCTCGGGCAAGCTGTTGTTCGATGCCCGCTTTGAAGTGCAGGGAGTTGCCGGAAAGTCGTAACTCTGACGCCATTCTATTCGGCAGTCGTGGGATCGATTGTGGCCTTGATCTCCGAAACCTTGGTCGCGGGAAAACCACCTGGCTGGCGTGCTCACGCACCATCTTTTCATTCGGCGCGATGTAAAGGCAGTAAATCTTGTCCTGAGTCACAAAGCTTTCCACCCATTGGATTTGTGGTCCATGTTTTTCAGGACGCGGCAAGACTTCTGCGAGATGGCCTGAAGTTCTTCCGGTTTAAGGTTTCCCACGCCGGGAATTTCGCGCTCAATCACGTATTTGGGCATTGAAGTCCTCCGTGAGCTTGGAGACTAAATCTTGCATCCGGCGTGAAAGAACAGCAAGACGTCGGCGACAGACCCGTAGCGGAAGGTATTCATCGGGCCGGCATGGCTAGAAAAGAATCAAGGCTGAATTGCAGCAGGTCTCCAATGCGGTTGATGCTGATGTCTGCCGCAGGATAGGCCGCAAGGATTTTAGGATCGAGTGCATAGTGGCCTTGTCTGGGAAAAACAGTGGTGACTTTGCTACCCCATATTTTCTTGACTTCGCTGAGGATACGGATCTTGTCATCGATCAGTATGTAATGATCAGCAGGGAAGCGGTGTTCCACGTCGTCCAATTCTTTTTCTTTGTGAATATAGATCAGCACATTGCCATTCACCGCCTCATAAATTCCGGAGCGCTCGATCTTGCGAGGCTGGAAGACGACGTCGCCATCAGAAAGAATTGCAGCGGTGCCCCATTGCTTCACGTGCTCAATGGCGTCGAGCGAATCAGGATACAAGCGCGTGGCGAATGGATAATTGATGAGAAAATGTGAGACGGTGAGCAGGCTGGGATCGCGCGGGTATTGCAGGCGATAGCGCTGCAGGGCGCCAAGATAATCTGCATAGCCAAGCTCGGTGCGGATTTGCTCAAAGAAGTCCCAATAGCGCTGCTGGCGTTCGGGGCCAACCTGTTGCTCCAAATGGCGCTTGAGATCGGCGGTGACGCGGTCATTATCGAGCAGGGTGTTGTCAACGTCAAAGAGAAAAACGATTTTGGGCATGGCGATCCGCAAAATCTATCTTAAACGTATCAGTAATAAAAAAGTGATGGGCCGCAGAAACGCAGCCCATCCTAATGTTTGAAAAATTTGAAAGGCTACGCTGAAGCAGCGCGAGACTGGGCAGGAGGCTGGAATGCAGCCTTCACTTCCGGCTTGAGCAGGTACCAAATGACGAAGGCGTCTACCGCGACCCAGAACAGGCTCCATACAACAGCAAACACGTTGAAATGGGCCAAAGAGCCAAGCAATCCAAGCAACTACATGACAGCGCTGATCGCGAACAGAACGATGCTGACAATGCGCGCCCATCCCTTGAGTTTCCACATACCAAATCCCACTAGAGCACTGACTCCGCCCATGATGATGATGAACACCCCGGCCGCGGCGCCAAGTCCA
>Ga0207667_10006093_pt1 | contig 14658 bp, 17 predicted proteins | sample KBSCornC52_FD_184301 | JGI IMG/M metagenome (GOLD analysis project Ga0207667, IMG submission 184301) | Corn rhizosphere microbial communities from Kellogg Biological Station, Michigan, USA - KBS Corn C5-2 (SPAdes) (version 2) | ecosystem: Host-associated > Plants > Roots > Rhizosphere > Soil ... | reverse complement strand
GCCCTGCCCGTCGTCGCCGCGAACGCCATGGCGCTGCCGCACCTGGTGCACGAGGGCGAGAACGGCCACCTCTACGAGCCGGGCGACATCGACGCCTTCGCGGCGGCCCTGACCGACGTGCTGACCGCCCCGCCGGCGCGCCTCGACAAGATGAAGAAGGCCTCGCTCGAGGTGGTTGCGCACCACGCCATGGGCCACACGCTCGACGTGTTCGAGGCGCTGTATCGTGGGGATCCGGTGGCCGAGGTCGCCGACCCCACGTCGACGCCGGCGGGCTGACCCCCACCTGCATCCGATGCGGGCGCGGGGCGGTAGCTCAGCCGGTTAGAGCAAGGGACTCATAATCCCTGGGTCGCGGGTTCAAGTCCCGCCCGCCCTACTTCTGAAACGACTCCTCCGGAGAGTCTGCTGATGCCGAGCCACTCTTTCTGGGTCTGTCGCGCGACATGGACGGTCGACAGGATCGCTGCATGACACGACCGGTGAGGGATCGCGAGCAGGAAGACGACGAAGAGATCTCGCGGGCCTGGACGCGCGGCGCCGCGTGGGCTGACGATCAGATCACGGCAGTGGATGCCCTGCGACTCCGTGGCGAGAAGGAATGGCCATGGCAGGTCATCGTTCCTGTCATGGAGTTCATCCGCGAGGAGCCCCTTGAGAGCGAATTGGTCGCCACGATCACGACAGCCCTGAACGGCGTGCGCGGCGTCCGCGAAGCCGGTCAGGATGACCGTGAGGTCTGGATCATCTCCGGTCGCGCGCGCGGGAAGGCGCTCGTCGCGGCCGTCGCGGCAGTCCTCGATCCGCTCGAAGGTCGTCTGCGGCAGCACATCGATTCGATCCCGACGGAATAGCCGCCCGTTTGACAACACTCGAACACATGTTCGAAAGTGGTCGAACCACCATGGATCACCGCGACGGAGTTGACGACCACCTGGATGCGCTCGCCCGCGCCCGGTTGACGTACTCGCCCAAGTGGCATCCGATGCTGTCGGCGGTCGAGACCGAGCCCGGGGTGTGGCTCATGGTGGCGCAGTTCGGGGAGCCGTACGCCATCATCCGGCTGATCGAGATCGGCAAGGAGCGCGGTTATCGGGTCGTGACCGCGAACGAGAAGCGCGCCGATCGGCAGCTGGTCGGCTACTACACGACGTTCAAGGCGGCGACTGCGGCGGCGCACACCAGGTGGATCCGGCAGCACGGCACGCTCGGCGGCGTCAACGGCAAGACCTAGGGCAGCGTGCGCTTAGGGCACCTGCTTCGCCGCCAGCAGGTACGACGAGATGCCGTAGGGGTTGCGCAGCGTTCCTTGGACGGTCAGGCGGTACACGTTCCCTGGCGTCATCGAGTTGGCGAGTGCTGAGGCTTCCGACACAGTCTGGCGGGTGGCTCCGGGATCGATGTGGAGCGTGCCTCCGCAATCAGTCCCGATATCCCATGCCGCCGCGCCTGATCGAGTCGGGTCCCATTGAACAGTTCGCACGGTACAGACATCGGTCTCGAGGCGGGAGTTCAGGTTCGCGCTGACGCTTCCCACCACGACAATTCCCAGACCAATGACGAAGAAGATGGCCGACGCGGCCAAGGTAATGGTGCGCCCAGCCCGATTGCGCAACGTACCCTGACGCCAGGCGACGGCGATCACGCCAAGTCCAAGAACGATCATGAACAGACCGCTACCGATCCCGATCCAGATTGTTGTCACGCGCGGAACCCCTCGTCGATCGCGAATGTTCGTGCCGGCAAGTCGTCACGGCAAGATCACCGCGACGGAGTTGGCGATCTAGGGCAGCCGTGCCTCGAGCTCGCCCACCGCCGCGATCACCTCGCGCATCGTCGCGTAGAGGGCGTCGATGTTCTGGGCGAGGTTGCGATCCTCCGAGCCAAGGATGTTCGCGTGCACCGCCGCGAGCTGGGCGTCGAGAAAGGCGGTGAGCCCCGAACTGATCGGATGCTCAGGGGCGGCGGAGTCGGTCATGGGTCATGTCTAGCGGTTCTCAGTACCGCAGCACGCCATCCGCGTCGAACTCGGCCGGGTGCACGGCCATCACGAACCGTGTGTCGAGCGCCCCGTAGATGTGCGGGAACAGCTCGCCATCGCCGCCGTCCTCCCACGGAATCCGGATGCCCGAGCCACGGATTCCGTCGTCGTCCAGTTCCAGAACCACCAGCTGCTCGTCCGTTCCCGCATAGAGAAACGCGGCGACCCGTGGCAACTGCTCGGCGGACGAGGCATGGATGAACCCCACCTCGTCGAGGGTGGCGCCCTTGGTCGACATCCGATAGCTGCCGACGGCTTCCGCAGCCTCCCAGTCGGCCCATGTGGTCACGTGGAAAATCGCCATGCCGCGACACTATCCGCGGCAAAACGGCCGGGTGTACGTTCGTGCCACCGGTCGGCCCCCGCGCGACCAGGTCAACCCCCAGCCACGTCAAGGAGGACGCGTCGATGAGCGCACCTGCACCCACCCGCACAGGCAACGACGTCGACAGCAAGGGGCTCAGGCCGGGCGCGCTGGGTCTGATCTCGAGCGTCGTCGTCGGTGTCGCATCCACCGCTCCGGCCTACAGCCTGGCCGCGGCCCTGGGCTTCATCGTCGTGAGCGGCGTCGGAGCCCACGTCGCGGGCGTGCAGGCGCCCGGCGTCATCCTGCTGGCCTTCGTTCCGATGTACCTGATCGCGGTTGCCTATCAAGAGCTCAACAAGGCCGAACCGGACTGCGGCACCACCTTCACCTGGGCCTCGCGCGCCTTCGGACCGATCGCAGGATGGATGGGCGGCTGGGGCATCATCGTCGCCGACGTGATCGTCATGGCCAACCTGGCGCAGATCGCCGGGCAGACCACCTTCGGTCTGCTCGGCAACCTGGGCTGGAAGGCCGCGGGCGACGCCTCGACCGACTGGCGCTGGGAGTTGGCGGCCGGCCTGATCTGGATCGCCATCATGACCTACATCTGCTACCGCGGCATCGAGGTGTCGGCCCGCCTCCAGCAGATCCTGCTCAGCATCGAGGTAGTCGTGCTGATCGTCTTCGCGATCTGGGCGCTGGTGCGGGTCTACAGCGGCCACGGCGTCGCGGGTGTCTCGCTCATCCCGCAGCTGAGCTGGTTCAACCCCTTCACCTTGAACTTCGGCTCGGTGCTCGCGCCCGCCCTGCTGGCGGCGATCTTCATCTACTGGGGCTGGGATACCGCGGTCGCCGTCAACGAAGAGACCGCCGATCCCGGCCGCACGCCCGGCCGCGCCGCGATCATCAGCACGGTGCTGCTGCTCGTGACCTACGCGCTCGTCTCGACCGCCGCCATCGCCTTCGCCGGTGTCGGTGACAAGGGGATCGGGTTGGGCAACGGCAACAACTCCGACAACGTGTTCCTGTCGATCGGCCCGTCGCTGTTCGGCGACAGTCCGATCGGCAAGGTCATGATCGCCCTGCTGACGGTCTCGATCCTGACCTCGGCCGCGGCATCCACGCAGACCACGATCCTGCCGACCGCGCGCACGACCCTCTCGATGGCGGTCTACAAGGCTCTGCCGAGCAAGTTCGCGCGCATCCACCCCAAGTTCCTCACGCCGACCTGGTCGACCATCGCGATGGGCATCGTGTCGATCGCGTTCTACCTGTTCGTCAGCTTCATCAGCCAAGACCTGCTGACCGCCCTGATCGACTCGATCGGCTTGATGATCGCGTTCTACTACGGCCTCACCGGCTTCGCCTGCGTGTGGTTCTACCGCAAGACGATGTTCGGATCGTTCCGCAACGTCGTGATGCGCGGCATCTTCCCGCTGGTGGGCGGCCTCATGCTCGCGGCGGCCTTCGTCTACGGGCTGATCTCGTACGCGGCTCCCGATTGGGAGGTCGACTCGAAGGGCCACAACATCACCATCTTCGGCATCGGCGCCGACGCCGTCCTCGGCGTGGGTGGCATCCTCGTCGGCGCGGTGCTGATGGGGATCTGGTGGATCATCAAGCCCGACTTCTTCCGCGGCCGCACGCTGGTGCGCGGGGCCGACCTGGTGCTCGTGCGCGAGGGCGCTCGCGTGCCGGCACTCGGACTGCCCGACTCGGGTTACCAGGCCGAGATCATCGCCCCCGACCTGTCGAACCTGCCTCCGGGGCAGAAGGCGGCCAAGCCGGGTGACGACGAGGTACCACCCGGCCCGCCGACGAAGTAGCCGCTACGGGGTCGGCGTCGGCGTGGGCGTCGGAGTCGGCGTCGCACCGCTGCCAGAGCCCTGGCTGACGGCGAAGGTGTCGCTGATGAACGTCGTCAGCGCCTTGGTGTCGGTCAGCTTGCCCGTGTAGACCGTCTTGTCGACCACGACGAGCGGAACCGTCGTCAGCGACTTCTTGTTCGCATTCAGCAGTCCGCCGTGCGTCGCCCGCTGGGTCGCCGCGGTCACCCAGCTCGCGTACTTGTAGCCGCTGATGCAGCTCGTCACGTCGGCACTGGTCACGCCGGCTTTGGTGACCAGTGCCTGGAGGGCGGCCGTCGACATCGTGGTCTCTTTCGTGGTCGATGCCGCGGCCAGCAGCGCGTCACTCACTCCCAGCACGTAGCTGGGATCGGAGTTCGCGACGCAGGCGAGCGCGTTCGCCGCCCGCTTCGAGTAGTCGTTGGATGCCGTCGTCGACGTCGATACCGGGTGGATCTCGAGCGTGACGTATCCGGCGGCGAGCCACTGCTCCATGGCCGTGCCGTTCGCCTTCGCGAACTTCGCGGTCTTCGGGCTGGCGTAGTCCAGGTAGAGCGCGATGTTGGCGGTCTGCTTGTAGTTCGTCAGGTTGGTGGCGACCGGCTTGTCTCCGGCCTGCAGCGCGTCGGTGGTGATCGGCGTCAGGGTGGCCTTGCCGGTCGACTGATCGGTCGATCCGGTGAGCAGGATGCCGTCGCTCAGCATGTTCGCCGGCCCGACCTGACCGGCGCGCACGACGGCCCACACGACGAGCCCGGCTCCGGCGATCACGACCGCGACCCCCGCCACGATGGAGATGACCGTCACGATCCGGCGCCGGATCTTGCGAGCCCGCGCTTCACGGCGGCGCACCTCGACCATCTCGAGCGCGTACGCCTCCTGCTCCTTCTTCGAGAGCTTGCGGCGCTGCTTGTTGGTCAGGGCGGGTGCGGGCGTCTGCTCCGCGCGCTCGGCGGCGGTGGGCGCGGACTTCGGAGTCGATGGCATCCCAGGCATTCTAGGGAATGCGGTCGTGTCGAGTCTGGTTGACCGCCATGACCTGATCGAGGATGGACCCCATGACCGAGACCGCGACCGCCGCCACCCAGACCCCTGCCGAGCAGTGGGCGACCTTCCACGAGCGGCGCGAACTCGCGGTCGTGCAGCCGCAGGGCAGTCTGGCGCTGACCAACACGCAGGCGATCGACTCCGAGCAGACGATCTGGGGCGTCCCCGGTCGCTGGGCGCCGCTGCCCGAGGGGCAGTCGGGGCTCAAGGTCATCGCCGAGGCGGGGGACGGCATCCAGGTCGACGGTGTGCTGGTGGATGGCGAGGCCGTCGTGCGCGGAAAGGACGACCCCAACCCCAGCGCGATCGTCTTCAGCGACACCGTGAGCGGCTTCGTCATCAAGCTGGACGGCGGCGGCTACGCGCTGCGCGTCTTCGACGCCCACTCCGAGGCCATCGAGAACTTCGGTGGGATCGACGCCTTCCCCTACAACCCGGACTGGGTGGTCACGGCCGCCTGGAGCGTGAACCCCGCGGGCACCACGATGGGCTTCGAGCACCTGAAAGACGAGGGCAAGACCCGCGAAGAGGTCGTCCCCGGCCGGATCACCTTCACCCGCGACGGCGTGGACTACGACCTGGCCGCCTTCAAGTCGGGCCGGGCCCTGCAGCTCGTCTTCGCCGACTCCACGAGCGGCGACTCGACCTATAGCGTCGGGCGCTTCCTGTTCGTCGCGCCGAACGCCGACGGCACCATCACGCTGGACTTCAACCGGGCCGTTCTTCCTCCCTGCGCCTTCAGCTACGCCTTCAACTGCCCGATGCCGCCCAAGCAGAACCGCTTCGGGGTGCCGATCGAGGCCGGCGAGAAGAACGCGCTGGCGAAGGACGGCACGCTGCTGCATGCCTGATACGCCGGTCCGGCGGGTGACGCCGGGCGACTGGCGGCGCATCCGCGCGCTCCGTCTCGAGGCACTGCGGGATCCAATGGCGCAGGTGGCGTTCCTCGAGACGGTCGAGCGCGCAGAGGCCCGGCCCGACGAGGAGTGGCGCGGCCGCACCGCGGCACATGCGGAGGGAGGCGCATCGGCTCAATTCGTGGCCGAAGCCGGGGATTCGCTGATCGGGGCCGTCACCGTCATCGTGCGAGCAGCGGGCTCGCCCGACTATTTCGAGCGGATTCCCGAGGTCGACCTGCCGACCGTGGTCGGGGTGTACGTCTCGCCCGCGGGTCGGGGCGCCGGAGTCATCGACGCACTTCTCGCAGCAGCTGCGGAGTGGGCGGCCGCATCGGGCTATCACGAGCTCACGCTCGATGTCCACGAGAGCAACGCGCCCGCGATCCGTGCCTATCAGCGCGCCGGATTCGAGGTGCGCAGCGAGTTCGTGAGCGAATCGGGCCGCGAGCTGGGCATGGTGAAGTCGCTTCCCGCCCGGGATCACGGATGATTCATCCCCGGTTCACGAACTCGACACCCGAGCGTTCCACCCCCCGAACGCGGGTCGAGCAGAATCGCACTGAGCCCGGGGATTCAGCCGGGTCGACCGGGGGAGGAGACCTGATGAACATCCGGAATACCGTCGCGCGGATCGTCGTGGCTGTGATCGGCGGCGGCGTCGCGCTGGGCGCCATCCTGCCGGGCCTGGCCTTCGGCTCAGCTGCTCCGGACCGACCGGTCGGCTCCGCCCACACCACGACGCCCATCACCCACCTGGTGGTGATCTTCCAAGAGAACGTCTCGTTCGATCACTACTTCGCGACCTACCCGACGGCGACCAACCCGGCCGGCCAACCCGCCTTCTCGGCGGCGCCCGGAACGCCCACCGTCAACGGGCTGAGTGCGGCACTGCTGACCGCCAACCCGAACGCCGTCCAGCCGTTCCGTCTCGACCGCTCGCAGGCCGAGACCTGCGACCAGGACCACAGCTACACCGATGAGCAGAAGGCCTTCGACGCCGGCCTGATGGACAAGTTCGTCGAGACGGTCGGCCGGGGCTCGGCCGCCTGCATCGACTACGGCAAGGGCACGGGCCTGGTCATGGGCTACTACGACGGCAACACCGTCACGGCCCTCTGGAACTACGCGCAGCACTTCGCCATGAGCGACAACTCCTACGGGACGACCTTCGGGCCGTCGACGCCAGGCGCGCTCAACCTGGTCGCAGGTCAGACGCACGGTTTCGCGACCACCTCGCCGGCCGTGACGGCATCTGGCGCGGTCGTGGGAGATCCCCAGCCGACCGGGGATGTGTGCGACAGCCGGGACGCGACGACGGCCGTCGACAGCTCGAACAAGAACATCGGCGACCTGCTGAACGCCAAGAATGTCAGCTGGGGATGGTTCCAGGGCGGCTTCGCCGACTGCTCGGTCAGGCACACGAATGTTGCCGGCGTCTCGAGCAAGGACTACATCCCGCATCACGAGCCGTTCCAGTACTTCGCCACCACGGCGAACCCGCTGCACACCCCGCCGGCCTCCGTTGCTGAGATCGGGCACGCCGGTCCGGCGAATCACCAGTACGACCTGACCGACTTCTGGAAGGCGGTCGATGCCAAGTCGATGCCGGCCGTGAGCTTCCTCAAGGCCGCTGCCTACCAGGACGGGCATGCCGGCTATTCCACTCCGCTGGATGAGCAGACCTTCCTGGTGAACACGATCAACCGGCTCCAGAAGTCGCCGGATTGGTCATCGACGGCGGTCGTCGTCGCGTACGACGACAGCGACGGCTGGTATGACCACCAGATGGGCCCGATCGTGAACCAGAGCGCCGACCCCGCGGTCGATGGTCTCTCGAATGCCTCGTGCGGAACGACTCCCGCCGCGGCGCTGGGAGGCTTCGAGGACCGCTGCGGCTATGGCCCCCGGCTTCCGCTGCTCGTCATCTCGCCCTACGCGCGCACGAACTTCGTCGACCACACCGTGACCGACCAGTCGTCGGTGCTCCGCTTCATCGAAGACAACTGGGCGACCGGCCGGATCGGCAACGGGTCGTTCGATGCCGTGGCCGGACCGCTGACCGGGATGTTCGACTTCTCGTCGCACCACGGCGACAGTCACGAGTTGCGGCTCGATCCCGCGACCGGGCTCGTCACGCATTGAGCCAGGGTCGGAGCGCCCGCCACTGCATCAGTCGGCGGGTCCCGGCAGACTGAGGGGATGCACGTCGCCCTGAGCCGCTCCGCTCAGGGCGACGTGACCGCGGTCCACCTCGAGGATGACGGCACCGAGATCGGCCGCGCGTCACTCGACGAGAGCGCCGTGGCCGGGTTCGTCGTCGAACGGGAGGCGCAGCATCCACGCTGGATCTGGAACGACACCTCGACCTGGTACCCGCCCCTCCTGGCCAGGGGCGTCCGGGTCGAGCGTTGTGTCGATCTGCGGCTGAGCCATCGGATCCTGCGGCATTCGGCAGCGTCTGCCTTGTCGGAGCTGGCGACTGCGCCCCGAGACAGCTGGGACCAGCCGACGCCCGAGGTGCGAGCGGCCTCGCACGCCCTCTTCGACCTCGAGCCGCCCGCCGCAGACGACGACCCGGTGGCCGAGTGGATGCGGCAGCGCGCCGCCGTCGAGGGCAGCTCCCAGCCCGGTCGGCTCGCCCTGCTGCTCGCGGCCGAGAGCGTCGGCGCACTGATCGCCGCCGAGATGCGGTTCGCCGGCCTCCCGTGGAGTCCCGAGCGCCACGACGAGCTGCTCACCGAACTGCTCGGTCCCCGGCCCGTCATCGGGCGACCGGCGCGCATGGAGGCTCTCCTGGCCGAGGTGCGCGAGTTGCTCGACGAGCCCGAGCTCAATCCCGATTCGCCGGTGGAGCTCGTCAAGGGACTGCAACGCGCGGGCCTGCAAGCCACCTCGACCCGGTCGTGGGAGCTCAAGCAGATCGAGCATCCCGCCATCCCGCCCCTGCTGGAGTACAAGAAGCTGGCCCGGCTGCACTCGGCGAACGGCTGGCACTGGCTGGAGGAATGGGTGCACGACGGCCGCTTCCGCCCGGTGTACGTGCCGGGAGGCGTCGTCACCGGGCGCTGGGCGTCGGACGGCGGGGGAGCGCTGCAGCTGCCCAAGCAGGTGCGCGGCGCGGTGATCGCCGATCCGGGTTGGACCTTCGTCGTCGCCGACGCCTCGCAGCTCGAACCGCGGGTGCTGGCCGCCATGTCGGGCGACGCCGCGATGGCGCGCGCCGGCCAGGCCCAGGACATGTACCAGGGAATGGTCGACGCCGGCGCGGTCGAGACCCGGCCGCAGGCGAAGTACGGCATGCTCGGCGCCATCTACGGAGGCACGACGGGCGAGAGCGGACGGATGAGGCCGCGCATCGAGCGCGCGTTCCCGACCGCGATGCGCTTCGTCGAAGACGCGGCGCGTGCGGGGGAGCGCGGCGAGGTGGTGAGCACCTGGCTCGGCCGCAGCTCGCCGCCCGGCCGCGGTGACGCGTATGACGAGACGGCGTCGGATGCCCAACTGCGCAAGCTGCGCAACGACGCCCGCGGCTGGGGCCGGTTCACCCGCAACTTCGTGGTGCAGGGCACGGCGGCCGAGTGGGCGCTGTGCTGGATGGGCTCGCTGCGCCGCAGGCTGTGGCAGCTGGGCGGCGGAGACGCCGCGGATGCCCCGCTCACCGATCGCCCGCACCTGGTGTTCTTCCTCCACGACGAGGTGATCGTGCACACCCCGGTGCACCTGGCCGAGGAGGTCGTCGCGGCACTCAGAGACTCCGCCGCCGAGGCGGGACGCCTGCTCTTCGGCGCCGCGCCGGTGGAATTCGCGCTCACCGTGGCGGTGGTCGACAGCTACGACCAGGCGAAATGATCTCGCCGACACGGAACAACAGGCTTGTGATTCTCGCTCACCGTCGGGCATAATTCGAGAAGCAGTACGCAATTCGTTCGTCAGTCGATGGGGAAGTCGCACCGACGAATGGAGAGAGAAGTGACTGCTGCACAGATTGGTGCCCAGGGCTCTATTCATAGCGCCCGCGGCGTGGTGTTCATCCACTCCGCCCCTCGGGCGCTCAGCCCCCACGTCGAGTGGGCGGCTGGTCGTGCCCTCGGGCGCGCCGTGAACTTCGACTGGCGCGACCAGCCGGTGCTGCCGGGCGCGCAGCGCACCGAGTACTACTGGGAAGGCCCGCGCGGAACCGGCGCGGCGCTCGCCTCGGCCCTGCGCGGCTGGGAGCACCTGCGATACGAGGTCACCGAAGACGCCACGCCTCAGAGCGACGGCGGCCGGTGGATGCACACGCCCGACCTCGGCATCTTCTTCGCGCAGACCGACACCGTCGGCAATGTCGTGATCCCCGAAGACCGGATCCGGTTCGCCATGGAGTCTGCGGGCTCCGACGCGTTCGAGCTGCACCGCGAACTGCGCCTCGCCCTCGGACAGGCCTGGGACGACGAGCTCGAGTCGTTCCGGCACGCGAGCGAAGACAGTCCCGTCGTCTGGCTGCACAAGGTGGGGTGACTCCCGTGGGCAGGCATGCAGCAGCACTGCACGCAGCAGGCCGAGCAGTGGGCACCGGCCCACGCGTCGTGACGCCACCGAGGGCACAGGGTCACGACGAGCCGCGGGGGCGGTTGTTCGACGAGCTGGACACCGAGCAGGCGATGGCCGTGCTCGAGCGTCTGGCGGCCGCCAGGGCGTCGCCGAAGAGGATTCTCGAACTGGCGTGATGCGGGCGCTTGACGCGGGCGCTTGACTCTGACGCTGCGTCAACTCGTAGCGTCGCTGCCATGAACGACGACCTCACCATCACCCGCGAGATCTACCCGATGCCGGCCTTTCTCACCCTGACCGTCTCGGACCTCGAGCGCTCGGTCCGCTGGTACACCGAGGGCCTCGACTTCGTCGAGTTGGCCCGGATGCCTCAGCTGGTGCACCTGCGCCGCTACCGCTACCAGGACATCCTGCTGTTCCCCCACCAGGCCGGCTGGCCCGCCGGCGACCCGGGAGCGGGCTGGAGCTACTCGTTCCGCGGCGGACCGGGCCTGCCGGCGCTGGCCGAGCGTCTCGCGGCCCATGCGCCGGGCGCGAGCGCCGGACTGCAACGCATGCCGTGGAACGTGGACGAACTGCGCTGCACCGACCCCGACGGCTACACGATCGTGTTCACCGAACGGGTGCCCGAAGACGAGATGGATCAGGAGTTCAGTGCGGCCGTGCTCGCCTCGCTGATCCCCGACCTCTAAGCGGCTCAGCCTCAGGCGTCGTAGCTGCGGATCGCGATCACCGAGTTGTGGCCGCCGAACCCGAACGAGTTCGAGATCGCGAGCTGCGGACCATCCCCGAGCGCCTGAGCGTCAACCCCGACCGACAGCGGGATCTCGGGATCCCGCTCGGTCAGGTTGATCGTCGGCGGCGCCGTGCGGTTCTTCACCGCGAGGATGGTGAACACCGCCTCGAGCGCACCGGTTCCGCCCAGCAGATGGCCGGTCGCCGCCTTCGTGGCCGAGACCGGGATGTCGTGCACCCGGTCTCCGAACACGGCGAGCAGCGCCTTGTATTCGGCGATGTCGCCGACCGGGGTGCTCGTGGCGTGCGCGTTGATGTGGGTGACCTCGTCCACCGACGCGCCCGCCTGCTCGAGAGCCGCGCGCACGGCGCGCGCGGCACCCCAACCCTCGGGGTCGGGAGCCGTGATGTGGTACGAGTCGCTGGTGACCGCACCTCCGGCGATCTCGGCATAGATGTGGGCGCCGCGGGCAAGCGCATGCTCCTCGGTCTCGAGCACGAGCGCCGCGGCGCCCTCGCCCATGACGAAGCCGTCGCGGGTGACGTCGTAGGGGCGCGATGCCGTCGCCGGGTCGTCGTTGCGCTTGCTGAGCGCCTGCATCGAGGCAAAGGAGGCGATGGTGATGCCGTGGATGCACGACTCCGAGCCGCCCGCGACGATGATGTCGGCATAGCCGGCCTGCAGGTGGTCGTAGGCGTTCGCGATCGACTCGGTGCTCGAGGCGCACGCGGACACGTCGGTGCGGGCGAAGGCGCGCGCGTTCAGGCTCATCGATACCGCGGCGGCCGCGGCGTTGGGCATCAGCATCGGGACCGTCATCGGCAGGACCCGGCGCGGGCCCTTCTCTTTGAGGGTGTCCCAGGCATCGATCAGGGTCCACAGGCCGCCGATGCCGGTGGCCCATTCGACTCCGAGGCGCTCGGGCTCGATCTCGGGGGATCCGGCATCCGCCCAGGCCTCCCGGGCCGAGATCAGCGCGAACTGGCTGACCGGGTCGAGGCGCTTGATCTCGATGCGCTCGAGCACTTCATCCGGCCGCACCTTGGCCTCGGCCGCGAAGGTGACGGGCAGGTCGAGCTCGGCGACCCAGCTCTGGCTGAGGCTGTGCGCACCCGACTCGCCGGCCAGCAGGCCGGTCCAGCTGTCGGGGGCGGTGCCGCCGACCGGCGACGAGGCGCCGATCCCGGTGACGACGATCTTCTTGGTCATTCGATCTTTCTCCCGTGGAAGAACCCGGCGAACGCCGGGCGAAGGCCAGGCAGAAGGGCGGGGGAGCGACCAGCGCTCCCCGCCCGATGCCTGCTGCTGAGCGCTAGCTCTGCGCTTTGACGATGTAGTTGACGGCGTCACCGACGGTGACGAGGTTCTTGACCTCTTCGTCGGGGATCTTGACGTCGAACTTCTCTTCGGCGTTCACGACGATCGTCATCATCGAAATCGAGTCGATGTCGAGGTCGTCGGTGAACGACTTGCCCATCTCCACCGTGTCCGTCGCGATTCCGGTCTCGTCGTTGATCAGTTCAGCCAGACCGGCGAGAACCTCGTCTTGGGACAGTGCCATTTCGTATCTCCTTGAAGGGGTGGTGCAGGGGTTGTGTGTGTCGAACGACCGTGGACAATCCTAGGGGAGCCGCACAACCTGGGCCCCGTAGACCAGACCGGCTCCGAAGCCGATCTGCAGGGCGAGGCCGCCGCTCAACTCGGGGTGCTCCTCGAGCAGGCGATGGGTGGCCAGCGGAATCGACGCAGCCGAGGTGTTGCCGGTGGTCTCGATGTCCCGGCCGATCTGCACGGTATCCGGCAGTCCGATCTGCTTGGCCAGCTCGTCGATGATCCGCATGTTCGCCTGGTGCGGGATGAAGGCGGCGAGATCGGCGGCCGTCACGCCCGCGGCTTCGAGGGCCTGCTTGGCGACCTTGGCCATCTCCCAGACCGCCCAGCGGAACACCGCCTGGCCGTCCTGGCGCATGGTCGGCCACGGCTTGACCTTGTCGAGGTACTCCTCGAAGGTCGCGTTCATGCCCACGGCATCCCATTTGGAGCCGTCGGAGCCCCAGATCGTGGCCGAGATGCCGGGCTCGTCGGCCGGTCCGACCACCGCGGCGCCGGCGCCGTCCCCCAGCAGGAACGAGATCGAGCGGTCGTTGGGGTGCACGTACTGCGACAGCTTCTCGGCACCCACCACCAGCACGTAGTCGGCGGCGCCGGCCCGGATGAGCGCGTCGGCCTGGGCGATCCCGTAGGTGTATCCGGCGCATGCCGCGCTGATGTCGTAGGCCGGAGCCGGGCTGACGCCCAGCCGCTCGGCCAGCAGCGACGACATCGACGGAGTCACGGCGACGTTGCTGATCGTCGAGACCAGCACGGCGCCGATCTGATCGGGACGGATGCCCGCCTTCTCGATCGCCTCACGACCCGCCGTCTCGGCCAGGTCGATCGCGTCGACCCCCTTGCGCGCCCGCTTGCGCGTGATGATCCCGGTGCGCTGCCGGATCCACTCGTCGCTGGAGTCGATCGCCTTGACCAGCTCGGAGTTCGGCACCACGACGTCGCCGCGAGCGGCTCCCAGAGCGAGGATGCGCGTGAACGGGTGGCCGACGGACTGGGTGAGGGCGGTCATGCGGAAGCTCCATCGTCGGCGAGGTCGGAATCCTGCACGGCGTCGAGCAGCTCGTGCGCGGTGGGAATGTCATCGGGCGTCTTGACCGCGACCGTGGGGAGTCCCTTGAGGCCGCGCTTGGCGAGTCCGACCAGGGCACCGGCCGGGGCGAGTTCGATCAGGCCGGTGACGCCCGCGGCGGCGAAGGCATCCATGTCGAGGTCCCAGCGCACCGGCGAGGCGACCTGGCCCACCAGCAGATCGATGAAGGCCGACCCGCTCGTGACGATCGAGCCGTCTTTGTTGGTCCAGATGGTCCAATCCGGGTCGTTGACGGTCAGGCCGTCGGCGACCGAGCGCAGGGTGTCGACCGCGGGCTGCATGAACCGGGTGTGGAACGCGCCGGCCACCTGCAGCGGGATCACGCGGGCTCCGGCCGGCGGATCGTCCTGGAGCGCCGCCAGAGCAGGAAGCTCGCCCGCGACGACGAGCTGGCCACCGCCGTTGTAGTTGGCGGGCTGGAGGCCGAGCGTCTCCAGTTTGGCGAGCAGCTCATCCTGATCGCCGCCGATCACGGCGCTCATCCCGGTGGCCACCTGAGCGGCGGCCGCGGCCATCGCGGCACCGCGCGCGGCGACCAGGGTCATCG
>Ga0207667_10006091_pt1 | contig 14660 bp, 14 predicted proteins | sample KBSCornC52_FD_184301 | JGI IMG/M metagenome (GOLD analysis project Ga0207667, IMG submission 184301) | Corn rhizosphere microbial communities from Kellogg Biological Station, Michigan, USA - KBS Corn C5-2 (SPAdes) (version 2) | ecosystem: Host-associated > Plants > Roots > Rhizosphere > Soil ... | reverse complement strand
CGTGGAAGCGGCACGCGCCATGATCGAAGGCAGCAACCATTCGATCGACGTGGTGGCGCGCGAGACGGGTTTCTCGGATCCCGAACGCATGCGCCGCGCCTTCCTGCGCGCTTTCGGCCAGCCACCGCAAGCCATCAAGCGCGCGGCACGCGAGCAGGCGTCGACGTCCAACTGACCTGCGTCTGATGACCCCCTTGAAGTCCCGAAAGATGCCCGGCATTTTTCGGGACGTCGTCGACGATCTTCATCCCTTCCATCCCATCCACCATCGCTAGCGATCGCGCAGGCCGCGCCGGTACTGGATCGCCTCGGCCACGTGCGCGGCCCGCACCTCGTCCGCTCCGGCCAGGTCGGCGATCGTCCGGGCCACCTTCAGCACGCGGTGGTATGCACGCGCGGACCAGTGCAAATGCCGCATGGCGTCGCCCAGCAGGCCTTCGGCGGCGGCGTCGAGGTGGCAGTGGCTGTCGATCTCGCGCGTCGTGAGCTTCTGGTTCGCCTTGCCCTGGCGCGCCAGCTGGCGCGCGTGCGCCTGCGCGACGCGTCCGGCGACCGCTGCGCTCGGCTCGCCGTCGGCCAGTTGCGCCATCGTGTCCGGCGTCATCGCGGCCACCTGCACCTGGATGTCGATGCGGTCGAGCAGGGGGCCGGAAATGCGGTCCTGGTAGCGCTGGACGGCGTCGGGCGTGCACCGGCATTTGCCCGACGGATGCCCGAGCCAGCCGCAGGGACATGGATTCATTGCCGCGATCAGTTGGAAGCTGGCGGGGAAGTCGGCCTGGCGCGCGGCGCGCGAGATCGTGATGCCGCCTGTCTCCAGCGGTTCGCGCAGCACTTCCAGCACCTTGCGGTCGAACTCCGGCAGCTCGTCGAGGAACAGCACGCCATGATGGGCCAGCGAGATCTCGCCGGGACGCGGCACGGCACCGCCGCCGACGAGGGCCACGCCGGAACTCGTATGGTGCGGGTTGCGGAAGGGCCGCCGGCGCCAGCGCCCGATGGCGAAGCTGCCGGCCAGCGACTGGATCGCCGCCGTTTCCAGCGCGTCCTCGTCGCGCATCGGTGGCAGCAGCCCCGGGAAGCGCGATGCCAGCATGCTCTTGCCGGCGCCGGGCGGTCCGATCAGCAGGACGGAATGCAGGCCCGCGGCCGCCACCTCGAGCGCGCGCTTGACCTGCTGCTGGCCCTTGACGTCGGCGAAGTCCGGATACACGGGCGGCTCGTCGGCCGGCCCCGGACGGTAGCGGGCCAGCCGCGCATCGTCGGACGTGGCGGCGAAGTGCGCGCACACCTCCAGCAGCGAACGGGCCGGGTAGATGGCAGCGTCCGTCACGAGGGCGGCCTCGTCGGCGTTCGCCCACGGCAGCACGAAGGCGCGCGCCGGAACGTCGCCGGCGGCCTGCCGGCGCAGCATCGCAAAGCTCATGGCCAGTGCGCCGCGCACGGGACGCAACTCGCCCGACAGCGACAGTTCGCCGGCGAATTCGTAGCCGTCCAGTGCGCCGGACGGGATCTGTTCCGACGCGGCCAGGATGCCCAGTGCGATGGGCAGGTCGAAGCGGCCCGACTCCTTGGGCAGTTCGGCCGGGGCGAGATTGATGGTGATGCGGCGGCTGGGCACCTCGAACCCGGAATTCTGCAGCGCGGCGCGGACACGGTCCTTCGCTTCGCGCACCTCGGCATCCGCGAGGCCGACGATGTTCATCGCGGGCAGGCCATTGGCCAGGTGGACTTCCACGCTGACGGCGGGCGCTTCCATGCCGGCGAGGGCGCGGCTCCTGAGGACGGCGAGGCTCAATGGGCTCCTCCTGCGGTGGACGAGGCCCTATCTTAGGCAAGCGGGACGGATGGCCATTGAGAGCGGACAGGAGGGCGTGCCGAACTTTTCTTGCACGGCGCTGCCGCCGGTCGGTGCACGCTCTGGTAATGTACCGTATGCCCCGACTGATTCTTGCCCTGCTTGCCCTCGCGGTCCTGTTCTGCCTGCTATGCGGGCCCGTGACCTGGGTGGCGTTGCGCCTGTGGCGGCACGGCGACCTGGGGGCGTTCCGGCCGCTGCGGGGTGTGTGGATCGCGCAGGTGGCGCTCACGTGCGGGCTGGTCTTTGCCGCGGACAGCCTCGGGCTGCGCAATCCGATGGGGTATGTGGTTGCGATCGTGCTCGCGGTCAGCGTGGGCGGGGCGGGGCTGTTCGGCGTGTGGCGGGTGGTGCGGTTGGCTGTGCGGCGGAAACGCGTCGGCTGAACGCGTGGGCAGCGCGGGGCGCCGCCTCGACGCATGCTGCCGGGCGGAGCTGCCCGCCCTACCGTGTGCGCAGGGCTATCGGCCTGGGAGCAGACCAGGGCCGACCCGGCGTCCCCGTCCGCCCGGCGGTCGTCAGTCCTTGGCGACGCCCGCCGCCAGTTTCGCTTCCAGCTCGGCCACGCGTATTTCCAGCGCCTCCAGCTTGGCGCGCGTCTTCGCGAGCACCTGGGCCTGGATGTCGAATTCCTCGCGCGTCACCAGGTCCAGCTTCGAAAAACCCTGGGTCATCATCGCCTTGACGTTGCGTTCGATGTCCTTGGCGGGCGAGTTTTCGAACGCCTCATTGATCTTGCCCTGCAAATCATTAAAAAAGTTATTCATTTCACACTATTCCTTGAGTCGATACGTTGCACCAAGACGGTGCGTATGTACCTGAATTGGTGCGTGCACCGACTTGGCGCACGCATCACGGTCCTATTTGTTTTTGAAACCAAAAAAAGTGGAGGCTGAAGTCGGAAAAAACAAGCGCGTACCCGCTCCGGGCAGGGTGGCACGCATCCTGCTAATTAACCATCAACCCAAAAGAGAGAGCGATTTCGGATTGTAAACCGCAACTCAAAAACCTGTTCAACCAATAAGGGAGTGTCACATGAAGCGTCGCAACAGCAACTGGCCCCACGTCGTAGCACTGGCAGCAAGCCTGTGGAGCCTCAACATCGGGCTGGCCGGCGCCGAGGAGCAAAAGCCGGACAACGAGGTGAGCTTCAACGCGGCGGTCACGAACGAGTATCGCTACCGCGGTATCTCCCAGTCGCGTCTGGATCCGGCCCTGCAGGGTGGTGCCGACTACACCAACAACCCGACCGGCCTGTACGCAGGCACCTGGCTGTCCACCATCAAGTGGACCAAGGACCTGGGCGGCAGCGGCGACGTCGAGTGGGATATCTACGGCGGCAAGCGCGGCAACATCACCACCGACATCAGCTATGACGTGGGTGGCCTGTACTACTTCTACCCGAGCAACGGCCTGCATCCGAACGCCAACACGTTCGAACTGTACGGCCAGCTGGGCTACGGTCCGGCCTACGTCAAGTATTCGCATTCGCTGACCAACCTGTTCGGCACGCCCGACAGCAAGGGCAGCGGCTACCTGGACGTCGGCGCCAACGTCGACGTCGGCAATGGCTTCACGCTGAACCTGCATGCCGGCCGCCAGAACGTGCGTCATAACGGTTCGCTGTCCTATAACGACTACAAGCTTGGCGTGACGAAGGACCTGGGTATCTGCTCGGTCTCGCTCTCGTGGATCAAGGCCGACACCACTGCCTACTTGAGCCCGAAAGGGGAGAACCTGGGCAAGTCGGCGGCCCTGCTCGCTGTTTCAAAAACTTTCTGAAGAGGCAATCTCATGAAAATGATCACCGCCATCATCAAACCCTTCAAGCTCGACGAGGTGCGTGAAGCCCTCTCGGAAATCAACGTCCAGGGCATCACGGTCACCGAGGTGAAGGGTTTCGGTCGCCAGAAGGGCCACACCGAGCTCTATCGTGGTGCGGAATACGTCGTCGATTTCCTGCCGAAGACCAAGATCGAGGCAGCGGTCGACGATGCCATCGTCGACCAGGTGATCGACACGATTCAGAGCGCCGCCCGCACCGGCAAGATCGGTGACGGCAAAATTTTCGTCTCCAACCTGGAGCAGGTAGTCCGTATCCGTACCGGCGAAACCGGCAACGAAGCGCTGTAAGGGGAACCCGATGAAGCACACCATCACAAAACTGATCGCAGGCGTGTCCGTCGCCGTGGCGCTGGCCGCATCGCCGGCCTTCGCCCAGGACGCCGCCAAACCGGCAGCTCCGGCTGCCAGCGCACCGGCCGCCAGCGCTCCTGCTGCCGATGCCGCCGCCGCGTCCGCCGCGTCGGCTCCGGTCGCCGCTGCCGCAGCAGCGCCTGCCGCCGCGGCAGCGCCGGCTCCGGCCGCAGCGGCTCCTGCCGCCGCACCTACCCCGCAGAAGGGCGATACCGCCTGGATGATGGTCTCGACCCTGCTCGTGATCATGATGACGATCCCGGGCCTGGCCCTGTTCTACGGCGGCCTGGTCCGTTCGAAGAACATGCTGTCCATCCTGCTGCAGGTGTTCATGATCTTCGCGGTCATCATCGTCCTGTGGTGCCTGTACGGCTACTCGTTTGCGTTCACGGAGAATACCAAGTTCATTGGTGGCTTCGACCGCCTGTTCCTGAAGGGCATCTGGGATCCGGTCAAGGCGTCGTTCTCGACCGCGGCCACCTTCAGCAAGGGTGTCGTCATTCCCGAGTTCGTCTACGTGGCGTTCCAGGGCACGTTCGCGGCCATCACCTGCGGCCTGATCATCGGCGCCTTCGCGGAGCGTGCCCGTTTCTCGGCCGTGCTGCTGTTCGTCGTGCTGTGGTTCACGTTCAGCTACCTGCCGATCGCCCACATGGTCTGGTTCTGGACCGGTCCGGACGCCATCACGGCCGCGACCCTCGACGCCGAAACCCTCAAGGGCGGCTGGCTGTGGCAACTGGGTGCCCTGGACTTCGCGGGCGGCACCGTGGTGCACATCAACGCCGCTATCGCCGGCCTCGTCGGTGCGATCCTGATCGGCAAGCGCGTCGGCTACGGCCGTGAATCGATGGCCCCGCACTCGCTGACCATGACCATGATCGGCGCCTCGCTGCTGTGGGTGGGCTGGTTCGGTTTCAATGCCGGTTCGGCACTGGAAGCGGGCGACGTCGCTGCACTGGCCTTCGTCAACACCCTGCTGGCCACCGCCGCCGCCACCTTGTCGTGGGTCTTCGGCGAATGGATCACCAAGGGCAAGCCGTCGATGCTGGGCGGTGCCTCGGGTGCAGTCGCCGGTCTCGTCGCCATCACCCCGGCCTGCGGTTTCGTCGGTCCGATGGGCGCACTGGTCATCGGCCTGGTCGCCGGCATCGTCTGCCTGTGGGGCGTGAACGGCCTGAAGCGCATGATCGGCGCCGACGACTCGCTGGACGTGTTCGGCGTGCACGGCGTGGGCGGTATCCTGGGCGCGCTGCTGACCGGCGTGTTTGCGGCACCGCAACTGGGCGGCCAGGGCATCTTCGACTACGTCACCAACAAGATGTCCGCCGACCCGTACTCGATCGCCCACCAGGTGCTGGTGCAGGCCGAAGCCGTCGGTACCACCATCGTATGGTCGGCCATCGTCTCGTTCGTTGCCTACAAGATCGTCGACGTCGTGCTGGGTCTGCGTGTTCCGGAAGAAGAGGAACGCGAAGGCCTGGATATCACGAGCCACGGCGAACAGGCTTACCACTCCTGATTGCCGTTACCTCAGTGCAGTTCAAAAAAGCGCCTTCTGGGCGCTTTTTTGTTTCCAAATTGAATAAAGATCTTTAAAAAATGCTCGTCCAACCCCATCTCGGCTTACCATATCGCCAAGAAGCCCGAAGGACGTCATTTTTATGGTTCCCCATCTCGCCACCGCCCTGACCGGTCCGCTTTTGGACCTGGAAAAGAAAATCCTCGAAGCCACGCCCGCCATCGAACGCTGGTTCCGCCTCGAGTGGCAGGAGCATACGCCGCCGTTTTATTGCTCGGTGGACCTGCGCAATGCCGGCTACAAGCTGGCGCCGGTGGACACGAACCTGTTCCCAGGCGGCTTCAACAACCTGTCGACCGAGATGCTGCCGCTGACGGTGCAGGCCGCCATGGCCGCGATCGACAAGTATTGCCCCGATGCGCGCAACCTGCTGCTGATCCCGGAAAGCCATACGCGCAACCCGTACTACCTGCAGAACGTGCAGCGCCTGATGCAGATCTTCCGCCAGACGGGCCTGCACGTGCGCCTCGGCTCGCTGTCGCCCGACGTGACGGAACCGACCCCGCTCGCCCTGCCGGACGGGAACATGCTCGTCGTCGAACCGCTCGTGCGCTCGCCCAACGGCCGCCGCGTCGGCCTGGCCGATTTCGATCCGTGCACGATCCTGCTGAATAACGATCTCTCCGCCGGCATCCCGGGCATCCTGGAAAACGTCCACGAGCAATCGCTGCTGCCGCCGCTGCACGCCGGCTGGGCCGTGCGCCGCAAGAGCAACCACTTCAAGGCCTTCGACGAGGTCGCCAAGAAATTCGGCAAGCTGATCGACATCGATCCGTGGCTCGTGAACCCGCTGCATAACAAATGCGGCGAGGTGAATTTCCAGGAAGACGTCGGGATGGAATGCCTGGCTGACAACGTATCCGCGCTGCTGTCGAAGATCAAGAAGAAGTACAAGGAATACGGGATGAAGGACCAGAAACCCTTCGTCATCGTCAAGCCGGACGCCGGTACGTACGGCATGGGCATCATGACCGTCAAGGATGCGAGCGAGGTCAAGGACCTGAACCGCAAGCAACGCAACAAGATGTCGGTCATCAAGGATGGCGTCACCGTCACCGACGTGATGATCCAGGAAGGCGTGCCCACGTTCGAGTCGATCAATGACGCGGTGGCGGAGCCGGTCGTGTACATGATCGACCGCTACGTCGTCGGCGGCTTCTACCGCGTGCATGCGGAGCGCGGCGTCGACCAGAACCTGAACGCCCCGGGCTCGCAATACGTCCCGCTTGCGTTCGCGCAGCAGCATGCCGTGCCGGACCTGAAGGCCAAGCCGGGAACGGCGGCGCCGAACCGCTTCTATGTGTATGGCGTGGTGGCGCGGCTGGCGTTGCTGGCGGCGTCGCTGGAGCTGGAGCGGACGGATCCGGATCCTGAGATCTATTGATTCATTCCTCCCGGTCCATTTCGGGCTTGCGCGCCATATAAATGAAGTGCGAACGCAGTGGCGGCACCAGCGTGGCCAGCGTTTCTGGTATCAGCCAGGGCATGGCCGCCAGCCCGCGGCCTATTGGCGGTAGCAGGACGAGGGTGCGGTAGTGGCGGCTGGCGGCGGGCCAGAAGCGCAGCAGCTCGACGTCCGTCACCTTGCGCACCTGGGCATTGCGCGGATTTGCATAACGGAAATCGAAGATCATCGTCCAGCCCCCGGGACGCAGCACGCGCCACATCTGCGAGGCCAGGTCGCGCCGCATGTCTTCGTCCAGGATCGAGGAAAACACGGTGTGCGCGCACACGAGGTCCATGCTGGCGTCGGCAAAGGCATCCAGCTGGCCCAGGTGCCAGCGCACCCCGGGCGCCGTGCGCGCCCGGGCCTGGTCGAGGCGGTCCTGCTGGAGTTCCGTGCCGGCCAGGTGGGACGGCAGGGCGCCCCAGTCGATCAGCTGGCGCAGGAAACTGCCGCTGCCGCAGCCGACATCCAGCGCGCGCACGGTGGACAGGTCGCGCCCGACCGTTAATGGCAGCAGTTCGGCCAGCACGCGCGACCGCGCCGCCGTCTGGCGGACGACGTCGGGCCGGTGCCAGGCATATTTCGCCAGCGCGGCGCCGCCATGCCATTGACGATAGACCTGGTTGATGCGTTCCTGTTCGGCTCGGTCATTCATCGCGTTCTCCTTGGGAGGCCATCTTCCCAAGAGGAGGGGCCGTAAGCTTGAGGATTCGCAAATGCGGACGGAATAGATGACTTTTTGCCAATAGGAAGCTGCCCCGCCAACCCATCAGCCGGACGCGGCGGCTTTCCGCGTACATCGGCGTTTCCGGCTAAAATCGTGACATTGCCTCCACTGGGACCAACATGAAAATCGCTTTTCTCGCCGATCCGCTGTCCGGCTTCAAGATCTACAAGGACTCGACCTTCGCGATGATGCGCGAAGCCGTGCGGCGCGGCCACCGGATCTATGCCTTCGAGCAGCGCCACCTGGTGCTGGAGGAGGGCGTGGTGACGGCCGAGGCCACCGAGATCACGCTGACGGGCGACCCCGACGACTGGTACAGCGAGGGCGACACGGCGACCGTGGCGCTGTCCGGATTCGATGCCGTCATCCAGCGCAAGGATCCGCCGTTCGACATGGAATACGTGTACGGCACCTATCTGCTGGAGCAGGCCGAGCGCCAGGGCGCGCGCGTGTTCAACAAGCCGCAGGCCATCCGCGACCACAACGAGAAACTGTCGATCGCCCAGTTCAGCCAGTTCACGTCGCCCACGCTCGTGTCGTCCTCCGGCACGCGCCTGCGCGCTTTCCACGCGGAGCACGGCGACGTCATCTTCAAGCCGCTCGACGGCATGGGCGGCGCCGGCATCTTCCGCGTGAAGGACGATGGCCTGAACCTGGGTTCGATCATCGAGACGCTGACGGAAAACGGCGCACGCACGATCATGGCGCAAAAGTACATTCCCGCGATCGTCAAGGGCGACAAACGCGTGCTCGTCATCGACGGCAAGCCGGTCCCGTTCGCGCTGGCGCGCATTCCGCAGGCCGGCGAGGTGCGGGGCAACCTGGCGGCCGGCGGCACGGGCGTCGCACAGCCGCTGTCCGACCGCGACCGTGAAATCGCGGAAAGTCTCGGCCCCGTGCTGGCGGCGCGTGGCCTGTTGCTGGTAGGATTGGACGTGATCGGCGATTTCCTGACAGAAGTGAACGTTACCAGCCCCACCTGTTTCCAGGAGATCACCGACCAGACCGGTTTCGACGTCGCGGCGATGTTCATCGACGCCGTCGAACGCCGGGTGAACGGACACTGAGCAGGAAATAGAACATGGTAGGCATTCTGCTGATGACCCACGCTCCGCTGGGCCAGGCATTCATCGCGGCGGTCGCACACGTGTTCCGCGGCCCGACGGAGCGTTTCGAAGCAATCGACGTCACGGCGGACCAGGACACGAACGAGATCCACGCACTGGCGAAAAGCGCGATCGAACGGCTGGACGAAGGCGATGGCGTGCTGGTCATCACCGACATCAAGGGTGGCACGCCGTCGAACTGCTGCAATACCCTGGCCAACCCGGGCCGCGTGGAAGTCATCGCCGGCATCAGCCTGCCGATGCTGCTGCGCGCGATCACGTACCGGCGCGACACGCTGGACGTGGTGGTCGAGATGGCATTGGCCGGTGCCCAGAACGGTGCGGTCAGGGTCGACAACCGGATCCGGCTCGGCACCTGATTTCACGAACAACAACACAACACATATGATTCAACAGGAACTCGAGATCATCAACAAGCTGGGCCTGCATGCCCGCGCTTCCGCCAAATTCACCCAGCTGGCTGCGCGGTACCAGAGCGATGTCTGGCTCACCCGCAACGCGCGCCGCATCAATGCCAAGTCGATCATGGGCGTCATGATGCTGGCTGCCGGCAAGGGCGCCAAGGTGACGCTGGAAGCGGACGGCCCCGACGAACAGGAGTGCATCGCGGCGCTCGCCGCGCTCATCAACGACAGATTCGGCGAAGGCGAGTAATGCCGGACTCCCGAGCCGGCGGGCGCATTCTTCCAGGAACTTCCATGGCATCGTTCACACTGCACGGTATTCCGGTTTCGCGCGGGATCTCGATCGGGCGCGCGCACCTGCTCACGCCGGCCGCGCTCGACGTCAAGCACTATCTCGTGCCGGAAGAGCAGGTCGAGGCGGAGGTCAAGCGCCTGCAGGACGCGATCGCCACGGTGCACCGCAACCTGCAGGACCTCTGGACCGAACTGCCGAAGGATGCCCCGACGGAGCTGGGCGCCTTCATCGACGTGCACGTGCTGATCCTGTCCGACCCGATGATCTCGGAGGCGCCGCTCGACATCATCCGCGCGCGCCACTACAACGCGGAATGGGCGCTCGTCACCCAGATCGACGAGCTGTCCGCGCAGTTCGACGAGATCGAGGACGAGTACCTGCGCGAGCGCAAGCACGACATCCAGCAGGTGGCCGAACGCGTGCTGAAGGTGCTGATGGGGTCGGCGCTGCCGGCGCAGCCCGCGACGCCCGGCGAAGAGCACTTCCAGCCGCAGATGATCGTCGTCGCGCACGACATCTCGCCGGCCGACATGCTCGCGTTCCGCGACCGTTCGTTCGTCGGCTTCGTCACCGATGTGGGCGGCCAGAACTCGCACACGGCCATCGTCGCGCGCAGCCTGGACATTCCGGCCGCCGTCGGCATGAGCCAGGCGTCGCGCCTGATCGAGCAGGACGACTGGGTGATCGTCGACGGCGACGCCGGGGTCGTCATCTGCAATCCGAGCCCGCTCGTGATGGAGCAGTACCGCGCGCGCCAGGCCAATCTGCTGAAGGCGCGCAAGCGCCTCCTCAAGCTCAAGAAGACGCCGGCCGTCACCAAGGACGGCACGGCGATCACGCTGCTCGCCAACATCGAGTTGCCGGACGATTGCGGTCCGGCGCTGGAGGCGGGCGCCGTCGGCGTCGGCCTGTTCCGCTCCGAATTCCTGTTCATGGGACGCGGCGTGCAGGGTCTCAAGGTGCCGGACGAGGACGAGCAGTTCGAGCAGTACCGCAAGGCCGTGCTGGCGATGAAGGGCCGTCCGGTCACGATCCGGACGCTCGACGTGGGCGCCGACAAGCCGCTCGACCAGACCGAACACACGGCGCTGAACCCGGCGCTGGGCCTGCGCGCGATCCGCTACTGCCTGGCCGAGCCGCAGATGTTCCTCACGCAGCTGCGCGCGATCCTGCGCGCGTCCGCGTACGGCAAGGTGCGGATCCTGATCCCGATGCTGGCGCATGCGTTCGAGATCGACCAGACCCTCAGCATGATCCAGCAGGCCAAGGCCCAGCTGCGCGAGCAGAACGTCAAGTTCGACGAGGCGGTGGAGGTCGGCGCCATGATCGAGATCCCGGCCGCCGCGCTGGCGCTGCCGATGTTCGTCAAGCGCCTCGACTTCCTGTCGATCGGCACCAACGACCTGATCCAGTACACGCTGGCCATCGACCGCGTCGACTACGAGGTGGCGCACCTGTACAATCCCCTGCACCCGGCGGTGCTGAACCTGATCGCGATGACGATCGACGCCGGACACAAGGCCGGCATCGACGTGGCCGTGTGCGGCGAGATGGCGGGCGACGTCAAGCTCACCCGCCTGCTGCTGGGCATGGGGCTGCGCGAGTTCTCGATGCATCCGGCCCAGCTGCTGGCCGTCAAGCAGGAAATCCTGGCCAGCGACCTGACGCGGCTCGTGCCGCGCACCAAGCGCATCCTGCGCGCGATGGAGCCGGCGGCCATCGCCGAAGCCGTGGAGCAGCTGCAGTCCGTCTAGTCATTCAAGGCGTCACGCACCGAGCGTGACGCGCACAACTTAAGAGTCTTCATGGGATCGATCGGAATAGTCTCCCCCCAGGCGATGCACTTCGCCGAGCCACTTCGCCTGCGCAGCGGCGCGGCGCTCGGCGATTACACGCTGATGTATGAAACGTATGGCACGCTGAATGCCGACAGGTCGAACGCCGTGCTGATCTGCCACGCCCTGAACGCGTCGCACCACGTCGCCGGCCACTACGCCGACCAGCCGAAGAGCACCGGCTGGTGGGACAACATGGTCGGGCCGGGCAAGCCGGTCGACACCGACCGCTTCTTCGTCATCGGCGTCAACAATCTCGGCTCGTGCTTCGGCTCGACGGGACCGATGCACACGAACCCGGCCACCGGCAAGCCGTACGGCGCCGCCTTCCCCGTCGTGACGGTGGAGGACTGGGTCGCCGCACAGGCGCGCCTGGCGGACCGCCTCGGCATCCAGCGCTTCGCGGCCGTGATGGGCGGCTCGCTGGGCGGCATGCAGGCCCTGGCGTGGAGCATCATGTTTCCCGAACGGCTGCGCCACTGCATCGTGATCGCGTCCACGCCCAAGCTGTCGGCGCAGAACATCGCCTTCAACGACGTCGCGCGCCAGGCGATCCTGACCGATCCGGACTACCGCGGCGGCGACTTCTACGAACACGGCGTCGTGCCGAAGAACGGCCTGAAGGTGGCGCGCATGGTCGGCCACATCACGTACCTGTCGAACGACGACATGGCGGAAAAATTCGGCCGCAAGCTGCGCAATGCGGCCGAGCGCCGGGAAGCCGGCCTCACCGACTACAAGTTCGACTTCGGCGTCGACTTCGAGATCGAGTCGTACCTGCGCTACCAGGGCGATAAATTCTCGGAATACTTCGACGCCAACACCTACCTGCTGATCACGAAGGCACTCGACTATTTCGACCCCGCGCGCGAGCACGGCGGCAACCTCGCCAAGGCACTGGAAAGCACCCGCGCCCAGTACCTCGTCGCCTCGTTCACGACGGACTGGCGCTTTGCGCCGGACCGCAGCCGCGAGATCGTCGAGGCGCTGCTGGCCAACCGCCGCAAGGTGACGTATGCCGAGATCGACGCCCCGCACGGCCATGACGCCTTCCTGCTGGAAGACGTGCGCTACATGAACATCGTGCGCGCCTACTTCGAGCGCATCGCCGTGGAAAACAGGGAGGCCGCATGAAATTCGAAGACCTGAGCACCCTGCGCCCCGACCTCGCGTTCATCGCGCACTGGGTGAACAACGGCGCGCACGTGCTGGACGTCGGCTGCGGCGACGGCGCCATGCTGCGCTACCTGGAAAAGGCCAAGCACTGCACGGGCTATGGCGTCGAGATCGCCGACGACAAGGTGCTGGAAAGCACGCAGCGCGGCATCAGCGTGATCCAGCACGACATGGAGCAGGGCCTGGACCTGTTCGCGGACGACGCGTTCGACATGGTGCTGTGCCTGTCGTCGCTGCAGATGATGCAGCACGTGGAGGCGCGCCTGCGCGACATCGTCCGCGTGGGCAAGGAGGCGATCGTATCGTTCCCGAACTTCGCCTACTGGCCGCACCGCGCCGCGCTGCTGAAGGGCCGCATGCCGGTGTCGCGTTCCCTGCCTTACCAGTGGTTCGATACGCCGAACCTGCGCTACGCGACGATCTACGACTTCAAGGAACTGGCCGAGAAATGCGGGCTGGAGGTGCTGGAATATGTCGCGCTGGCCGAGGGCAAGCCGGTGTCGTTCCTGCCGAACCTGCGCGGCAGCCTGGCCGTGTTTCGCCTGCGCAAGCGCGATCTCGCGGGCAAGGCCTGAAACGAGGCATGCGCATATCGTGTTGTACTTACGAGCCGGTCGCGGGCATGATGTCGTCAAAACCCAGCAGGAGAACACCATGAACCCATTCTTCAAGCTCAAGACACACGCCGGCAGGGCTACCTTCCTGCTCGCGCTGTGTGCGCCCGTGTGGGCCGGGGCGGCCCAGGACGACCGTCCCAACCAGGACCAGGTCGTGCAGGACGGCATCGCCGTCAAGCCCCTGAAACGCAATTCGATCGGCGGCGTGTGGCGCGACATCGCCGCGCCCGAGCAGGCCATCAACGAACAGTCGGCCCAGCAATACCTGGCGCTGATGAGCAAGGCGAAGCAGGAAGGCGCGCTGGTGCCGGAATCCGATCCGCGGGTGCAGCGCCTGCGCGCCATCGCGAAACGCATCATCCCGAACACGGCGCGCTGGAACCCCGATGCCCAGCAGTGGAAGTGGCAGGTCAACCTGCTGCAATCCGGCGAGGTGAATGCGTTCTGCATGCCGGGCGGGCGCATCGCGTTCTACACCGGCATCATCGACAAGCTGCGGCTCACCGACGACGAGATCGCGGCCGTGATGGGCCACGAGATCGCGCACGCGCTGCGCGAGCACGGGCGCGACCGCCAGAGCAAGGCGACGGCGACGGGCCTCGCGAGTCAGCTGGGCGGCGCCGCGCTGTCGGCCTGGCTCGGCGTGGACATGCGTGGCGTCAGCAACGCGGCCGGCCAGCTGATCGTGCTGAAGTTCTCGCGCGACGAGGAACGCGAGGCCGACCTCGTGGGCCTGGACATCGCCGCGCGCTCCGGCTACGACCCGCGCGCCGGCATCGCGCTGTGGAACAAGATGGCCGTGCTGAACCAGAGCGGCGCGCCGATCGAGCTGTTGTCCACGCACCCGGGCGGGGGCGAACGCATCGAGCAGATCGAGAACCACATGAACGTGCTGCTGCCGCTGTATGCGCGCAGCAAGGGCACGTCGGTCGACCGGTTGCCGCCGTACCGCTCCAACGTCGCGCAGCGTTGATGAGGAAATAAAGGGGCGATGGTACGTTTCGTCAGGAAGGGCCACCAGGCTGCGGCCAATGCCGTCGTGCCGCTGCCGGTGCGGGATGGCGTGGCGCCCAGCTACCTGTGGATCACCGAGACGCGCGCCGGCGGCATGCTGGCCTTTCTCGAGGAACGCTTTCCCGACATCGCCGGGCCCGCGTGGGCCGAGCGTCTGGCGCGCGGCGACGTGGTCGATGGGAAGGGCGCGCCACTGCACGCCGACAGCCTCGTGCGCCAGGGCATGCGCATCTGGTACTACCGCGAGCTGGAACACGAGTCGCCGATTCCCTTCGAGGAAAGCGTCATCTTCCAGGACGAGCACCTGCTCGTCGTCGACAAGCCGCACTTCCTGCCGATGATCCCGACGGGGCGCTTCCTGCGCGAGACCCTGCTCGTGCGGCTG
>Ga0207667_10006090_pt1 | contig 14660 bp, 12 predicted proteins | sample KBSCornC52_FD_184301 | JGI IMG/M metagenome (GOLD analysis project Ga0207667, IMG submission 184301) | Corn rhizosphere microbial communities from Kellogg Biological Station, Michigan, USA - KBS Corn C5-2 (SPAdes) (version 2) | ecosystem: Host-associated > Plants > Roots > Rhizosphere > Soil ... | reverse complement strand
CGGCCGTCCGGTGACCTCGGTGGAGCAGTTGCGCGAAGTCATCGCCAAGGCGGGTAACAGCGTCGCGCTGCTGATCCAGCGCGACAACGCGCAAATCTTCGTACCGGTCGATTTGGGCTGACGCTGGCGTGCGTCGGCTTGACGGGCGCCGCCCGGCCGACGCGCGGTGCCGCGGGAACGAGTATTGCTTGCTCGTTCCCCATGGGCGTCGCGGTCGTTGGATCAACGAGCGGCGGCGCGCAACTTCGAGGAGCGATGCAATGAAAACGCGAACCACTAAGAAAACCGTATTCGCCGCGGGCCTAGCGGCGCTGGCGCTCGGTGTGACGGGCGGCGCGTTTGCGCAGGCGTCGGGTGTCGTCGGCGGCACGACGACCGATATGACGAGCGCGGGCAACGAGAGCGGCGGCGGCATGCCGCAAATCCAGCACCAAGGGGACATCGCTTATGTATCGGGTGGCGTCGGCAGCGACGAATCGGATGCGCTCAAACGCGCCGCGCACCACTGGCCCCTCGCCATGCGCTTTACCGGCCCGGGTGCGGACTATCTTGCAGATGTTCACGTACGTATCGTCGGCCCGCACGACACCGAGGTGTTGAAAGCCGATTCGCGCGGGCCGTATATGCTCGTCAAGCTGCCGCCGGGGCGGTATACCGTGCATGCGCAGTACAAGGACGAGGATCAGACGCGAGAGGTGAAGGTCGCGAAGGAGCCGGGCGCGCGCGCAGACTTTCACTGGAATACGCAGTGATCCGCGCAGAGATTGCGCACGCAGCCTGACTTTCGCCGATAATAAAGCCACGGGCGCCCGCTCGTGGCTTTTTTTGTGCAACGCACATGGGCACCCTGCATACGCCTTGCGAGGGGATGGCTATGACGAATGCCGCTGCCTTACACCGAATCGAAATCGAGCCCAATCATCACCGCCTTCGCGTGATTCACGGCGGCATCACGATCGCCGACACGAGCCGCGGTGTGACCTTGAGGGAAACAGGGTTGCCGGACGTCTTCTACTTTCCCCGAGAAGACGTGAACATGTCGCGCCTGCAGCGTTCCGACACGACCTCGCACTGTCCGTACAAGGGCGACGCGTCCTATTTCAATCTACTGACCGAAGAAGACGGGCCCGTGGTGGATGCGGCGTGGAGCTATGAAGCCCCGCTGCCGGGAGCCGAGGCGATTACCGGCTGTCTCGCGTTTTATTCGTCGCGCGTCGACCGCATCGACCAGACCTCTTAGGCGGGACGCGAGAGGCATCGAGGATACCGCCATGGAACTGACCGACGCGCTGCGCATTCCGCTCGCTCCGTCCGCGGTCCGCGATGCTTTGCAAGACATAGCGCTGCTGCGCGCCAGCCTCGAAAATTGCGAGTCGTTCAGCCGGTTGCCGAACGGCGAGTACGCCGTGACATTGACGGTTCCCCTCGGGCCGCTGCGTGCGCACTATGAGGTACGGGCGCATTTGGCGAGTGCGCAAGCACGGCTCGCGGCGAGTGACGCCGAAACCGATGCGCCCGCCGAGGCGCTGCATCGTACCTTGAACTTCAAGGCTTGTGCGACGGGGATCGGATCGCTGCGCGGCCAGATCGATGTCATGCTCAGCAGCGACGAGCCGGCCGTGGAGGGCGGCGAAGCCGGTTCGACGCGCATCGACTATTCCGTCTGGGCAACGCTGACCGGGCCGCTGGCGGCGCTGCCCCCGCGCCAAATCGAGAACGCGCTGCACGAGCTCGCCGATGATTTCTTCGCCGAATTCTGCGCCGTGGTCGAGGCTAAACACGGCAAGCGGATGAATCTGGCGGTCTCCGGAGGGGTGCGCCGCCAGCACGTATTTTTGAGGCCGATCAACGTTGCCGGCCTTGGCCGCAGGCGCTGGGATCACCATGCGGCGGCCGCGCTCGGGGGCCGAGCGGAAGGCACGCTCGCGTCGCCGCGCGCTGCGGGCGGACTGCATCGCGCCCCCTCTCCGCAGGCGATGCCCGCATGGGCCTGGGCCATTGTGGTCGTGCTCGTCGCCGTGCTGCTCTACGCGTCGCATTGGCTGGGATGAACCGAAGGCGCGACGCCCCGGGCCTATCTATAGCCACACCGTTTATGCGCCAGCCCGAAGCGACAATCCAGTAGCGTGCACTCCGACTGCCAACCCCTGACTGCGTCCCGTGCTAGACGAGCGGCCCACCCGGCAGCGGTGCTGGTTGAAAGACGCGTCAAACCCCGCGGAATTCGCGACGATAATTGGACGGCGATGTCTTGAGCGCTTCGGCGAAATGCTGGCGCAGCGAGACGGCCGAGCCGAAGCCCGCCGTCTCGGCGATGCGCTCGACGCTCTCGTCCGTCGTCTCCAGCAAGTGCTGTGCGCGTGCGAGCCGTGCCCCAAGCAGCCATGCGCCGACCGTCGTGCCGGTGGCTTGTCTGAAGCGCCGCGTAAAGGTGCGGCGGCTCATCAGGACGCGCTGGGCGAGCGAATCGAGCGAATGGGATTCGCGTAGATTCTGCCGCACCCACTCGAGCAGGGCAGCGAGGCGCTCGTCGCGCGCATCGATGCCGACAGGCTGCTCGACGAACTGCGCTTGACTGCCTTGGCGATGCGGCGGAACGACGAGCCGCCTGGCCACGTAATTGGCTGCGCGCCCCCCGCAACGGCGGCGCAGTAAGTGCAGGCAGCAATCGAGGCTGGCCGCGGTGCCGGCCGAGGTCAGCACGTCGCCGTCGTCGACGTACAGCACGGCGGCATCGACGCGGATGGCCGGATAGCGGCGCGCGAACGTTTCGGCCCACGCCCAATGCGTGGTCGCGGGCCGCCCGTCCAGGATGCCGGCCGCCGCTAGGACGAATGCGCCGAGGCACAGCCCGACCATTTGGGCGCCGCGCCCGTGAGCGCGGCGCAGTGCGTCGATGAGGGCCTCGCTCGGTGCTTGGAGTACGTCGCACCAGCTTGGCACGATGACGATGTCGGCCGTGGCGATGGCCTCGAGGCCGTGCGGCGCGGCGATCGTGAAGCCGGCCGTGGTACGCAGCACATGGGGCTCGGCCGCACATACGCGCAGCTCGAAGCGCGGGACGCCGCCCGCGCTGTAATCCTCACCGAACACGATGCACGGCACGGACAGATGGAACGGACTGATCCCGTCGAAGGCGACGATGGCGACGACGGGAGGGCGATCGAATAAAGACGGTGCGGGCGTCACGGTAGCGTTTCGGCGAGAAGAGGGGCTGCGGCACCCCGAAAGGGCGCGCTCACGTATGGCCCGATTGTATCGATATATGGCATTAGGGCCGCTGTCGACCTGCCTTCGATCCGCGAAAAATAGCCTCCATCCCGCCGCCGCGCCGGTAGAAGGGCGCCAAAAGCCCCATGCGAGCGGAGAGCCGGCGGTCCTGAAACCAAAAGATCAAAGGAGTCATGCCATGTCCCCGTCCCCGCGCCGCGCGCTGCTCGTCATCGATGTCCAAAACGAATACGTTACCGGCGATCTGCCGATCGAATACCCTCCAGTGCAAGATTCGCTGGCGAACATCGGCCGGGCGATCGATGCCGCACGGGCGCATTCGGTGCCCGTCGTCGTCGTTCAACAGATGTCGCCGCCCGATGCACCGTTATTCGCGCGCGGCTCCCACGGCGGCGCGCTGCATCCGGTCGTCGCGAGCCGGCAGTACGACCATTGGGTGGAAAAGGAACTGCCAAGCTCGTTCGCGGGTACGGACTTAGCCGATTGGCTTGCAGTACGCGAGATCGACACACTGTCGATCGTCGGTTACATGACACACAACTGCAACGTGTCCACCGCACTTCACGCATCGCACGCGGGCATGAACGTCGAATATTTGAAGGATGCGACGGGCTCCCTGCCGTACGAGAACGATGCCGGCTATGCAAGTGCCGAGGAAATTCATCGTGCCTTCACCGTCGTCCTGCATTCGCGCTTCGCGGCGGTCGCGCGCACCGATGAGTGGATCGCCGCCGTCCATGCAGGCAAGCCGCTGGAGCGTGGGTCGATCGCAGCGTCGAACCGGAAGGCGCGTGCGCGCGGCGCCGTTGCGGCTTGACGGGCGCGGCTCGGCTATCTAGGGTTCGCCTTGCGTCTTGCGTAGCGCTGGGCTTGCGCGCAGTGCCTCGATGCAGGCATCGACGAATGCGTCGGTGTGCGAGGCAAATCGCACCGACGCCGGCATCAGCAGCGCATCGCGCAGGCACCCGCCGATAAACGCATGCAAGTACAGCGCGCTGCGGCGCGTGTCGAGATCGGGCGGCAACTGCCCCTTCTCGACCGCCAAGATCAGATCGGTCTCGATCTTGCCGACGCCCTCGCGCAGGCTCGTTTGATGGCGCTCTTTGACGGGCCCCATCTCTTCCACGAACTCGCATTTCAAAAACAGAATGTCGAACACGCGCCGGCGCCTTGCGTCGTTCGATGCCGCGTGCAGACACCATTTGAGCACCGTGGCGAGGCGCGCGAGCGGATCATCCTCATTGGCATCGGCCGGCCGCGCATTGAGCTCGTCGAGCGGCAGCAGCACGCGGTCGAACATCGCCGTAAATAAATCGCCCTTGTTGGCGAAATGCCAGTAAATCGCGCCGCGGGTGACGCCCGCGTGCGCCGCGATATCCGCGAGCGACGTGCGTGAAACCCCTTTGTCGTAAAACACCTGCTCGGCCGCATCGAGAATCCGATTGCGGGTCTGCAGGGCCTCTTCCTTCGTTCGTCTGACCATTGGGTGTGGCCCGTAGAATGGGCGTGTAGGCGGACATCGGACCGCCGGCCGGCGCCGTAGCCGCGACTTTGCGAAGGGATGCAAGGGGGCGGCAAGGGCTGCAATCTCGTGTAACAGAGGGCATTTTACATACAGTCGAGTATGTATGTACAATACGCGCCAGCGTTCGGAGCCGTTAAGCGAAATCGCAGGTAAGATCGTCAGTCGTTTGTGCGCGAGCCGGCTGCAGCGTGGCGTTGCTCGCGTGCTTCTTGCACGGCCCGCGTTGTTTTCTGAAGTGCGATTTCGCGGCCCGCGCCCATCGGCTTACACCAAGCATCAAGCATCAAGCGTTTGCGACGAACGTCGCGCCGCGCGCCTCGCGGGGAAGAGGCGCGGCAGGATCATTTCGTTCACCGACAAAGACCAGAGGTCGCTCACATGCGTGTCCAACCGGTTCCATTTCGCCTAATCTGCGCCGCGACGGCGGCTGTGGTGTTCGCGGCGTGCGGACAAAAACAATCGGCACCGCCGCCGCAAACGCCCGAAGTCGGTGTCGTCACCGTGCAGCCGAGCCCGGTGCCCGTCGTCACGGAACTGCCGGGCCGCACGAGCGCGTTCCTCGTCGCCCAAGTGCGCGCACGGGTGGACGGCATCGTGCAGCGCCGCGAGTTCACGGAAGGCAGCGAAGTGAAGGCGGGCCAGCGGCTCTACAAGATCGACCCGGCGCCGTATCAGGCCGCGCTCGCCAGCGCGAAGGCCACGCTCGCCAAGGCGCAAGCCAATCTCGCGACGACGACCGCGCAAGCGAACCGTTACAAGGTACTCGTCGCTGCCAACGCCGTCAGCAAGCAGGACTACGACAACGCCGTGGCCGCGCAAGGCCAGGCCGCAGCCGATGTCGCCGCGGGCAAGGCGTCCGTCGAAAGCGCGCAGATCAATCTGGGCTACACCGACGTCGTTGCGCCGATTTCCGGCCGCACGGGCGTCTCGCAGGTCACGCCGGGTGCCTATGTGCAGGCGAGCCAAGCAACGCTCATGGATACCATCCAGCAGCTCGATCCCGTCTACGTCGATTTGACGCAGTCGAGCTTGGACGGCCTGAAGCTGCGCCGCGCCGCCCAAGAAGGCCGGCTGAAGACGAACGGCCCCGGCGCCGCCAAAGTCACGCTGATTCTCGAAGACGGGCGGCCTTATCCGCTCCCGGGCAAGCTCCAGTTCTCCGATGTGACCGTCGATCAATCGACGGGCTCGGTGACGATTCGCGCCACGTTCCCGAACCCGAACCGAGTGCTGCTGCCAGGTATGTTCGTGCGTGCGCGAATCGAGGAAGGGGTGAACGAGCGGGCGATGCTCGTGCCGCAGATCGGCGTCACGCACGACCAAAAGGGTGCGGCAACCGCACTCGTCGTGGGGGCGGACGGCAAGGTCGTGCCGCATACGCTCGTCACGTCCGGCATGCGGGGTCCCGATTGGGTGGTGGATGGCGGCTTGGAGCCTGGCGATCGCGTGATCGTACAGGGTACCGAGAAGGTCCATCCCGGCATGCAAGTGAAGGCCGTACCGGCGCAGTTGCCGCCGGTCGCCGCCTCGGCCGCAGCGGGCGGCACCTCGGCCGCAGCGGCGGGCGCCTCTGCTGCGCCGGCCTCTGGCGCATCTGCTGGTTGATCACGGAGAGCCCGCTACATGGCTAAGTTCTTTATCGATCGGCCGATCTTCGCATGGGTGATTGCCATCATCCTGATGCTCGCGGGGATTACGTCGATCTTCAAACTACCGATCGCGCAGTACCCGACGATCGCCCCGCCGTCGATCCAGATCAGTGCGCAGTATCCGGGCGCATCGGCCAAGACCGTCGAAAATACGGTCACGCAGGTCATCGAGCAGCAGATGAGCGGGCTCGACCATCTGCTGTATCTGTCCTCGACGAGCGACGATGCCGGTACCGCCACGATCACGCTGACCTTCGATGCCGGGACCAACCCCGACATCGCGCAGGTGCAGGTGCAAAACAAGCTGTCGCTTGCAACGCCGCTGTTGCCGACGGTCGTGCAGCAACTCGGCACGAAGGTCACCAAATCGAGCAGCAGCTTCTTGCTCGTGCTCGCGTTCGTTTCCGAAGACGGCAGCATGAGCAAGTACGACCTTGCCAACTACGTCGCCTCGCATATTCAGGATCCGATCAGCCGGCAAAACGGTGTGGGTACCGTGACCGTGTTCGGCACCCAGTACGCCATGCGTATCTGGCTCGATCCGCACAAGCTCACGAACTACAGCTTGACACCGGCCGACGTCGTCACGGCGCTGCAGCAGCAGAACGTGCAGATCGCGGGCGGCCAGCTCGGCGGTACACCGGCGGTGCCGGGACAGATGTTGCAGGCGACGATTACCGAGCAGACGCTGCTGCGCACGCCGCAAGAGTTCGGCAACATTTTGCTGAAGGTGAATGCGGACGGTTCGCAGGTGCGGATGAAGGACGTCGCGCGCATCGAGCTTGGCGGCGAAAACTACAACGTCGACACGAAGTACAACGGCAGTCCGACCGCCGGTATGGGCATTCAGCTCGCCACGGGCGCGAACGCGCTGGAGACGGCGAAGGAAGTGCGCGCGAAGATCGATGAGCTGTCGAAGTACTTCCCGCACGGCCTCGTCGTGAAGTACCCGTACGACACGACACCGTTCGTGCGCCTGTCGATCGAGGAAGTGGTCAAGACGCTGCTCGAGGGGATCGTGCTCGTCTTCCTCGTGATGTACCTGTTCCTACAGAACCTGCGCGCGACGCTGATTCCGACGATTGCCGTGCCCGTGGTGCTGCTCGGTACATTCGCGATCATGAACGCGGCAGGCTTTTCGATCAACGTGCTGTCGATGTTCGGGCTCGTGCTGGCTATCGGTCTGCTCGTTGACGACGCGATCGTCGTCGTCGAAAACGTCGAGCGCGTGATGAGGGAGGAGGGGCTATCGCCCCGCGACGCGACGCGCAAGGCGATGAGCCAGATTACGGGCGCACTCGTCGGCGTCGCGCTCGTGCTCTCGGCCGTCTTCGTGCCGGTGGCGTTATCCGGGGGCTCGGTGGGGGCGATCTATCGCCAGTTCTCGCTGACCATCGTCTCGGCGATGGTATTGTCGATTCTCGTCGCACTGATTCTGACGCCGGCGCTGTGCGCCACGCTGCTCAAACCGATCGCGCCTGGCTACCACGCAGCCACGACGGGCTTCTTCGGCTGGTTCAACCGCACGTTCGAGACGAGCCGCGACCGGTACAGTAGCGGCGTGCATCATGTGATTCGCCGCTCCGGCCGGTGGCTGGTGATCTATCTGGCGGTCATCGTCGCAGTGGGCTTGCTGTTCGTGCGGCTGCCCAAATCGTTCCTGCCCGACGAAGATCAAGGCTTGATGTTCGTTCTCGTGCAGACGCCGACGGGCTCGACACAGGAGACGACGGAGCGCACGCTCTCGAACATCTCCAACTATCTGCTCACGCAAGAGAAATCGCTCGTCGAGTCGGTGTTCACGGTGAACGGCTTCAGCTTTGCGGGCCGTGGCCAGAATTCGGGCCTTGTGTTCGTGCGCTTGAAGGACTTCGGGTTGCGCCAGCATTCCGATCAGAAGGTGCAGGCCATCATTCAGCGGATGTTCATGCACTATTCGCGCTACAAAGACGCGATGGTGATTCCGTTCAATCCGCCCTCGATTCCGGAGCTCGGGACGGCATCGGGCTTCGACTTCGAGCTGACCGACAACGGCGGGCTCGGCCACGATAGCCTGATGGCGGCGCGTAACCAACTGCTAGGGATGGCGGCGAAGGATCCGACGCTCGCGCTGGTGCGGCCGAACGGGCTCAACGATACGCCGCAGTTCAAGATCGACATCGATCGCGAGAAGGCGCAAGCGCTCGGCGTATCGCCGCAGGCGATCGACCAGACGTTCTCGGTTGCGTGGGCATCGCAGTACGTCGACAACTTCCTCGATACCGATAACCGGATCAAGAAGGTGTACGTCATGGCCGATGCGCCGTTCCGCATGTCGCCCGAGGATTTGGGCAACTGGTACGTGCGCAATGGTTCGGGCTCGATGGTTCCCTTCACATCGTTCTCGACGGGGCACTGGACCGTCGGCTCGCCGAAGCTCGAACGCTTCAACGGTATCTCTTCGATGGAAATCCAAGGCGCTGCCGCGCCGGGCAAGAGCACGGGTCAAGCGATGCAGGCGATGCAAAAGATCGCGGCGAAGCTGCCCCCAGGGATCGGCTACTCGTGGACGGGCCTGTCGTATCAGGAAATCCAATCGGGCTCGCAAGCGCCGATCCTGTACGGCGTGTCGATCCTCGTCGTGTTCCTGTGCTTGGCCGCGCTCTACGAGAGCTGGTCGATCCCGTTCTCGGTCATCATGGTCGTGCCGCTCGGCGTGATCGGTGCGCTGCTGGCGGCGACGGTACGCGGGCTCGAGAACGACGTGTTCTTCCAAGTCGGCCTGCTGACGACTGTCGGCTTATCGGCCAAGAATGCGATTCTGATCGTCGAGTTCGCTCGCGAGCTTCAGCAACGCGAAGGCATGGGACCGGTCGAGGCCGCAATGGAAGCGGCACGGCTGCGGCTGCGGCCTATCCTGATGACGTCCATGGCGTTCATTCTCGGCGTGCTGCCGCTCGCGATCAGCAACGGCGCGGGTTCGGCCAGCCAGCATGCGATCGGTACCGGTGTGATCGGCGGCATGCTGACGGCGACGTTCCTCGCGATCTTCTTCATCCCGATGTTCTTTGTCGTGATTCGCGCCAAGTTCGCGAGCGAATCGGAGGACGTCGATGAAGCCGCGCGCCTAGCCGAGGAGCATCATTCGAGAAGCCATTCCGCGGGCGAAGGCGGCCCGAACAACGGCGGCGAAGGACACTGACATGCCTATCCGAAACCATTCTTTGATCGCGATCGCCGTCGCCTGCATCGCGGCCGGCTGCACCTTCGAGCCGAAATACGAGCGGCCCGCCGCACCGGTCTCGGCAGCGTTCCCGGCGTCGGGCGTCTATGCGACGCAGCCGGCCACGACGGCAAGCGACACGGCAAACGGGCGCGCCGCCGTCGACATCGGTTGGCGCGAATTCTTCGCCGATCCTCGCCTGCAGCGCATCATCGAAATCGCGCTCGCCAACAACCGCGACTTGCGCGTCGCCGTGTTGAAGGTCGATGCAGCGAGAGCGCAGTACCGGATCACGCGCTCGCAGTTGTTCCCGGCTATCGATGCCAAAGCAACCGATACGACGCAGCGCGTGCCGCGGAATTTGTCGCCCTCCGGGCAGACCATCCAGCGCGAGTATCAAGTTGGGCTCAACGCCTCGTGGGAGATCGACTTCTGGGGGCGCATCCGCAGCTTGAAGGATCAAGCGCTCGAGCAATACTTATCGACGGCGCAGGCGCGCAAAGCGGCCGAAATCTCGCTGGTTTCGCAAGTGGCCGATCAGTACCTGCAGATGCTGGCTGTCGACGACCTGCTCAAGACCACCGACGAGACGTTAAAGACCGCACAAGCGTCGTACGCGCTCACGAAGCTGCAGTTCGACAACGGTACCGGCTCCGAGCTCGATCTGCGTCAGGCCGAGACGGTCGTCGAGCAGGCGCGCGCGAATCGCGAAGCGCAAGCGCGCGCGCGGGCGCAGGCCGAGAATGCGCTCGTGCTGCTGATCGGCGAGCCGTTGCCCGACGATCTGCCGGCCGGCCGAGGGTTGAGCGACCAACGCCTTCTGACGGACATTCCGGCTGGGCTACCCTCGGATCTGCTCACGCGCCGGCCCGACATCATGCAGGCCGAGGCTACGCTGCGTGCGGCGAATGCGAACATCGGGGCGGCGCGGGCGGCTTTTTTCCCGACCATCTCGCTGACGAGTTCGTTGGGTACGGCTAGCCCGACGCTCGGCGGGCTGTTCAAGGCGGGCAGCGCCGCATGGAGCTTTGCGCCGCAGATTACGTTGCCGATTTTCGAGGGCGGGCAGAACCTGGCCAATCTCGATCTCGCTCACGTGCAGAAGCGGATCGAAATCGCGCAGTACGAGAAAGCGATTCAATCGGCATTCCGGGAGGTGGCCGACGATCTCGCCGCCCGCAGCACCTACGACGGACAGATCGGTGCACTCGAGCGCAATACGTTCGCTCAATCGCGCACGCTCGAGCTGTCTCAGTTGCGCTATCAGAGCGGCGTCGACAGTTACTTGCAGGTGCTGACCGCTCAGACGAACCTCTATACGGCGCAGCAATCGTTGATCAATGCGCGCGCGGCGCGGCTTGAGAACCTCGTGAATCTGTATGTCGCGCTGGGTGGCGGTTGGATCGCGAACACCGGCGAGGCCCCGCGCCCGGCCGATGCCGGGACCGAATACGGCTCGCTGCCCGCGCAGGTGCCGCAAGGTGGGGCCTCGGCGGTGAAGGCGCCGGCCAGTTGAGGCGGTCTTTCATTTGCCGAGGTGAATTCGAACCGGCGAGCGAGAAGCTCGCCGGTTTTGCTTTATGCGTTGGTGCGGGTGGCTGGCGCGAGTGCCGTCCATTACATTGGACAAGGAGTGTCCGCCTGGTTAGCGTTCGGCGCGATGGCGACGTAGGCCAGCGTCTAGAACAGTTGCGCGTAGTGCAGCGTTTTTTTCGCGCTCCGATCGCGGGTGATTTTCGTCATCGCCTCTCGGGCGAGTCTAGTGGGAGCAGTGTCGGCCTACGCATGGTTAATACGCGATCCGCGGTGCGACATAGCTGCCGTAGCCGGTGCCAATGCCCGACGCCTGAGTCGGTATCTTGTAGCCGGCGACGAAATGACCTGAAATGTACTTGTCGTTGCCCCCAGTCGAGCTGTCGATGTAGAAGGCGGCGAACGCCACGATGGGCGTGTTGCCGCTCGTCGAGACATTGGTCCCCACAGGCATGACGACCGTGACGCCGGTCGGCACGCTGCTGTAGATCGTATCCTTGACGCCTGGTTGAATGTAGATGCTGTCCCCGACCTTCAACGCAGTGGGATTGCCGTTCGTAATCAGGCCGCGGATCGTTGGCGTATCGTTCGCCACGGTCAGGAACGAGGTCCATTGGCCGGCCGCGCATGAGCTGCCATACGTCGTGCCATTTCCGATCTGAAATTCATAAGCCTGACCAGACGAATCGAGCTTCGGTTGATTCGTGTGGCTGTCCCAATATTGATTGAAGACGCACTGGTCCATCACGACAGGAAAAAGCCCGCCGGCCGGAACTGCCGACGGAGGCGTGATGACCGCGACGGACGTGGCGCTGTCGGAAGTGGACGCCGTGCCCAGCAGCGCGCCGAGCAAGAGCGTGACGAGGCCGCCGTTGTGACTCGCGTCGCGCGTAATCGTGACCTGCACGGCCGGCTCGGGCATCTGCCCCGACGGAGCCGGTAGTGTGACCGCACTCGGGGCGATCAATGTCGGCGACGCTGCGGCGACGTCCCAGTACCCTGCCTTGACGGTGCCGCTCGATAGTTTGACGCCGTCCGATCCGTTCAACGGCACCGCGGCCGTTGCCGATGCGGCAGCCGCCGTCCAGTTCGGCACACTCGAGCCCGTCGTGAGCGCGCCGGCGCCCGCGAGCGCCGCTGCATCGGCGGCATTCTGCAATTCATGGCTGACGGCGAACACGCGCGGCACATCGACCGCAAACGCGCCGAACATCAGCAACAGCGGCAACGTGAACAGGAACCAGAGGGCAGCCGAGCCGCGCGCCTTCGCACGCGTTGACCTGTGTCGGAAATTGCTGTGGCCGGCCCGTAGCGGCGGGCGTATGGCCGCTATCGGATGGCTCGAATGAGCTTGTTCACTCACAGTTCATCACCGCCGCGGCGGTCAGGGTGACAGGGCCCGTCAGCGCGCTGAATGCCGAGCCGAGGACGAGCCCGTTGTACGTATAGTTAATCGTCACTTGCAGAGCGTTGCCGCTGCCGATTATGGAACAGCTCCCCGATGGGGTAACAGTCGGCGTGGTCGCTGTCCCGCCGGTTACGAGGTTGTTCTGCATGTAGGCGAGCGCGACGCTCCGGATCTGGGTTGTCGTGTAGGGCACCGCGCGTAAGACGACCCCTTGACGCGCCGCTGCACCGGCGGCATTCGTAATGACCGCCTTGTCGCAAAGCAGTAGGCTCATGTCGATGATGCCGAGCATCACCATCAGCAGGAACGGCAGCATGAGCACGAACTCGAGCGAGACGATACCGCGCGCGCGTGTGCGTCCATGCCTGCCGATCTGCCGGCGCAGTTTCATCGGATCGCTCCGCTCGATACAACGCCGGCGCCTGCAACCGGAACTGCCTGCGCCCCGGCCGTCGCCTTTGCCGTCAGTCGTTCGCGCAAGTCCTGGTAGAACCGCAGGTTGTCTTCCGCCGATTGAGCCGGCATGTCCGACACCAGAATGCGCTTGGCCGCCTCGCCGTTGCCGAGCAAGCCATAAGCGAGCGCGAGGTTCTCGCGCGCTTGCGGGGGCGCATCGGCCAGACTCGCAATGTCGAGCAACACATTGGCGCCGGCTCGCGCCTTGCCCGAGAGCGCGAGCGATAAGCCGAGGTCCGCTTTCAAGCCCTGGACTTCGGGATGGCGTTCCAAAGCGGATCGATAGATCCCCTGCGCCTCCTCATGCCGGCCCAGCAGGTCGAGTGTGGCACCGAGCCCTTCGGCCGCTACTGCGTTATCCGGGTACGCCGAGGTCAATTTGCGGTACCGCTGCTCTGCTTCATCCAGATGCCGTTCGCGCAGCGCGATGCGGGCCAGCCCCAACTGCGCGCGGGGATCGTCGGGGGCCGAGGCGGCGACGCGGGCGTACAGCACGCCGGCGCGGGCAAGGTCGCCCGTCTGGTACATCGCGTCCGCAAGGCCCAATTGCGCGGACCTCGATTGCGGGTCGGCCTTCAAGAGCTTCTCGAAGAGCGAGAGGGCCAACTGGGTATCCCCTGCTCCAAGCGCACTTTCAGCGATATGCAGATCGGCGTTTGCGTCGGGAACATGGCTGACAGGTACGGGCCGCGGCACCACATAGTGATTGCTCGCGCAGCCTGCCATGAGCATCGCGGCCGCGACAGGCATCCAGAGCGCCAGCAAAGCGCGATGAACGAGGGGGGTGCGGGGTGTGGTCATGCCACCTCCAGAAACAAACGAACCGACAAACAAATAAACCGACATTCAGTGATGGCGAAATACGGCCATGAGGCGGATCGCCGCCGGGCCCACTGCAATGAGCGCGACCGTCGGCATGATGAACAGCATCATCGGCAGCGTCATCTTGGGCGCGAGCTTCGCGGCTTTTTCCTCCAGAGCGACCATCTGCATCGAGCGCTCCGTACGCGACAAGGTTCGCAGCGCCTGCGTGATCGGCGTGCCGTACTTCTGGGCTTGCGCGAGCGTCGTCACGAGTGCGCGCACCGAGGACAGGCCGATTCGGGCGGCCATGGCATGCAGCGCGAGGCCGCTATCGCCGCCCATACTCAGTTCGTCGGCCGTCACGGTGAGTTCATCGGCGAGCGGCGGACAGATGTTGCGCAGCTCGGTCGCAACACGCTTGATCGCTACCACCAGGCTGTTGCCGGCATTCGTGCAGATGACGAGCAGATCGAGCGCATCGGGCAGGGCGACAGCGATCGCTTTGCGGCGGCGCCGGATAAGAAAGCCCATCGCATACTCGGGCAGCATCATCCCGATCACGAAGGCACCGGCCATCAGCAGCACGCGAAAGGCAAAGAATTGCCCGAGCTTGGGCAGATGCCCGCCGAGTGCGATCGCACCCAATGCGAGGCAGGCGCCGACGACAACCTTCAGCCCGGACATGACAGCGACCGCGCGCCGGTCGCGAAAACCCGCGTTCGCAAGTCGCGCCGCGAGCTTCGCACGGTCTTCCGCGTGGACCACGGGCATGCGTTCGCCGATCGTCGCAACCCGCGTGGCAAGGCGCCGCGGCACGTTCATCGCCGCCGCGGCGGCCGGGGCGGCGCCGCT
>Ga0207667_10006084_pt1 | contig 14665 bp, 12 predicted proteins | sample KBSCornC52_FD_184301 | JGI IMG/M metagenome (GOLD analysis project Ga0207667, IMG submission 184301) | Corn rhizosphere microbial communities from Kellogg Biological Station, Michigan, USA - KBS Corn C5-2 (SPAdes) (version 2) | ecosystem: Host-associated > Plants > Roots > Rhizosphere > Soil ... | reverse complement strand
GGCGATGGAGCGACAGGTGCGCAAATGGGTGTCGTGCTTTGCGGCCCAGCGGAAGTAGTCTTCGCCGACTTTCTGCCAGCGGCGGTCTTCGCAGAAGCCATTCTCTGATCCGACGAAGTGGAAGTAAGGACGCATGCCGCTGGCGGAGGTCTGGGCCAGCCAGATGCGGGCTTCTTCTGCGCTCTTCGAGGCGTTACGCCATCCGGGGGAGCCGGTGGAGTAGGCGGCGGTGACGTTGGCGGCGACCTTGCCGTCGAGTACGGCGTTGCAGACGCGCCCCTGCAGGCTGCATCCCCAGATGGAAGGCTCGTCGTAGGTGCGGCCCTGGTTGTCGGCTTGGAACCATTGAACGATTTTGCCGAGGCGATCGAGATTCGGGCCTCCGCGCACGTTTCCGCCTGAGTTGGCGAAGAAGAAGCTTTCTGGCTTTTTCTCCTTGGCGATTGTGTCGTACTTTTGCCATATCTCGAATACGCGATCGTTGAAGGCGCGCCAATAGGCTGGGGTGCCGCTCGGGGGCAGTTTGCTGCAGATGGCGCAGTGGCACTCGGGCAGACTGCCGAGCGGCGGCCAGCCATTGGCATAGAAGCAGTCTACGTCGTAGCGGGAGTTGATCTCGCGAATGATTGCCGGCATGTAGTCGTCCATGTAGGTAGAGAACATGCAGGTCTTGAAGAGGCGCGGCTCTTCACCACTGAATTGGGGTGAACCGTCTTTGTGGCGCATGGCCCACTCGGGATGAGCGTCGAGAGCGTCGCCCCAATTGAGGTCGGGGCTCATGCGGGCGACGACGCGCATGCCGCGCTTGCGGGCAGCGGATACGCACTCGCCGAAGAAGTCGCGGCCGTTCAGGAATTTTCCGTGCCGGTGAAACGGGACCTTTGATGGATAGAAGGCGAGGATACCGGTGACGCTGATGAAGACGATGTCGGCCTGGCGCGCATGCCGCGTTTGCGGGCAGCGGAGACGCACTCGTCGAAGAAGTCGCGGCCGTTCAGGAATTTTCCGTGCCGGTGAAACGGGACCTTTGATGGATAGAAGGCGAGGATACCGGTGACGCTGATGAAGACGATGTCGGCCTGGGCGCGATGCCAGTAGTCGGCCCACTCCTCGATGTTCATGACTGCGGGATCGTGCTCGGTCATGTTGCTCTGGCCGACACGGCGAACTTGCTGCTGCCATGGCTGGGTTGACGGGTCGACCGGGGCCAGTCTCTTTGGCAGAGAGATGAGATTGGGGACTGCGCCAACCATGCCGGCATCGACGAGACCTGCCGCTGAAGAAGTCTCCAGGGCGTCGAGCTTGTGGATTGCTGCGGAGACTGGAATGACTGCGGCGCCGGTCTTCAGGCCAGTCTTGAGGAAGGTGCGACGGTTCAGCATGAGGGCTCCCGTGATAACTCTTCGTGAGGAAGTGTAATCGTTAGGGATCGATGGAACCGAATTGGAACTTGCAGGACTGAACGCGCGGATGCCGGGAGTGGGATTAGAACGTGGTTAGCTTCACCTTGAGAAGCACATTCTCATCGGACTTCAGGTTCAGACCGTAATCGGTTTGATCGCCGTTCCAGATTCGGGCCATCTTCCAGTTCCCTGCTGCGTCGAAGCTGCCTTCTTCAACTTTGAGCCAGAGGCGCTTTTTACCGGGAGCAAAAACAGGCGCGAAATCGACACGCGCATGATGTCCAGCGACGAGATACTCGTCGGGACCGAGTTCGATGACCACGACGCCTCCGTCGGAAGGTGAATTCCCTTTCGGCTGCATCCCGTTGCCAAACGACGGCATGCCGTAGCTGACAATGACTTCCCACCTTCCGGCAGGAATCCGCTGCGTGTGGTTCTCCGGATCCTCGCTGAGGCCAACCAGCTTGCCGTCGAAGTTGGCCTTTGCGATTTGGGAGGCGATCGGAGCCAGCAGCGCGTACTGTTCGGCAACGGGCTTCAGGGCACTTGCCTCCATCGCTTCGGGCCCGGCGGGAAGATTGCTGTAACGCGTTAGGTCCAAGCCGAAGGGAGACCAGCCGATGGCTCCGTGGCCGAGGGCCGCAAAGACGTAACGCGCATAGGCGGATGCGTTGCCTGTCTCGGGGATGAGGAGCGCGTTGTCCTTCGTGCCGTAGAGATCCATCACCTTTGTGTATTTCGGGTACTCGGGCAGATAGATGTCAGGCGCAATGACATCGATGGAAGGCGAGGCGATTTTCCAGAGCGCGATATTGTTGTCGGTTGGCGCACCTGACTCGTAGCTGGGTGCTTTGCCCGGGTGGATCGGGTCACGCAGTGCGGTATTTACGTAAAGAGGAAGAGGGTATTCAGCTTTCCCGGCCGCTGCTACCTCTTCGATGTAGGCGGCGGTGTACCAAGCTTCAAACGCTTCGTCGGCGTCATCACCGAATACCCGCTGCCAGGTGCCGGATGGCTTACCGAGAGCTTTTGCGAGTTTCTCCGGAACTTCGGATGCGAATGCCTTTTGAGCTTCAACTCCGTAATCGCGGACGCCGCCCCAAACACCGGGCTCATTCTCGACCTGGACCATGATGACGGTTCGCTGCGGATCGGTTTGCTTGAGGTGGCGCATCAGTGCGCGGAATGCGGCCTTGTCGGAGGCCAGAAATGCCTGCGAGAAGGGAGACGGAGAGTCAACTGTTTCGTCCTTCTCGTTGCGAAGGAATGGATATTTTTGTTGATCGAGCTTGATCCACTCCGGGGTGTAATGCGAGCTGCCGTTTTTCCAGGTGCCGAACCATAAGAGGATGAGGCGCACATGGTGCTCGCGGGCCTGCTTGAGAAGAAGGTCGACAACGCTGAAGTCGAACTTGCCTTCCGTAGACTCCATCTGCTCCCAATAGACCGGCAACTCCACTGTGTTGGCATGAAGGGTCTGAGCCGCGGGCCAGACTTTGTCGAGGTAGGACGGCCACGCGCTGGAGTTATTCGCCTGAACCCCGAGGATAAGATAGGGTGCTCCATCGACGATCAGAGCGTAGCGGCCGTCGTTCTGCACAACGCGCGGAATGGGATGCTGGGAAGGGTTGGGATTGTTCTGCGGCTGGCCCATCGAAGCCGAAGCGAGTGTAAAGATCCCCAGACCAACAATCAGAAGTGCCCGACAAATAACCTGCGTTGGCACGCAGCGAACCTGTCTCATCTCTCTCCTCGATTGCATTCGGAAGCAATGGCAAGTATACCGCTCGACAACTTCCCGATCTCGCATTCGCAATTACACTGAAAGAACACGGAGCCTCATTCTTCATGGATAAATTTGTTATTCGTGGCGGGAATCCGCTGGTCGGTACGGTTCGCGTTTCGGGCGCCAAGAACTCCGCACTTCCCTGCATGGCAGCGGCGATTCTCACAGAGGAAGAAGTCACGCTGGAGAACATTCCTGCCGTTCGCGACATTGAGACAGAGCGCAAACTTCTTGTGGCGATGGGCGCAGAGGTTGAGCTTGGGACCGGCAGCGCCGATCATCGAACGCGTATCAACTTTCGCACGTTGTCGAGTCCGGAGGCAAAGTACGAGATCGTCAAGACGATGCGCGCGAGTTCGCTGGTTCTGGGGCCACTGGTTGCGCGGGCGGGAATGGCGCGGGTAGCCATGCCGGGGGGATGCGCGATTGGCGGACGGCCTATCGACCTGCACATCAAGGGGTTGGAGAAGATGGGCGCGACGATCGCGCAGGAGCACGGATATCTGGAGGCACGAGCTGACAAACTGAAGGGCGCGCACATTGTTTTTGACAAGATCACAGTGACGGGGACCGAGGATCTGCTGATGGCGGCGGTGCTGGCCGAGGGCGAAACCCTGATGGAGAACTGCGCACGTGAGCCGGAAGTTTGTGACCTGGCGGCGCTGCTGACGGCGATGGGCGCAAAGATCGAAGGGGCGGGGACGTCGACGATTCGAGTGCAGGGCGTGACGAGCCTTGGAGCTGCTCATTATCGGATCAATCCGGATCGGATCGAGGCCGGGACGTTTCTCATCGCGGGGGCGATTACGGGCGGCGATATCACTGTCAACGATTGCAATCCGGAGCATCTCGGAGCGGTGATTTCGAAACTGGGTGAGGCTGGCGCGCGTGTGGAGATTCAAGGTGCGGATTCCGTCCGCGTGCGAAGCGACGGCAAGCTGAACGCGGCAGATATCTCCACGGAAGAATATCCTGGGTTCCCGACAGATATGCAGGCGCAGTACATGGCGCTGGCCACGCAGGCCGATGGCGTGAGCGTTATCAAGGAGAACATTTTTGAGAATCGCTTCATGCATGTGCAGGAACTGGTTCGCATGGGGGCAAATATCAAGGTGGATGGGCGAACCGCGACGGTGCGCGGTGCAGCATCACTTTCGGCGGCTGCTGTGATGTGCTCTGACCTGCGTGCGTCGGCTTCACTTGTATTGGCAGCGCTGGTTGCGGACGGCGAATCGATTCTCGATCGCGTGTACCACATGGATCGCGGATATGAGCGCATCGAAGAGAAGCTGGAGGGTGTGGGAGCACAGATTCGGCGGATGGGGAATGTCTTCGGTTGAAGCCAGATCCGTTTTGGAGGCACCGTTCGGAGTAGTGGGCTTGCCCTGATTCTTGTAATGCAAAAGAAACGAACATTTGAGCTGCGTGCCCTGGGCGGGCACATCACGGAACCGCCTCTACTTCAGTCGAAATGACGTGTTGAAAAGCCCTCACCGCCGGTTGTGACTCGGGTCACGGCCATGTTGGAACGCTGGCGCTACCATCCTCGGCTAACGTGCGGGTTGCTGCGCCCTGCTCCTTCTCCTCCGCACTTTCAGATCGGTGAACGGATTGAAGGGAGGTTCCCCATGAAAAGCAACGGCAAGAAGATCGTCATTATTGGCGGAGGGATTGCAGGGCTCAGCGCGGCAGTGTACGCGCTGAAATGCGGCTACAAAGTTGAGGTGCTCGAGATGCACGACATGGCGGGCGGGCTTGCCATGAGCTGGCACCGCGGTCCGTACACTTTCGAGACTTGCCTTCATTGGCTGATTGGGTCAAAACCGGGTGGCGAATTCAACCAGGTGTGGAAGGAACTCGTCGATCTCGACAAGCTCACTTTTGTGAACCCACATGAGTTCGTCAGGATTGAGACAGAAGACGGCGATACTCTTCGGGTCTATACCAACGCCGACATGCTCGAAGCGGAGTTGCTGCGACGCGCTCCTGATGACATCGCTGCTATACGTGACTTCATTCATGCGATTCGGACATTTGGTAAGTTCCGGATGATCGATCCGTCAGGCGGGCTGGCAGAAAACTGGCTTAACATGCTCCGGGACATACCGGTCATGCCGCTGCTGATGAAGGTGGGGAAGATGAGTGGCAAGGAATACGGAGCCAGATTCGCCGATCCCCTCCTGCGCGCGCTCTTCTCGACGGGGGACATGGGCAAGCTTACCGCGCTGGCGATGGCGCTCTCGCTTGCGTGGATGAATGAGCAGGATGCGGGCTACTGCGTTGGTGGCTCTCAGGCGTTGATTCGACTGTTCACGGAGAGAATCGCGGAACTCGGGGGCGTGATTCGGGTCAATGCAAGGGTAGAGCGAATTCTTGTGGAGCATGACCGTGCTATCGGAGTTCAACTGAGCGGAGGTGAGGCGATACCAGCGGACTGGGTGATCTCTGCTGCCGACGGCCATGCGACGATTTACGAGATGCTGGGAGGACGGTATGTTGATGATGCCGTGAGGAAGATCTATGCGGAGTCGGAGACGTTCGCTTCCTACCTACAGGTTTCTCTGGGTATCGCGCAAGATTTGAGTGATCAGCCTCCGATGCTGACGCGGGTCCTTCGGACGCCGATCGAAGTCGATCCGGAGACGGAGCTTGCGAATGTGGCCTTCCGCTTCTTCCATTTCGATCCGACGTTTGCGCCCGCGGGGAAGACGGCCGTGACATCGATTCTGCCTACGCGCAATTATCAGTACTGGAAGAATCTGAGGGATCAGGATGCACAGCGCTATCGAGCGGAGAAGGCGCGGGTGGCCGAAGCGATTGTCGGTGTTCTCGAGGGGCACGTGCCGGGAGTTCGCGAGAGGATCGAGGTCATCGATGTTTCCACGCCTGCTTCGGTTATCCGGTACACGGGAAACTGGAAGGGCTCGCAGGAAGGCTGGCTGATGCGGCCTGGCGCGGGGTTCAGGCCGTTTCCAAATACCCTTCCGAGTCTCGATCGGTTTTACCTGATTGGTCAGTGGATCATGCCTGGCGGAGGTCTTCCGTCGGGGCCGATGACGGCGCGACCGGTGGTCAAAGCCATCTGCAAGAGGGATCATGTGCCTTTTGAGATCGAGCCGGAGGTGCATATGGAGGAGTTAACCGCTAGCTCCTAGATGCCAGCTGTTAGCAGGCAGTCGATAGCACCGGTTGGGAACAGCGGAGAACCCCAAGAAGCCAGAAACCGGGAACAATTCCGCGCTGGGCGACGTAGAGATTTGCATGAGAGTTCTTGTTCCATTGGCGGGTGCGGCTTTGTGCTGCGCTGTCGCCGGCTCTGCGCAGACAACTGTCACGTGCGATCAGACTTTGACGGCGCCATTGCACGCCAGATCGCTGCTTGGTATCGAGTCACGCCCTGCGGGCCTGGAGATTGTTGGAACAGACGAAGAGACGATCAAGGTCACTTGCGGCACTCGCAACAGCGATGAGGGGAACGCCAGTCGCATACGTCTGCGGTTCTCGCCCAACGCGACCGGAGGCAAACTCAAGATTGAGGGCGAGCATCTGAGACACGGGAACGGCGCGCAGATCCGGATCGAAGTTCCGAAGAGAACGAGCCTAATGATCCGGATGCCGGCGGGCGAAGTCAAGGTCGAGCAGGTATCCGGCGACAAAGACATCGCGGTTTGGGCGGGGCAGATCACGATATCGAATCACAACTGGGACTACCACACAGTGGACGCGTCGGTGAGTATCGGGCAGGTGAATGCGCCTATGTATGGCGCAAACAAGGGTGGCTTTTTTCGTGGTGTGGAGAAATCAACACAGGACGGAGAGTATCGGCTGCACGCGCACGTGACGACCGGGCAGATCGACCTGAAAGGCAAGAGGACCTCTCCCGGGAGCGCTCCAAAACCGGATTGAATTCAGGGCAGTCACATGGTCGGGAATCGGATTGGCCGCGCCACTCGGTTAGCGCCAGCTAACTGCCAGGTGCCAGCGGAGGTGGTACTTCTCAGTCTTCGCAAGAACGGTTTCGTATTCGCGCAACTCGAGAAGGATGGGCTGGGTTTCGGATCCGAACGAAGCGGGCGATTCAGTGAGGAACTGGATGATGGCACGAACGGTGACCAGGCCCAGGGCGGCGTCGTACCACTGGGGTTCAGGAAGGTGGTGGGCCCAGTCTGGATCGCCGGCGCCTTGCTCGAGGAGTACACACATGGAGTTCTCATCGGCAGAAAAGAACTGCAGCAGGGGAGCTACTCCCAGGGATTCGGCGAGCCTTTCCAGTGCGTCTTCATTCCGCGCAAGGGCGTGGCCGTTGACGAAGATGTCAAAGCCGGGGTCTTCCCCCTCCACCACGATGTACAAGCTTGCCGCCATAAATTAAGACTCAGTTTCCCTCAGGTTTTCCAAAGGTTCAATCATTTCCTTGCATATGCAAGATTACGCAAGTTTGATATGAACCCAGTTCGCTATACAACAAAAGGGTGAGCATCCGGAGTCAAAATCAGAAACGCAACTAGAATAAAAGACACCATCTAGTTGTGTTGAGGATGACTCGTGGTTGATTGGAGCAAGTTACCGGACCTGGCGGCAGTTGCTGCACTTACGTGCGCATTTGCCTCTGTGGCACGCCAGGGCCAGACCTCTACCTCCCGGCATTGGCTGACGGGGTGGGTCTTGATTGCTGTCCATTTCGCCGCCTTCATCTTCCAGGGCAGTTCCGGTTTTTGGGGCATTTTGAGTGCGGACATCGGTATCGCCAGCCTGGCGGCGGCCGGTGTGATATTCATGTGGGCTTCGGTGCCGTATCGCGTGGAGCGTTCAAGCCAGTGGATGCTGGGGCTGCTTCTGGCTACGAATACCTTGTACGTGGTTTTGCTTGGACTGGACCATCCACCTTCATGGGCACTTGACTCCGCCGCCATTCTCTTCGGCGCAGGGCCGCTTGCGATTGCCTTGGGCGCGCGGAGCAATTTCACGCATGTGCTGCGCTGGATGGTTGTTGGTCTGTATTGCCTTCTGTCTGTCTTCCTGCTCACGTTTCAGCATCGCCCGGGCATCGGCCTGACTCTGGCTGTCAATGGAGTTCTGTTCACGGTGTATTTCGGATGCTGCATTCATGTCTGGTACAGCTATCGCGGGCGAGGCAGTGCCGGTTCTCTCATCAGCATCGTTGGGTTTCTAGGATGGGCCGCTGTGTTCGTCCTCGGGCCGTTTGCCGGCGCGTTTGCACCAGGCGCGCGCATCGACACCGAGGTCTGGAATCTGCCCAAGTATGTGGTGGCGGTGGGTATGATCCTGTTACTGCTTGAAGACCAGATTGAGCACAATCGATATCTTGCCCTGCACGACGAACTGACTGGACTGCCCAACCGAAGGCTCTTCCTTGATCGCCTGGCAATATCACTAGAGCGAGCCCGGCGCATGGAATCGAAGGCCGCGCTGCTCGTGATTGACTTGAACCATTTCAAGCAAGTGAATGACAGTCTTGGACATCATGCGGGTGATCTGTTGCTGAGGAAGGTGAGCGAGATTTTCTCAAGCAGGGTTCGGCGTTCCGACACGGTGGCTCGGACAGGCGGGGATGAGTTCTCTCTGATTCTGGAAGAGCCGACAAATCGCTCAAATGCGAAACTCGTAGCCAAGTCACTTATGGAGATGCTGCGGGAACCAATGCAGATTGGCGATCATACCGTACAAGTGGGCGCCAGCATTGGTGTGGCGGTGTTTCCCGATGACGCCGCGGACATTGAGTCTCTGTGCATTGCTGCGGATCTGCGGATGTACGACACGAAGAATGAATCTCGTGAGGCGGCAATCGAGCGGCTGCCGGTCAGGTCGGAGCGGGCGCCTGAGTCGCGGGGCGGCGAGAGCGCCGGCTTCAAGATGGCTGCGCACGCGCCCAAGCCGTGAACTGGCTGTCCTCTTTATCCAATTAAAGAGGACAGCACGAACTGCAGATCCCTCGACTCCCGCCGGTCGCCTCGGGATGACAACAGGTGTTGGCAGAAGATAGAAACGCCCGGGAACGAGCCCGGGCGTTTGTGTTGTGATCAGGATTGAAGCTGAGGCTTGGAGTTAGCCTCTGCCAGCACCGCCGCCCTGACCGGGGCGACCACCACGGCGACGGCGACGCCTTCTGTTGTTGTTTCCAGCGGCGCCACCGGCGGCTCCTCCCGGACGAGGTCCGGTTCCCTGCCCTGCAACTGCGGGCGCGCCATCGGCACGGTTGAAATTCGGCTCGTTTTCCTCGTCGAATTCCTCGCCGCCCTCTTCGTCGTCGAAGTCCTCACCGCCCTCAATCAGAATCGTGCTCTGGTTGGAGCGGGGCTGACGCTCGTCGAACTCGTTGCGCGGACGGGAAGGCCTTGGCTGCTGAGGCGCCTCTTCAGAAGCGCCACCGCCTTGACTCTCCTCTGCCGGCGTTCCCGAAGCTGCGGCAAGTTTCGCTTTCTGCTCGCGGATCAGGGCTTTGCGGCTGAGCTTGATGCGATTGCCTTCGATAGCGAGAACCTTGACCATGACCTGATCGCCCTCGCGCAGTTCGTCTTTCACTTCCTTAACGCGGTGCTCGGCGATCTCGGAGATATGCAGGAGGCCATCTGTTCCCGGGAAGAGCTCGACGAAAGCGCCGAACTCAGCCAGCCGGACAACCTTGCCGAGATAGATTTTGCCGACCTCGGGCACGGCAGTGATGTTGCCGATCATCTCCAGAGCGCGCTTGAGGCCGTCTGCGTCGCTGGATGCAACACTGACCTTGCCTGTGTCGTCGACATCGATCTTGGCGCCGGTCTGCTCGACGATGCCACGGATTGTGGCGCCGCCCTTACCGATCAGGTCGCGGATCTTGTCGGTTGGGATCATGAGGGTCTCGATGCGCGGTGCGTACTGCGAGCGCTCGGTACGAGGACCGCTCAGTTCGGCGTCCATCTTGTCGAGGAGGAAGAGCCGGCCGCGCTTTGCTTGCTCCATGGCTTCCTGGAGGATCTGGCGCGTAAGACCGCCAATCTTAATGTCCATCTGAAGGGCTGTGATTCCCTTGCGGGTTCCAGCAACCTTGAAGTCCATGTCGCCGTAGTGATCTTCGGCTCCTGCGATGTCGGTAAGGATGGCGTAATCGTCGCCTTCCTTGACGAGGCCCATTGCAACGCCTGCGACTGCGCCGGATAGTGCGATTCCTGCGTCGAACAAGGCCAGGCTGGCACCGCAAACCGATGCCATCGAGGACGATCCGTTGGACTCAAGAATGTCAGAGACGATGCGGATAGTGTAGGGCTGGTCCGCCCCTTCCGGAAGAACAGCGGTAATCGCCCGTTCCGCCAGTGCTCCATGGCCGACTTCACGACGCCCCACGCCGGTCATACGTCCAGTCTCACCAACGCTGAACGGTGGGAAGTTGTAGTGAAGCATGAAGTTCTTCTTCTTCTCGCCTTCGAAGCTCTCGAGGCGCTGACCTTCATCGGCGGTACCGAGGGTGGCGGTCACGAGTGCCTGAGTTTCGCCGCGGGTAAAGAGAGCCGAGCCGTGGGTGCGGGGTAGGACCTTGGTCTCGATCGAGATGGGCCGGATCTCATCGAATGCGCGGCGATCGGGACGAATGCGATCCTTGGTTACCTGCTCGCGGAAGGTGCGCTCGCGCAAGGTCTCGTAGTAATGAGCTAGCTTCTTTTTTGCATCGGGATCGTCGGCAGGCAGTCCGGCGGCTAGCTCGTCTTTGATCTGTTTGATCAACGAGTAGCTTTCGATCTTGCTGTGCGTCTTGGTATCGAGAGCGTCCTTGAGGCGATCGCCGACCTTAGCGACGAGACCGTTGTAGTACTCATCGTCGAAGACCGGAGCATTGAATGTGCGCTTCTGCTTGCCTGCCTTCGAGACAAGCTCTTCGATAGCGGCACAGATCTTCTTGATTTCTCCGTGACCGAACTCGATGGCTTCGAGGATGACCTCTTCGGTCTCCTCCTTGGCGCCGGACTCGATCATCACGATGCCGTCTTTGTGGCCGACGACCATGATGTTCACGGTGGTGTTGGCGCGCTCTTCGTAGGTGGGGTTGATGACGAACTCGCCGTTGACGCGACCGACACGAACAGCACCGACGGTGGCGCTGAACGGGATGTCGGACAAGGCGAGTGCCGCGGCTGCGGCGTTGATGCCGATGACATCGGGATCGTTCTGTTTATCTGCGGAGAAGACCAGCGCGATGACCTGGGTCTCGTTACGGAAACCTTCAGGAAAGAGAGGGCGGATGGGCCGATCAATCTGACGGGCGGTCAGGATTTCTTTCTCGCTGGGGCGGCCTTCGCGCTTGATGAAGCCGCCGGGAATGCGGCCGCCAGCGTAGGTGTACTCGCGGTAGTCCACAGTAAGGGGGAAGAAATCGATGCCTTCACGCTGGTCAGGAGATGCGACCGCGGTGGCTAAAACCACGGTCTCGCCCGTGGTGACCAGTGCTGCGCCGGAAGCTTGCTTGGCCATGCGTCCGGTCTCAAAGACCAGCCGCTTGCCGCCAGCGAGTTCGACTGTCACTTCTTGTTTAGACATAGTGTCCTCGTTTCGTGTTTTCACTTGGGAAACTTTTCAGGTGAGCTGTACCGGAGATGGCGGGAACTCAAATCACGTAAAAACGCCGTCTCGAGCGAGTGCTTCGAGGCGGCGTCTGTCAGGGTCGTAAGCCGGATAGCCGGTTGAATAGAGCCGACAATCCCTCGCATGACCCGGCGTGCTTCGAAATCAGCCAGGTACACCATTGCCCCAGTCTCAGAATGTGACGGGGCCATGACCAAGTTCCGGTCTGGGTGCTTCCGGTTCAACGTTTGCTTTCTGATTTACTTGCGGATACCGAGCTTGGTGATTACGTCGCGGTAGCGATCGGAATCATGTGTCTTCAGGTAGTCCAGCAGGCGGCGGCGTTTGCTCACGAGCATCAACAGACCACGGCGGGATGCATGATCTTTCTTATGAGTCTTGAAGTGCTCGGTAAGTTCGCCGATCCGCTCACTCAGAATCGCGATCTGGACTTCGGGGGAACCGGTGTCCGTTTCGTGGGTGCGGAAGCGTTCGATTAATGAGGTTTTCTTTGCAGTCGCCAGCACGGCGTAGGTTACTCCTCTTGCGTTCTCAGTCCACTCTCAAGTGTCTACAGAGAGATTAACATGAATGACTTGCAGGACGAAACCAGCGGCGCCTCCCCGCAAGTGACATTATCTGGAGGGCCGTTCGGGCTTCGCGGCATTCACCCTTCAAAAAAACCTAGATAATGGGGTTAATGCCCTTTACCCTCTCCCACGCGGCCGCTGCGATTCCCTTTCGACGCACGGGCCTGGTTATGTCCGCGCTGGTGTTCGGGTGTTTTGCGCCCGACCTTGAGTACTTTCTCTGGCTTCGGCCTCATGGGCATTTTGGGCACACCTTGTCTGGGATGTTCATCTTCGATCTTCCGGCGGCCCTGGTGTGTTTGTTCCTGTTCGACCGCTACGCCAGAGAACCGTTGGTTGCCTGCATGCCAATCCATCTGCGCGAACGGATCCGAAGCAAGGCTAATGTCTCGCTCCGGTCGATTTCGGGCTTTGCGCTCGTGTGCGTGTCGATCCTGGCAGGAACAGCAACACACCTTTTGTGGGACGCGTGCACGCACTCCGATTACTGGCTTGGCCAGCATTGGACGTTCCTGAGAACAAACGTTCATGTGCCTTTGTTCGGGGCCCGACCTTGGGCCGGGGTGTTCCAGTATCTGAGTTCGGTGCTGGGGATCGTGGCGATTCTGGTCTGGTTCATCCGGTGGTATCGAGACACTCCGCCAACTCACTTTGAAACGGATGGGCAGATCTTTTCTCTGGACCGCATCGTTGTGGGGTGTGCATTCGTTTGCGCGCTTGTTGCTGGTCTGGTGCGCGCAGCGATCGGAGGTCTGCCCAATGGAGTTCATGGAGGGCAGCGCTTCATGACGGACGCGGCGATCACCGGGATCACTGCGTTCTGTATTGAGATTCTTTTCTATGGGTTTCTTCAAAATCGATTGCGGGGCGGTTCGAAGAGAGTTGTGTGAGATTCACGGCCTCGCGGCCGGATCGGAATGGCAAGCGATCAGATTCAGCACGGGATGCGATAACATGCGGACCAAGGCTGGTCTGATACATCCAGGTGAAACGGTCAACACTGACGGTCGGAATTCGGGCGAGTTTCTCGTTTGTGCTGCTGATTGCTCTTGCGCCTGAGTTGTTGGCGCAGAAAGCAAAAGATACACATCCGATCCGCTTCCGGGACGTTTCCCACGAAGCCGGCCTGACTACGTCTCCCGCCGCATCCCTTCAGAAGAAGTACCTGGTCGAAACAATGGGCGGAGGCATCGCGCTATTCGATTGCGATAACGATGGAAAGCTCGACATTGTCGTGACCAATGAGTCCAGCGTGGATCGTTATCTAAAGGGCGGTGATTTAATGGTCACCCTCTACCACCAGGACTCTTCATTTCACTTCTCTGATGCGACCGCGGGGTCCGGTCTCACTAGCAAGGGGTGGGGTATGGGCATCGCAATCGCCGATTACGATAACGACGGCTTGCCGGACATTTATGTGACTGGCTACGGGCACAACGTGCTCTATCGCAACCTGGGCGGATGCAAGTTTGAGGATGTCACGGCGAAGGCGCATCTCGCGGGTGGGGGATTTTCAGTGGGCGCTGCGTGGGCTGACTACGATGGCGATGGACAGGCGGATTTGTTTGTGTCGCGTTATGTGTACACGGATCTCGACCATCTGCCGGGGCCGGGGTCAAAGGGATTTGGGTATCGTGATGTGCAGATTGAGCAGCCTGTGGCACACGATGGATACACCGATCTGCTGTATCGCAATCGCGGAGACGGGACGTTTGAAGAGGTGGCTGCGAAGGCTGGTGTCGGCAACGCAGAGCATCGCCTGGGAATGGGGGTAGTCTGGGCGGACTACGACAACGATGGTTGGCCGGATCTGTTTGTCGCGAATGATATGTCGGCGAACTACGTCTTCCACAATAAACACGACGGAACGTTTGAGGATCTCGGGGTTTCGGCCGTTGTGGCGCTGGGAGAGCGCGGCGAGACCCAGGGGAATATGGCTGCTGATTTCGGCGACGTGGCGCACGATGGGACTCTGGGTGTGCTGATTACGCGCTATGCTCACCAGCCGTTGAGCCTGTATCACTACAGCGCCGGTGAGGGGTTCGTGGATGATACGTACGTGTCGGGCCTGGGGCGCGTCGATCGCAACATGACGCGGTGGGGCGGCGGGTTTGCGGATTTTGATAACGATGGGTGGAATGACATTCTCGTGGCGAATGGGAATTTCTCTCCGCTGATCGATGCGATCCCGACGGATCCCCGGTATGTGGAACCGATGCTGCTCTTTCGCAATAGCGGCAAAGGGAAATTTGTGGATTTTAGCGATGGGTCAGGTTTGAATGAGTTGCCATTGCGATCGCGCCGCGGGACGGCGTTGGTGATGTGAATAACGA
>Ga0207667_10006083_pt1 | contig 14667 bp, 13 predicted proteins | sample KBSCornC52_FD_184301 | JGI IMG/M metagenome (GOLD analysis project Ga0207667, IMG submission 184301) | Corn rhizosphere microbial communities from Kellogg Biological Station, Michigan, USA - KBS Corn C5-2 (SPAdes) (version 2) | ecosystem: Host-associated > Plants > Roots > Rhizosphere > Soil ... | reverse complement strand
GACTCGCTAAATCACCGGATTCGCAAGGTGTCGACGAGTGGAACTATAACGACTATCGCCGGTTCAGGCGCGACAGGCACAGGTGGAGGAGCGTTAAGTGGCGATGGCGGTCTCGCGACTCTAGCCAGGTTCAACACGCCATCCGGGGTGGACGTAGGTCCTGACGGAGTTGTCTATATTGCAGACTCCGGAAACGGTCGTGTCCGCGTCGTTGGCCTTGACGGGATTGCACGAACAGTGGCTGGAACGGGCGGTACGGCGACGACTGGCAACGATGGTCCGGGCATAACCGCGAGCTTGGGAAACCCGGTTCGGGTGCGAGTCGCCGTTGACGGGTCAGTGTTCATCGCCGAGTCGAGCGGCCACGTCGTTCGGAGACTTGCTCGCGACGGCTTGATCCACCCGTTCGCCGGCTTTTGGGCTTCAACAGCTTCGGGGTACGCGGGAGACGGTGGCCCGGCAAAGCGAGCGCTTTTGAAATCGCCGATGGATATTGCGGTACAAGCAGATGGTAGCGTGCTGATCCTGGATCAGAACAACACGATCCGGCTCGTGTCACCGGCAGGCACAATTTCAACCTTCGCTGGCTTCCCAGGAACTAACGGCTACGGTGGGGACGGCGGCTATGCGGCCGCAACGCCATTCGGGCTGTCACGCGGCGTTCGCACAGCGCCGGATGGGACGGTGTACCTCGCCGCGACAACGGACAATCGGGTGATTCGAATTGGCGCCGCGTTGCCCGGTTACTCCGGAAACGGTGATTTCTTTAGTTTTCCCACGCCCGACGGCCGTTACTTGGATTGGTTCGATGAGCGCGGCCGCCACATGGAAACGGATGACACGCTCACCGGCGCTGCGCCGCTCATCTTCGGCTACGATCCCCAAAATCGATTGAGTTACGTGGTTAGTGACGCAGGGCAGACCCAGTTCAACCGCGACGCAAGTGGAAATCTGAGTTCGATAGTTGGTCCTTTTAACCAGAAGACGACCTTTACCGTCGATTCCAACGGATACCTGAAAACCGCCGAAGACCCCGATCATCACGTTACATCATTTACTTACTCGGCCGACGGATTGATGGCCACAAAGACCGATGCCAATAATGGTCTTTCGCAATATTTCTACGACAGTGTAGGGCGGCTGAAAGAAGACCGAGACCCGACTTCTCATTCGAAGCTGATTTCACGAACCAGCGCGCCGGGCAGCTTTACAGTCACGTCCACGTCCTCGCTGGGCCGCGCAACCGCGTACACGACTGGCTCCGGAGCCGACGCGAGTTTCAATCGCAGCAACCTCGGTCCTGATCTGCTCACACGATCGTTGCAGTTCTCGTCCGCAGGAATATCGACGACGACCACTCCGGACGGAACGATCACAACGACGAAGCAGCTGCCAGATCCACGGTATGGCATGCTGTCCCCTACGGAGGAAGTAACGACGATCTTGCCGACGACGAGGCTAAAGAGAACGCTGGCCGTATCCCGAAGCGCGATAATGTCTGGCCTCAACCTGTCCAGGCTGCGCGAGACGACCAGCCTCAACGGGGCGATATGGATTCGCGACTTCGACGCATCTACCAACGCCTGGACCACCACCAGCCCCGCCGGGCGCACAACCACGGTCGCCATCAACTCGAGGGGCTGGCCCGTCACCTTTAGCGTCCCGGGTATTCAGACTAGGAGTGTGTTTTATGATGTATTCACGGGGCACGTTTCTCAGATCTCCAGCGGAACTCGTACTCAATCGTTCGGCTACTTTAGCACGAGTGATTCGCAAAACGGTTACCTCCAGACCGATACCAATGCGCTGAGCCAAGTTACATCGTTCACACGAGATTCATTTGGCCGAGCGCTGAGCGTGACCACGCCGTCCCCGGATCTTGCGCAGACCGCCTTCGGATTCGACCCAGTGGGCAATCGAACCTCTGTAACCCCCCCCGGGGCGACCAGCCCACCAAATGAGGTTCACACCAGTGAACCAACTGAGTGACTATACCCCGCCACCGGTGGGAACCAGTCCGCCTAGTCAGCGCTACGACTACGACGCTGATCGCAATATCTCATTCTTGACGAGGCCTGCCGGGCAATTTGCAAGTTATAATTACGATTCTTCCGGGCGGCTCTCAACCATCAATATATCTGAGCCGGGGGTGATGCGGACTATCACACAGAATTGGTCTCCGACCACCGGCTTGCTGGCTACGATTTCCGAATCCCTATCAAATAGCTCACAGGCGTACACCTACGACGGCACACTCCCGACTCGCGTGGATTGGACTGGCCCCGTGTCTGGGTCGCTCATCCTGGGCTACAACGCCGAATTTCGGCAAATTCAGGAGAAGCTCGTCGTTGGTTCCGTGCTGGATGAAGTTTTCGCCTACGATCCTGATGGCCTCCTGGTTTGTGCGTCGGCATCGACCTGTTCGCCACCCGGCGTGGACGCTTTGAAGCTCAACTATCAAATCAACAATACGCTTTTGAGCTCGACGACTCTCGGTAACGTTTCGACCACATTGACGTACAACGCATACGGAGAGCTCGCATCCGAAACCGCGACGCTTGGGTCAAACTTTCTAATGGCCGAGACGTACGACAATGGGTCTTCGTGGGCTCGAGACAAGCTTGGAAGGGTCACACATAAAACTGAGCTCCTCGGGTCGAGCACGTTTCAGTATGATTATCTATATGATTCGGCCGGGCGGCTCGTTAGCGTTATCGCACAGCCTAGTGCGTTTTACAATTACGACGGTAATGGCAATCGTATTTCCGCGGGGACATACGACGCCCAGGATCGTTTGCTAACTTACGGGGACTTTACCTATACTTACACGGACAACGGGGAGCGTGCGACCAAGACGTCCGGTTCAACGGGCCAAGTGACAAGGTATGACTATGATGCCTTTGGAAACCTGAGACACGTGACACTGCCGAACGGTAACGCGTTCGACTACGTGATCGATGCAAGAGGTCGTCGGATTGCAAAGAAAGATAAGAACGGCAACTACGTCAAACGTTGGTTGTACAAGGACGACCTCCATCCGGTCGCAGAGCTAGACGGAAGCGGCACGCTCGTAAGCCGCTTCGTGTTTGCCACCGGCAAGAACTCGCCCGACTACATGTGGCGCGGGAACGTAACGTACAGGATCCTCAGCGATCAGCTCGGCTCGCCACGGTTGGTCGTGAACGTATCGGCCACGGGAATCACAGGTGCAATTGCGCAACAGATGCGTCACGATGAATTCGGCAACGTGCTCCAAGACACGAATCCGGGATTCACTCCGTTCGGCTTCGCGGGAGGTTTGTATGACCCTGATACCGGGCTAGTCCACTTTGGCGCGAGGGATTATGATCCTGTGGTGGGCAGATGGATCAGTAAGGATCCGCTTCTCTTTGGCGGCCAGCAGACGAACCTATACGCACGCTTGATTGGATCCAATCAATAGACTGGACCCCACGGGCAAATTTGACCAGCAGGCTTGCCGTAAATGCCTTGAAGGCGTCTCCGACGCTTTTCACCAGTGCAAGGCGAGTTGCTTTAGGGATCACATCACGGACGTGCCAATCTGCTCAACCCCCAGCGCCGAAACGCCGTCGGACAACGCCTACCAGAGGTGCATACAGGGCTGTCTCGACGCTGCGGACGCGGGAGACGACGCTTGCCTGTCCTCCCCCTCATGCAATTGACCGCAGCCCTCCTGATACTGGCTGCCAGCGCAGCGCTCAGTTGCACTCCGGAAGAGACCACAGGCCGACGAGCGCAAGAGCACAAGGAGCATCAGATCCTAGCGGACCCACGGGTCGGTCAGGATGCTGGAGGTGAGGCTCAGGCGAACGAAGAAAACGCTTATGGGCCTTGCGACGGCCACCCGTGTTCACCGATCGACGAGCAAGAGGTCCTTCGGGGAGCCCGCAACGTCCTAGATGCATTCGGAGAGAAGATGACCAAAGGGCCGCTGTCCTCCGAGGAAACGCAGATCGCCAGCCGGCTCTGCAAGCGGTTCGGGGAGCGACTGGCGCGCCAGCACCTGTGCTCGCAGGTTGGCAACAGGTAGCCTTGAGGGAGCTGGTCACCTTCATCCGTTACATCTCGCGCTGCTCCGTCGTGCTTCCCGCGCTCGGGCGAACTAGTGCTGCGTCCCAAAAGTAACGATCGCTTTGCGATGATGGAAATAACGCGACGGATCCGCCCGTTCTTCAAGAGGAATCGAGTTGGCGCTCGACGAAACCACTTGGAGAAGGACGGATGGCAGGTAGGGTAACGGAGCATCGGGTTCGGCTCAATCGTAAGCCGCGGAAGCGGCTCGAAATGCTGGTCCGGCGGCGAAGTCCGCAACATTGGATGGTGCAGCGCGCGCGGATCGTGCTGCTGTCTGCCGAGGGGCTTGAGGTGCACGAGATTGGAGCGCAGTTGTCGGTCGATCGGCAGGTCGTTCGTCGCTGGGTGAAGCGATACATCTCCGCTGGTTTCGATGGCCTTCGCGATCAAAAACGGAGCGGGCGACCGCCGGTGATCGAGCGCCACGTTTGGCAGAAGCTCGCGACAGTTGTCGTGCAATCGCCAGAGAAGTTTGGTTGGTCGCTGTCTCGCTGGTCGGTCCGAGCATTGCACGAGCTGCTCGCCCGCCGTTTCGGTTGGCACGTCAGTCGTTCGTCGATCAGCCGCTTCTTGCGCTCGATGGCGCTCAAGCCACACCGCGTTCGGTATTGGCTCAATCCGAGCGACCCGGATTTCGATGCGAAGGCGGCCAAGATTTGCAGGCTTTACGTATCGCCGCCGGCCGGCACCACCGTGCTCTGCGTCGACGAGAAACCCGGCGTTCAGGCGCTCAAGCGCTCGCGTGCTGGCCGACCTTTGCGGCGAGGAAAGGCCGCGCGACTTGAGTTCGAATACGAGCGCAAAGGGACGCGCAACATTTTCGCGGCGTTCAACGTGCAAAATGGGCACGTGCTGCTTTGGGTTACGCCTGACCGAACAACCCCGATGGTGCTCAGTTTTCTCGACCAGATCGCCCGATTCTATCGCACAGGGCGTGTCGTAATCATTACCGACAACATCAGCACGCGCACAGGCGACGCGGCCACCGACTGGCTCAGTCGCCACCCGCGCATCCGCTTCGTCTTCACGCCGAAGCACGGTAGCTGGCTCAACCAGGTCGAGATCTGGTTCGGGATCCTTACCAGGAGCGCGCTCCGGCATCGTTCCTTCATCAGCGTCGCCGCCTTAGCCACGGCCATCTACCGCTTCGGCAAGTATTGGAACGACGTTACACGCCGCCCGTTTGACTGGACCTATACCGGTCGCGTGCTCCATGCCTGAAATCCAAATGCATCACGACTTTTGGGACGCGGCACTAGCCGCGACACTCGGCCAGGCAAAATCCCCCTCGCCTGCGGCGTGCTCGACGCTCGAACCACCCGAGCCCGCACTCGCGTACTACGTACCCCCCGCTCAACCGGGGCGTTTCACGTTCGGGTGTTCGTTGTAGTACGCATCCAAGCTCTCCTTGGAAATGCGTAGCTCGATCAGGCCGTCGCGCTGGATCTTGGCTTGGCAGCCGAGGCGCGAGTTCATGCGCACGTCGAAGGCTTTGTCCAAGATGTCCTCTTCGTCTTCTTCCGCCGGCGAGAGCAGCTCGGCGCCGGTTTCGACGTATACGTGGCAGGTCGAGCACGCGCACACGCCGCCGCAGGCGTCGCCCTCGGGCGCACCCAAGAGCTTCGACGCTTTGAGCAGGGTAGTGCCGACAGGCACCTCGATCTCGAGGTCGTGCTCGGGAAAGCGAACCTTGGCCATCTCGCTCACTGTGCTCCGTGCTTCTTCAAATGCGCTTCGACGCCGGCTGCGTGCGCGACGCTCTGTTCCACCGCGCCCAGGTTCTTTCCGGCAATAGCGGCTTGGATCGCGCGGTTCATGCGCCGTCCGGCCCAGTCGTGCGTGGCGTCGTCGAGCGCGGCAATGGCGCCCTCTACGCGCGAGGCTTGAGTCGAGGAAGACACCGCGGTGCGCAAATCGGTCAAGGCTTGCTCGATGCGCGCGCGCTCGGCCGGCTCGAGCAGATCGGCGTCCGAGTCGAAGGCCTTGTCCGTCGCGAGCAGGATGCGCGTGGCTTCGACCTGCGCGTCCCTCAGCCGGCGCAGCTCGAAGTCGGCTTCGCCGTGATCGAGCGCGTCGATCAGCATGCGCTCGACCTCGTCGTCGGTGAGGCCGTAGCTCGGTTTGACCTCGACGGTTTGGCTGAGCCCGGTCGTGAGCTCGACGGCTTTGACACTCAGTAGGTTGTTCTCGTCGACGTGAAAGCTCACCTCGAGCCGCGCGAGCCCGGCGGGCAGCGGAGGGATACCGCTCAGCTTGAAGCGCGCAAGCGAGCGGCAATCACTGGCAAGCTCGCGCTCGCCCTGCACGACGTGCAGATCGAAGCCGGTTTGGTCGTCGGCGTAGGTCGTGAACGTGGCCTTGGCGCCGGCAGGGATCGTGGTGTTTCGCGGCAAAATCTTGTCCACTCCGCCGCCCATCGTCTCGATGCCCAAAGACAGCGGCAGCACGTCGAGCAGCAGCACCTCGTCGCTCGAGCGCGCGAGCAGATCCGCCTGCAGCGCGGCGCCGTAGGCCACGACCAAATCCGGATCGATGTCGGCGAGCGGCGCTTTGCCGAACAGCTCCTCCACGTACGAGCGCACGCGCGGCACGCGCGTGGATCCGCCGACCAAGATCACGCCACTGAGCGCGCTCGCTGCCAGGCCCGCATCGCGCAGCGCGCGGCGACAAGCGCGACCGGTCCGCTCGAGCAGCGGTTCGATCCAAGCGTCGAAATCGGCGCGCGTGAGCTCGAATGACAGATCGCCGCCGCCTTTCTTCGGCAGCTCGAGCGCGACTTTTGCGTTCTCGGTCAGAGCGTGCTTTGCGCGGCGCGCGGCCTCGAGCGCGATACTGACGACCTCTGGTGTGCGCGTGCGCGCGTCGCTGGCGCCCATCGCGTTCAGCATGCGCTCGGCGATTTCGCGATCCATGTCGTCGCCTCCGAGCGCGCTGTCGCCACCCGTGCTCTTGACTTGGAATACGCCGTCTTCGAGCAGCAAGATCGTGATATCGAACGTGCCGCCGCCCAAGTCATACACGGCGAACAGGCCGTTTTTCTGCTTTTCCAGGCCGTAGGCCAGGGCGGCCGCGGTGGGCTCGTTGAGCAAGCGCAACACCTCGAGCCCTGCCACGCGCCCCGCGTCGCGCGTGGCTTGACGCTGTGCATCGTCGAAATACGCGGGCACCGTGATCACGGCGCCGCCCACGTGTTGCAGCTGGTCGACCGCGCTCTGCTTCAGGCTCTTCAAAATCTCGGCGCTGACCTCGACCGCGCTGGGCGTCAGCTTGCCCAGATCGAAACGCACCACCGCGCCCTCACCTGGGACGAACTTGTAGGCACCGAGTCGCGTGGTCTCGCTGTCACCCGCGGCGCGGCCCATGAAGCGCTTCACACTGGCGATGGTGCGCTCGGGCTCGCGCGTCGCGTAAGACAGCGCGCTGCGCCCGACGACCACCGTACCCTCTCTGCCGTAGTGCACCACGGAGGGAAGGAGCGGCGAGCCGTCGCAGGTGATGAGCGGCACCGGACGCCCATCTCGCACGTGCGCGACGATCGAGTTGGTGGTGCCGAGATCGATGCCGATCGCCTGCGGCGGCGCTTTGGGGTCGAAGATGTCGAGTAACATGGCAGAGCTCAGAACAGGTCGTCGGCGATGGCTTGTGCCTCGTCCAAGAAACGCCGGTAGTACCGCAATTGTCCGAGCTTTTTCAGGATTTCGACCGAATCGAGCTGGGCGTCGGCAAATTGCCGATCGAGCTCGGCGCGCACGCGGCGCTCGTCCTGCTCGACCTCGGCAATCAGCCGGCCCAAGGCCACTTGATCCTTGCTCAGCCGAATTTCGGCGAGCGCTTCTCGGCGCTCCATCACTTCCATCAGCAGGGCGGGCGGCGCCGGCGGCTCTTTGCCTTCGCCGCTCTGCACGCCGCGCCGCGCGAGCAGCGCCTCCGCGCGCCGCACCGGATCCTTCAGCTGGCGGAAGGCTTCGTTCACCTCAATTGCTCGCCCGAGCGCACGCCGGCGTTCGGCGGCACCGGACACCGCGTGGCGATCCGGATGCAGCGTGCGGCTCAGATCTCGATGCCGCTGCTCGAGCAGTGCGAGATCCAGATTGAACACGGGCTCCACGCCCAGCGCCTCGAAAGGATCGCTGGTCATGGCCCACTCGACGACTCAGCGGCGCGCGCTGACGAGCTCGCGCGGGCCATTTATCGCACCGTAAAGGAGTGCCCGCAGCCGCAGCTCGACGCTTCTTGCGGGTTCTTGAATTTGAACCCCTGAAACATCAAGGTCTGCTCGTAATCCAGCACGGAGCCCGCAAGATAGACGAAGCTCTTTTTGTCGACGTAGAAGCGCACGCCGCCCGCGTCGTACACGATGTCGCGCTCGCGCGGCGGCGTATCTTCATACTGGATCACGTACGAAAAGCCGGAGCAGCCGCCACCCTTCACGCCCAGCCGCACCGCCGCGTCCGGCGTGCCCCGCGCCGCAAGCTTCTTCTTCGCGAACTCCACGGCCTTGTCCGAGATCGTGATCTCGCGCCGAGACTTCGGGCTCTCGGAAGGAGCGCTGCTGTTGCTGGAAGCGACGGAGGATGCGGGGCTGGTTTGCATGGCGTAACTCGCGGTCAGACTGGAAGAACGGGCACGGGCACGTTCAGGAGAAAAAATCAGGGAGCCGCGGGAGCGGCGGATTCTTCGGCCGGTGGGGCGTCGGAAAGCGCGGCGCGGGCGGCGCGCTTCTGTTTGTAATCTTCGATCGCGCTCTTGATCGCGTCCTCGGCCAGGACCGAGCAGTGGATCTTGACCGGCGGCAAGCTGAGCTCTTCGGCGATTTGGCTATTTTTGATGCCCGCCGCTTCGTCGATGTTCTTGCCTTTGATCCATTCGGTGGCGAGCGACGAGGACGCGATGGCAGAGCCGCAGCCGAAGGTCTTGAAGCGGGCGTCTTCAATCACGCCCTCCGGACTGACGCGAATTTGCAAGCGCATCACGTCGCCGCAAGCGGGCGCACCGACGAGCCCCGTGCCGACGGATGGATCGTCTTTGTCGAGCGTGCCGACGTTGCGCGGGTTTTCGTAGTGATCGAGGAGCTTTTCGCTGTAGGCCATGGCTATTTTCTTCCTTGGGCCGGGCTCAATGAGCCGCCCATTGAATCGATTTGATGTCGATGCCTTGTTGGTGCATCTCGTAGAGCGGGGAAAGTTCGCGCAGCTTCTTCACTTTGCCAATCACCAGTTCGGCGACGTAATCGACCTCTTCTTCCGTGTTGAAGCGACCGAGGCCGAAGCGAATGCTGGAATGGGCGAGCTCTTCGTCGAGGCCCATGCTGCGCAGCACGTAGCTCGGCTCGAGGCTCGCGCTCGTGCACGCCGAGCCGCTCGACACGGCGACGTCCTTGATCGCCATCATCAAGCCTTCACCTTCGACGAAGGAGAACGAGAGATTCAAGTTGCCGGGCAGGCGCTTTTCCGGGTGCCCGTTGAGGTACACGGCGTCGAGCTCCTTGGTGATCGCGTTGTGCAGGCGGTCACGGAGGCCCTTGATGCGCTCGGCCTCGGCCACGCCCTCTTGCTTGAAGATGGACACGGCCTTGGCGAAACCGACGATGCCCGGCACGTTCAGCGTGCCCGAGCGGTTGCCACGCTCGTGCCCGCCGCCGTCCATCTGCGCGACCAGGCGGACGCGCGGCTTCGAACGCCGCACATAGAGCGCGCCGACGCCCTTCGGCCCGTAGATCTTGTGCGCGGTGAGCGACGCGAGATCCACGTTCATGCTCTTCACGTCGAACGGCGTTTTGCCGAAGCCTTGCACCGCGTCGCAATGAAAGAGCACGCCGCGTTTGCGGGTGATGGCGCCGATCTCGCCGATTGGCTGGATGGTGCCAACCTCGTTGTTGGCGAGCATCACCGAGACAAGGATGGTCTTATCGGTGATGGCTTTCTCGATCTCGCCCGGATCGACCAAGCCATCCCGCCCCGCGCTCACGTAGGTGACCGTGAAGCCCTGCTTCTCGAGGCGCTTACACGAATCGAGCACCGCTTTGTGCTCGATGGTCGTGGTGATGATGTGGTTGCCCTTGCCCTGGTAGTACTCGGCGACGCCTTTGATCGCGAGGTTGTCGCTCTCGGTGGCGCCGGAGGTGAACACGATTTCCTTGCCGGATTCAGCGCCGATGTAGCTGGCGATGGTCTCGCGCGAATCTTCGACAGCGGCTTCGGCGTGCCAGCCGTAGGCGTGAGTGCGGCTGGCAGCGTTGCCGAAATCCTGCGTGAAATAGGGCAACATCGCCTCGAGCACGCGCTTGTCGAGCGGCGTCGTTGCGTGGTTGTCCATGTAGATCGGAAACTTGAGTGCCATAGGACCTTTTGTGTTCGCGCGGCGCGTCAGTTCACGCGGCTGCCGACGACGAGCTCGGGCGGGTTCGGTTGTTCGGGGTGGCGCGCGCAGGTGGGGCACGAGTGGACCGTGACCTCGGACTCGCACGCGCTGTGACAGGTGGACAGAAATTCCAAGCTTTGTTCGAGCTCGGATTCGAGCGCCTTGAGCTCGGCCAGCTTCTCGCGCGTCTCCACCAGCTTCGCGAGGTACACCTCACGCAAGCGCATGGCGGCAAACTGCGCCGTGGCTGCGTCGGTCTGCCCGCGCACGAGCGCTTGGATATCGGACAGCGAAAGCCCCAGGCTCTGCAGCTTGATGATCCAACGCACGCGGACGAGCGCATCTTGTGAAAAGAGCCGATAGCGACCCTTGGAGCGCTCGTGAGCGCGCACCAGGCCGAGCTCTTCATAGAGATGAATGGCGCGCACGGTCTTGCCCACCGCCTTGGCCAGATCACCGACCAAGAGCAGCTCGCCATCATCTGCCGGGGCGGCCGACGCCAAACGCTCCGCCGCCAGCTCCGGGCTGATGCCCGGCGTGACGATGGCGAGATGGCGATGGCTGCGATCGGTCATGAACTACATTGTAACCCTAACCCTAACGTATGCGTCAGGGTTTTGGTGCGAGAGGGATATAACGACCGCGAGCAGGCCTGTCAATCGCCGAATAATCTGAGTAAAAACAATGGGCTAGCGCCGCTGCTCCAGGCTCCTTCTGAGTAACCGGACGAATTCGGCTGCCGCCTTGGGGGTGGGAAGACCGTCCGGAAGCCGCCGAACCAGCCACAAGTCACGCTGCGGGGTCGGGTTCTTGAGCCGTACGGCGCAGAGCTCGGGGTCGCTCGGCCGCAGGTAACCGCCAGGCAAAATGGTGAGCGCCAGGCCGGCGCGGACCACCTCGCACAGCGCCTCGGCCGAGGACAGCGTGAGCACGACCTCAGGCGTAAAGCCCGCTTCGCGACAAGCGGCGTGAATGATCTCGCCGGTGAAGGTGGCGCCGGGGACGAGCACGAACGCGCGATCGCGGAGCGCCGAAAGCGGCAGCAGCTTGCGGCGCGCCAGCGGATCGTCTTTGCGCACCAAGGCGACCAGCTCTTCACGACGCACGAGCTCGCGCTCCACGTCGCGCAGGGCCGAGCTCGGCGCACCGGCAACGAAGCCGAGATCGGCCTGACCGCTCAGCACGGCCTTGGCAATCTTCTCCGCGGCCAGCGTGCGCACGGACAGCTCGATGCCGGGATGCGCGCGGGCGAACTCGGCGAGCGCGCGTGGCAAGAGGGTCGCGCACGCGCTCTGCACCGCGCACAGTCGGAGCTGGCCGCGCACACCGCTCGCCAGCTCCGCCAAATCATCGCTCAGCGCGCCGAGTGCGCTCAGCGCTTGGCGGGCGCGCTCGGCCAGGCGTCGGCCGGCTTCGGTCACGCGCAAGGGTGCGCGCGCGCCGCGCTCCAGCACGCGCACGCCGAGCTCCGCTTCGAGCCGCGCGAGCGCGTGCGAAAGCGTGGGCTGCGCGACGTGCACGCGCCGCGCCGCGCGCGTGACGCTGCCCGCCTCGACGCATGCCAAAAAATACTCCAAATCGCGGAGCTCCATCGGCTATCGATTCTTTTGGTGCATGATATTCATCAATATATATCACTAACCAGAATGATGGGCGTGGGCCATGTTCAGGCCATGGCAAGCCCTGCACCCTGGAACCCCACGCTGTACGATGACCGCGCCGCTTTCGTGTCCGAGCTCGCGAGCGAGCTCGTGGTCTGGCTCCGGCCAAACCCCGGGGAAGCGATTTTGGATCTGGGTTGCGGCACCGGCACGCTCAGCGCCGAGATCGCGCAGCGCGGCGCCCGCGTCCTCGGCCTCGACAGCTCGGCGGAAATGATCGCAAGCGCGCGCGAGAAATACAGCAAGCTAAGGTTCGTGGTCGGCGACGGCCAAGCGCTCGGCTATGACGCCGCGTTCGACGCCGTGTTCTCGAATGCGGCCCTGCACTGGATGCCGCGGGCGAGCGACGTGCTTTCCGGCGTGGCCCGTGCGCTCCGTCCCGGAGGGCGCTTCGTGGCGGAGTTCGGTGGCGCGGGCTGCGTGGATACGGTGGTGCGCGCCCTGACCGCGGTGCTCCACGAGTGGCAGCTCGACCCAACACCGTACCTGAGCTGGTACTTCCCTCGCCCCGGACAGTACGCGGCATTGGTCGAGGCGCACGGTTTGACGCTGCGCGAGCTGCGCTACTTCGATCGGCCCACGCCGGTTGCAGGAGAAACCGGGCTCTCGACCTGGCTGAACATGTTTCAGGCGCGTTTGAGGAACGACCTCGAGGATCGTTGGCCGATGCTGTGCCAAGAGGTCAGCGAGCGCTGCCGCGCCACGCTGTTTCACGATGGACACTGGGTGCTCGACTACACGCGGCTGCGGCTGCTCGCCACGAAACCGTAACGTCCATCGAGAGCCGGAACGGGGGGCACCCGGCCTCGCTGTGTGACCGCCAGGTTTCAGCACTGGAAACCTGTTCGAAATAGCGCGCGCGTTAGCACTGACGGGTCAGCCAAGGTGGTTCGTTGACTCAATCCCTGACAGGCCTCCAGGTGATCTCGTTCGAGAGTCGCTTGCAGTGCGAGACGGCAGGGATGATCGAAAAGCACGGCGGGCGGGTGATCGCTGCACCCGCGCTGAAAGAGGCCGCGGAGCTCGATCTGCCGGAAGTAAAAATCTTCCTCGACGCGCTCTTTACCGACGCCGTCGACGCCCTGATCTTACTCACTGGCGTCGGAACCACGCTGCTCGTGCGCGCTGCGCTGAAGCGAAGACCACGGGCGGAGGTGCTTTTGCACCTGTCCAAGGTCAACTTGATCAGCCGCGGACCGAAGCCCTCCGCCGCGCTCAAGCCGTTCGGGCTCCGGCCGACTCTTACGGTACCCGAACCGAACACCTGGCGTGAGCTGATCGCCACGCTGGACACCGGGTACGCGATCGCCGGGCGGCGGATCTATCTGCAGGAGTACGGGACGCGCAACGAGTCGCTGGTGAGCGCCCTGCGCGAACGCGGCGCCTCACTCACTTGCATCCGCCTGTACAGCTATGGCCTCCCCGACGACAGCGGACCGCTCAAGGCCGCGGTGCTGAAGATCGTGCGCAACCAAGCGCACGTTGCGCTCTTCACCACGGCCCTGCAAATCGAGCACCTGCTGCTCGTGGCGCAAGAAATCGGCCTCGCACCCGCCGTGCGCCGCGCGCTCAATAGTGAGCTGGTCGTGGCCTCAGTGGGCCCCATCACGAGTGCGGCGCTCGAACGCCACGGCATTACCCCCGATATCGTGCCGGGACACCCCAAGCTCGGGCACCTGGTCTTGGCGGTCGCACGGCGCGCTCCGGCCTTGCTCAGTGAAAAACGCGCCCGCGGCGATCAGCTGATTCTGAACGCCGGCATGCTGCCGCGCTGGGCGCGCTCCTAAACGACGCGCGACGCCAGTTCGCCGCCCCGCGCAGGCGAGCCTCGCCGCGCAGTTTTTTTGCCTCGGGCAGGGTCGATCGACTATCGGTCGCGCGATGCGCTTTGCGCCGTTATCCGTGCTGCAGAGGGGTGGCCTCGCGAGCGCTGCGCTCTTGTGTTTGTGCGCGAGCGCGTTTGCGGAGCCGGGCGTGGCCGATGCGACGGCGAAACGCGTGCGCGCGCTGCGCGCTGAGGGGACGCGCCTGCTCCACGCAAAACAGGTACCAGCGGCGTGCCTCGCGTTCGAGTCAGCGTCGCGGCTTCTGCCCTCCGATCCAGACGCGGCCGTCGATCTCGCGCTCTGCGAGCAGCGGCGCGGCAATGCCGAGCGAGCGCGGGCAGAGAACCTGAACGCGATCACCCTCGCCTCCGGCCCCGAGCAAGTTCAGGATCCACATTTCGGGCGAGTGCGACAGAGTGCCTATTTCAACCTCGACCAATTACCCGAGCCGGGCGACGATGCTCGCGCAGCCGAGCCGGTGGTGAGTAGCGCTCCGGACCAGGTTTGCGCCCGACGGGCTGCCGAACCCGGTTGTGCGAAGGCATTCATCGTCTGCTCGAAAGAGCACGCTGGCGGCGGAGCACAAGTGCGCTCGAGCGCGACCGTCGTGCGGCTCGCGTTGAACGAAGCCGACGCGAGCTTCGAAGACGGAGAAGATTTGGAAGGCAATGAGCTCGAAGACGACTCGGCCTCCACGGTGCCGCGAACGGTTGCGAGCGGGAACA
>Ga0207667_10006082_pt1 | contig 14667 bp, 6 predicted proteins | sample KBSCornC52_FD_184301 | JGI IMG/M metagenome (GOLD analysis project Ga0207667, IMG submission 184301) | Corn rhizosphere microbial communities from Kellogg Biological Station, Michigan, USA - KBS Corn C5-2 (SPAdes) (version 2) | ecosystem: Host-associated > Plants > Roots > Rhizosphere > Soil ... | reverse complement strand
TTGACCTCATCTTGCACGCGAGCAACCACCACCACGGGTTCGCCCAAGTAAAGATCGCGAACCTGCGCGGGCGCATATTCGACGGCCGCATTGCTCGGCCAATGCAATTCGATGTCCGTCAATACCGGACTCGTGAGCTTTTGCAACAGAGCGCTCATTTTCTGATCGACTTCGTCGATCGAGCCGATGTAGGTGAACGTACCGCGGCCCATCTGCGCAGCTTTGCGCATGAAAGCAGCGTTCGGTGCGGAACCGATACCGATCGTGAACAGCCGCGCATCGCCGAGCTTGGCCCGAATCGTCTGCATGAGTTGTTCTTCATTGCCGACCGCACCGTCGGTCATGAATACGATCTGCCGCAAGTGTTCTCCGCTTGCTTCCATGGCGAATGCTGCGGATAGCGCCGGCAACATTTCGGTGCCACCCGTGGCGCGCAGTGCCGCAACATAGTGGCGCGCTGTTGCAAGATTGTCGGGCGTCGCGCTTACAGGCTGTGCAAATAGGCAGTCGAAAATCGAGTTGAATTGAATGATGCTGAAGCGATCGGTGGGCTTGAGGCTCGCCAGTCCTTTCAGCAATGCCGCACGAGCTTGGCGAATGGACTCTCCCTCCATCGATCCCGACGTATCGATGACGAAGATCACTTCGCGCGGTGTGGACACACGCATGTCTTCTTGCGGCGGCATGACCATGAGTAGCACGTGATCTCCATCTTCGGTGCGCTCATGAAACAGAGCGGCGGCAGGCTCGCCATGAACTTGTGGAGTCCAAGCAAGCTCGAAGTCGTGATCGGGCGCAACTCGCTCGCTCGTCAATCGCACGTGCGTACGCCTGTCGTGAGTGTCGACCTTCACAGCGTGATACGTGCTCGCCACATCTTTGAGTGCTACTCCCGCGTCGATGTCCACATCGAAGCTGACGCTTTGACTCGAAGTGTCTGGCGCGATCAATGTGGGTTGCAGGTCGCCGAGCACCGCGGTGTCATGTGGACTGACCGCTGCTGTGAGCGCTGCTACCGGTGTCTCATCTGTCACCACCGCGCCTTGGTCGACAGTGACACCAGGGATATATCGCGGCGTGATCGTGAGCGGGAAGCGCATGCTGTAGCGTCCCGCTTGCTGCTCGATGATTTCCAAATACTCGATGGTGATCGCAACCGTCTGACCGGGCCCGATATTGGCAACTGCGGTACGGAATAAGTTCGGCCTGGATTGATGCACGACGCTTGCGTGCTGACCGCTCTCCCGCGCTTGCTCATAAAGCTTCTGCGCCTCGACTTTTTCTCGGATCTCGCCGATCGTAACGCGCTCGCCGACTTCCATGCGCATGCGGTCGACAGCCGAGTTCTCGGGCAGCGGAAAGGCATACAAGCCTTCGACCCAGTTATCGCTCGAGTTCTGGAATCGTTGTCGTACTTGGACTCGTGCAATGATGCCGGTGACTTTCATCGTGACGTCCGTATGCAGTCGCGGTGCTTGCACGACATCAGTCGCGTCGCTACGTAGATATAACGTACCCGCCCCGATGAAATCTTCGCTTTGTGCGTGAGCGGCTGTCGCGAGTAACAACAGCACACACAAGACTGAAAAGAAGCCTATGAACGCATCGCGTGGCCGACGCACGTATTCCCTGAACGCTATTTCGGGGAGCGCAAAGAACGGCGGCACAGGAGATCGGGCAGTATGGGTTGGCATCGTAGATCCTCACCGGGAAATTACGAGCCATTGCAGCCCACGATTGCGCTTACAAACGACGCCTTTGCTGTTCGACCGATGCTGGATTGTGATGAAACATGGCGGCCCAGGCTGCCCTCACCCTAGCCCTCTCCCGCAAGCGGGAGAGGGGACCGGAAGGAGCGACTTTACCGGCGCGGTCCGCGGGAGTAGCGTGTGCCGTCAGTCGTCTTTGGGAGGGATTCATCATGACACCCTGGGAAATTCAAGGGCGCGAGCTCATCAACTGCAATTGTATCTACGCCTGTCCTTGCCAATTCGATGCGCTACCGGACAAAGGCTTCTGCCAAGCCATCGGCGCCATGTCCATCGACAAGGGACATTACGGGGACGTGCGACTCGACAACTTGCGAATCGCCATGGCCTTGAAGTGGCCCGGACCGATTCATGAAGGCAAGGGCAAATGCCAGCCCATCGTCGATGCAAGCGCCTCGCCGCAGCAACGCGAGGGGCTGTTGAAAATCATGTCCGGGCAAGACACCGATCCGTTTGCAACGGTGTTCGCTGTATTCGCCACCACGTTCGATACGGTATTCGATCCCATCTTCGCGCCGATTTCGTTCGACATCGATATCACAAAGCGGCGCGCGACCGTGCGGGTCGGCGGTGACATCCTGAAGATCGACGGCGAGCCCATTCGCAATCCTGTCACGGGCGACGAGCATCGGGTGCGCATCGATCTGCCGCACGGCTTCGAATACGAAATCGCCGAAGTCGGTTCCGGAACGGCGCAAGCGCGTGGCAACGTCGCGATCGACCTCAAAGACAGCTACGCGCAATTCGCGAACATTCACATGCACAATCACGGATTGATACGTCACCGCACGGCGGCGTGACGCTGGAACCGTTACTACGTCGCGAGCGCACGCTGATCGCTGCGGGCCTCGCGACGCTCACTTTGCTCGCGTGGATTTATGTGTGGCGAGGCGCAGGCATGGGCATGTCTGCGCTCGAGATGACGTATGTCACGCTGTTTCCCCATACCACGCCGGAGCCGATGCCCGACATGGTGATGCCTGCCATCACGTGGGTCACTGTGATTGCCATGTGGTGGATCATGATGATCGCCATGATGCTTCCGAGTGCTGCGCCTTTGATTCTGTTGTACGACCGAGTACTGCGGCATTCGAAGCCGCAGCACTCCACGAGCGGCGCGTATGTGCCTGCCGCTTTTCTCGCGTTGGGTTATCTCACCGTCTGGTTGGCGTTTGCGATCGTCGCGACGGGTCTGCAATACGCGCTCCAGCGCGCTGGTCTCATCTCTACGATGATGTTGTGGTCGCGAAACGGATTGCTGTCTTCGCTCGTCCTAATCAGTGCCGGCGCTTACCAACTCTCGCCGCTCAAACATACATGCTTGCGACACTGCCGCGGACCGATTCATTTCCTCACGCAGCATTGGCATCCGGGCCGCACAGGTGCGCTACGCATGGGATTCGAACATGGCGCGTGGTGCGTCGGTTGTTGTTGGATGCTGATGGCGCTGCTGTTCGTGGGCGGCGTCATGAACCTCGTTTGGATTGCGCTTCTGGCCGTGCTCGTGCTGATAGAAAAGATTGCGCCGGGCGGCGCGCTCGTCAGTCGCATCTCAGGCGTCGTGCTGATTGCGTGGGGCATTGCGACACCATTCGTGTGACGTTCTTCGACGCGACCTAAAATTGGGCACGCACGCCCTGCCGCGGGGCACGATCCTGACTTTTTACTGTAACAGCGCCCCTATAGGGTCGACTGCCGCCGAGCGGAGTAGTCACTTGAAGCGCAGCGCCCCACCCTTGCAAGCCATCGAGGCATTCATCGTTGCCGCGCATGCGAAGACGTTTCGCCAAGCCGCCGACCAGCTCGCGTTGAGCGCTTCGGCGTTCTCACGCCGCATGCAATCACTCGAAACGACGCTCGGCGTGCCGCTGTTCGTTCGCAATTGCAAATTCACCGAACTCACGGAATTCGGCCGTCAATATTTAGCGGCCATCGAGCCGGCCATGAACACCATCATGGCGGCGAGTGTTTCGCTGCGTCCCGCCCGGCGCCGCGGTGTCTTGCGAGTGATGACGTCGCAATCTTTCGCGACCTCCTGGCTGATGCGCCGACTCGCGAATTTCAGTGTACGGGGCGTTCGCGTGCAGCTCTCGATCGGCAGAGACTTGAGCCGCTTGCGCTCGGGAGAAGTCGATCTTGCGATCATCGGCGGCGCCGACGATTGGAGTCATCTCGTATCGGATCGGCTGATCGATCTGCAAGGCGTGATGGCCTCCGCACCTCGCTTGGCTGATGGGCGCACACCCCCACGCGACTTACAAGAGCTGGAAAATTTTCAGTTGCTCGGCGTCGACATTCCGCCGGACCTTTGGCACCGGTGGCTGACGAGCGCCGGTTTCGTGCAGAGCCGGTCGCCGCAGCCGCAGCGCTTCGAAACACTCTCGTTGATGTACGAGGCTGCCGCGAGCGGCTTGGGTATCACGATCGCCGCGCCCATCATTGCAGAGCCTCATTTGAGCGAGCGGCGGTTGCTGCCGTGTTTGTCGATTTGTGCACCGATGATGGCGCACTACGATTTGCTTTACGCAGATCATGCCGTGCGACGCCGCGCCGACGTCGAAGCGTTTCGGGAGTGGCTCTACCTGGAAATCGAACGATCGAAGCGGGAATTCGAACAGTGGCTCGATGAAGGGCTACGCCGACTGCACACCGGCCCGTCCGTTCTCAACCCCAAAGCGGCGGAGCGAAGTACAAACGCTCGACGGATTCGTCAGATCGACGACCATACGCATGTCCACGTTCAACCGTTGCCGCTCGATTTGCACGAATAGATAGCCGCTGCGATCGTCGTCCATGAAATGGATGTGGGGATTGCTCGAATAGACAGGACCGAACATCGAGCGAGGCGGATTGCGCGAGGCGATACATGTGCCGATGAACTCGCTACCGAGAATTTTCGACTCGGCCTTTGCATAGTCCGCTTTGATATCTGCCGCCCAGAAAGAATGCACATCGCCGCCGAACATGACTTTGTTCGCCGCGCGTGAAACTGCGAGCGCATCGAGGAGCCGCTGCCGATTGGCGGCGTACCCGTCCCAAATATCGGACCAATACGCCGGCGTCGCCGTATCCGATAAATTGAGCTCTGAAAACAAAGTCTGTTGCAGGATCAAGCTCCACGGCGCTACGTCATCGCGCAGGCCCGCATAAAGCCATGCCTCTTGTTCCGCCCCCAACATGGACCGACGTGGATCGCGCGCTTCATCGCACAGCTCAATGCGGCGGCCACCGAACTCTTTGTCTGTTCCACACGGTTGGTCGTCTCGATATTGTCTGGCATCGAGCACATGAAGCATCGCCAGATCTCCCCACCGCAGGCGGCGATGCATCTGCACTGCGCCGTTGCGAAATGTGCTCGGACGCAACGGCATATGTTCGAAATACGCTTGATACGCAGCACGACGTCGCGGTATGAAATGCTCGACGTCGTCGCTGTCGCCGGGATGCACGCCGGCGTAGTCGTTCTGCACTTCATGATCGTCCCAAGTCACGATCCATGGCGTCGCAGCGTGTGCCTCCTGCAAATGCGCATCAGTCTTATAGAGCGCGTGACGCAAGCGATAGCCCGCGAGATCGGTCGGCATCGGCGCGCCGAAACTTCGCACCAGGGGCCCATGACCGAATGACTCCTCATAGATGTAATCGCCGACGTGAACGATGGCTTGCGCCGATGACGATAAGATATCTCTATAGCCGCTGAACCAGCCTTGCTCCCAATGCTGGCAAGACACTACTGCAAAGGTGAATCGGTCAGCGGCGATCGGTGCAGTCATCGTGCGTCCGATGCGACTGACTGCATTGCCGGTGTGGAATCGATACCAATACGGTCTGCCAGGTTCCAGTCCATGCAGTTCGATGTGAACCGCATGCGCGCGCTCTGCAATCGCGGTGCTGGCGCCGCGGCGGACGATGGATTTAAACGCATCATCCGCAGCCACTTCCCAATTCACTGCAACTGCTTTCTCATCCAGTAGGCTCAATGCAGGACCGACCAAGCGCGTCCACAGTACGAATCCGTCGCTCGACGGATCTCCCGAGGCGACACCGAGCGCAAATGGATCGGTGGCAAAGCGTGGACGCGCTTGCACACGTGCACTCGTCTGCGCGCTGACGAATGTTGCCAGCGCTGCCGTGATGAGATCACGACGATTCATCGCAGACCTCAGCGGAATTGCGCGCGCAAGCGCAAGAAGTAACTCCTTCCGTTGGTACCGAAGGGCGATTCTTCGCCGTATTTGAAACTGCCGCCGGTTTGCGAAATCACCGCCGCCTGGTTCGCCGGATCGGAAAGTAGATCGGGATGTTCATCGCCCACGTTCAGCACGCCGGCGTTCAACGAAAGCGTCTGCGTGATCGCATACCCCAACGTGAGATCGACCACCGTCTTGGCCGAGAATTTCTGCTCGGCTACGAAAGGCGCAGCAGCGTATTCACCGAAGCGTGTCGCGTCCACGGAAAATGTGAACGCGTGCCAATCGAGCGCGGTATTGAAAATCAGTTTGTCCCTGGGCTGTCCTTCGCTCAGCAGCAGAATCGAACGCAGCCCCAGCAACGGCAAGCTCGGCACCACTGAGTTCACCGGCAAGCGATCGATGTCCGTGACGAAACGCCCGTACGAGAGCTGGGCGCTCAACTTCGAGCTCGATGACAGAGCGGTCGAATAGCGAGCCGCAAGTTCATAGCCCTCTGTGCTCGTGTTCAGGCCGTTCACGAAAAAGCGTACTTGTTGAAAGTTCGTGATGCCGGCTGCGGTCAATGCAGCTGTGACCTGTGCTCCGGCCAACTGCTCGCTCAAGGCGATGCGGTCGTTGATGAGGATTCGATACCAATCGGCAGTGAAACTGAATTCGTCCACCGGCGTGAGTACGAATCCGATGTTGTAGTTCTTCGAATGCTCGGGTTTCAGATCGCGAGCACCCAAAGTTCTCGAAACAGGATCGCTTACCGGCAATGTGCCGACCGTGACCAATGCACCGCGACTGAGATTTCCCGTGACGGCGCTGAAGTACTGTTGTTGCAATGACGGCGCGCGAAACGCTGTGCCTACCGAGCCACGAAACGCCAGCATTGGCAGGACTTCCACACGGCTCGTTGCTTTCCACGTCGCGGCGCCGCCGAAATCGCTGTAGTGATCGTAACGGCCGGCGCCGCCGATCATCCAACGTTCGAACGGGTGCAATTCCAAATCGACAAAGCCCGCGTACGCGGTGCGATGAGTATCGACCGGTGTACGAGGATTGAAGCCGGCAAAACCGTCTGCGCCCGTTCCTACATATGCGTTGGGTTCGCCGTTGGATATCTTGTAGTACTCGAGGCGGTGTTGTGCACCCACAGCGATATTTCCACCCGCGAGAAGTTGCGGTAGAGCTGCACTCAGCACGGCATCGGTCGTGTGCTGGCGATAAGTGACGCCACCTGCATCGAATTCGGTCGGGCTCGCGGTACCTAGAGAAGCATTGGCCGTATTTCGAACGGTGAAGTCCGCATCGTCATATCCCACCGTATGGCTCACATCGAAGCGCATGGAGTCGGACAGGCTGCCGCGATAGCCGAACGCCACGCTGCCGTCGAGAATCTTCGGATTGATCAGCGGCAAGAATCCGTTTGGATAAATCGGTGAGAATCCGGGAACACGAAACCCAGCTGCATTCGTCGAGTCTCGATAAGACAGCGTCGAAAAACCATACAGCTCCCCGCTGCCGAGTGCGTATCCTGCATCCAACGCTGCGTTGACGTCAGTCGAGCGCGGATCGCCGATCTTATAGGTGACGCGGTTGAATCGCTGATCAACCGCTGCGCGGTTCGTGAAATCTTGATAACGCGCTTCTGCCGTGAGTGATAAATGACCGTCGGCACCGAGAGCAATGCCGCCGTGCGCGCTCGCGGCGACGTTATCGCCGTCACCTTCTTCCGTAGTCCCTGCTTGCAACATCGTGTCGGCGCCGGAGTGATCCGACTTGAGAATGATGTTGATGACGCCCGCAATGGCATCGGAGCCATATTGTGCGGCGGCGCCGTCGCGCAGAATCTCGACTTTCTCGATCGCTGCCACCGGAATCGTGTTGAGATCTACCCCGGCAGCACCGCGACCGATTGCATTGTTTGTATTGAGCACGGCGGACGCATGGCGGCGCTTGCCGTTGATGAGCACGAGCACTTGATCGGGCGCCAAGCCGAAGAGCGTCGCCGGACGTGTATTCGCCGCTGTCGCGGTCGTTGCCGGTCGCGGAAAGTTGACGGCAGGCGCGGAAAATTCGAGTGCGCGTGCTAGATCCGGTTCGGCGCGCTGCTGCAAGCGCTTTTCGTTCACGACGTCGATGGGTACCGGCGACTCCAACAAGCGCGTCCCTTCCGAGCGCGTGCCCGTGACCACCATTTCTTCCAACACGACCGTACTATCCGTTCCTGTGTCGCTTGCAGCCAGTGCCGGCACCGTCAAACACACACAGGAAATCGCGCTCAGCGCCTTCGATCGGCGACCCAAAACCATGCAGCCTCCCCAACCTTGTTATGCGAACGGCGGTGAAGGTATAGAGAGCACGTTCAGACGGCTAACGGAAAATCTGCAACGTATGTTGCAAAAAATGCAATGCTGCGCGGCAAGCGCTGCACTCGATCAACCGGTGATGGCGTTGCGGGAAGGAATGCTTGCAAGCAATATGGATTCGAAGCGCTTTGCATAGCCTGCTATGCGTTCCGCTTGATCGGTTCCATTGACGATTCGCCGCGCATTTTCATAATCCACGCGCTCTGCCGTGATGTAATGACTGAGCGTTCTGCCGGTGAACGCTCCAGCGCGCATTCCGTACGACATGATTTTGTAGGCCGTTTCCGGTTGCAGCGCGAGATCCGGGTCGATCATCAAGTCGTCGCCCATGCCGATGGCCTGCCCGACGCGCTGATAATTTTCTTTCCAAGTGAGCTGCACATAGCCACGACCGTAGTATTTGTTCCTGTGCACATTGCCTTGGGTGTCGGTGACTTCGACCTCCAGGCCGTATGCGCGTCCGGCGCCGCGACCGAACTCCTCGACGGGCCGCCAACGTTCGGCGCACTCGTGCTTCACCGTTGCAAGCAAATAGGCCGCCGAGCGCAAATCGGTGAGGGCGGTATCGCTTCGCAAGCGTTCCAACAGATAAGTCAGCCCCTCGCGCTGCGTTAGAGACAACGGACCATACAGAAAGGTATAGAGATCGAGCACGTCTGTAATAGCCACCGTCGTTAGAGTCGCGATCCGCGGATCGTTGGTGAGTAGAGAGACGATCCAGGGCGACACTCCGTTCAACAACGCAGGTGCCGGCACCGCATACTTGAGTTCGCGTCCTATTACGGTCCAAGTCGCAGGACCCACGATGCCGTCGACCGCTGCGCCCGCTTCGCTTTGCAGACGAGTGACGGCTCGTTCCGTGATCTCATCGAATGTAGTGGAACTATCGAGCGGCGGCGCAAGCGGTAGACATTGATTCAAACACGCTTTCAGCAACCGCACCGATGGATCGACGTTGCGAACGCGCAATAGATAGCGATCGGGCTGAGGCGGCGCAGGCTTGGATACATCGCCGAGCACTGCGCGCGAGGCGCCGCCCGCATGAAGCTGCGGACGCGTAATCCCATGCAGCTTGAGTAGCAACTTCGATTCCGGCAACAGCGAATTGCCTGGCCCTTTACCGAAATACTGCTTGCCTTCGCACGCCAGGAAATCCCGTTGCCGCCGCAATCGCACGGGATCGAGCACGGACTTGCGGATCACGTAGCGCACGCGGCCTTTGGGATCGATGATGGCTGTGGCACCGCCGTAGAAGTCGAATGCGGGACTGCTGCCGCTCGCTTTGACTCTGCGCCGCTGCGTGATCTCGGCGATGAGATCGAAAACGACTTGACCGCTCGGTCCGATGCGCCGCGACGTGCGAATCGATTCAACGATGGGCAGTGCCACTTCGTCTCCATCGAGCGCCGGATCGTTCGGAGTGGCCAATCCGAACTCCGCCGCATATCTCGGATCGGCGGCGAGCTGTCCGAAAACTCTCGCCTGTCGCGTGAGTTCTGCGACGCTGGCGGCGCGTCCGGGATCGCCGTCGAACTGCAATCTTGCAAAGCTGAGTTCGGGCTCCGGGGGTATGGCAATCTCGGGTCCGCGCCATAGCAACGCGCTCGTCGACAAGCTCTCGACATCGAGTGGGTAGATACGACGCTTGGCGAACGCATCGATCCAAGCTTCTCGATAAGCGTACTCGTCGTCCGGTACGAGATCCGTATCCGCTGTAACAACAGCACGTAGATATTCGCCGAACGTGATATCTACAGGCGGACAATAGTCGATGGCACGAATGCAGATGCTGAGAAACTGCGCTGCCAACTTGCTGGCGCGCTCCGTGAGCTGCGCCGCCAACACTTCCGAAATCTGCCCCGGCGGCAGCACGCCGCTTCCGTCTGTCGCGAGCCGCAGCAAGGGCTGAGTCCTGCGTTCGTAAATCGTCGCGAACGCTTCGAATATCGCCGCAACAAGCAACTCGCCGCGATAGTGCGGCTCGACGGCGTCCTCGTAGGTGCGATCGGTGCCACCCACGGCGCTTCGCAATGCGCCAGTCGCATTCATCGCCTCGGCGAACTGCACTGCGATGTTGGTCATCAAGTTCGCGCAGGACAGTTCACCGCGCGTTTGGCGAATCGCGGCCAATACGACCTCACGATACGTAAAGCGCTGAAATATCGCGATGAGATCCGCAAAAGCTTCGTGAAACGCGAGCACATCGAGGTTCGAAGGATTGAGAAAATGCGACCGCAATCCATCGAGTAAAGCATGCGACATCTCATGCACGACCACGTCGTGAGACAGGCCGAGTGAAATGCGACCGCCGGGGATGTTGCGGCCCGCCACTCTGCTGCCTGCGTTGAATACGCCGAAGCACAGCTCGCCGCGCAGGCGGTCGTAAAAAGCGTTCTCCAGATTTGCGACGTTAGTGCGAACGTGCAGCCGCGATTGGCCGTCGCTCTCATGCTGGTGCCGAAATCCCCACGCGATGTCGCGTCCGAGTGCTTGCCGAAACGCAGCGTAGGTCGTCATGCATACCGCATAGACCATCTGCTGACGAAAGCGCGCGTCTTCCGGCGCCGGCATTCTGCCCTGTTGCATGAGCACGAACTTATCGTCGAGATCGACGGGCGGCGTGCCTTCGGCAGCGTCGTCGAGAATCTCCAACATCGTGCCGCACGGACCGCGCGATCCGCACTGCACGGGTTCATAAGGAACATTGACGATGGCGAGCGCGCCATCGAGCGTCGAGGCGCTTGGGTCCAAGGCATAGATACGCAGCGGGCGATAGACCGGATCTCCCGTTTGGCGTTCGTACGCAGGACAGCTCATCGCGCCGGCGACTCGTGGGCCAATCATGAAGTCGATATCTGCACGCGCGCGTCCTTGCGCTCGCTGCCCGGCCACCGGCTTGCGACCGAGCCTGCTTTGCGCCATCGCAGCCGTGGCGGGCGGTGTATTGGGAACGGCCATGCTCGTTCCCGTCAGACGAGTGGTTGCAGCAGTGGCAGACTGGTCGCCGAGTCGGCGCAATCGAGTTGCGGTGTTTGGCGTCGTTTCTCGCCGAAGGCAGCGATGACGGCATCTTGAAATGCGCGATGCGTGAACCGCGTGAGATCTCCACTCAGCAAGCGAACAGCCAGCCGCGTGAAATCACCGTTGCCGTCGTGCTCGAATGCGACCTCCGTCGCGTCGCAAGCGGAATAGTTGACCCAGCGCAGCGCGTTACGGCCCACGATTTTGCCGCGCGCCGGCATAGCGCGCATACCGTTCATATACTCGCGGAAGCGCAGATGCGCGTTCATCAATTCGTCCCAGTCATCCGTGTGTTTGAGAAAGCGTGCACCCCTTAAATCGGTGCCGTCCGAATTGCGGCCGAGCATGCGCGTGATCGTGCCGGAATGACAACAATCGATGAACACGGTGAGATTCACGCCTTCGGGCAGCAGGTCGAATATCGCGCGCAGATCGTCATCGATGAGGAATGCGCCGCTATCGAAGTCGATGGGCACGAGCGCTTCATCCATGCCGTCGTCTTCATCACCGTCCGTATCCGGCACTTGGGTGCCGTGGCCGGAATATTGGAAGACCAACACGTCGCCTCGTTTCGCCGTCGTGATCAGTCCACGCAGCGAAGACACGATGTTTGCGTGAGTCGCATCTCGTTGCGGCAATACCTGGACGGTGAATTTCTCGGCTTCGAGCGCCTTCTTCCATAGCAAGGTGTCGTTGACACAACCCTGCAAAGTATTCGGTGCGGGATAAGCGTCGATGCCCACGCATAACGCGCGGCGCGCTCCGCCGCTCGGAGCGGAGTTTGCGGGCGGCTTAGCCTGTACAGGGGAAGCGGTTGCTTTCGCTGTCTCTGCGTTTCCACTCGGCGCTGCAACGCTGGCGCTCGTGCCTTTGCTAAAGCGCAGGCCCGGACCCACCGCTGTTAGATCCACGCCTTCGAGCCATTCGTCGGCCACTGGCCAACCATCGATACTGCGCGAGCCGTCGCTGCGATACGGAACTCGTGCTCGGGGCTCATCGAGTACGTTCGCCGCGACGCTATTCATCGTCACTGCGTCGTCGTCGAAATCCCCGTGATGCACGGCGCGGCTCGATGAGCGCTCATCGCCTTGCTCGGTGACAGACCAAACAACGCGGCCGGGTGCACCTGTGGCGCCATTCAATCCGAAAAGCGTCGAGGCTGCAGCGTCGGCGCGGACGGAAAGCTCGAGACCGAGAATGGGCGTGCGACGTTGCGGCTCGAGCGCATGATGAATGAGATATAGGAGCGACTTGCGATACACGCGAATGCAGTCGTCATCTTCCTCGAAGGACTTCTTCATCGTGTACATCACGGCACGCTCGACGTCGCGGCCTGCGCCGATGCGTTGCGTGAGACGAGAAGAGAACTCCGCATTCGTGATGGCCGGCGCCAAGAGCTGGAGTGTCGTGAATGCGGGCACACCCTCCGAGCGTGCAGTCGGCAAGAACCAGGAATGGAAGATGGACCCGGCACTGTGACCGACCGCGTGAAACTCGATGGGCCGTTGGTTCGGCAAGCCTTGTGATGCCAGTTCGTTGAGTCGTTGCGCCAAATAACGTGCACCGCCGCTCGCCGCGCTTGCGAGCTTTGCACTCTGTTTCATGGCGCCCCAGATTTGTACGCCGCCGAGCGCGCGCACGCCTTCCTGCACCAACGGATCGGTAGTGAAGTCGAAGAGATCACGCGTACCAAGGCCGGGAATCTTGCGCGCTACGGATTCGAGAATGGCACGCAGCGCATCGAACAAGCCTGTTTCCCAGACAAAGTAGATTGGATAGACGCCGTTTCTCTTCCACCACTCCACGTGCTTGCGCGCGACTTGCAGACCGTCGCGTTCGCCGACGAGCCCGCCGTGCGCCCATACCACGATGCGCGCGGGCTGATCGGCGGGTTGGGTTTGCACCCACTGTGGAATGTGCTCGCGAACCATGGCATCGACATCGGATGGCGTGGTCGAATAGATGCCGCTGTCTTTGAAGACGCCTTCAGAAAGATTCACGACGTGCGGGCGCAGCGCTTCGAGATCTGCCGGCGTGAAGGCCGGTGTACGCGCCGCAAGCCCACGCGCTCCATCTCGTGCAGTTAACGTAGCTAAGGCATGGTCGCGGAATGCATCCAACGCACGCGCCACTTCATCCATAGACGGACCTGCAAGCGCGCGTGTTGCAACAGCCGATGGCTCCAACCATTCGAGAAGCTGCGCCCCCGTGCGCGGTTCCGCAAAGAACTCCGTGTGAATCACCGCGTCCGCCGGGCCGAATTTCAAACACCGCGCGTCGCCGATCGGAAAGCCCGTTGCGCCGTTCTTGGCGAACACGCCGTCGCGCGGAACGACCAGATCATTTGCCGCATTCTCGAACACGCTGTCCATGGCGAGATCTTCGGCACGCGTCAAACTGAGGAACGGCGTATCGGGCTTGGGTTCGAAATCGGAAGCGATGGCGAAATAATCGACGGTCGGACCGCCCGCGACATTGATCGCACTGATGAATTCGGCGTGCGGATTCATCGCGCGCAAGCCTTCGAGATCCGCGAGGAAGCCGTGGCCCAGCACTTTGACGACCAGCACCAACGCATCGACGATGTTCTTGGCCGTGCCTTGCGGAATGAATTTCGCGATGGTGGTGAAGCGATCGATCATCGCGATCATGTGATCGTCGTCGGCGAGCGCCGTTCCTGCATTGGTTGCGCCGACGAATACGATGCGCCGTACCGTGACCGAACCTGCGGCTGCGCCAAGCGCAGCGATCTCACGCGCAACCAGCCCGCCGCGGCTGTGACAGACGATGTCGATCTCGAGCTTCACGCCTGCCGGCAACGCACTCAGAAATGCGATGGCGTTTTCGCGCGGATCGGCAGTCATCGTCGGATGATTGAACGCGAATGTCCGTCCGCCGTAGCGGCGTGACAACTCCCCTATCACCTCCGTTGAGAGCGGCGCAAAGCTGCCGCAAGTACTGAAGGTGCCGTGCACGAACAGTAGCGCGCGCCCTTGGGCTAGCCTCTGCCAACCTGCCGCATCCAGGCGCGGAAAATCAGAATCGTCGTTGTGATAATCGTCGGGACCGTAGGTGCGAACGAATGCAGGCCGATGCTTGGTTTCCCATTTTTTCGCAAAGCCGTGAATGATGGGCCCGAGCACGGCGTCGGTGATATCGAAGAAATACGCTTTGATCTTCTGGCCGAGATCTGAAAGAAATCCACGCGCACCCTCTGCGCGCGCTACGTTTGCGACCGGGATCTTGAAACGCAGCACCGTCGCGAGCCCGCGGGCACCGGGCCCGCTGAGATCGCGAGGATTGTCGGGCATCACCCAGGAGAGTGCGCCG
>Ga0207667_10006081_pt1 | contig 14669 bp, 10 predicted proteins | sample KBSCornC52_FD_184301 | JGI IMG/M metagenome (GOLD analysis project Ga0207667, IMG submission 184301) | Corn rhizosphere microbial communities from Kellogg Biological Station, Michigan, USA - KBS Corn C5-2 (SPAdes) (version 2) | ecosystem: Host-associated > Plants > Roots > Rhizosphere > Soil ... | reverse complement strand
ACCTGCTGGCCGCGCCGGAACCGGTCCAGCCACCGACCGTGGTGCGCTCGAAGGCGTTCTACGTCTACACCGATCCCGCGCTGGAATCGCGCTCCACCGGGCAGAAGCTGCTGTTGCGCGTGGGGCCTGCCAACGAAGCGAAGATCAAGGCCAAGCTGCGCGCGATCCGCACGCAGCTGACCGGGCAGAACCTGTAGCCGGCGTCGACGCGAACAGCCGGGTAGACTCGCGCGCCCCGTTTTCGATTTGCAATGATGGCCATTCGACCCACGCCTCCCGACCAGCCTCAGCTCGACCTGCTCGGAACGGCCGACGCCCGGCCTGCCGAAGTGCACCGATTGTTCTTCGCGCTGCTGCCGGATGCCGCGACGCGTGCACGGCTGGCGCAAGCGGCGCAGGCACTCAAGGCCAGTCATCCGGGGCTGCGCGCGCGCTGGGTGAGCCCGGCGCGCTATCACGCCACGCTGCATTTTCTCGGAGACTACGCACTACTGCGGCAGGACGTGGTCGATGCGGCGATGGCTGCTGCGACCGAGCTGCGCATGGCGCCATTCGAATGGGTACTGCATGAAGCGGCCAGCTTCCGCGGCCGGCAACCGCCGTGCATCCTGCGCAGCTCGAGCGTGCCCGAGCCGCTGCAGCAGCTATGGCAGGACCTTCGCCGTGCGCTCGTGCTGGTCGGGCAGGGCCGCCATATCGCACGCAGCTTTACGCCGCATGTCACCGTCGCCTACAGCCGTGCTGTGCTGCTGGATGTCACGCCGATCGAACCCGTGGCATGGCTGGTCGAACGCGTTGCGCTGGTCCACAGCGTGGTCGGCCAGCAGGATTATCAGGTGCTGGCGGAGTGGTCGTTGTAGGCGATGGCGTAGGCCGCCCTCAGTCAGGCGTAGGGCGTTCCATCCTTGTGCGAGTAATTATCGGCGCCGCGTTCCAGGTGCAGGTCGATGTCGGAGTAGTGGCAGGTGTCGTCGTCGCAGCGGGTACCGATGTCGAGATAGACGGCTGTTTCTTCGCCGCGGTTGATCATGTGGTGGCCATCGGGCACATTTTTCGGGAAGGCCGCGCCATCGCCGGCGTGCAGCAGCTGCTCGCCGGCTTCGGTGACCAGGGTCAATTCGCCGGCCAGCACGTAGACGAATTCCTCCTCGTGGCTGTGCCAGTGGCGCTGGCTCGACCACGCCCTCGGCGGCAGGTGCACCAGGTTGACGCCGAAATCGGTCAGGCCGCCGGCCCGGCCCAGCGCCTGCCGGATGCGCCCACTGACGGGTTCTCCGTAAGGTGCCGGATAGTCCGAGCCCTGGCGTTCGGGAACCTTGGCGGTATCGACTTTCGGCATGAGCTTGTTCCTCGTGACGATGAAGAGACTTCCTATGATGAATCATTGCGCATCGGCCAGACCTTTGCTGCGCCGTCCTGGTCGATGATCGGTTTTTGAACCTCGACCGGGTTACAGTGGCGGCATCGTCGCTGATGTCATGCGGAGGTCGGTGAGATGAAGCGCTGGCTGTGGCTGGTCTATGTGGCGGTTCTTTGCACGTTGCCGATGCAGGCGGCGTTTGCCGTCGAGCCAGCGGTTGCCGGCGGCACGGCGACCCATGGCATGGTGGCGCAGATCACCCTGGATGGCCCGATCGGCCCCGCCGCGGCGGAGTACTTCGACGATGCCTCGAAGCGCGCGGTGGCCGATGGCGCCGTGGCGATCGTGCTGCGGCTGGATACGCCCGGCGGGCTGGCCGAGTCGATGCGGCAGATCATCGCCAGCATGCTGTCCTGCGAGGTGCCGGTGCTGGTGTACGTCGCCCCGGGCGGTGCGCGGGCGGCGTCGGCCGGAACGTACATCCTGTATGCCGGGCAGATCGCTGCGATGGCGCCGGCCACCCACCTGGGCGCGGCGACGCCGGTGCAACTGGGTGGCGACCGGCCGGTGCCGCTGCCCAAGGCCAGTGACCAGCCGGCGGCAGCGGGTTCTGCCGCCAAGGATGAGCCGGGTGCCGGGGACGATGCCGAGTCGCACAAGGTCATGAACGATGCGATCGCCTATATCCGCTCGCTGGCGCAGTTGCGAGGTCGCAACGCGCAATGGGCCGAGCAGGCGGTGCGCGGCGCGGCCACGCTGACCGCCAGCGAGGCCGCGCAGCAGCATGTGATCGACTTCGTGGCGGCAGACGTGGCCGACCTGCTGGACAAGGCGGACGGGCGCAAGGTGCAAGTACGCGATCGCGACGTCACGCTGCAGCTCAAGGGCGCGTCCGTGCATGAGTATGCGCCGGGTGCGCGCACGCGCTTCCTGGCGATCATCACCAACCCCACCATCGCTTATCTGTTGCTGCTGGCCGGTATCTTCGGCTTGCTGCTGGAAGCCATGCATCCCGGCGCCATGTTGCCGGGCATTGCCGGCGGCATCTGCCTGCTGGTCGGCCTGTACGCGCTGCAATTGCTGCCGGTGAACTACGCCGGGCTGGCCTTGATGGCGCTGGGTGTCGGCTTGCTGGTGGCCGAGGCGGTCAATCCCAGCGTGGGTGCGTTCGGCGTCGGCGGACTGGTTTCGTTCGTGGTGGGCTCGGTGATGCTGATGAATACCGGGGTGCCCGGTTATGGCGTCAATCTCGGCGTCATCGCCGGCATCGCGGTGTGCGCGGCGGGCTTGCTGGCCTTGATCGTGTGGCTGGTGTTCCGTTCGGGCCGGGCCGGGCCGGTCACCGGCGATGCGGCGATGCAGATGGACATCGGTGAACTGCTGGAGCCGGTGGAAGCCGGCGGCGAGGCCTGGATAATGGTGCGCGGCGAGCGCTGGCGCGCGCGTTGCGATACCGCATTGCCGGCGGGTGCGCGGGTGCGCGTGCTGTCGCGGCAGGGGTTGCTGTTGCGGGTCGAGCCGGCATGAACCGGCGCGGCAATTTCATGAAAGGCAGGAGATGATCATGTTCGGATTCGTCGGTGTACTGGTAATTCTTGGCGCGCTGCTGCTGTTCTCCGCGGTGAAGATCCTGCCGGAGTACCAGCGCGGGGTGATCCTGACCCTGGGCCGCTACACCGGGACCAAGGGCCCCGGACTGGTGCTGCTGGTGCCGTTCGTGCAGCGGATGATCCGCGTCGACCTGCGCGTGACCGTGATGGACGTGCCGCCGCAGGACGTGATTTCGCGCGACAACGTCTCGGTGCGGGTCAACGCGGTGGTCTATTTCCGCGTGGTGGAACCCGACAAGTCCGTATTGCAGGTGGAGAACTTCCTGCAGGCGACCAGCCAGCTCGCGCAGACACGGCTGCGCTCGGTGTTGGGCCAGCACGAGCTGGACGAGATCCTGTCGCAGCGCGATTCGATCAACCACACCTTGCAGACCATCCTCGACGAAGCCACCGACCCGTGGGGCATCAAGGTCGCCAACGTGGAGATCAAGGACGTCGACCTCAACGAAACCATGGTGCGCGCGATCGCCCGTCAGGCCGAGGCCGAGCGCGAACGCCGCGCCAAGGTGATCCACGCCGAGGGCGAGATGCAGGCTGCCGAGAAATTGCGTGACGCCGCCGCGATGCTGTCGCAGCAGCCGCAGGCCTTGCAGCTGCGCTACCTGCAGACGCTGGCCGACATGTCCAACAACGGCAAGTCCTCGACCATCGTGTTTCCGCTGCCGCTGGACCTGATCCGGCCGCTGATGGAGGCGTTCCCGTCGAAGCCCGATCCGGCCCCGGACCGCTGAACTGGCGCAGCCGCTCAAAGCGGGTGAATAATGCCGCTCACCTCCTGCCAAGACGAGCGATCACCATGGATGCAGCACGTTCACCCGGAAGCCTGGTCTGCGTGGGCCTCGGCATGACCCTTGGCTCGCATCTCGGTCCGCTGGCGCGCAGCCATATCGAACAGGCGGACGTGGTGTTCGCCGGGCTCTCCGACGGCATCGTCGAGCTGTGGCTGAACAAGATGCATCCGGACGTGCGCAGCCTGCAGCCGTACTACCACGAGGGCAAGTCGCGCATGCAGACCTACCGCGAGATGGTCGAGGCCATCCTCACCGAGGTGCGTGCAGGCAAGCGGGTGTGCGGGGTGTTCTACGGCCATCCCGGCGTATTCGCCTGGGCGCCGCACAAGTCGATCGAGGTGGCCCGCAGCGAAGGCTACCCCGCGCACATGGAGCCGGGCATTTCCGCCGAGGATTGCCTTTACGCGGACCTCGGCATCGACCCGGGGCGCTACGGCTGCCAGCACTTCGAGGCCAGCCAGCTGCTGTTCTACCAGCGCCGGATCGACCCGACCGCCTACCTGGTGCTGTGGCAGGTGGGCCTGGTGGGCGACCAGTCGCTGGCCCGCTTCTCGACCGGTCCTGCCTACAAGCAGGTGTTGGTCGACGTGCTGGCGCGCGACTATCCGCTCGATCACGAGATCACCATCTACCGCAGCGCCACCTTGCCGATCCAGCAGGCGCGGATCGAACGGGTGAAGCTGGGCGACCTGCCGCAAGCGAAGGTCGAGATGGAGGATACGGTGGTGGTGCCCCCTGCAGGTCCGCTGCAGCCGAATACGGAAATCCGCGCGCGTCTGGCCGAGCTGGACCGGGCGGAGGCCACAGCCCAAGTGGATATTCTGTGAGCAGGTAGACAGGTTGGCGTTGGCGGCGTCCCTAGGATGGTTTGGCGCAGGCTCGCAATTGCCGGTAATCGGGCGGGATTTTTCCGTTTGACGACCAGGCGGTCTGCGTAATTCCAGCCAATCCATCATTCCAGGAGAAAACGTCATGTCGAATATCATCGAATTTCTTGAAACCATCGGGCAAAACGCCAGTCTGCGCTATGCTTCAACCGGGGAAATGCAGCATATGCTGGCCGACAGCCAGATGGATCAGGATGTGAGGGAGGCCGTGTTGGCCAAGGACCAGCAGCGGTTGTCGGAATTGCTGAGAGCGAAAAATACGTGCTGCATGTTGATGCCGGGTCGTGTCAGTTGTTTGCTGATGTCCGGCATGAATGACGAGGATGAGGTTCTTGGCGAGCGGTGTGCCTGAGACACGGAGCCGGCCTGTTAACTTTGATGGAATATTGATCAATACCCAGGCCCACTTGAGCGATGGCTAACAGGTGCGATTGCGCGTTTCTTGCCGAAGAAACCGTTTGCCGAGCGGTTGATTCAACACCAGCACAGGGCGCATGCCTTGTGCTGGTGCGCAACAGAAGAGGTGGTTTTGTGAGTACGTCTGGTCGATGTGTCGATCATCGCAACTTGTAACGGAATGGCCAGTTATCAGACGGCCAACTGTCGGGGGGAGAATGCTGAACGCCATTGATTTTCTAGAACGAGCGGGTCAAGACGCACGGTTGAGACATGCGTCGCAGGTTGACGTGGGCCTTGCGCTGGCAAATACACAGCTCGAACCGGAGCTGCGGTCGGCGATTCTGGCCAGGGACCGATCGCAGCTGGAGGCGTTGCTGGAATGTGCGCCTCTGCTCTGCATGCAGTTTCCAGGCAAAGAGGACGAAGAGGAGGGTGAGGCGGACGACACCGAAGAAAGCCCGCCGCAGGAAGACGAGAAGATGGCTTTACAGTCCATGTTTTGCAGCACGGCATCGGTAGCCTGATCGATGTTTGGGCTGAGCAGGTCACGCGGGGCGTTCTTAGCCTGCTCGGCTCTGCTCGTTTCCTTGTTTGCAGGCACGGTCACCGCGGCCGTGCCTGCACTCGACGACCCGGCGCAACTTCTCGAACGTGCGGACAATATCAAGACGTCGAATCATGCTGAGTTCACGCAACTCCTGAAGCGACTTGATGGTGATTCGATAAAGTTGTCTGCGGAACAACAGTGGTATCTACGTTTTCTCGATGCCTGGCAAGCGGCCTACGGTGGTGACTACGAGGGCGCAACAGCACGGTTGAACGACATAATGAGCCAATCACCCGATACCACTTTGCGGTTTCGTGCGGGTGCCACGTTGGTCAACATGCTTGGTATCGGACACCGCTATGAAGAAGCGTTTGCAAGATTAAACCAGCTCCTCGATCAACTGCCACAAGTTGTCGACAAGAGGGCGCGCTTCCAAGGGCTGGCCGAGGCTGCACAGTTATACATAGAAGCGGGCCAATACGACCTGGCTTTGAACTACGCGGATCAATTGTTGGCGGAAAACCCGGTCGGAGAAGATGCTTGCAAGGGCGAGTATCTGGTACTCGATGCGCGCTATCGAAGCGGCAGGCTGCAAGGTATCGAACGGCGATTTCAGGACGGCATCGATGTTTGCATCAAGGTGGGCGGAACTCTCTTCGCCAACGGGATCCGCGCCGATATGGCGCGCTTCGACATCGAGCAAGGCCGCGCTACGGCGGCCATCGAGCTGCTACAGCGAAACTATGTCGACGTCCAGCGCGCCAGATATCAGAGCCTGATTTCGCAGTTCGACGCATTGTTGGCAATGGCTTATTGGAAGGATGGTCAGACTGCCCTGGCGGAACAGTTTGCCCTCGATGCGGTCGCCAGCAGTATCAAGAATGAATACACCGAGTCTTTGACGACCGCTTACGAACTGCTCTATCGGATCAAGTCGCAGCAACGCGATTTCCCTGCCGCGCTCGGCTGGCATGAAAAGTACATGGCGGCCGACAAGGCCTACTTGAACGACGTCAGCACCAAGGCGCTGGCGTACCAGGTCGTCAAGCAGCAGGTGCAGGCGAAAAAGCTCGAAGTCGAAACGCTGGGCAAGCAGAACCAGATACTGCAGCTGCAGCAGGCGCTGGACAGGAAAGCTTCCGAGACGAGTCGCTTGTATATTGCATTGCTGCTCAGTGTGCTGGTCTTCATCGCGCTATGGGCTTACCGGATAAAGCTTTCCCAACTGCGTTTCATGCGGTTGGCGCGTCGGGATGGGCTTACGGACATCTTCAACCGGCAGCATTTTCTCAACGAGGCCGAGCTGCAATTGCAGTATTGCCGCCGGGCCTCGCGCGATGCCTGTCTGGTACTGATCGACCTGGACCATTTCAAGGCCATCAACGACACGCACGGCCATGCCGTGGGTGATCGCGTGCTGCAACGCGCTGTCGGTGCATGCAAGGCGCATCTGCGCTCGACCGACGTCTTTGGCCGTCTCGGCGGCGAGGAGTTCGGCATCCTGTTGCCCGAATGCTCGTTGGAACAGGTTCTGACGCGCGCCGACCAGCTTCGCACGGCGGTCGCCTCGGCCGCGTCCGATGGAGACGATCTAGACATCCAGATTTCCGCCAGCTTTGGCGTCGCCTGCTCGATCCGTTCAGGCTATGAGCTGCACTTGTTGCTGGCGCATGCCGACGAGGCGCTGTATCGGGCCAAGCGCGAAGGCCGCAACCGGGTCAGGGTCAGCGATGATGGTGCGGAAGCGCGCCACAGCGCCGCGGTAATCTCCATCGAGAGGGTCTGATGGCCCAGGGCCTGCCGGTCAGGCGTCACGGAGAGTCCTTGACCGTAGCCTTGGCCGGCGGCGTATCCAGCTTGTCGAAGTTGACGATGGCGTTGAGCACCAGCGGATAGCTGCCGATGGTTTCGCCGCGCCAGATCGGGTTGCTGGCGAACAGCAGCACGTGGCCCTTGCCATAGCGGGCGTCGACCACGGCGGCGCGTTCGGCCATCTCGTCGCCGCCGTCGAGCAGGCCGGAGATCAAGAGGTTTTTCGCGTCGGCGTAGCGCAGGATCACCCGCGGACGCTGATCGGCGGGAATGACCCACGGGTTGTTGCGCATCTGCTCGGCGTTCAGCGGCAGCGGCTGCCATGGCTTGACGTCGGGCAGGGGAGCGGCGGTGATCGAGGCGCGGCCTTCGGGCGTGTCCGTATCGTGCGGGCCGCCGCGTCCGGTCGGACGTTGGAAATCCTTCGCGGTCGGCAGGCCCTTGTCGCCGGTGATCAGGTTGGACACCTTGAACGACTGGCCGGCCGCGCTGTACAGCGCCAGTTCGTCGCGGCTGTAGCCGGCGGCGATCGGGCCACTGCGGTCGGCGAATTTTGCCTGCAGCACGCTGCCGACGACTTTCAGCTTGTCGGTTTTCGTGATGAACACGCCCGGCGCCAGACCGACATCGATCGCGAACTTCGCCGTGTCCTCGGCGGTGATCAGCAAGCCGCCCGCCTGCACGAACCGCTTGAGGTTGGCGACGCCGGTCTCGCCCAGTCCGGGGCGGATGTCGTCGGTGGCGTCGATATGGCCCAGGTTCGGCGTCAATGCGGTGGTCTTCCACGGCAGCGGATTGCCCCACATCGGCAGGCCGTCGATGATCTGCTGTGCGCTGGCATCGCCAACCGGGCCGAACAGGATCACGTCGTACTTCGTGCGCAGGTCGCCGGCCTTCGCCACGTCCTGGGTGCTGATGTAGTCGTACGGCACCTGCAGCTTGTCCAGCGCCATGCGCCACCAGCCTTCGGTCTGGGTGCTCAGCCAGGTGTGCATCAGCGCGATACGCGGCAGTTTCGCCGGCGGCATGTCGACTGCGGCCAGACCTTGCGGCACGGCGATCGGCCCGTCGAGCAGGCTCATCGGCGCCTTGAGTATCGCCGTGTCGGTCACCCGCACCACCCGCACGTCGAACAGGTCGCCCATCGACCAGCCGGTATCGTCGTAGGGATGCTGCTGCGGGTCCTTCGGCGACCAGTACTGGCGGTCGAGCAGGGTATCGACGATGCGCGAATACGGCTGGTCCATGCGCACGACGTAGCTGCCGGCGGGGAAGGTCTGCGTCTCGGCCTTCTTCTTGTCGTCGTCCTGCTTCGGCAGCGCCACCGTGACCGGCGCGCTGGTGCGGCTGATCTCCGCGTGCTGCAACTGCAGGACCCGCAGCAGCTGGGCGCGCGAACCGGGGCGCTTGTCGTCGGCCGGAAATACGTAGGCGGCGGGGCCGGCCTGCTGCGGCTTCTCGATCGAGCGTTTGCTCTTCAGGTAGAAGTTCTTCAGGAACTGCTGGCCGTTGCCGGAAAAGTAGGCCAGCGCGGTGAGCAGGCCGGTCTGCTGGTAGTTGTTGTTGTTGCGTTGCGACCACTTGACGGTCGGCAGCGGCGGGTTCGGCTTGTACCAGGTGCGCTGGTATTCCTCGGGCTCGAGGATGCGCTGCACGGTGTCGGCGCCGGCGTTGCCAAAGGTCTCGTACAGACGGCTGATGCCGTTGTGCATGGCGGCGATGAACATCAGGTAGCCCGGGCTCCAGGTGTCGAAGTCGCCGTGGGTGAACACGCCGGGCATGCCGAGCCGGGTCATCTGCTGCACGTTGTCCCAGCCCAGCTGCTGCCACTCGCCGGTGAGGATCGGGTCGATCCATGCGTTGTACGGGCCGTCGCCCACGGTGTTGTCGTACAGGAACGGCACCGATTCGTGCAGGTCGTGCAGCACCTGCGCGTGCCAGCCGACGAAGGTGTCGGCCACGTGGCGGGTGAGGTTCAGCGACATGCCCATTGCGTCGCGGTTGTTGTCGTGCGCCACATAGTGGCCCCAGTACAGCAGCCGCGGGTAATTCTGGCCCGGATGCGCCAGGTGCCAGTTGTACAGGTCGACCATGCGGTCGCGGCCGTCGACCTCGACCACCGGCGTGATCAAGGTGATCACGTGCGAGCGGATCTGCCGGATGTACGGCGCCTCGTCCACCGCCAGGCGATAGGCCAGCTCCATCAGCGCGGTGGGCGAGCCGGTCTCGGTGGAGTGGATGGCGCCGGTGATGTAGTAGACCGGCGTGGATTGTGCGACCAACTGGTTGGCGATGGCGTCGTCCATGCCGATGCGGCGCGGGTCGGCCAGCTTGGCCAGGCGCGCCTTGTTCGCGTCGAGATCGGCCAGCAGGCTTTCGTCGGCAATCGCCACCGCGATCATCTCGCGGCCTTCCTCGCTCTTGCCGATGGTGAACACCTTCACCCGCGGGCTGGCCGCGGCCAGTGCGCGGAAGTAGCGGTGGACGTCGGCCACATGGGGCAGGTAGTCCGGTGCGCCGGCGATGTGGCCGAGCACCTTGTCCGGCGTGGGTACGCTGGCGGAGGCGGGCAGGTAGTCGGTCAGCGGCGAATTGAACGAGGGATCGGTGGTGAACTTCAGGATCTGCGCCGTGTACGCCTGGTCGACCGGCTGGGCCGTGTCGCGGGCATACGACGACGCGGTGATCGCCGCATCGCCCGTAGCGGTCGATGCCATGGCACTGACCGTGCCGAGCACCAGCAGGGTGGCAAGCGAGAGCCGAACGGATACACGCATGATGGATTCCCCTGGGACGGCAGACGACAGATCGCTGCACTCTGCCAGAACATGGGCGGAAACGCGTAGCCCATCAGTTGGGTGGGCGCGCCAGGAGCATGCAGCATGGATCTTCACCATGTCCTTGCCGCTTTGCAGACAGGATCATGGTCGATCAGTCGTCATTCGATGCGCGCTTGAGCTATTGCGTCACGCCGGGTCCGATGTTCGCGCCGAGGAATTGCACCAATTGGGTATACAGCTCGGCGATGTGCGCCTCGTCGTAGAACCCGTGCATTTCATTTGCCTTGAACAGCCATTCGTGCGCAATGTGCCGGTTCGCCAACGCCTGGTGCAGACCGAGTCCCTGGATCGGCGGCACACGTTCGTCCTTGCCGCCGACGACCAGCATCACGTGAGCCTTGAGAGTGTCCAGCTGATTGATCGGCGAGTGCCGGGCCAGCACGGTCATGTCATCGCCCAGTTGCCGCTTGAGATATTCCTCACCGTAGCTGGACTGCGGGATGTCGCCGCGGCGGTACATCAACGGCAGGTCGTAGACGCCCACGTAACCGATCGCGCACTTGTACAGGTCGGGCTCTTTCACCGCCCCCTCGAGCGCCGCGTAGCCGCCGTAGCTGGCGCCGTAGATGCAGATGCGCTGCGGATCGGCGATGCCTTGTGCAATCGCCCAGCGGGTGGCATCGGTGACATCGTCCTGCATCCTGCCGCCCCACTGGCGCCAGCCGGCATGCTCGTAGTCGTAGCCGTAGCCGCCGGAGCCACGATAGTTCACCTGCAATACGGCATACCCGCGGGTCGCCAGGGGTTGCACGAGGGTGTCGTACTCCCAGCGGTCGCGTGTGCCGAACGGCCCGCCGTGAACCAGCACCACCATCGGCAGGCGTTTCGCGTTTTCCTGGCCGGGCGGAAAGCTCAGGTAGCCGTGCAACTTCATGCCGTCACGCGCGGCGAAGTCGAATGGCTGCTTGAACGCCATGTGTTCCGGGTTGATCCACGACATGCGTGCGAGCAGAGGCGTGAGCTTGCGCGTTTTCGCGTCGTACAGCAGGAACGTTCCCGGGTCGACGTCGGCTTCCACCAGCACCACGCTGCGACTCCCATCGCGCGTACCCGAGACAAAGCGCACGTTCTCGCCAGGGAATTGCTTCATCAGTGCAAGAAGGGTCTGTGCGTCGGTCGACTGGCTGTCGAACAGCGCGGTGCCAGTACGGCCGTCCATGAAGCCCACGCCGAGGATGCTGTCGTCTGCCAGGCCTTGCAGCAGGCTGTCCGGCTCGACGGTGGGGTTGCTCCACACGACCGTCAGCGCCTGCTTCGCCGGATCCCATTGGCAGATGCCGAAGGCACCAGGAGCAGGGCAGGTGAAGTAGACCGCCGTGTCGTCGCGGTCGAACCCGATCGGGATCGAACGGTTTTTGCTTTCCTTCGGCAGCAACTGCCAGCCGTCACCATCGAGCGGGTGCAGGTAGACCTTGGTATTGCCGTCGTTGTCCCAGCCCACGGCAAAACGGATCCTGCCTTGGTGGTCGGCGACGAATTGCGCGCCGCGCAACGGCGCGACGATGAGCCGGTTCTTGTTGCCGTTGCGCACATCCATGCGGTAGGCGGTCGGCAGGCTCAGCTCATTACCGTCTCCCGACCACGAGCTGATCGCCACCAGCACATGGTTGGGATCGTTTGGAATCGTGGCGATGAACTGGGCAGTGCCGTACTCAGCCGTGGCATGCTGGATGTGCGAGCCGGTACTCATGCCGGCTCGGCGGAAGCCGTACAGCGTATCGGCGCCGTTGCCATCGGCACTGACCGCGAACAGTTCGCCGGTCGCCAGCGGTGCATCGTAACCGCCGATGCGGATGCCTACCGAGTACAGCACCCGCGTGGACGACGCCCACCAGAAATCGGTGACATCGTTTTCCTCGCGCGGACGAACCAGCGTGCCCTTCATGTCGGACAGGTGGATCAGGGCCAGCACGGTCTGCCCCTTCACCACGGCGGTGGCGGCGAGATACTGCCCGTCCGGGGAAATCTTGACGTCCTCGTACTGGGCATGCCGCGCCAGCTCGGCGAACGAAACCGGCTGGGCGTACAACACAGCGGCAAGCGGCAGGAGCAAGGCCGCAACGATCCAGCGTCGCACGTCCATCATCTGAATTCCCCTGTCGTGATTTCGCGGCTGCATCTTGCGTGCAGCCACATCCCCGGTGCCACTTATAGCGATCAGCAGGGTCGGGGGCAATCAAGCGGTCAGGGGACACCGAGCACGGGCCGCCCCCTGATCGAGCGTGACGCAACAGCTTGCGATTACCGCTTCAGTAATGCGGTCAGTTGGTCGAGCTGCGCACGATAGCCGTCAAGCACCTTCGCGGTGTCCACGGCGTAATGATCGGCTTCGCCCCATCGACGTGACTCCAGCGCCTCGCGCACGCCGGGCACGGTCTTCACCTCGTAGCCGGTGAGCATGCCGGGGGCGTAGATCATGTGCTTGAACCAGGCACGCCCGGGCAGGCCGGACGGATCGGTGAGACGCTGCTCCATGCTGCCGATCAAGTGGTCCAGTTGTTGCCGCTGTGCGGCTGCCAGGTCGAAGCCGGCGGCGGCACGCTTGTCGTAGGCGGCCTGGTAGGCCTTGGCACTTTGCGCGAGCTGTTTCGCCGCCCGGTCGAGCGGGGCGAGGTCGATCGCCGGTATGTCGGAATCGCGCGCGGGTGGGGCGACCGGCCGGGTCGGGTCGGCGTTGAGCGTGAACGCGTGGCCGTCAAGCAACTTGTGCTGCTGTTCGGTGGCCTTGCGGGTGCTGTCCACCAGCTTGTGCAGTTCGCCGACGTAGCGGTCGAGCGTGCGGCTGAAGTCGCCGAAGCGCAGCGGCAGCACGTTGGCGTTGGCCGTGCGCAGCACGACGTGGCCGGCGACCTTGGCCAGCGCCACGCCGTATTCGAAGCTCGGGTCGCCGAAGCGGACGTAATGGTCGAACGAGTCGTAGCGCGAGTGGTAGATGCCGCCATTGTCGTCCTCGCCGCCGAAGCCGAGATCCAGCGAGGCGATGCCGAGGTGTTCCAGGAACGCGCTGTAATCCGAGCCCGAACCCAGTGCCCCGATCGGCAGGTCGCCGCCGGCCGCCGCCAGCTTGGCGATGGTCTTGGTTTCCGGTTTGGCGTCCTTGTTGCTGCCTTCCACCAGCATATGTGCGCGCAGGCGTTCGCGCACGCTGACGTGGGTTTCCGGATCGGTCACGCCGGCGGCCACCTGGTTGACCAGGTGCTGCAGCGAGTGGCTGCCGCCGGCACCGAGGAAGCCGCGGCCGTTGGTGTCGGAATTGACGTACAGCACGGCCTTCTGCTGCAGCTCGGCGGCGTGCGTCTCGGCCCATTCGGTGGAACCGAGCAGTCCCGGTTCCTCCCCGTCCCAACTGGCGTAGACCAGGGTGCGCTGCGGCCGCCAGCCCTGCTTGAGCAGGCCGCCGATGGCCTTGGCCTCGGCCATCAGCGCGATGTTGCCGGCCAGCGGGTCCCAGGCACCGAACACCCAGCCGTCATGGTGGTTGCCGCGCACGATCCATTGGTCCGGTTCGGTCGCGCCCTTGATCGTGGCGATCACGTCGTAGACCGGTTGCTGGCCCCAGTCCGATTGCACGGTCATGTGCACGTTCGCCGTGCTCGGGCCGACGTGGTAGGTCAGCGGCAGTGCGCCGCGCCAGCCGGCCGGCGCCACCGGGCCGGTCAGTGCCTGCAGCAGCGGGGTGGCGTCGGCATAGGAGATCGGCAGCACCGGAATCTTCAGCAGGGTCGCCGCGTCCTTCAGCGACAGGCGCTTGGCGCCCGCGGTGGAACCCGTGCCGGGGGTCAGCGGATCGCCGGGATAGACCTGCATGTCGGCCACCGAGCCGCGCTGCACGCCTTGCGCCGGGCGCCAGCCGCCTTGCGGATAGACGTCGCCCTTGGCGTAGCCGTCGTCGTGCGGGTCGGAGTAGATCAGGCAGCCGACCGCGCCATGCTGCTGCGCGAGCTTCGGTTTCAGCCCGCGCCAGCCGCCGCCGTAGCGGGTGAGCACGATCTTGCCGCGCACGTCGATGCCGCGCCGCGCCAGTTCCTTGTAGTCGTCCGGCATGCCGTAGTTGGCGTAGACCAGCGGCGCGCTGACGTCGCCATCCGCGCCGTAGACGTTGTAGGGCGGCAGGGCGCCGGCGAGGCTGGAGGTGGCATCGCCGGCGATGGCCGGCTCCTTCAGCATGGCGGTATAGGGCTTCGGCCCCAGCAGTTCCAGCGCCACCTTCTTCGGCGTGGGGTAGAGCACGTCGAAGGTCTCGATGTGCGCATCCCAACCCCATTCGCGGAACTTCGCCAGCATGAATTCGGCATTCGCCCTGTCGTGCGGCGAACCGACCTGGTTGGGCTGCGACGACATTTGCTTGAGCCAGCTGCGCAGTTCGGCGGGATCGAGCTGGGCGTCGAAGCGCCGTTCGAGGTCTTGTTCGGTGGTCGCTGCG
>Ga0207667_10006079_pt1 | contig 14670 bp, 11 predicted proteins | sample KBSCornC52_FD_184301 | JGI IMG/M metagenome (GOLD analysis project Ga0207667, IMG submission 184301) | Corn rhizosphere microbial communities from Kellogg Biological Station, Michigan, USA - KBS Corn C5-2 (SPAdes) (version 2) | ecosystem: Host-associated > Plants > Roots > Rhizosphere > Soil ... | reverse complement strand
AGCGCATCCACTTTCGACGATGCCACCGACAGGTCGGCCAGGTCGGCCACCTTTTCGCGGCCCGACTTCGGCAGCTGCACGTTGACTTCGTAGTTCTGGCCGTCCGGCGCGAGCCAGCGGTTGGTCTGGTCGCCGGCGACGAACGGACGCAGCGCCGTGCCGATCTGCTGCACGGTGAGCCCGAGGTCGGACGCCAGCTCGTGGTTGATCTTGACGATGGTGGCCGGGTTCGCGCCTTCCTGGCTGTACTCGATGTCGGCCACGCCGCGGATCTTGCGCATCTTGTCCATCAGCGTGTGGGCGACCGCGTCCAGCTTCGCTTCGTCATTGCCCAGGATGGCGATGTAGATCGGGCGCTGGCCCACCGTCAGCGAGATGCCGGCGATCTTTTCCAGGCGCTCGCGGATGACCTTCTCCATTTGCTGTTGCGAGCGGCGGTGCGTCTTGTGCACGTTCGTCAGCTTCAGGTTCACCTGCGAGTAGTTGCGGCCTTCCCACGAACCGACGATGGTCGAGACGCTTTCGATTTCCTTGAACTCGGCCAGCGCGGCCTCGGCCTGGCGCAGCTTGGCGTCCGAGTATTCCAGGCTGGAGCCGATCGGCGTCTTCAGGCGCAGCTGGATGAAACCGTCGTCGACCTGCGGCACGAATTCGCCGCCGATCTTCGGCACCAGCATCAGGCTGGCGCCGAACAGGACGACCGCCAGCGCCAGTGTCGACTTGCGCCAGCCCAGCGCCAGCGCCAGCACCTTCGCGTAGACGTCGTGCAGCCACTCGATGCCGTGCTCGATGCGCGCCATCAGGCGGCCCAGCCACGGCACGTACTTGAAGCGGTCCTTGACCGGGTCGGGCCAGACCGACGACAGCATTGGGTCGAGCGTGAAGCTGACGAACAGCGACACCAGCACGGCGACGGCGACGGTGATCCCGAACTGCAGGAAGAAGCGGCCGATGATGCCCTTCATGAATGCGATCGGCACGAACACGGCGACGATGGCGAACGTCGTGGCCATCACGGCGACGCCGATCTCGTTGGTGCCGTCTTCGGCGGCGCGCACGTGGTTCTTGCCCATGCCGAGGTGGCGCACGATGTTTTCGCGCACGACGATGGCGTCGTCGATCAGGAGGCCGATGCACAGCGACAGCGCCATCAGGGTGAGGAAGTTCAGCGTGAAGCCGAAGTATTTCATCGCGATGAAGCTGGCGAGCACGGAGATCGGCAGCGTGAGGCCCGTGATGATGGTGCTGCGCCACGAGTGCAGGAAGAAGAACACGATCACCATGGTCAGCATCGCGCCTTCCATGATGGTGTCCTTGACGTTGTCGAGCTGGCCCTGCACGTTCTTCGCCTTGTCGTCCAGGATGCGGAACTCGACATCCTTCGGCAGCGTCGTCTTCATCGCCTCGATGGCGGCCTTGACGCCGGTGCCCACCTGTACCGTGTTCGCATCCTGGATCTTCGCGATCTCCAGCGTGATGGCGCGCTCGCCGTTCACGCGCGAGATCGACTGTTCCTCGGCGGCGCCGTCGGAGATGTCGGCCACCTGGCTCAGGTAGATCGGGCCGCCCGTGCGGTTGGCCACGACGATGCGTTTGAAATCGGCCGCTTCCTTCATCTTGCCTTCGACACGCACGAGGTTCTCGCGCGCGCCGCGGCTGATGCGGCCGGCCGGCAGGTTGGCGTTGGTCGTCGTGATCGCGTTCATCACCTCGTCGATGCCGACGTTCAGGCTCTGCAGCTGGTCGGGGCGGATGTCGATCAACACCTGGCGGTCCTGCTTGCCGTTGACGCGGACCTGGCCCACGCCGGCCACGGCCTGGATGCGCTTGACGATGACCTGGTCGGTCAGCATCGTCAGGTCGCGCAGGCTGCGCTCCTTCGACGTCAGCGCCACCAGGATCACGGGCTGCGTGTTCTCGCCTTCCTCGCGGAACACGACCGGTTCCTTCACCTCGCGCGGGAAGCCGCCGCGGACCGTGCTGATGCGGTCGCGCAGATCCTGCACGGCGCGGTCCATGTCGACGGTCAGCTGGAACTCGATGCCGACGCCCGAGCGGCCTTCCCACGACGTGGCGCGGATCGTCTTGATGCCGCCGACGGTATTCGCCGCTTCCTCGAGCGGCCGCGTGACGTCGTTCTCGACCTGCTCGGGCGACGCGCCCGGGTACTGCGTCTCGATGAACACGGCCGGGATCTCGACGTTCGGCATGCTCTCGACACCGAGGCCGCGATACGCGAACAGGCCGAGCACCATCAGGCCCACCATCACCATCGTGGCGAAGACGGGATACTTGATACTGGTACGGGTGATCCACATGGCTCAGCCTTTCGCGTCCGGGAGCTTGACCTTGCTGCCCGGCTTGATGCCGTCCAGCGGCACGGCGAGCACCGTCATGCCGGCGTCGACGCCGTCGAGTGCTTCGACGACGCCCTCGTCCTGGTTGCGCAGGCCCAGCTTCACGGGCTGCGCCACGATCTTGCCGTTGTCGACGCGGTAGACGACGTCGCGGCCCTTGTCCTGGCGCACGGCGCCGAGCGGCAGCAGCGGGTGCGGCGCCGACTTCTCGGTGACGACGGTGCCCTTGGCGAACATGCCGGCGCGCAGCAGGCCGTCCGGGTTCGCCACGTCCACGTACACGATCATGGCGCGCGACCCCGTCTCGGTGGCCGGGTTGATACGCGCGACCTTGCCGGAGAAGGTGCGGCCATCGAAGCCGTCGACGCGGAACTGCACGTCCTGGCCGACGTGGATACGGGGGATGTCGGAGGCCGGCACCTGGGCGTCGAGCGTCAGGTGCTTCAGGTCGACGATGGAGAAGACCGGGCTGTCCGGCGCCAGCTTCTCGCCGGCCTGCGCGTGGCGCCTGCTGACGACGCCCGAGAGGGGCGCGTGGATCGTCGTGTCGGCCAGCGCGATGCGCGCGAGGTCGAGCTGGGCGCGCGCCGAATCGACGGCGGCCTGCGCGAGGTCGACGGCGTTCGCCGACGTGTCGTAGGCGTTTTGCGCGATGAAATTCTGCTTGAGCAGCGATGCGCTGTTGCTCATGTTTTTCTTCGCCAGTGCCAGGCGTGCCTGCGCGTCGGCCAGCATGGCCTGCTGCTGCGCCACGCGGGCGCGCGCCTCGGCGGGATCGAGTTGCGCGATCACCTGGCCGGCTTTCACGTCCATGCCTTCCTGCACGGCGGTCGACAGCACGATGCCCGACACCTTCGACTTGACGGTGGCCTGCGACAGCGGTGTCAGGCTACCGGTGACCGGCAGCGTGACGGCCAGCGGACGGGTCTCGACCCGGGCGATGTCGCGCGGCGACAGCTCGTGCACCGGTTCCGTGGCGGCGGCCGGCGCCGGTGCCGCCTGGGCGGGCGCCGCTGCGCGGTGGGTCAGGGCATACGTGCCGGCACCCGCCAGCGCGACGCCCAGCAGCGTCATTGCAATGACCTTGGCGCGCCGGCGCGGCGCGGGGGGCTTGGTGGGCTGTTCGGCGGACAGCGGCAGGGACTCGATCTTCATGGTTGTTGTTCGACTTGTAGAGGGTGAGCGCGAGCGGAAAGGGGAGCGCAAGTGCTCCGTCCTGCGGGGCAGGGTGGAGCTCCCGGCGCATGAAAGCATGGTAGGTTTGGCCATGACGAACCGCTATCGGAATGCGACGAGCGGTACAAAAGGCGCGCTGAAGTGCGAAAAAAACGGGGCGGACGTGAGGTCCACCCGGCGTGCTTAACCGTCGCCCGGCGGCGTCCCCGGTTGCTCGAACAACCGTATCCTGGCCAGCACCTGCCCGTGGTCCGACGCCTCCGGCAACCCGAGATCGAGGTGATCGTTAAGGTAGACGACGTCGACGACCTCGCCGAGCGCCCCCGGCAGCGACGCATTGAATTCCGCCGACACGAGGATATGGTCGATGGTCGTATGGTGCCCCTCGTGCACATTGGAAAAACCTACGTGGCGCCAATGGTCCTGGCGACCCTGCAACTGGCAGGCATCATATAAACGGTCGCCGCTGGGCGCGCCGATGCCCAGCACGATGCCGGTCGTGACGGCGTCGGCCACGTCGTTGAAGTCACCCAGCACGATGCGCGGGCGGCGCTGTTCATGCCCGATCCGGGTCAGCAGCACGCGTAACGCGGCCGCTTCCGTGCCGCGCCGGATCAGCGAGCGCAGCGACGCCAGTGCGTACAGTTGCGGATCCTCGCCGCTGTCGCCGGCGCGGTAGTCGGGGCGGCGCGATTTCAGGTGCACGACCACCACGTCGACGACGATGTCCGGCGTCAGCTGGATCGCCGCGTGCAGCGGCGCGCGCGTGAAGCGTTCCGGATCGCGATTACCGGGCGGCATCGCGATCCCGGGTGGAAAATAGGGGAGTTGCCGGGGCGCGTCCGCCAACGGCAGGCGCGACGCGAGGGCGACGCTGGGCGTGAGCTTCTCGGCGTCCGGGTCGGGGTCGAAACCGACGTGCACGGCGTCGCGGAAGCGCCGCGTGCGCGACAACGCCTCGGCCAGCGCGGCCTGGGAAAACACTTCCTGAAAACCGATGACGTCGGCGCCGAGCATGTCGATCTGGTGCGCGGTCCAGGCGATCTTCGCTTCGTATTCCTCGGGGGTGCTCGGCTCCAGGTTGTCGTACAGCCTGGCGCCCGGCGGGGCGAGGTTACACACGTTGAAGGTGGCAAAGCGAATCTCTTGCTGCATAATAAGCAACTCCTCCGTTTGCATTTAGCGTAACACGCATGGCCAAGAAAGAGCATATCTCCGAAACCCCGGCAACACAGTTCTTGCGCAAGCAGGGCGTCGTCTTTTCGGAGCACCCCTACGAATACGAGGAACATGGCGGCACGGCCGTGTCGTCGCGCGAACTGGGCGTGGATGAGCACGCCGTCGTCAAGACCCTCGTGATGCAGGACGAGGCGGCCAGGCCGCTCATCGTGCTCATGCATGGCGACTGTAAGGTGTCGACGAAGAATCTGGCGCGCGCCATCCCCTGCAAATCCGTCGAGCCGTGCAAGCCGGACGTCGCCCAGCGCCATTCGGGCTATATGGTCGGCGGCACGTCGCCGTTCGGCGTGCGCAAGGCGATGCCGGTCTATGTCGAGGAAAGCATCCTGCAGCTGGACAAGATCTATATCAATGGTGGGCGGCGCGGCTTCCTCGTCGGGATCGCGCCGGGCGTGCTCGTCGACGTGCTGAAGGCCCGGCCCGTGCATTGCGCGCTGGCTGACTAGGGGATTGCCCGACTATCGCCGAGTTCGGCCGATGGTGTATATTCTTGCGCGCCAGATGCCTGGCAGGGCTTAAGAAAGAGACTCATGTACACAATTCTGTTCACCATCGCAGCCTACCTGATCGGCTCGATTTCCTTCGCCGTCGTCGCGAGCCGCCTGTTCGGCCTGGCCGACCCGCGCACCTATGGTTCGAAGAACCCGGGCGCCACCAACGTCCTGCGCTCGGGCAGCAAGAAGGCCGCGATCGCGACCCTCGTCGGTGACTGCGCCAAGGGCTGGCTGGCCGTCTGGCTGGCGATCCGCTTCGGCGAACCCTTCGGCGTCGAGGACGGCGGGGTGGCGCTGGTGGCCATCGCCGTCTTCCTGGGGCATCTGTGGCCCGTGTTCTTCCGCTTCGTCGGCGGCAAGGGCGTGGCGACGGCGCTCGGCGTGCTCCTGGGCCTGAACGTCTGGCTCGGCCTGGCCACCCTGGCCACGTGGCTCATCGTCGCCTACGCGTTCCGTTACTCGTCGCTGGCGGCGCTGGTGGCGGCGGTCTTCGCGCCGTTCTATTACGGCCTGCGGTTCGGCGCCGACGAAAAGCTGTTCGCCGTTATCGTGATGAGTCTGCTGCTGCTGTATCGCCACAGCGGCAACATCAGCAACCTGATGGCCGGCAAGGAATCGCGCATCGGCAGCAAGTCCAAGGGGGCCGCGACCGCCAAGCCGGCGGCGAAGAAAAAGTAAGACAGGGGCCGCTCAGCCCTTTTTTATTTGCCGAATTTGTTTGGCGCGCTTCTGCTATCGAAAACGTGCGCACAAGTGTGCAGCGTTCTCTTCCTGCCCCGAGCCGTCCTGCTGACCGTGCTCGTGCCTGGCAGGCGTCACTTTCCCGTCTCCCGCCAGCCCATCGCTGGCGGCAGTGCCCGGCGTTACCGCCCGACTCGCCACGGGTAGCGCAGTTTGCGCCGCGTGGGCGCCGGTTGCGAGCCGTTGCAGATTGACTGCCGCGTTCACGTCGCGGTCGTGATGCGCGCCGCATGCAGTACAGGTCCAGGTGCGTTCGCACAGCGCCAGCGCGGCGTATCGGTCGCCGCATGCCGAACACAGCTTGCTCGACGGATACCAGCGGTCCGCCAGCACGAGCCGGATGCCGTAACGCGTGGCCTTGTACTGCAACTGGCGCCTGAATTCATAAAAGCCGACGTCGCTGATCACACGCGCCAGGCGGGCGTTGGCCAGCATCCCGCGCACGTTCAGGTCCTCGATCACGATCGTCTGGTTTTCGCGGCACAACCGGGTAGTCAACTTGTGCATGAAGTCGGCGCGCACGCGGGCGATGCGCGCGTGCAGTCGCGCCAGCGCGCGGGCGCCACACGTCCTGTTCTTCGATTCCGGCAGCCGTGTGCCTTTCGGAATCGGTCCCTGTATGCCGGCGGCTGCCTTGGCCGCTTCCAGCTTGCGCGACTGGCGCCTTGAACGGATGCGCAGGCGCCGCAGCGTCGCAGCGAGCGGGCGCGGTGCCGGGATTTTCTCGCCGCTCGACAGGGTAGCGGCCGCGCTCACGCCCAGGTCGGCGCCGGTAATGCCATCACCCGTGCGGCGCAGGCGCGCAACGTGATCGGGCACCTCGACCTGCACCGCAAGATACCAGTGGTCGGCGTGGCGTCCGACGCTTGCCCCCATGATCCTGCCGGGCAAGCGCAGATGCTCGCGCAGTTGCACGCGCCCGACTTTCGGCAACACCGCTTCCGTCCCTTCGATGCGGAATTTATCGTTAGCAATATAGAACGCATCTCGACAACGCCCTTTTTTCTTGAAACGCGGTCGGTGAGTCGGTTGGCCCGAGCAGCGCTGGTCGAAGTAGCGGGACCACGCTTTTGCCAGGTTCGCGAAGGGTTGCGCATGGGCGTCGCGGTGGATGGTGCGCACCCAGGGCTTCCCGTCGTCGTCCAGCCAGTCCGGATCCGAGTACTTGACGCGATTGAACTGCTTCTTCAGTGCCATCGCATTTGGTTTCTGGCCGGCGGCAACCTGGCGGTTCGACTCGGCGAGCGCCCAGTTCCAGACGCGCCGGGCGGTACCGGCAGCGCGCGCAAAATAGTCGCGCTGCGCAGGGGTCGGATCAAGGCGGATCTGGTGGGACAGAAGCATGCTCGTGGATTCCGTTTGGTAGGACGTTGGACCAAAGCGCGCTGAACAAGTTCCGGATCTCGTCAGAAAATTTCCGCGATCGGCGCACGTATCGACACATTCGAGCGTCAATCTGGAAGCTAGGTCGCACCTCCGTTTCGTTTGATGTGTCACCATATGCCATCCGCTGCAAGAATGATGTGGCGTCAGTAAACACAAAACAGGAAGGCGGTGAAAAAGTGAGCAAGCAGATGAGAATCGACTTCGTGTCGGACGTGTCGTGCCCGTGGTGCGCGATCGGCCTGAAATCGCTCGAGCAGGCACTGGACCGGGTGGGCGCCGAGGTGACGGTCGACATGCATTTCCAGCCCTTCGAGCTGAACCCCGGGATGGGGCCGGAAGGCCAGGACATCTTCGAACACATCACCGAGAAATACGGCGCCACGCCCGCCCAGCAGGAACAGTCGCGCGAGATGATTCGCGAGCGCGGTGCAGCGGTCGGCTTCACGTTCGACATGAGCAAGCGCGGCCGCATCTATAACACCTTCGACGCGCACCGCCTGCTGCACTGGGCGGAAGGGCAGGGGCGCCAGCGTGCGCTGAAGGAAAAGCTGTTCGAGGCGTATTTCACGCAGGGCGAGAACCCGGGCGCGCACGACGTACTGCTGCGCGTCGCGGGCGAGGTCGGCCTCGACGTGGAAGCCGCGCGCCAGGTGCTGGAATCGAACGCGTATGCGGACGAGGTACGCCAGCTCGAATACTACTGGCAGAGCGCCGGCATCCGTTCGGTGCCGGCCATCGTGATCAACCAGCGCCACCTGATCTCCGGCGGCCAGCCGCCCGAGGTGTTCGAGCAGGCGTTGCGCCAGATCGCGCAGCAGGCCGAGGAACTCGAGCAGGACGAGGAACCGGCCGCGTAACAGCCGGTCGACGGTGCCGCGGCAGGGGACCGCGGCACCTGCTCAGTTCAGATCAGATCCAGCACGATCGGCTGATGGTCCGACGCCGACGTCTCGGACTGCACGGCCATGTCGCCGACCCGCGCGGCGAGATCTTCCGTGACGAAGAAATAATCGTAGCACTCGGGCTTGTCCGGCCACTTGAATCCGTGCAGGCCGGCCGTCGGGGCACGAGGGATGTCGCCGTGGCGCACGCGCCAGGCGTCGACGAGGCCCAGGCTGCCGGCCGGCGCCGGTGCCAGCAGGGCCTGGTAATCCTCCGAATCGGGCGTGAAGTTGAAGTCGCCGCAGTAAATGGCCGTGCCGGGGCGGAAGCCCAGCTGGCACGGCGGCTCGAGCGCGGGGTCCGGCTGGTAGATGGCGGCGCGCGCGCACGCTTCCTCGTGCAGTTCGCGGATGCGCCGTACCTGTGCCTGCCGCTGCACGGGCGAGTAATACTCCAGATGCGTCGTCAGCACGCGCAGCTTGCCGCCCGGCGCTTCCAGCACGGTTTCGATCATCCCGCGCGGCATGCCGGCCGGGTGTTCCGGATCGACGGGCCAGGGCAGGATGTGGCGCTGCGCCTGGGTGATGCGGAATTTGGACAGCAGGATATTGCCGAACTGGCGAGGCAGGTTGTTGCGGTAGATTTCGCTCGGTGCCTGCTCGATCATGTGATAGCCGCCGAACGCGCCGGCCAGCTGCTTGAACTGGCTGGCGCTGGCGCTGCCCTCCAGCTCGGGATGGTTGGCCGCGACTTCCTGCAGGCAGATCACATCGGGATTCAGCTTGCGCAACACATCGATGATTGCGTGGATGCGGATGCGTCCGTCCCTCCCACAGCCCCAGTGAATATTCCAGCAAACCACGCGCATTCGATACCTCCGTAAAACACAACTGCCAGAGTTTGCCATTCTTTGGAGAATGACGGTCACACGGTAGGATCGATGTCAAGGTAACAAGTTCACACCGGCGACACCGCTGAAACGAGGATAACGCGCCACGCCGGCGCACGCTGCACGGTTACGGACGCCCGTGCGCCGTTGTCTGGCATGCGCGTCCGCGCGGCCGCACGCAATCGGTGTGTGCCCCTGTTTATGTTGGTGCGCCGGCACGACATTGGTGCCGGCCGCGCCATTTCGGCAGAGATTGTTTCTTGGCACGGCAATTGCTGTATTGACGACAAGGGCGCCGGAGCTGGCCACTCCGCCCGCCAACACGCTGTCCCTTTTTTCGTCTGTCGTCAACAAGGACCAACATGACCGATACAATCAATCCGACCCGCCGCCGCCTGCTGGCCGCCGGCGCCACGGCCTCGCTCACCGGACTCGTCTCCGGCGGGGTCTTCGCCGCCGGTTCCGACCAGCCCGAGAAAACCGAAGTGAAGGTCGGCTTCATTCCCCTGACCGATTGCGCCTCCGTGGTGATGGCGTCCGTGCTCGGTTTCGACAAGAAGTACGGCATCAAGATCGTGCCCAGCAAGGAATCGTCCTGGGCCAGCGTGCGCGACAAGCTGGTCAACGGCGAACTGGATGCCGCCCACGTGCTGTATGGCCTGATCTATGGCGTGCAGATGGGTATCGGCGGTCCGAAGAAGGACATGGCGGTGCTGATGAACCTGAACCATAACGGCCAGGCCATCACTTTGTCGAAGAAGCTGGCCGACGCTAAAGCCGTGGACGGCCCGTCGCTGGCCAAGCTGATGAGCACGGACAAGCGCGAATACACCTTCGCCCAGACCTTCCCGACCGGCACCCACGCGATGTGGCTGAACTACTGGCTGGCCACCTACGGCATCAATCCGATCAAGGACTCCAAGGTGATCACCGTGCCGCCGCCGCAGATGGTGGCGAACATGCGGGTCGGGAACATGGACGGCTACTGCGTGGGCGAACCGTGGAACCACCGCGCCATCGCCGACGGCGTCGGCATCACCGCCGCGACCACCCAGGACATCTGGAAAGACCATCCGGAAAAGACCCTCGGCACCTCGCTCGAGTGGGTCAAGAAGTATCCGAACACGGCACGCGCCCTGGTGGCTGCGGTGCTGGAAGCCAGCCGCTGGATCGACGCGAGCATGTCCAACAAGGTCAAGATGGCCGAGACGATCGCCGACAAATCCTATGTCAACACGTCGGTGGACGTGATCAACCAGCGCATCCTCGGCCGCTACCAGAACGGCCTGGGCAAGACCTGGGACGATCCGAACTACATGAAGTTCTACAACGACGGCACGGTCAACTTCCCGTACCTGTCTGACGGCATGTGGTTCATGACCCAGCACCGCCGCTGGGGCCTGCTCAAGTCCGATCCCGATTACCTGGCGGTGGCCTCGAGCGTCAACCAGGTCGCCCTGTACCGCGACGCGGCTACCATGGCGAAGGTCAACGTGCCGAAGTCGCCGATGCGTTCCGTGAAGATGATCGACGGCACCGTGTGGGACGGGAAGAACCCGGCCGCCTATGCCGCCGGGTTCAAGATCAAGGTGTGATCGGGAGAACATCATGAATACAGTCGTCAACTCCACTTCCAACGCACCCGCCAAGCCGGCGGCGCGTGCCTGGCGCGGTTTGGCACTGCGCGCGCCGAACGGCCGCGCCGTCTTGCTGGCGTTGCTGCCCCCGGTGCTCGGACTGGGCCTGCTGGTGCTGGTCTGGCAGCTCGTCTCGGCCAGCAACAGCAACTTCCCATCGCCGCTCGTCACGTGGGACGCGGCCGTCAAGCTGTTCGCCGACCCGTTCTACAGCAACGGGCCGAACGACCAGGGCATCGGCTGGAACATCCTGGCGTCGCTCAAGCGCGTGGCGCTGGGCTTCGGCCTGGCCGCGGCGGCGGGCATCCCGCTCGGCTTCCTGATCGGCCGCTCGCGCTTCCTGGCCGGGATGGTCAATCCCATCGTCAGCCTGCTGCGTCCCGTGTCGCCGCTGGCCTGGCTGCCCATCGGCCTGCTGGTGTTCAAGGCCGCCAACCCGGCCGCGATCTGGGCCATCTTCATCTGCTCGATCTGGCCGATGATCATCAACACCGCCGTCGGCGTGCAGCGCGTGCCGCAGGACTACATGAACGTGGCGCGCGTCCTGAACCTGTCGGAGTGGAAGATCTTCACGAAGATCCTGCTGCCGTCGGTGCTGCCGTACATGCTGACCGGCGTGCGCCTGGCGATCGGCACCGCGTGGCTGGTGATCGTCGCCGCCGAGATGCTGACCGGCGGCGTGGGCATCGGCTTCTGGGTGTGGGACGAGTGGAACAACCTGAACGTGCCGCACATCCTCATCGCCATCGTCGTCATCGGCGTGGTCGGGCTGGTGCTGGAGCAGGCGCTGGTCGCTCTGGCCCGCGCCGTCACCTACGAAGAAGCAGGGAGCTGATCATGAGTGAGCCGAAATTCATCGAAGTGCAACAGGTCGAAATGCTGTTCGACACCCGCAAGGGCCGTTTCCACGCCCTCACCGACGTCAACCTGAAGGTGGCGCGCGGCGAGTTCATCACGCTGATCGGCCACTCGGGCTGCGGCAAGTCCACCTTGCTGAACCTGCTGGCGGGCCTGACGCGTGCCACCGAGGGCGTCCTGATCTGCGCGGGCCGCGAGATCGCCGGGCCGGCGCCGGAGCGCGCGGTCGTGTTCCAGAACCATTCGCTGCTGCCCTGGCTGACCTGTTTCGAGAACGTCTATCTGGCCGTCGAGCGCGTGTTCGGCGCCCGCGAACCGAAGGAAAAGCTGCGCGCCCGCACCGCCGACGCCCTGGCGCTGGTGGGCCTGACGCACGCGGCGCAGAAGCGGCCCAGCGAGATCTCGGGCGGCATGAAGCAGCGGGTGGGCATCGCCCGCGCGCTGTCGATGGAACCCAAGGTGCTGTTGATGGACGAGCCGTTCGGCGCCCTCGACGCGCTGACCCGCGCCCACCTGCAGGACGAGTTGCTGCGCATCGTCGCCCAGACCGGCTCCACGGTCGTGATGGTCACGCACGACGTGGACGAGGCAGTGCTGCTGTCGGACCGCATCGTGATGATGACCAACGGCCCGGCCGCGACGATCGGCGAGATCGTGGACGTGCGCCTGCCGCGGCCGCGCGAACGCGTCGCGCTGGCGCATGATGCGCTGTATAACGAGTATCGGACCCGGGTGCTGGAATTCCTGTATCACCGCCAGGCGCGGCCGGTGAAAGAGGCCGCCTGACGCGATGCCGGTAGGGTGGGCTCCCGAGCCCACCAAGCGCATGCGATCCGCGAACGTTTCGTGGGCACGGGGTGCCCACCCTACGGTGCTTTACGCTGGCTCGATCTCGTCCAGCGGCCAGCGCGGGCGCACGTTGAATGCGTAGTCGCGCTGGGCCGCGGCCGGGTTGCGCTCCAGCCGCAACGCGCCCGCGAACGCGATCATCGCGCCGTTATCCGTGCAGAATTCCAGTTCCGGATAATAGACCTTGAAGCGCTTCTTTGCGGCGGCCTCGTTCAGCGACGCGCGCAGCTGGCGGTTGGCGCCCACGCCGCCGGCGATCACGAGGCGCTTCAGGCCCGTGTGCTTCAGGGCCAGCACGCATTTCGCCGTCAGCACGTCGACGATCGCATCGACAAAGCCGCGCGCGATGTTCGCCTTGTCTTGTTCGCAGACGTTGGCGATGTCCGCACTCTGGTTCTTCACGACCGTCAGCACGGCCGTCTTGAGGCCCGAGAAGCTGAAGTTGAAATCCTTCGAATGCAGCATCGGGCGCGGCAGTTTATAGGCTTCCGGATCGCCGAATTCCGCCAGGCGCGAGATCGCCGGGCCGCCCGGGTAACCGAGGCCCAGCAGCTTGGCCGACTTGTCGAACGCTTCGCCGGCGGCGTCGTCCAGCGTCTCGCCCAAGAGCGTGTAGCGGCCGACGCCATCCACGCGCATCAGCTGCGTGTGGCCGCCGGAGACGAGCAGGGCGACGAACGGGAATTCCGGGCGCTCGCTTGCGAGCAGCGGCGACAGCAAATGACCCTCCAGGTGGTGCACGCCCAGCACGGGTTTGTCGAGCGCGAGCGCCAGGCTGCACGCGACCGACGATCCCACGAGCAGCGCGCCCGCGAGGCCGGGGCCCTGCGTGTAGGCGATGGCGTCGATGTGTTCCAGCGGCAGGTCGGCCTTCGCCAGCACCTGTTCCAGCAGCGGCAGCGCACGCCGGATGTGGTCGCGCGACGCCAGTTCCGGCACCACGCCGCCGTACTCCTCGTGCATCGCGACCTGCGAGTGCAGTGCGTGGGCCAGCAGGCCGCGCTCCGTGTCGTACAGAGCCAGGCCGGTTTCATCGCAGGAGGATTCGACGCCGAGGACAATCATGGGGCAAGCAGGAACAGTATGAGGAAGACAAGAATGCCGCACGAGCGCGGCGCGCAATCCTCCATTGTACCGTAGCAGCGCCGAAGCGCACGGGCCGTGCGCCGTCGATGCGTTCGCTTACGCCCGCTGCAGCAATTCCTTGTGCGCGCTGCGCAGCATCGTCTCGGTGTCGTCCCAGGCGATGCAACCGTCGGTGACGGAGCAGCCGTACTTCAGCTCCGACAGGTCGTTTGGTATCGGCTGGCTGCCGCTGACGATGTTCGATTCGATCATCACGCCGACGAGCGACTGGTTGCCGTGGCGGATCTGCTGGATCACGTCCGACATCACGAGCGGCTGCAGCTCCGGCTTCTTGTAGCTGTTGGCGTGCGAGCAGTCGACGACGAGGTTCGCGGGCAGGCCGGCCTTCTTGAGCGCCTGTTCGGCGATCGCGACGGACACCGAGTCGTAGTTCGGACGGCCGCCGCCGCCGCGCAGCACGACGTGGCCATAGGCGTTGCCGCGCGTGCGCACGATCGAGACCGAGCCCTGGTCGTTGATGCCCAGGAAGGAGTGCGGATTCGACGACGACAGCACGGCGTTGATGGCGATGCTCACGTCGCCATCGGTACCGTTCTTGAAGCCGACAGGCGTGGAGAGTCCGGACGACATCTCGCGGTGCGTCTGCGATTCCGTCGTGCGCGCGCCGATGGCGGTCCAGGCGATCAGGTCGCCGAGGTATTGGGGCGAGATCGGGTCCAGGGCCTCGGTCGCGGTCGGCAGGCCCAGCTCGCACACGTCGAGCAGGAACTGGCGCGCGCGCTCCATGCCGACGTCGACGCGGAACGAGTCGTCCATGAACGGGTCGTTGATATAGCCTTTCCAGCCGGTGGTCGTGCGCGGCTTCTCGAAATACACGCGCATCACGAGCACCATCGTGTCTTCCACCTCGGCCTGCAGCGCCTTCAGGCGGCGCGCATAGTCGAGGCCCGCGACCGGGTCGTGGATCGAGCAGGGGCCGACGACGACGAACAGGCGCTTGTCCTTGCGGTCGAGGATGTTGCGCAGGGTCTCGCGGCCCTTCATCACGGTGGTGAAGGCCTTGTCCGTCAGCGGCA
>Ga0207667_10006078_pt1 | contig 14671 bp, 10 predicted proteins | sample KBSCornC52_FD_184301 | JGI IMG/M metagenome (GOLD analysis project Ga0207667, IMG submission 184301) | Corn rhizosphere microbial communities from Kellogg Biological Station, Michigan, USA - KBS Corn C5-2 (SPAdes) (version 2) | ecosystem: Host-associated > Plants > Roots > Rhizosphere > Soil ... | reverse complement strand
CGGTTATCGCCTCACGGGTATGTACCGCTGGCTGCATCAAGACATTGGCGTCTCATGCGGTGGCGGCATATCGTGCAGCGCTGGCTTCAACGCATCGAGCATCGATATCGGTCTCGAATTCGATCTATAACGGATGAACCCGCGTCGGTGATGGACGGCTTGTGGCTGTCCATCACCGACACGATGCGGGCAGGGGGCGAGCCCCGACTTTCAAACAGCGGTCAGTCATTCGCTGTGACACAAAATCAGTGATGCCTTGGCTCAGGGTGCGGCGCTTTGGAGCACCATCTGTGTTGCGAGCGATTTGCAAAAGCAGGCTCGAATGCATAGTTTACGGCGTCGATAACACTGACCTTGGTTCGATCGAGCATCGACCGACGCGTTGAGATATCGGCCGGATATGTCGCTCCTGGGAGGGACACTATCCGCGAGCCGGGACAATCGACGTCGGGGGATGTGTGCGTATCAAGGGTCACTGGCTGCTGGGTTTGAGTGCAGCGACGACAATGCTGGCCTGGGCTGCGCAAACGCATTCCGCCTTTGCCCAACGCGCCGCCGAAAATGCGGTGACGCAATCCGATGACGCGTTCGGCACCAGCGTCGGCAATGAGCAGGTGGGACTCTATTCGCCCCGCAATGTGCGCGGTTTCTCGCCCACCGATGCCGGCAATATCCGCATTGAAGGTCTTTATTTCGACCAGGTCACCGAACTCAGTCCGCGCCTGCAGGAATCCTCGCGCATCCGGGTGGGCATCGCCGCGCAGGGCTACGCCTTTCCCGCGCCCACCGGCGTCGTTGACTATGTGCTGCGCAAGCCCGGGCAGACGGCCCAGCTCAACAGCCTGAGCGAGATCAACAATCACGGCACCACGACCCTGGAGCTGGATGGGGCCTTGCCGCTGGACGAGACGCTGAGCATCGGCGGCGGGCTTGGCTTTTACCGCAACGCCTTCCCCGACGGCGGCAGCAATTGGGAAGCCAATCAGGGCGTCACCATGCGCTGGACGCCGGCCGCGAATATCGAACTGCTTCCTTTCTGGTCCCGGTCGGACACGTATCACGGCAAAAGCGGGCCGGTTTACATTCCCAATGGATCGTTCCTGCCCCAGCCGTTTCCAAATCAGAATTTCAAAGGCCCGGATTGGGCCCTCAACCGGCGGTTCGAAATCAATTATGGGGGGCTTGGCCGCTGGCGCATCGCCCCCGATTGGAATGTGCAGGCCGGACTGTTCCGCTCGATCGAAAAAAAGCTGCACCAGAATTACATCCTGATGACCGATCTCGATCCTGAGGGTGTTGCGGATATGGTGGTTTACTCAGATCCGCCGACCAATCGCGCCTCCACCAGCGGCGAACTTCGTGTGGAGCATACGCTCGCAGAAGGCGAACGCACGCATCGCGCGATCCTGTCTTTGCGGATGCGCGATCGCAACAGCCTGTATGACGGTTACGATTCGGTGGATCTGGGGCCTGTGGCCATCGATCAGCGTGTCCATGGCACCTTGCCGGCATTTCAATATTCGGCGCAGACCACCGACCATGTCAGCCAGGCGACATTGGGTCTGGCCTATGAAGGCACGTGGAGGAATGTCGGGCAGATCGGGCTGGGTATCCAGAAAGTCCGCTACAACAAGAAAACCTTCGTGCCCGGGCAACAGGCTGTCATTTCGAAAGACGATCCCTGGCTCTTCAATGCCGCCATGACCGGCTACATTTCCGACGATGTCGCGATATTCGGCAGCTATACGCGCGGCCTGGAAGAAAGCGGGGTCGCGCCGCAGAGCGCCGCAAACCGCAACGAAGCCTTGCCCGCGATCACCACCAGCCAGAAGGATATCGGCGTCCGCTGGTCGATGGCCGAGGGCATGAAACTGGTTGCGGCCCTGTTCGACGTGCAGAAGCCCTATTTCAATCTCGATGCCGCCAACCGGTTCGGCGAATTGGGCGAAACCCAGAACCGGGGCATCGAATTCTCCTTCAACGGCAGCGTCACGCCGGAACTGGACATCGTCACCGGCGCGGTCTTTTCCCAGCCGAAAGTCAGCGGGGATGCGGTGCGTCAGGGCGTGATCGGCGGCAAGCCGGTGGGCATCGCTTCGCGCAAGATCGATTTTCACCTGGAATGGCGCCCGCCTCAGCTCGACGACATGTCGCTCGACATGGGTGTCCGTTATACGGGCAGCATGGTTTCGACCCGGGACAATCTCGTCTCCATTCCCGATCGCACCATGGTGGATGTGGGGGCGCGCTATCAGTTCCGCCTGAACGAATATCCGGCGTCGCTGCGATTTCAGGTCACGAATATCTTCAACACGCGCAGCTTCGATCTGGCGGGCGCCGGCGCCTATAATATTTTCTTCCGCAGCGGGCGGCTGATTGACACAAGACTGATCGTGGATCTGTGACGGCTAGCCGGCTTTCACCGCCGCCTTGGTTTTTGCCTTTGCGGTCTTGCCGTTCCCGCCAGGCCAGGCCGTCAACGCCATCGCCGCAACCTCGTGCAGTTCTTCGGCGGAGGCGCCCGATGCCGCCTGGACGCAGATCCCGTTGGAAACCGTCATCAGGTAGCGGGCAAGGGCATCCGGACTGGCGCTTTTTGGCAAATCGCCTTGCTCGCGCGCTTTTTCGAAGCGGGCGCACAAGGCGGCCTCTTTTTCCGCGCGATGGCGCGCAGTCTCATCCGGTATATCGGAATCGCCGCAGGACAGGCCGCTCTGCAGCAAAAGACAGCCCGGCGGATTCTGGCCGCTGGTGTCGATCGCGAAATCCGCGACGCCATGCAGATAGGTCTCTGCGACTTTGGCAGCGCTGGGCGCGGCCAGCACGCTTTCCATGAAGCTTTTGCGACGCTCGTCATAGCGCTCCAGCACGGCGCGGAACAAACCTTCCTTGCTGCCGAAACAGGCATAGAGGCTGGGGGAGTTGATACCCATGGCGGAAGTGAGGTCGCTCATCGACGCGCCTTCATAGCCGTGTCGCCAGAATACCGTCATCGCCCGGTCGAGGGTGTCTTCCACACAAAAACCCCGGGGACGTCCCGTCCGCATGGGTGCCTCCCATAATTATTGTAGCAATCATTACATAAGGTCCTTGAACCCCAGTATCCAGACCCATATCTGTGCCGAGTGTTACAGAATTAGGGGATCATCCATGTCCAATTTTGCGGACCTTGCCCGGGCGGAGAAATTCATCGGTCAGCCGATCGGTCCCGCCAACCGTTTGAAGAAGCATGCTTTTCTTGGTGCGGCGCTCATTGCTTTGCTCGCGGGGGGCAGCTTTTTTGTCCTTCATAGCCGCAGCGGTGATGCCGCCGTTCCGGCAGTCCAGGCCCTGCCGGTGACCGCTTTGGCGCTTCAGCCCGAGACGGTGAGGCCGTCGGCCCAGTTTTCCGGCCGCATCAATGCGGTTGACTATGCCGAAATCCGCCCCCAGGTCGGTGGACGCATCACCGAGATCCGGTTCCATGACGGCCAACAGGTCAAGGCCGGGGACATTCTTTTCGTGATCGACCCGCGCCCCTATCAGGCGGCGGCGGCGAAGGCCGCGGCCGACCTTTCCAGCGCCATCAACAACGCCAGGCTCGCCAAGATCGAACATGACCGTGGCGACCGGCTGATGAAGGCGGGGGCGCTGGCGCAGGAATCCTTTGACCAGCGCGTCAATGGCGACGGCGTGGCCCAGGCGGCGGTGCAGTCGGCCCGGGCGGCGCTGGCGGCAGCCCAGCTCAACATCGACTATGCCTATATCAAGGCGCCGATCTCCGGCCGCATCAGCCGCGCCGAGATCACCCTGGGCAATCTGGTGGGCGGCACGGCATCGGCGCCGCCGGTGCTCGCCTCCATCGTTTCGGAAAATGGCGTCTATGCCGATTTCGAAGTGGACGAGCAGACCTATCTGAACAATGTCCGCGACTATGCCCAGACCCCGGACCAGCAAGCAAAGATCCCGGTCGATCTTCGGATCGAAGGCGATAGCGGCCATGTCTACCACGGCACCATCGAAAGCTTCGACAACCGGATCAATACCGGTTCGGGCACCATTCGTGCCCGCGCCCGGTTCGACAACAAGGATGGCAGCCTGGTGCCCGGCATGTTCGTGTCGGTGAAGATGGGCGGCGGCACGCTCAACAACGCCATCATGGTGCCGGAAAGTGCCATCGGGAACGACCAGAGCAAGCGCTTCGTTTTCGTCGTCAATCGCGATTCCAAGGCGGAATATCGTGAAATCGCCTTGGGCGCCGAAGTCGATGGCAAGCGCGTCGTCACCAATGGCGTGAAAGCCGGGGATCGCGTGATCCTGGACGGTTTGCAACGTCTGGCGCCGGGCGCGCCGGTCGTTCCGCAGCCGCCGCAGCGCCAGACCGCCAGTAACTGAGACTTATCAAGACGCCGGGTTGGCCCGGGGAGACAACAACGTGAACCTGTCGAAATTCTTTATCGACCGGCCGATTTTCGCCGGCGTGATCTCGGTTGCCATTTTCCTGGCCGGCCTGATCGCGATGTGGCAATTGCCGATCTCCGAATATCCCGAAGTGGTGCCGCCCTCGGTGGTGGTCACCGCCCGGTTCCCGGGCGCCAATCCCAACACCATCGCCGACACGGTGGCGACGCCGCTGGAAGAGCAGATCAACGGCACCGAGAACATGCTCTACATGTTCTCCCAGGCCGCCAGCGACGGCACCTTGACCCTGACCGTGACTTTCAAGCTCGGCACCGACGCCAACCTGGCGCAGCAGCTGGTGCAGAACCGGGTCAATCAGGCGCTGCCGCGCCTGCCTGACGTGACCCGCAATCTGGGCGTCACCACGGTCAAGGCGTCGCCGGACTTCGCGGTGGTGGTGCATCTGATATCGCCGGACAACCGGTACGATACGCTTTATCTACGCAATTACGCCGTCCTCAACGTCAAGGACCAGCTCGCCAAGATCGAAGGCGTAGGGCAGGTGCAGATGTTCGGCTCGGGCGATTACGCCATGCGGCTCTGGCTCAATCCGCAGAAAATCGCCGAACGCGGCATGACGGCCGATGAAGTGGTGGCGGCTGTGCGCCAGCAGAATGTCCAGGTCGCGGCCGGTGTCATCAACGGCCCGCCCTACAGCCAGAAAGGCACGCTCCAACTTCCTATCACGGTGGAAGGACGCCTGTCCGATCCCGAGCAATTCGCCCAGATCGTGATCAAGCGGGAGAATGGCGTGATCACCCGGCTGGGCGATGTCGCCCGCACCGAGATCGACGCTTCGCAATATGGATTGCGGGCCTTGCTGGACAATCAACAGGCTATCGCGCTGCCGATCTTCCAGTCGCCCGGTTCCAATGCCTTGCAGATCTCCGATCAGGTTCACGCCAAGATGGCGGAGCTGAAGAAGAATTTTCCGCAAGGGCTGGACTATCGCATTGTCTATGACCCCACCAGCTTCGTTCGCGATTCCATAACCGCGGTGGTCCACACCTTGCTGGAAGCGGTGCTGCTGGTCGTGCTGGTGGTGATCCTGTTCCTGCAGACCTGGCGGGCCTCGATCATTCCGCTTCTGGCGGTGCCGATTTCCATCGTCGGCACCTTCGCGGCCATGCTAGCCTGCGGCTTCTCCATCAATGATCTATCGTTGTTCGGCCTGGTCCTGGCTATCGGCATCGTGGTCGACGACGCCATTGTTGTGGTGGAGAATGTCGAGCGCAACATCGAAGCGGGTCTCAGCCCGCGCGACGCCACCTTGAAGGCGATGCGGGAAGTCACGGGACCGATCATCGCCATCGCGCTGGTCTTGTGCGCCGTTTTTGTGCCGATTGCCTTCATCACCGGCCTGACCGGCGAATTCTATCGCCAGTTCGCGCTCACCATCGCTTTTTCCACCATCATCTCGGCCTTCAATTCGCTGACCCTGTCGCCGGCGCTGGCGGCGCTGCTGCTGAGGGGGCATAACGCGCCAAAGGACGCGCTGGCGCGGGGCATGGAAAAAGTGCTGGGGCCGTTCTTCTCGCGTTTCAACCGCCTGTTCCATTCCGGCTCGCAGAAATACGGCAAGGGCGTCAGCGGAATCCTGGTCCGCAAGTCGCGCGCCATGCTGGTCTATGGCGTTTTGCTAGCGGCGACGGTGGTGGGCTTCGGTGCGGTGCCGCCGGGCTTCGTGCCGCTGCAGGACAAGATGTATCTGGTCAGCTTCGCCCAGCTTCCCCAAGGCGCCACCCTGGATCGCACCGAAGCGGTGATCCGCAAGATGACCGATATTGCCTCCAAGGAACCCGGCGTGGATCATGCCGTGGCATTCCCGGGCCTCTCCATCAACGGCTTCATCAACAGCCCGTCCGCGGGCATCGTTTTCGTCACTTTAAAGCCGTTCGACCAGCGCAAATCCGCCAATCTGTCTGGCAATGCCATCGCCCAGCGCCTGCAGGCCAAATTCGCCGGCATCAATGACGCGATCATCGCCATCTTCCCGCCGCCCCCGGTCCAGGGGCTTGGCACCATTGGTGGTTTCAAGCTGGAAGTGGAAGACCGCACCGATCAGGGCGATACCGCGCTGAACCAGGTGATGGCGCAAATCCAGATGAAGGCGGCCAAAAATCCGGCCCTGCAGGGCGTGTTCTCCAACTTCAACACCGGCATGCCGCAGCTCTTTGCCCATCTGGACCGCACCAAGGCGATGCAGCTGGGCGTCGATGTGCAGGATGTCTTCGACACGATGCAGACCTATCTGGGCTCGACCTATATCAACGACTTCAACCGCTTCGGCCGCACCTATCAGGTGATCGCTCAGGCCGACATTCCGTTCCGCGCGCGGCCCGACGATATCCTGAGGCTCCAGGTGCGCAACGCCAGCGGCGAAATGGTGCCCTTGGGCGCGATGGTGACGGTGAAGGAAATCACCGGCCCCGACAGCGCCAGCCGCTATAACGGATTCCGCTCTGCCGATCTCAATGGCGGCGCTGCGCCGGGTTATTCCACCGGCCAGGCCCAGGCGGCGATCACCAAAATCCTCGATGAGACTTTGCCCAAAGGCATGAGTTATGAATGGACGGACCTGACCTATCAGCAGATCCTGGCGGGCAACACGGCGATATTGGTTTTCCCTATCTGCGTGCTGCTGGTCTTCCTGGTGCTGGCGGCGCAATATGAAAGCCTGTTCCTGCCGCTCGCTATCATCCTGATTGTGCCTATGTGTCTGTTGTCGGCGATCACCGGCGTGTGGTTCACCGGCGGCGACAACAACATCTTCACCCAGATCGGCTTGTTCGTGCTGATCGGGTTGGCCTGCAAGAATGCGATTCTGATCGTCGAGTTCGCCCGCGAGCTGGAAATCCAGGGCCGCACCACCGCGGCTGCGGCGATCGAAGCGGCCCGCCTGAGGCTGCGTCCCATCCTGATGACCAGCTTCGCCTTCATCATGGGCGTGGTGCCGCTGGTGACATCATCCGGCGCGGGCGCCGAAATGCGGCATGCCATGGGCGTGGCGGTGTTCTTCGGCATGCTGGGCGTGACCTTCTTCGGCCTTTTCCTGACGCCGGTCTTCTATGTACTGCTGCGGGAACTGGAGAAGCGCATCACCGGCACGACAAAGGTCCACCAGCACGTGACCGCGTAAGGCCGCCGCCGGACAGGCGATCAGCCCTGGTCGTCCCGGTCGCGCTCGGCCTCGGCCTCCCGGTCGCGCCGTTCCTGCTCTTCCATCATTGCCTGATGGGATAGTTCCTCCGGGCTGGCGGCAGGTTTTTGTGGAGCAGGCACGGGCGGGGTGGGCGCTGCGACGGGGGGCGGTTTTTCGGGGCTATTTGGCGATTTCGCCGGCTGAGCGATGGCGGGAATCACGGCCAGCCAAAAGCCCAGGCCTATTGCGCCGGTCAGGAGAGGTTTCATGGGCCGTCAGTCTGGCCCGGGCCCCGCGGGAGGGTCAAACCTCTCTGATTTGCCGCTGCCAGGTGCCCTTCACTCAAGCGGACGTTTGAGTTCGTCTGTACCTCATCTCTTTTTCTGAAAATATTTTTGTGGCGATGATTGACCTCCCCTTTATGGTATTTAGGACCAGGGGAAAAGATGACGGGCACGGAAACATGACCGACATCCCGGTCGGTCGGGAGCTTTGGAGCGATTTGCTGCGGCAGATCGCGCGTCGGACCCGTAACCGCACCGATGCCGAGGATCTGTTGCATTCCGCCTATCTGCGCCTGGAACGCTATCGCACCCAGAATACGGTCAATGACCCGGCGGCTTTCCTGGTGCGCACCGCCTTCAACATCAGCATCGACAATTACCGGCACGCCAAAATCCAGCAGGACCAGGTGGAAGCGCCGGAAATCGAAGATACCGCCCCCCTGCAGGATGAGGTTGTTGCGGCCCGCGCTCGTCTAGCCAGGGTGAAGGCGGGGTTGAATCAGCTGACCCCCCGGACGCGCGAGATCTTCCTCATGCACCGGCTTAACAATATGAAATACCACGAAATTGCAGACCGTCTTGGCATCAGCCAGAGTGCTGTTGAAAAGCACATCGCTAAAGCCGTACTTTTTCTGACGGAATGGACTGAAGGCTGGTGAGATGAAGCAATCTTCTCCTGGCGCGCCTTACGTCAAGGAAGCCGCGATCTGGCTCGCGCGGCTGCGCGCCGACGACCGCTCGATCGAGGATGAGCGCGCCTTCCGGTCATGGCTGATGGCCGATCCGCGCCATGCCGCCGCCTTCGAAGCCGTCAACGGGATGTGGGACAGCGTCGGCGCCCTGTCGCGCGACATGCGCAATGGCGAGGTTCCGCTGGAACCCCGTTTCAGCCGCCGCAAGCTTTTGAGCGGTGGCGTGGGGCTGGCGGTGGTTGCCGGCGGCACATTCGCGCTGGTGCAATCGGCGGCCGCGGAAGTCTATCAAACCGATGTCGGCGAGCAGAAGCATGTCACGCTGAAGGACGGCACCGGCGTTTTCCTGGACACCGACACCAAGCTGGTGGTGGATTTCGACGACAAGGACCGCAAGGTCGATCTGCGCTATGGCCGCGCGAATTTCCGTGTCGCGCCGGATGCCAGCCGCCCCTTTGCCGTGGAAGCGGCGCAGAAGCTGGTGATCGGGACGCGGTCGACCTTCGATGTGCGCCGCTATGGCGACGACATTTCGGTGCTGCTCATCCATGGGCAGGCGACGGTCAAAAACACGGACGTCGATGCCGGGCGTCAGCTGCGCGACGGCGAAAGGCTCAGCTTCATCTCCGGTCAGTCGCCGAAGCTCGATAAGCCCAATCTGCTCCCTTTGATCGCATGGCACACCGGCCAGGCGATCTTCGAGAATTCGATCCTGACCGATGTCGTGCTGGAGATGAACCGCTACTCCACCATCAAGCTGGAGGTCGATGATATCCGCATCGCCCGTATGAAGGTCAGCGGCGTGTACCGTGTCGGCGACAACGCCAATTTCGCGCGCTCGCTTTCACGTCTTCTGCCTGTGGAAATACGCGTGGTGGACAATCGCATTCAGCTGGTGGGCGATGACGCGCGTATGCTGCAAGGATAGAGGGAAAATCTCGTAGCGCCTTGCGCTTTGGAAGAAGGTGGGAATTTATAACAGCCACCGCTGGGGAGGGGCTGGGATGTCAGGCGTAAGGGGGATACGGGCAGCGTTTCTCCGCACTGCCGGCGTCCTTGTTCTGACGACGGGTATGGCGTGGGCGCAGAGTGTCAATTTCGCGCTGCCGGCGCAGCTCCTGTCCGATTCCCTGAAGGCCGTCGCCCAGCAAACCGGGCAAAACATCTTGTTCACGCCCCAAGCGGTGGAAGGCCTGGTCGCGCCCGAACTGCGCGGGCCGATGAGCGGCCGCGAGGCGGTGAATGCCTTGCTCAAAGGCACCAATCTAGAGGCCGATCCGGACGGCAATGGCGGGCTGATCGTCCATGCCAAGGGCGATACTGTCCGCACCGCTCCCCAGCGCACGGAGGCGGGACGTCCCGCGCCACCAGGCAGGATCGGCCAGCCGCCCGCCGAAACGCCTTCGCCAGCGCCGATATTCCCTCAAAGCATCCTGGCTCAGGATACGGCTCTTTCCCCAAGCGGCCTCATGACCGAGCAGGTCATCGTCAGCGCGTCCCGCATTTCGATCGGCGGTTATCAGCAGCCCACGCCGGTCACCGTGGTCACCGGCGACCAGCTCCGGCGCGATGCCTTTACCGATATCGGCGATGCGATCCGCCAATTGCCGGCCTTCGGCGCCTCTTCCAGTCCCAACAACACATTCGCCGCCAATTATATCGTTAGCGGCACGCCCGGCATCAATGTCGTCAATCTGCGCAATTTGGGCGTCCTGCGTACGCTGGTCCTGTTCAATGGTCAGCGCGTGGTGGCGTCGGCGCTTTCGGGCGGCGTCGATCTTTCGACCATGCCCACCAGCCTGGTGCAGAGGATCGATGTGGTGACGGGCGGGGCATCGGCGGCCTGGGGCTCTGATGCCGTCGCCGGCGTGGTCAACGTCATTCTCAACAAGAAATTCGACGGGTTTGCCGCGAATATCGAGGGCGGCGACAGCTGGCAGGACGATCACCGCTTTTACAAGGCGGAGGCATCCTACGGCACCGACTTTGACGGCGAGCGCGGCCATCTCATCGGCAGTCTTTCCTACAGCAACAGTCCCGATGCGCTCTTCGTCAACCAAAGATCCTGGTACCGGAATATCAAGCTGGTCAACAATCCGGTCTATGCGCCCGGCAATGGTCAGCCGCAATATGTTCACGCCGCCAATGTCGGCCTTTCCCAGGCCACGCAAGGCGGATTGATCACGGCAAATCCCGCCAACGCCCTGGGCGCCAATGCCGACGCGTTGCGCGGAATTCAATTTGTCGGTCCCAATGGCACGCCCGCGCCCTTCGATTTCGGCAATATCTCCGGCGCCTATTCGACCGGCGGCAGCGGCGAGGGGGCAGAGGGCGATCTCAACCATCTGACCATCCCGATGCGCAGCTTCACCTTTTTCGGCTATGGCAGCTATCGGCTCTCCAGCAATGTGATCGCCTCACTGGAGCTGAATTACGGAAAATCCTTTTCCGAGAATAACAGCTTCGCCGCCAACAAATACGGCACCGTCACTATTTTCCGGGACAATGCCTATCTCGATCCGGGGATCGGCGCGCGGATGGACGCTTTGGGGATCACCAGCTTTTCGCTGGGCACCAGCAACCTCAACAATATCGGCAGCACTGGCGCGCATCTGGTCGGCAACAGCCTGTCGGCGGAAGCGCAGACATTGGGCATTCCGGTATCGACCAACCGGCGCCAGCTTTACCGCGGCGTCTTCAATCTGGAAGGGGGCATCGGCGATAGCTGGTCGTGGAACGCCTATTACCAGCATGGTGAATCGCGCGTGCGCACCTTGGTCACCAACAATGTCTACACGCCGCATTATAATCTGGCGATCGATGCGGTGCGGGTATCCGCCGCCAATGTCGGTTCGTCCGGATTGCCGATCGGATCCATCGCCTGCCGTTCAAGCCTGAGCAATCCGTCCAATGGCTGCCAGCCGCTCAATCTGTTCGGCACCGGCGTGGCTTCGGCCGCGGCCATCAATTACATCAACGGCCCCGCGCGCAACGGCCATGACTATCAGCTGGCGGTCCTCAATCAGGATGTCGCCTCCGTGGCGGTGCAGGGCAATCTGCCCTGGTCACTGGGCGCGGGGCCGGTGTCCGTCGCGTTCGGCGGCGAATACCGAAAGGAGGGCGCCCGCGTGAGGGTTGACCCCCTGGCCCAGGCCAAACTGTTCTCGGTTGGGAATTTCTCCGGCTTTTCCGGCCAGTATAATGTCGAAGAAGGTTTTGCGGAAATCGAAGCGCCGCTGCTGAAGGACAGCATCGTCCAATCGCTGGAATTCAACAGCGCGGGGCGCATCACCAGCTATTCCACCAGCGGCCTGGTCGAGACCTGGAAACTGGGCCTGACCAGCCAGGTCAATCAGGATGTCCGGCTTCGCGCCACCTGGTCCTTCGATATTCGCGCGCCGGATCTTCAGGAATTGAACAGCGGCGGATTCTCCGTGCTGGGCGTCGCGACCGATCCCAGGACCGGCGCCAATGTGCAGATCTATAATCTTTCCCTGGCCAACCCGAACCTCAAGCCGGAACAATCGACCACGGTGTCCGGCGGCATCGTGTTGACGCCGCATTGGCTGGACGGGCTGAATTTGTCCGCAGACTGGTATTCGATCAGCATCAACAAGGCGATCGCCACCATCAGCGCCAGCAAAGTGGTGGCGCAATGCGCGGCGGGGGTGCAGATATTCTGCAATCAACTGGTCTTTGGCGGCCCCAATGGGGCGCTGTCGCAAATCAACACTCAGCCCATCAACGCCAATCGCCAGTCGGTTTCGGGACTGGATCTGCAGGGCGACTACCGGACCCAGTTTCTGGCGGGAACGGTCGATCTGCACCTGACCGCCAATTATACCGACACCCAGACCCAGACCGCGCAGGGGCGCACGGTTTCCTATGCCGGCAGCATCGGCCCGGATTCGGCGGTGAGCGGCGGTCCCAAATTCAAGTCCACCATGTCGGCGACCTACACGCAGGATGCCTGGCAGGGGACGATACAGGGGCGGATCATCGGCTCCGCCAAGCTGAACAATGCCTGGGGTCCTCTTAACGTGGACGACAACAGCGTGCCGCCCGTTGCCTATCTGGATGCGCGCGGCGCCTATCGCTGGAGCGAGAATATCCAGCTGTATGCGGCGATCGACAATCTCTTCAACACGCCGCCGCCGGTGGTGGCGGGAACCACACTTTCCACCACGCCCTATGACGTTTCGGTCCGCGACGATATTTATGACGCCATCGGCCGCCAGTTTCGCATTGGCATCCGCTTCAATTACTGATTCCTAAAGGGCCTCAATTAGGACGACGCCGGCGGCGATCAGAAGAGCGCCAGCGCCTTTCTTCACCAGATTGGAGAGAGAAAGGTCTTCGCGCCCAAGACCCGGAAAGAACAGCGTCAGAAGAATGCCGATGGCGAAGACGAAAAAGGTGGTGGTGGAGGAAATCGCCGCCACCAGCGCTACGGGCGCCAGAAGTGCGGCATAGCGAACCCCCAGCCCGGCGCCCAGGTTGATCAGTTCGTTGGCGGCATTGATGCCGGCGACCGCCCCGGGACTGCGGCGAAACAAGGCGACGAACTGGCGGCGATATGCCGCCCGGCAAAGAAGCGCCATGCCGAACAGGCCTTCGCCCACGAAGGTCCAAAAGGTCGTGGTCCAGAAATCGTCTCGGACGGCGAAAAATTTGAACAGCACCGTCGAAAGCGCCAGCACGAATGTCGCCGCCAGCATCAGAAGCACAAGTCTGGCGTTGAAGCGGCGAGTTCCGGTCCCGCCCTGGAACGACAATCCCAACGCTCCGGCAACGATCAGGTTTCCTCCCAGCAATTGGGATGGCCCCAGGCGTTCATGCAGAAAAAGATATCCCAGCAGGAATGTGAACAAGGTTGAAGCCTGGAACAATGGCGCAACCACAGACGCTTCCTCGCTCTGAATCGCCCGCAGATAGAAAAGCATGGCGCCCATATAAAGGACGCCGGAAACCGTCATCACCGCGATGGCGCCGGGAGCAGGCCTTAAGATGGCGGGCTCAATCCACCAGATGACGGGCAGCAGCGCGACGCCCGTCAGCGCGGTGAACAACATCAAGACAGCGGTGTCGCTATCATGGAAATAGCGGTCCACCAGATATTTATCGATATGGGTGGAGACCGCCCAGCAGACCGGCCCCAGAAAGGCGAGAAGCAACCACATGCCGGGCGAGATTAGCCTCGCGGGCGCGCGATACCCAACTGGCTTTCGTGGCACCTTTGTTTAGGTTGATGCGTTTTCAGCGGGGAGGCCGCAATGCCCTATGACATCGCCGTTTTCGTGGGAAGCGTCCGAAAAGAATCGCTCAACTTGAAACTTGCGCGGTCATTGGTGGCGCTGGCCCCCGCCTCCATGACGCTGGAGATTGAATCGGTCGCAGCCCTGCCGCTTTACAATCCCGATCTGGATTCGGCACCCTTGCCGGAATGGTCCGCGCTCAGGGCGCGGGTCAAGCGCGCCGATGCGATCTTGTTCGTCACGCCGGAACATAACCGCTCGGTGCCGGCCCCGATGAAGAACGCCATCGACATCGCCTCACGGCCTTATGGCGACAATGCCTGGTCCGGCAAGCCCGGTGCGGTGATCACTGCCAGTCCGGGAGCGATGGGCGGCTTCGGCTCCAACCATCATCTGCGTCAGTCGATGGTTTTTCTCGACATGCCCGCGATGCCGCAGCCGGAAGCCTATATCGGACATGCGGACAAGCTGTTCGACGCCGCGGGCAAGCTTGCCAATGACGGCACCGCCAAATTTCTCGGAAGTTTTCTGCAGGCCTTCGAGGCCTGGATCTCAGCCAACACGAAAAAGTGATCAACCGGTCTGTGGCGGGGCCGAACGGGACGGCACTTCGATGCGGTAAAGCTTGAGGGCAAGCCAGCCCTTGGGTTCAAAGCAGAGCGCATCGGTGCCGTCTGCCAGATGCTGGCCCCGGACCAGGGCGCTCATGCCGCAGACCACCCCGTCATTCCAGCCGATGAAGCGGTAACCCGCTTTGTCCATGCAACTCTGGATTGTCCGGAACGGTTCCCCGGCACCGGTGCGCGGGGCCGTCGCTTCGCAGGCAGTGAGCTGAGCTTTCTGGTCGGAAAAGCAGCC
>Ga0207667_10006074_pt1 | contig 14678 bp, 9 predicted proteins | sample KBSCornC52_FD_184301 | JGI IMG/M metagenome (GOLD analysis project Ga0207667, IMG submission 184301) | Corn rhizosphere microbial communities from Kellogg Biological Station, Michigan, USA - KBS Corn C5-2 (SPAdes) (version 2) | ecosystem: Host-associated > Plants > Roots > Rhizosphere > Soil ... | reverse complement strand
AGGCGCGCGCGCGCCATCTCGGAGAGCATCGTTCCACGCAGCAGCAGGCAGACCGAGCGCCCCTCGCCGCGCCCGACCCGGCCGCGCAGCTGGTGAAGCTGGGCAAGACCGAAACGCTCGGCGCCCTCGACAATCATCAGCGTCGCATTGGGCACGTCGACGCCGACTTCGATCACCGTCGTCGCCACCAGCACCGCCAGCGCACCGGTCTCGAAGGCCAGCATCACCGCGTCCTTCTCCGGCCCCTTCATCCGGCCATGGACCAGCCCGACGCGCTCGCCGAAACGCAGCTTCAGCGCCGCCGCTCGGGCCTCGGCGGCGGCCTGGTCCGAGGTCTCGCTTTCCTCGACCAGCGGGCAAACCCAATAGCCCTGACCGCCCGCGGCAATATGGCGGCCGAGCCCGTCGACCACCTCGTCAAGACGCTCGCAGGACAGGACTCGCGTTTCGATCGGCTGGCGGCCGGGCGGCATTTCGTCGAGGCGGCTGACGTCCATCTCACCGTAATTGGCCAGCTCCAGCGTGCGCGGGATCGGCGTCGCGGTCATCACCAGCAGATGCGGCGGGCGCTCGGCCTTGTCGGTGAGCAGAAGCCTTTGCGCGACGCCGAAGCGATGCTGCTCGTCGACCACCGCGAGACCTAGATTGTGATAGCCGACCGCCTGCTGGAAGATCGCGTGGGTGCCGACGAGGATGTCGATCGAGCCGTCGGCCAGACCCATCAGCACGCTTTCACGCGCCCTGCCCTTCTCGCGGCCGGTGAGGATCGCGATCTCGACCGGCAAGCCCGACAGCAGCTTGCGCAAGGTGGTGAAATGCTGGCGCGCGAGAATTTCCGTCGGCGCCAGCAGCGCGCCCTGGGCGCCGGCCTCGACCGCAGCAAGCAGCGCCATCGCCGCAACCAGCGTCTTGCCCGAGCCGACATCGCCTTGGAGCAGCCGCACCATCGGCGTCGCCTGGGCGATATCGCCGTCGATCTCGGCGATCGACCGGTGCTGCGCGGCGGTCGGCACATAGGGCAGCTCGACCGCCTCGCGCAGCCGCCCGTCGCCGATCAACGGCGTGCCGCGCCGCCGCCGCGCCGAGGCGCGCACCAGCATCAGCGCGAGCTGGCTGGCGAAGACTTCGTCATAGGCCAGGCGCGTGCGCGCGAGCCGGTCGTCGGGCTCGGCATGGATCCGGTTCAGCGCGTCGCGCCAGGCAGGCCAGCCGTGCTTCGCCTTCAGCGTCGGCTCGATCCATTCGGCAAGCTCGGGCGCTCTGGCCAGCGCCTGGGCGATGAGCTGGCCAAGCCGTCGGCTCGTCACCCCCTCGGTCAGCGGATAGACCGCCTCGCGGGCGGGCGGCGTGACGCCGGCCTCGACCACCTCGGGATGGACGATCTGCAGCCGCTCGCCATAGAGATCGAGCCTGCCCGAGACGATCTTGCGCTGGCCGAGCGGTAGGAGCTTCTTTGCATAGCCGCCCTGCTTGCCGAAATAGACCAGGCTGAGATGGCCGCCGCGATCGTCCTGCGCCTCGATGCTGAGCGGCGAGCTGGCGGTGCGGCCGCCACGATAGGCGACCGGGGTCAGCGGCACGGTGATGATCGCGCCGACATCGCGATCATCGACCGCCGCCACCGATTTGCGCTCGATCACCCCGCTGGGCAGGTGGAACAGCAGGTCGACCAGCCGGGCGATGCCGAGCCGGGCGAGCGGCTTGGCCAGCGTGCCGCCGACGCCCTTCAGCGTCTCCACCTCGGCAAAGAGCGGATTGAGAATATCCGGTCGCATGACTAGATCGGTGACTTAACCCAGCCGACAGGCGCCGGAAAGCGCCCGCCGGCCAATTGCGCGTGGCTCGATGACCCCCGAAACCCGCCTCAAGCGCCTGCGCTTCCGCGCCTGGCACCGCGGCACCAAGGAGGCCGATCTGCTGATCGGCGGCTTTGCCGATGCGCATGCCGCCGGCTGGGGCGAGGTCGAGATCGCCTGGTTCGAGGCGCTGCTCGAGGAGGATGACGTCGACATCATGGCCTGGGCGATCGGCACCTGCGCTCCGCCGCCGCGTTTTGAAGGTCCCCTGATGGTTGCGATGCGTAAGCTTGACTACATCCCGGTGGCGCGGTGAGCGCAGCCGATCTCCAGCGCATCCTGACGTCGGACGTCCCCCTGACGCTGGCGGGGACGCCGACCGGCTTCCTGCCCTGGCTGCTCGCCGATCTCGCCCGCGCCGCGCCCGATCGCGCCGTGTTCATCGCCGCGGACGAGGCGGAGATGCGGGCGGTGGCCGAGGCCGCCTGCTGGTTCGCCCCGGAGCTGGAGACGCTGCTGTTCCCGGCCTGGGACTGCCTGCCCTATGACCGTGCCTCGCCCTCGCTGCACATCGGCGCGGAACGGCTGGCAACGCTCCACGCCCTGCAGCGCAAGCGCGAGCGGCCGCAGCTGCTGGTCACCACGATCAATGCCGCGACCCAGCGGACGCTGACGCCCTTCCGCATCCGCCAGCGCGTCGCGACGCTGGCGGCCGGCGAGCGGATCGACCGCGGCCGGCTTGCCGCCATGCTGCAGGCCAACGGCTATCTGCGCACCGACACGGTCGCCGAGGCCGGCGAGTTCGCCGTGCGCGGCAGCCTCGTCGACCTCTTCCCCAGCGGCAGCGAGCAGGCGCTGCGGCTCGACTTCTTCGGCGACGAGATCGAGAGCCTGAGGAGCTTCGACCCGGCTGACCAGCGCACGATCGGCAAGATCGACCGCTTCGCCCTGTTGCCGGTGTCCGAGGCGCTGCTCGACGAGGACAGCGTCAGGCGCTTCCGCGCGCGCTATCGCGAGACCTTCGGCGGCAATGCGACCGGCGACCCGCTCTACCAGGCGGTGAGCGAGGGCCGCCGCCTTGCCGGCATGGAGCATTGGCTGCCCTTCTTCGAGGAGCGGCTGGCGAGCCTGTTCGATCATCTCGGCGACAGGGACGTGATCCTCCGCGACGTCGGCACCGCCGCCGCCGGCGAGGCGCGGACCGAGGCGATCGAGGATTATTACGAGAACCGCCGCAAGGTGCAGGCGGCCGAGGCCGGCAGCTACCGCCCGATCGCGCCGGACCTGCTCTATCTCACGCGGGCGGAATGGCAGGCAGAGATCGATCAGCGGCAGATCCATCTCACCACCCCCTATCGCGAGCCCGAGAGCAAGCTGGTGATCGATTTCGCGGTCGATCCGGCGCGCGATTTCACGCCCGAGCGGACGCAGAACGCCAATATCTACGAGGCGGTCGCCGATCATGTCGCGGCGCTGCGCAAGCAGGGGCGCAAGGTCGTGCTGGCGAGCTACACCGGCGGCGCGCGCGAGCGGCTGTCCGGCCTGCTCGCCGATCACGGGCTGAAGGGCGCGCAATTCGCCGGCGGCTGGCAGGAGGCGCTCGGCCAGGGCCTCGCCCAGGTCGTCCTGCCACTGGATCACGGCTTCACGGCGCCGGACGTTGCCGTGCTGACCGAGCAGGACATGCTCGGCGACCGGCTGGTGCGGCGCCGTCGCCGCGCGAAGAGCGCCGATGCCTTCCTCGCCGAGCTTGCCGCGCTCACGCCCGGCGATCTCATCGTCCACGCCGATCACGGCATCGGCCGTTACGAAGGCCTGACCTCGATCCCGGTCGGCCAGAGCCCGCATGACTGCGTCGCGCTGAGCTACGCCGGCGGCGACAAGCTCTACGTGCCGGTCGAGAATATCGACGTGCTGTCGCGCTACGGCAGCGAGAGCGAGGGCGTCGCGCTCGACAAGCTCGGCGGCGTCGCCTGGCAGACGCGCAAGGCGCGGATGAAGGAGCGCATCCGCGAGATCGCCGGCGAGCTGATCGCCACTGCCGCCGCCCGCGCGCTCAAGCCCGCGCCGGTCGCCCAGCCCGACAGCGCCGGCTTCCCCGCCTTCGTCGACCGTTTTCCCTATGACGAGACCGACGATCAGGATCGCGCGATCGACGACACCGTCGAAGACCTCGCCGCCGGCCGGCCAATGGACCGGCTGGTGGTCGGCGACGTCGGCTTCGGCAAGACCGAGGTCGCGCTGCGCGCCGCCTTCATCGCCACCATGGCCGGCCTGCAGGTGGCGCTGGTCTGCCCGACCACCCTGCTCGCGCGGCAGCATTACCGCACCTTCGTCGAGCGTTTTTCCGGCTTTCCGATCCGCATCGGCCGGCTGTCGCGGCTGGTGCCGTCGGCCGAGGCCAAGGCGACCCGCGAAGGCATTGCCGACGGCACGATCGATATCGTCGTCGGCACCCATGCGGTGCTGGCCAAATCGATCGAGTTCAAGCGGCTCGGCCTGGTCATCGTCGACGAGGAGCAGCATTTCGGCGTGACCCACAAGGAGCGGCTGAAGGCGCTCAAGACCGAGGTTCATCAGCTCACCCTCACCGCGACGCCGATCCCGCGCACGCTGCAGATGGCGATGTCGGGCCTGCGCGACCTGTCGGTGATCCAGACGCCGCCGGTCGATCGCCTTGCGGTGCGCACCTATGTCATGCCGTGGGATCCGGTGGTCGTGCGCGAGGCGCTGCTGCGTGAGCATTACCGCGGCGGCCAGAGCTTCTTCGTCAGCCCGCGGATCGCCGACCTGCCCGACATCGAGAGCTTCCTGCGCAAGGAGGTGCCCGAGATCAATTATGTCGTCGCCCATGGCCAGATGGCGGCGAGCGAGGTGGATGAGCGCATGTCGGCGTTCTACGACAGAAAGCATGACGTGCTGCTCTCGACGACGATTGTCGAAAGCGGGCTCGACATTCCGAGCGCCAACACGCTGATCATCCACCGCGCCGACAGCCTCGGCCTCGCCCAGCTCTATCAGCTGCGCGGCCGCGTCGGCCGCTCGAAGACGCGCGCCTATGCCTATCTCACGACGCCGGCCAACCGCCGCATCACCGAGGGCGCCGAGAAGCGGCTGCACGTGCTGTCGAGCCTGGATTCGCTGGGCGCCGGCTTCCAGCTCGCCAGCTACGACCTCGACATTCGCGGCGCCGGCAATCTGCTCGGCGACGAGCAGTCGGGCCATATCAAGGAGGTCGGCTTCGAGCTCTACCAGTCGATGCTCGAGGAGGCGATCCTCGAGGCGCGCGCCGGTGGCCTGACCGAGGAACGCGCCAATCGGGACTTCTCGCCGCAGATCACCCTCGACGTGCCGATCCTCGTGCCGGAAGCGTACATCCCCGACCTCGACCTGCGCATGGCGCTCTATCGCCGGATCAACCAGCTCGAGGACAAGACCGCGATTGAGGCCTTCGCCGCCGAGCTGATCGACCGCTTCGGCCCGCTGCCCGAGGCGACGTCCAATCTGATCCGGCTGATCGAGATCAAGCTCAACTGCCGCACCGCTCATGTCGCCAAGATGGACGTCGGCCCCAAAGGCGCGCTGATTGCCTTCCGCGATGACAGCTTCCCCGACATCCCCGGCCTGCTCGGCTATGTCGAACGGCTGAAGGGCACCGCCCGGCTGCGACCCGACAACCGCCTCGTCATCACCCGCGCCTGGGAAACGCCGGCCGCCCGGCTCAACGGCGCGCTGCAGCTGTCGAAAGGGCTGGCGAAGATTCTCAGCCAGGCGGCCGTGATGGGTGACAGCCAGCCTTCCGACGCGATAGCCTGACCCATAACGCGTTTTGGGGGAGGCTTGGATGCTGACGCGGTTGCTGCGCTTGCCCGCGCTTGCGGCGATGGTCTTTCTTGCCACGGCGGCAGCTCCGCCCCCGGCACCCACACCGAAGCATCTCGAGGATGCGGTGCGGCTGTCCTGGTTCGGCGAGCGGCCGGCTTTCTCGCCCGACGGCAAGCGCATCGCTTTCATCGGCAAGACCTTCGGCGATGCCTATGAACTGGAGATCGCGACCGGCCGGGTGCGCAACCTCACCGGCCATCTGCCGCATGCCGGAATCCTGCGCGTGCAATATCTGCCGAACGGCGATTTCCTGATCATCGCGCCGCGCCATTTCGGACCGAACGCCCGCTGGGAAGGCGAACTGTGGATCCTCGACAAAAACGCCGAGCGCGGGCTGGTGCCGCTCGACCAGCGCATCTTCGAGGGCGTCGCGATCTCGCGGCGAACCAATCTGATCGGTTTCGCCACCCATGAGGGCGACATCAACGAGAAGAACGTCAACGCCATCTCGACCGATTTCTGGACCGCCGAGATCGCCTATGGCGCCGATGGCCCGAAACTGGTCAACAAGCACAAGCTGCCGGTCACCGGCTGCGTCGGCGAGGCGCAGGATTTTCGCGATAACGACCGCGAGATGACCTTCCCCTGCTACGGCCGCTCACCCAAGGGCGGCGCGCTGGCGAATGCGCGCGGGATCAATCTCGCGACCGGCAAGACGGTGATCTACCGCGACCGGCCCGACGAATATGCCGAGATCGAGGGCATCGCCCCCGACGGCGCGTGGAGCGCGGTCGAATGCGCGCCGGCCGCCACCGGCGGGCTGCCGCCGCTCGACATCTGCCGGCTGGAGCTCAAGCCCAACGGCCGGCTCACCCGGCTCATGATCGCCACCGCGCCCGGCAGCACCCGCAAGGCAAACAACCCGGTGATCAGCCCCGACGGCAAATGGATGGCGGTCGCCAGCTCGGACAGCCGCTACGAGGCCGGCACGGGCGACGGCATATTGCTGCTCCGGATCGCGGATTGAGCCGGCGATAGTCGAGCGTCCGCAATGGATCGTGGATTCAGATGATCGAGAACATAGTGCGCGGCGTGATTTGCTCAGGCGTCCTTGCCTGAGATGGCTATCTAGCAGCGCAGACATACTCCCGCATGGCGTCCATCGCCGAGCCTGACTCTATGGCGTGGCCGTGGTCCCGCCAATCCGTCATGTAATCGGCATTGGTCTTCAACAGGTATTCGATCCTCTTTGCACAATCGATTGCTTCGTCCGACGTCTCTGATCCGGCGGTCGATGAGATTTGATCGGTGAAATAAACCAGTCCGTCATTGGACGGATCGATGCTGTCCTTTTCGACCGACCAAACATCGCCACTATCGGAGGTACCGAGCTTCACCCAATCTTGCGCCATCGCCTGACCGGTGCACAGGGCGACAGCTGCCAACCCAATGCCGATTCGCGCGAGCCAAATTTGCATGGCGACCCCCTTGAAACCTGAAATATCCCGCCCCCTCGCTCCAGCCCGTCAGGGCAGAGCGAGGCCAAGACGAGGCGGTGTTACCATTTATATCCGGCAGTAAAGCCGAAGGTCCGCGGCCAGGAATAGAGATCGTAGACGCCGTTGGCACCGGGGTTGAAAGTGGTCTTGAACCGATAGTCGGTGATGTTTTTCATCCAGACCCCGAGCGAGAAATGGTCGCCGGCGAAGTTGTACGTTGCCTGAGCATTGAGCTGCGCATAGCCCTTTTGGAGGTACAGTCGCTTGTGAGTGACGGGGTCGTAGGCATCCGTCCGCGGAGCATAGCTGCTCACATAAGAGCCGTTGCCAGCGAGGACGAGTTTGCCGCTGCCGATATGGGCCGTGTAATCGATGCCCGCATTGGCGGTCCAGTCGGGCGCCCGCTCGATCTGGAGACCGCTGAAGTCCTGGGTCTGGTTGGTAACGACAACGCCGCCAACGATCAGGTTGACCGATGCATTGGGGAAACTCTTGTAGCGAGCATGGGTGTAGGCGACACCGGCATGCACGTTGAGGTCGTCCACAGGGGTGTAGGCGACACTGAGCTCACCGCCATAATTCTTCGCGCCCTTCGCATTGATCACCACGGTCGAGAGGACATGGGTGATCGGATCCTGCACGACCGTGCTGGTCTGAAGATCCTTGAAGTCGGTATAATAGATCGCGCCTTCGATGCGGAGGCGCGGCCGCGCGATCTTGAAGCCGATTTCGTAATTCGTCGACTGCTCCGGTTTGGTCGCGGGCAGGATCGGGTTGAGCGGGCTGTTGCTCGTGTTGAACGTGCCGGCCTTGAAGCCCTGCGAGTAGGAGAAGTAGACATTGGCGTCTCTCGCGATCTCATAGCGAAGCGTCGCGCGCGGCGTCCATTTGGTGAACTTCGCCGTATGTGGAAAATTGCCGCCGAGCGGGGTTACCGGCCCGCTGAAGCCAAATTGGTCGAAGCCTGAAAAGAGGAAGCTGGTCGTGAACTTCCGTTCGTCCGTATAGCGGACGCCCGCGTTCAGGTGGAGCTTGTCGGTCACGGCGTAGGTACCGTCGATATAATAGGCCATTGCCCTGGTATTCAGGACGGACGACGCCCCGAATATCAGGGGCACTGGCAGGTGTGTCTGATCCGGGCCGATATCGCTGAAGCCCTTGCCGGTCGCGTGCTCGATGAAGCGATTGATGCCCATCGTCAGGTTCAGACGGTCGATGGCGTCGGTCTGGAACTCCAGTGTGTGATCCCAGTTCCTCTGCCCGAAGATCGCGCCGTTGCGGGACCAATCGAGCCCGGTATCATCGTCGTCCTGATAAGTACGCGACAGCGTCCTTTGATATTGGCTCTGAAAGCTGAGGGTACCGATCCCGGTCTTCCACTCGGCCCTGGCATGGACCGTATCCGATCGAGCATCGTAGAAGGTGGGAACGTTCCGCACGACATGATCGCGCCGATTTGTCTGCAGTGGCGTCGCTGCCAGAACAGGGGGCTGAGCCGCGAATATGTTGTAGTTGTTGTTATAGGGATCGTTCAAATAGGTGTAGTGATATCCGACCGTGAAGGTCAGATTATCCGTCGCCTCCCATTTCAGCTTGGTCTCGAACTGGTCGGCTTTGTAGGGCGACACATTATGATATTTGTTGTTGTGCTTCCCGATGATGATGCCTTTGATGAAGCCGTCGTTGCGGCGGTATGAGCCGTCGAAGCTGATCGCCAGCCCCGGTGCGAGCGGGACGGACACATAGCCCGAGCCGCGCGCGTCGTTGTAATTGCCGTAGCCGGCGCTCACGTTGCCGGTGAACTTGTTCATGTCCGGGTCGAGCGTTCGGATCAGGATCGCGCCGCCCGACGCATTGCGTCCATAGAGGGTGCCCTGCGGGCCCTTCAGAACCTGCAGGTCCTGAAGGTTGACGATGTCCTGCGCGAACAGCAGCGGATCGGGCTGGTAGAATCCGTCGACGTAAACCGCGATGTTGGCGTCGGCGCCGCCGGCGGTCAGGAACGAGGTGATGCCGCGGATCGACGGCTCGGGGAAGATGCCGGTGTTGCCCATCTTGACCCCGGTCACGACCTGCTCGATGTCGTTGAAGGTGGTGACGCCAGCCTTGGCCAACTGGCTTTGGTTGACCGCGGTGATCGACATCGGGACGTTGACCAGGCGCTCCGTCCGGCGCTGCGCGGTGACGACGATATCCGCCGCCGAGGTGGAGGGAGCGGAGGTCGCCGTCGTCGGATCGGCTGCTGCAGCTTGGCAGGCGCCGAATGCGCCGAGCGCGGTACCGATAGCCAGCCGCGACAGGAATCGCGCGTTGTCCCAGCCCATGTCCTCTCCCCTTTTTTCGGCCAGCGATTTTCGCGGCCGCGACCTTTTGCAGGTCACCGTCCCTGAACGGCGCTGTTGTTGACGGAACGCTAATCCACGCACTCCGCGCTCACAAGAGATACGTTATAATGCTACAAGAGAGATGTTATAATGACACAGTCCTGTCGACGAGCGGACGTGGCGGCGCGAGTTTCGCCAAGCGTGAATAGCGAGATATGCCGTTTATGACCGCTGGCGTCTTTCTCGCCTTGACGCCGTTGCCTCACCCATCAGGCGGTGGCGCAGGCGACGGAATATTGCTGCTGCGGCTCGCGAATTGAAGCGCCTTCGCCATTCCTCGCAACCGTGGAACCGCAGCCGATATAAAATGTTATATTATTTCCTTGAATGACGACAACCTGGCTCCGCCAGCGCGTTACTCGTGACGACTGGCGGAGCCTTTTCGCGTTCGGAAATTCGCCATCTTCGCAATGCCTTCTCGAAATGGCGGAGCGCTGAGTGTGAGAGCCTCAGCGAGACGCGCAAGGAAGCCAGCGGCACAGATGGCCAGAAACTCGATGCACGTGGCGGCGTTGGTCGCGCCGCAAGGAGACAATTGATGAAAAAACTATCGTTTGCAGCACTTGCGGTGTTGACGCTGACCCCCACGCCGGGCCTCGATCTCGCACTCGCGCAGCCATATCACCACCGCGTCTATTACAATGGCCGCCATTATCACCGTCATCATTGTGGCGGCGGCAACGGCGCAGTCGGCACCGTCGCTGGCGGCGTGGGCGGCGCGTTGATCGGTCACTCCATGGGTGGAACCGCGGGAACAGTTCTAGGCGGCGTCGGTGGCGCTCTGCTGGGTCGTCATCTGGACAAAAGCAACACGCGTCATCGGCGCGGCTGCTAATGTATCGGCGAACGAACCAGCAGGGCCGGTCGCGGCCGTCGACGACAGATCAGGCCGTCTAGCCGTTCGGTGACTTGTCAGCTTCGGCGGGAAGCAACCGCTCGGCAAGGTCCGCGCTGTCGAGCGGCTCGCTGAACAGATAGCCCTGGTAATAGGCGACGCCTTCATGGGCGAGCAGGGCAAGCTCGGCCTCGCTCTCGACGCCTTCGGCGATGACCTCCAGGCCGAGCGAATGGGCCATTTCGATGACGCCGCGCACGACCACGCGCTCGCGCGCAGTGCCCGCGATGTCCTGCGACAACCGTCGGTCGAGCTTGAGATAATCGAGCGGCAAGGTGTTGAGATAGGCGAGGCTCGAATAGCCGGTGCCGAAATCGTCGATCGCGATGCGGAGGCCGGCATCGCGCAGATCCGCCATCAGGCTGGCGGCGCGCCCGAGATCCTCGATCAGCCCGCCTTCGGTCACCTCGAGCGTCACTCGGTCGCGCGTCACGCCGGCCTGGTCGATCATCGCCAGGCAACGCTCGCGGAAGTCGCCACGGGCAATATCCTCGGCCGTGACGTTGAGCGAGATGCGCAGCCCGGACAGCGGCTTGGGCCAGGCGGCAACCTCGGCGAGGGCGCGGGCGCGGACATGATCCGACAGCTCGCCGACGAAATCGGAGCGATGGGCGGCGGCGAACAGCGTCATCGCACCGAGCTCGCCGAGCAAGGGATGACGCCAGCGGGCGAGCGCCTCGACCCCGCTGATCTGCCCGGTCGTGACCGCGACCTGCGGCTGGAAGCGCACCTCGATCTCGTCGGCCTCGAGCGCGCGGCGAAGGTCGACCTCGAGCCGGCTGGCGAGCGCCGCCTCGCCCTCCCCCGCGGCGTCGAGAATGCGGATCGCCTCGCTGGTCCCCGCCTTGGCCTCGGCAAGGGCGGCGCTCGCCCGGCGCAGCAGCGCATCGGCATCGCCGGCGCCGTCGGCCAGGGCGATCCCGACCCGCGCGCTCAGCGTCACGCGCTGACCGTCGGTAACGAAGCTGCGCGCGACATCGTCGACCAGATCGCGGGCGAGCAGGGCCGCCTCGCCGATCGTGCCGCCATCGATCGCGACGGCGAATTCGGCGCCGGCCATGCGGCCGACCATGCGCCGGCCCGCGCCGGCGCTGGCGGTGATCCGCTCGATCCGGCGGGCAACGCCGCGCAGCAGCGCATCGCCGGCCATGCGGCCATAAGCGGCGTTGACCATGTCGAAGCGATTGACCGCGAGCAGCAGCAGCACCAGCCGCGACGAGCCGCCGCGCAGCCGCCGCTCGATCCACAGCCGCATCGCCCGGCCGTCGGCGACGCCGGTCAAGCTGTCGCGGCTGCCGCGCCAGGCCGCGGCCTCGCTGTCGAGCGCCTCGACCCGGCCGATCACCGCACCGTCGCTGCGATCGAGCCGGATGTGATGGGCGATACGGCCGATGCCGCGCACATGCTGGGCAAAAGCGGTCGGCCTGGAGTCGGCGAGCAGCCGGGTGACCGCCGCCCGGGCGGCGCGCAGCCCTTCGGCATCGCTGCGCCTGAGCAGGGCGGCGAGCGGATAGGCGCTATGCCCGGCGTCGCCCTCGCTGCCCAATTGGCGGGCGAGCGCGGGGCTGAGCAGGATCTCGCGACGGCCCGGACGCCAGCGCCAGCTGCGCGCCTCGCCGTCGATCAGCGCAGCCTGGGCGGCGGCGGCGCGATGGCCGCCGGCGAGCCGTTCGGCATGGCGGACGGCAAAGCGCAGCGCCTGGACGAATTCGGTCTCGCCGAACGGGCTGGCGAGAAAATGGGTCGCCCCGGCCGCCAGCAGCGAGCCGAGCGCCGAAATATCCTCGGCCGAGACCAGGACCAGCAGGGCGGCGGCATTGGCCTCGACCGCATCGCCCAGCGCGCTGACCGCGGCGAGCCCCTCCTTCAGCGCCCCCCGCGCGTCGACGATCGCGACCGCGGCGCCGGTCGCGACGAAGCGCTGCTCGACGCCCTCTGCGCGGCGCGCGGCGATCGCCCGCCAGCCGGCGCGGGCGACCATCGCCGCGAGCTCGTCACGCTGGTGGAATGAGAGCAGGAAGGCCTGCTCGCCGTCCTCGTCGACACCCGCGAAATCCACCAATTCCCCCGTGAAGCCACCATGAATCTGGCCGCAAATACCGCCCATAACAGCTTGGCGTTAATGCCGCTAAGCCTTGCATCGGCGTTCGGCTACTCCTAGCTGTCTGGGATGGCGTCGCAGGATACCCTCCCGCGCAAGGTCGACCGGCTGCTCGACGTTCACGGGCGGCGGATCACCTATGTGCGCCTGTCGGTAACCGACCGCTGCGAGCTGCGCTGCCGCTATTGCATGGCCGAAACGATGAGTTTCATGCCGCGCCATGCGATCCTCTCACTGGAAGAGATCGCCATCGTCGCCGACGCGTTCATCGACCGCGGCGTCCGCAAGCTGCGGCTGACCGGCGGCGAGCCGCTCGCCCGCAAAGGCGCGACCGGCCTCGCCAAGACGATCGGCCGCCGGCTGGGCAACGGCCTCGACGAGCTGACCCTGACGACCAACGGGACGCGGCTGGTCGAGCATGCCGCCGGGCTGGTCGACGCCGGCGTCAAGCGGATCAACGTCAGCCTCGACAGCCGCGACCCCGAGACCTTCCGCTTCATCACCCGCCATGGCGACGTCGCCGAGGTGCTCGCCGGCATCGCCGCGGCCAAGGCGGCCGGCCTCTCGATCAAGATCAACATGGTCGCCTTGAAGGGCCTCAACGAGGACGAGATCGCGCCGATGCTGCGCTGGTGCGGCGACGAGGGCTTCGACCTCACCCTGATCGAGACCATGCCGCTCGGCCAAATCGACGAGGACCGGACCGACCGCTATCTGCCGCTCGATCTGGTTCGCGATCGTCTCGCCGAAGAGTTCACCCTGACGCCGATCGGCGATCGCACCGGCGGCCCGGCGCGCTATTCCGCGGTCGCCGAGACCGGCGGACGGCTCGGCCTGATCACGCCCCTGACGCATAATTTCTGCGGCGATTGCAACCGCGTCCGGCTGACCGCCGAGGGCAAGCTTTACATGTGCCTGGGCCATGAGGCGCATGTCGATTTGAAGACCGCGCTGCGCGAGGGGGGACTCGAGGCGCTCAATGCAGCCGTGGACCAGGCCCTGCTGCACAAACCCCTCGCCCATGATTTCCGGATCGACCGTCGCGGCGCCGATCCGGCGGTGTCGCGGCATATGAGCGTCACCGGCGGATGAGTGGCCGACGGCGGCTGGCGTTGCTGGCCTCGCCGACACCCGCCGCTCAGGCGGCCGCCGCCGAATTGCACCGCCATTATGACTTCGCCGACCCTTCCGACGCCGAGGTCGTGGTCGCGCTCGGCGGCGACGGCTTCCTGTTGCAGACGCTGCACGCGATGCTGGCATCGCGGCCGACCCTGCCCGTCTTCGGGATGAACCAGGGGACGATCGGCTTTCTGATGAACGAATGGCGGATCGATGCGCTCGACGAGCGGATCGAGCATGCGCGCGCCTTTGCCGTCTCGCCGCTGTCGATGGAAGCGGTGACCGTCGCCGGCGAGCGGGTGACGACGCCGGCGATCAACGAGGTCTCGCTGCTGCGCGAGACCCGCCAGACCGCCTGGCTGGAGATCAGCGTCAACGGCCGCTGCGTGCTGCCCGAGCTGATCTGCGATGGCATCCTCCTGTCCACCCCCGCCGGCTCGACCGCCTACAACCTCTCCGTCCAGGGGCCGATCCTGCCGCTCGATTCCGGCCTGGTCGCGCTCACCCCGATCAGCCCTTTTCGCCCGCGCCGCTGGCGCGGCGCGATCCTGTCCGACCGGGCGGTGATCGAGTTCCGCGTGCTCGACCCGGAAAAGCGGCCGGTCAGCGCGGTGGCCGATCAGGTCGAGGTGCGCGACATCGCCTCGGTCAAGATGGCGCTCGACCGAAGCAATCCGCTGACCCTGCTGTTCGATCCCGAGCATGCCCTCGACGACCGCATCGTCATGGAGCAATTCGCCTTCTGACGATTGCTTGCAACGGGCGGAATCCGACTGCTATAGGCGCCGCTGCCTGTAGAGGCTGCTCCCCGGTAGCTCAGCGGTAGAGCAACCGGCTGTTAACCGGTTGGTCGATGGTTCGAATCCGTCCCGGGGAGCCACTAAGTCCTTGTTTTACTGTGTTTTTATATCTCCGAATAGATCCGGATTTCTGCCCGACTTTCCGGGACTTTGCAGGACCGTCTGCATCGTCGGGACGGCCAGAGACGCGTTTGGCGACCGCAATTGGCGCAATCTGAGGCTCAGTCTTTGAAGGCCGAAAACCTGGCTAACTGGGCGT
>Ga0207667_10006072_pt1 | contig 14686 bp, 13 predicted proteins | sample KBSCornC52_FD_184301 | JGI IMG/M metagenome (GOLD analysis project Ga0207667, IMG submission 184301) | Corn rhizosphere microbial communities from Kellogg Biological Station, Michigan, USA - KBS Corn C5-2 (SPAdes) (version 2) | ecosystem: Host-associated > Plants > Roots > Rhizosphere > Soil ... | reverse complement strand
CCTATCTGACACACGGGCTCGCAGCCCGAGGCACCGCCGGTGTCATCCCCGCCCGGCCTCGCCGGAAGATCGTGAATCTACTTCAAGCGAGGTGTCGGGAAGATACGAGGCACCGCCCGTCGGCGTCATCGGCGTCCCGGAGGCGACGCGGGGGCGATGCCAGACACCTTCGGTGCGGTCGGCGCGAGCCAGCGGCCGCTACTGCCGGCGCCGGATCAGCTCGTCCCCGGCCCGTTGCAGCGCCGAGCTCGCGTCCGCGGTGCGCAGCAGCCCTTGCGCGGCCATCTTCTCGAGGGCCTTGCGCGTGAAGCTCTGCGTGGCGTCGCCGGTGCCGGCAAACAGCAGGAAGTAGCCGTTGTCGCTGACCCACAGCAGCTGCAGGTCGACCCACTCGCCGTGCAGCTGCAGCGTCACGCTGTCGCCGATCTGCAGGGCGGCGATCGGCGAGGAGGTATCGACCGGCGGCGGCGGCGCGGGCGGCGGCGGCGGGGGCAATTCGTCGTCCAGCTGCAGGTCGACCGTGACCGGCCCGGCCGCGGCCTGCTCGCCCTCGGGCCGGCGCATCACGTGCAGGTGGATGGCGGCGATCTGGTCGAGCCAGGCCTTGCGCATCGCGTCGGACAGCTTGACCGTGGCCATGCCCGCGGTCACACGCTCGACCAGCTCCGGGATCATCGCCAGGAGCGTCGACGCGTCGGCGCGCGAGCGCGCCTTGTCGGTGGACCAGATGACGTCGACGGCCGTATCCATCGCCGGCGAGTTGCGGCGCGCCTCGGGCGGCAGCGTCGTCCACTCCTGCGCCACCACCAGCGCCCACAGCGTGCGGATGAAGCGCCGGGTGGGCGACGGCGGGTGCGCGGAATCGAGCTTGCGCTCCAGCCGCGCCTTCGCCTCGGCCACCAGGTCTTCCAGCGTGGCATTGCGCTGCAGCAGCTCCAGGGCGCCTTCCACCGAGGTGAGCCGCTTCTGCGCCTGCTTGCGCTGCCACTGCGACAGCCGCTCCACCGCGGCCTCGAACGTCGCCGTGGTGGGCTGGATCTCGACCTGCGCGACCGACTCCGCCAGCCACTGCATGAACTCCGGCGCCGGCGCCTCCTTGCCGGCCTGCATGTGCGTGGCCACGCGGTTGACCAGCGTCCAGGCCGGATGGCGGTGCGACTTGAGCAGCGACGCGTCGTGCGCCGCCAGGTGCACCACGGCGGGCTCCAGGCGCGCGATCCAGCCGCGCCCGTCGGCCGACAGCGCCGGGTCCGCGACGATCTGCTCGAACAGGTGGCCGATGAGCGCGCCGCCCAGGCGGGTGCTGGTGGCGTCCTGCAGCGCGGCGAGTTCCTCGCGGTGGCTGTGGATCAGGCCGGGGATGCGCGCGCCGTCGCCCTCGAGCGGCATCGGCAGCGTGTCGGGGATGAGCGTGAGCGGCGCGGCCTGCGTGGACGTCCGGAAGACGGGCCGCTCCTCGTCGAGGTCCATCAGCTCGTACAACGCGCCGGGCCGCGTGACGTCGAAGCCGGTGGGCAGCGATGCGGCGGCGTCCTCGTCGTCGGGTTCGGTGCCGCGTTCGGCCTGCGGCAGCGCGGCGTCGGCCACGCCGGCCTGGCGCACGGCGGCATAGATCTCGGCCAGCCGCGGCGCGAGCCAGCGCGCGACGCAGCGCACGCCCTCCGCACGCGCCGCCGGCGCCAGCCCGAGCACCTCGGACGCCGTCCAGAGCGACCGCGCGAGGCACGTCGGTGCGATCGGCGACGACGCGACGCGCACGCCCTCGCCCTGGCGCAGCGCCCCCTCGAACTTGATCAGCCGTCGCAGCTCGACCGCGCAGTCCTCCTCGAGCAGGCGCACCACCTGCGCCACCTCGATCTCGTCCTGGATGCGCGACTCGTCCATGATCTCGAACGCGCCCAGGTCGAGCCACTGGCCCGTGGGCCGTGCCGCCGGCGGCTGCGTGAACGCCTTGAACGACTCACGCAGCGCGTCGCTGAACGCCGTGGCGAACTGCGCATGCGTGCGTGCCAGCGCCGTGGCGACCTCGCCGCGCAGTTCGCGCAGCGCGGCATGGGTCACCGGGGCGGCGGCGATGTCGGTGCCGAGGCCCGCGGCGCCGGCGCGCACGCGGCGCGACAGCAGCGCATGGGCGCGTTCGAGGTGGCGTTCGTAGGCGGTGCTCACGCGGCCATATTAGGGCAGGACGGGCGTCCGCATCGCAGCCACCCGTGCTGCACGGCCGGCGCTGTGCCCTGGCCGCAACGCTGTGCGGCCGCTCAGCCGCCGCTCCACTTCTTCGCGTCGGACTTGCGGAAGACGGCCTGCATCGTGGGGCTGAAGAAGATGTAGCCAGCCAGCGCCAGCATGTAGGCCACGAGGAACAGCACCACATAGGCCATCACCGGCTGCCTCTGGAACAGGGGCACGGCGACGACGGCGGACATGACGCCCATCAGCGTCAGGAGCCCGCCCAGCACCCGCGAGGCCGGCCGGCTGCCTGCCATCGTGCGCCATGCGGCGAGCGCGAGCACGCCGTCCCAGACGAGGCCCCCCGAGGCGCCGCCCGAGATCCGTCCGAACAGGTCGAGCGCGAGCAGCACGACCAGGAAGATCTTGAACGCCAGCGGGATCTTCGGCGCGGCGACCTCTGAATCGGAGACGGCTGCCTTGGGCGGCGCGAAGGCTTCGAAATTGTCCATGTGGGCTCCCTCGTCTGCTTGTCGGTAGACCCGCATTGTCGGGCAGGCGCGTCGTACTAGGAATTGGGGTCGAAGCCCGGCACCGGCTCGCCCAGCAGCTTCGCGCGCGCGAACACGTAGGGCACCGATCCGAGGGCCAGCAGTTCGTCGTTGAAGCGGCGCTCCGTGTAGCCGGCGCCCCATTTGGCCTTGGCGTCGCGCTTGAGCGCCAGGATCTGCTCCTTGCCCGCGAAGTAGCAGATCAGCTGCGCGGGCCAGTTGACCGCCCGCAGGATCTCGGGCGACAGCGGCGTCTTGCCGGGCGCCGTGCCGGCGCGCCAGTCGGCGCCCTGCTGCAGCGTCCAGGCGCCGGTCTCCATGTTGACGTCGTAGACCACGCGGCGGATGCGGCTGCGCCAGCTCTTGAGCACCGCCAAGCGCGTCGCGGCCGCGTGGCCGAAGCCGCCCTGTTCCCACATCTCCTGCTCGGCGTACAGCGCCCAGCCCTCGTTCTCCACCGGATCCTGGAACAGGCTGCGCAGCGGATCAGGGTTCAGGCGCGCCACGCTCAGCTGCAGGTGGTGGCCCGGAACGCCTTCATGCGCGGCATAGGGCCCCATGCCGTTGAGTCGATACAGCGCGCCCTCGCGGATCGCGTCCTCGCGCTCGGACAGCGGCATCTTCGGGTCGAAGTGCTCCACGTTCCACCAGCCCGTGTCGTCGGCGATGAACGGCGGCGGCGGATTCATGCTGCCGCCGTCGCCGGTCAGCGGCACCATCGCGTCGGGCGTGACGCGCGCCCGCACGGGGCCGACGCCCGCCGGGATCGTCACGAAGCCGGCCTTCTCGATCGCCGCGCGGTAGTCCACCTGGATGTGGTCGTACAGCGCCAGCAGCGCGGCCTGGTCGAGCGCCTTGGCCTGCTTCTCGAGCGCCGGCGCGAGCGGCGGCGTCCGCGGCAGCCTGGGCGACAGCGCGGCGATCTGCGCATCGACGTCCTTCAACTCCTGCTCGGCGAGCGCGCGCAACGCAGCGGGCGTCCAGGGCAGGAGGTTGGCGTGGCGCAGGCGCCAGGCGTAGTTGGCGGCCCCGATCACGGCGAAGCTGGTCTTGTCCTTGACCGCCTCCAGCTGCGCCCGGTAGCTGGCCAGCGCGGTGACGGCCGCGTCCGAGTGCGTCCCGGGGTGGGCCTTGAGCACCGCGCCGATGCCGTCGATCAGTCCGAGCGCGACGCCCGCATCCACGCCGGTGGGCTTGCACAGCGTGCGCATCTCGTCGACGAGCGCCGGCACGCGCGCGGCCAGGCCGTCGATGGCGTCGGTGCGCGCAGGCGCGTACGTGACGACGGCGATCAACGTATTGGCCAGCGGCTCCAGCCAGGCACCGGGCCGATGACGGTACAGCTGCTCGACCTCCAGCTCGCGGGCCACGCGCTGCGCGTTGGCTTCGACCCAGCGCACGTCGATCTGCTGGTCGACGCTCCAGTCGCGCCACGGCAGCGCATGCAGCGCGGCGATGTCGGCGTGCAGGCGGCGCGTCATGTCGGCCACGTGGGCCGGCGCGTACGACGGCACGCGGATCGCGTCGTCCACGAGTCCGGACTGCGCGGCGAAGTCGGGCGTGTGCTCCGTCTGCACCAGCGCGACGTCGCGGGCGATCGCGACGAAGCGCGCGTCGCCGGGAACGGCCAGGGTGGCCAGGCGCGGCGCGGGGACGGCGGCGGGCAGCGCGGCAGCGGCCGCGCCGCAGGACAGGGCAAGGCAGACCAGGGTGGGTACGTGGCGGGGCATCGGTTGCAAGGTTCGACGTGGAGCCCGCGACGATACCCGAGGCCGTACCGTCGACCACGCAGAAGCCCCGCGCGACCCGGATCGCGCGCGGGCGGCTGCCTGCCAGCGCCGGTCTGTCCGAAATTCACGCACGGAAACGAGACGGCACGACGTCGTTGACGCAGGCCGCGTGCAATGCGTGTCATCGATGGAGCTTTTGCAGCCCGGCCACGCGCCGGGCCTTTTTTTGGATTCCAGGACGTGCCCCGCCCCCATCAGCGCCGGGCGACGTCGACACGCCAGCCTCCCTCGACTTCCTGGATCTCGAACCGCACCGGCAGGAAGCGCTCGATCACCTGGAAGTTGGTCGTCGCGTGATCCGTCAGCTCGGTGCAGGTGTACGCGGCTGCGCTGCCGCGCCTGCACACGGCGAGCGCCAGCGGCAGCGCCCACTGGTCGGCCAGGTGCGGGCCGAGGGCGGCGGCCGAGCGCTGGTAGCCGCGCACTTCATCGGCCAGCGCCCGCGCCACCTGCTCGGCGCTGACGCCCTTCTCGCCGAACTGGGTGAACAGCTCGCACACGTGCGCGTGCGCGAGCGTGGCCATCAGCGCATTGCCGGGGCCCTCGTTCTGGCGCACGACGGGCACCTGCAACTGTTCCGGCGCCCAGGCCAGCTCGCGCGCCAGCGCATCGAGCTCGCGCCGCGCGACGCCGTGCGGCAGCGCGGCCGCGAGGCACTCGGCGTACGACTCGACCGGCGCGCCGCGCTCGAGCAGGTCGAACGGCTGCAGCATGTCGCCGGCCGGGTGCACGGTCACCTCGATCTGGCCACCGCCGGCCGGATAGAAGCCGTGCCGGCGCAGCGACAGCTCGGAGGACGCGCCCAGACGGCGCAGCAGCGGCGCGTAGCAGCGCTGCAGGAAATGGAACGGCGGCGCCATCGGGTTGTGCGTGCCGCCGCTCAGCTTCAGGCGCGACGGCGCATCGGCCAGCATCAGCGCCGGCCACACCGTCTGCAGCACCAGCGTGCAGCTGCCCGCCGTGCCGACATTGAACGCATGCTCGCCGGCGCGCACCGCGCCGGGCTCGAACACCAGCGTGCCCGAGCCGAGCTCGGCGCCCTGCGCAGTCGCGCCGCTGATGGCCGCGGCGGCCTGCACGCAGGTCAGGTGCTGGCGCATCAGCCCCGGCTTCGCGCGCCGCGCACGGATGCGCGCGAGCGTGAACGGCTGGCCGGTGCACATCGACAGCGCGAGCGACGTGCGCAGGATCTGGCCGCCGCCCTCGCCGACGGAACCATCGATCTCGATCATGGAAACCCTCATTCTTGTCGTCGTTGTCAGGGCCGTGCGTCGAAGTGGCGCACGGCGTCGTGCAGGAAGTCGTCGAGCGGCTGCGTCGGGGCCCTGGGCTGCCTGTCGAAGGCATGCGCCTCGGCCACCGCGAGCTCGCGCTCGATGAAGTCATGGATGCCGGCCCAGCGCGGGCTGGTGGCCGCCTCGCCGGCACGCATCTTCACCTCCAGCAGCGCGTCGACCTCGGCCACGAGCGCCGCATCCAGCGACGTCGCCGCCACCAGGTCCGCGAAGCGCATCGGCGGCACGCCGCGGCCCTCGCGGATCCAGCGCGCGGCCAGCAGCGGGCGCAGCACGTACAGGTACTTCTTGTAGCGCACCGTCTCGCCGTACAGGTGCTCACGCAGGTTCTTGCGCGCCATCGACACGTAGTGGTGATAGCCGCGCACCGGCGAGAACTTGTCCTGCGCCAGCGTGCGCAGGCGCGCCACCCAGGCCTCGTCCTGGCAATAGACGATGGGCGAGCGCAGCCATTCGAGCAGCGTCGGGTTGGAATCGCGCAGCAGGCCGAGCGCCTTGCGCAGCTCCCAGCCGCCGACGTCCAGCTCGCCGCTGATCGGTTCCTCGAGGACGTCGCGCCCCGGCTCCACCGTGAGGTACCACGGCAGGCGCTGCACGTACAGGAAGCGCACGTCGTAGTCGCTGTCCGGCGAGGCGAAGCCCCACCCGCGGCTGCCCGATTCGCATGCGAACAGCACGCGCACGTCGTGCTCGCGCTCGAGGCGCGCCAGCACGCCGAGCACCTCGGCGCGCATCTGGTCGGATACGGGGTGCGCGCTGCGCACGGTCGTCTTGTCGTTCATGGTCCTCCCTCCTTCACTCATTGTCGGGGCCGAGGACCATCGGCCCTCAGCCCTTCACGCACACCACCTGCTTCAAGGTGTGGACGACCTCCACCAGGTCGCGCTGCGCGGCCATCACGGCGTCGATGTCCTTGTAGGCCATCGGGATCTCGTCGATCACGTCGGCGTCCTTGCGGCACTCGACGCCTTCGGTCGCCTTGATCTGGTCGTCGACCGTGAACAGCTTCTTGGCCTTGGTGCGGCTCATCACGCGGCCCGCGCCGTGGCTGCAGCTGTCGAAGCTCTCGGGGTTGCCGAGGCCGCGCACGATGTAGCTGCGCGCGCCCATGCTGCCCGGGATGATGCCCATCTGCCCCTTCCTCGCGCTCACGGCGCCCTTGCGGGTGACGAACACGTCCTCGCCGAAGTGGTGTTCCTTCTGCACGTAGTTGTGGTGGCAGTTCACCGCCTCCACGTGCGACTCGAACGGCTTGCCGATGACCTTGCGCACCGTGGCGATCAGGTTGGCCATCATCACCTCGCGGTTCCTCGCCGCGAACTGCTGGGCCCAGCTCACGCCGCGCACGTAGTCGCCGAAGTACTGCGCGCCTTCCTCGAAGTACGCCAGGTCCTGGTCGGGCAGGTTCGCGTTGTTGCGCAGCGCGTCCTTCTTGGCCAGCTCGATGAAGTGCGTGCCGATCGCGTTGCCCACGCCGCGCGAACCCGAGTGCAGCATGAACCACACGAAGCCCGCCTCGTCGAGGCAGACCTCGATGAAGTGGTTGCCGGTGCCCAGCGTTCCCAGGTGCTTGCGGTTGTTCGTGTTGCGCAGGCGGGGGTGCAGTTCGCACAGCGCGTCGAACTCGCCCGCGAGCGTGGCCCAGACCTGGTCGACCGTCTCCGGCGGGTTCTCCCACGCGCCTTCGTCGCGCGTCCAGCCCTTGGCCGAGCGGCCATGCGGCACCGCGCGCTCGATGGCCGAGCGCAGCGGGCCGAGGTTGTCCGGCAGGTCCTCCGCGCGCAGCGTGGTCTTGGCGGCCATCATGCCGCAGCCGATGTCCACGCCCACCGCGGCCGGGATGATGGCCTTGAGCGTCGGGATCACCGAGCCCACGGTCGCGCCGATGCCCAGGTGCACGTCGGGCATCGCCGCGATGTGCCTGAACACGACGGGCAGGCGCGCCGCGTTGGCCAGCTGCTTCCTCGCGTCGTCTTCCACCGGCACGCCGCGCGTCCACATCTTCACCGGCACGCCGCCCGGAACGTCTTCGACGTTGTAGTTGTTGTCCATGATTGGATTCTCTTCAAGAAAAGGGAGATGACGAGGGTCGATGAAGCCGAATTTCCTGCGCCACCCGTTTCCGGGCCGGGACTTGAACCCGGGCCTCGCGGCCGAAGCCGCGCGCGCTACCAGTAGCTCCATCAGCATTCATCGCCGAAAGAAAGATGCCCTGCAACGACCAGGGACGGTGAAACAGGTGCTCTACCGCTGAGCTACGCCGCCGACCGTGAAGTCGACGTCGACAGGATTCGAACCTGCGACCTCCGGATTAAAAGTCCGTTGTAGTTCCACCAGCATTCGCTGCAAGGCATCAAAAAGATACGCGACGAGGTCGGCAAGACGCGCCTTCCGGATCTCCGGCGGGGAATCGCTCAGCGCGAAGCGCTGGACGCGGCTTGCCGCGGGCCGAAGGCCGAGGGCGCAGCCCGAGCAACCCCAGGCATCCATGTAGTCCTGCCAGCATTCGCGTTCAAAGCTGGCTCCCCGCGTGGCGACGAACGATGGCGAGACGGAAAACATGGTTCAGATGTAGTCCCACCGGCATTCGCCACGCGACAAGCGTCTATCTTCTACAGGGGGCGTCGCACGCGACGAGAAGCGCAAGAGCGGCCTGCCGCTTGCGCGGCGCGGGCTTGCGGCCCGCACGGCCAGTTTGAGCTGTACTCCTGCGCGCATTCGCATGCGACGCCCTTCACTCACTTTCTTCTACTGCACGTCCAGCGCGATCTTGTCGATCTCGCCGACCCAGTGATCCGCATCCACCTCGCCGGCGGCGAAGCGCGACACCAGCGCGAACACCGCGTCCGAGAAGCCGCCGACATTCAGGATGTCGTGCCGCTCCGCCGCCTGCGTGGTCGCGCCTGGCTGCAGGTCGATGCACACCAGCCGCGCGGCCGGGTTGCGCCGCTTGAGCGCCTCCCATTCGCGCAGGGTCTGCGTCGAGCCGTGGCGGCGCGCATCGATCCAGGACTCGTTGTCCGAGACCAGGATCACCACGTCCACCGCCGCGCGCTCGCGATTGAGCAAGGCCAGCGGCGCGCTGCAGTTCGTGCCGCCGCCCCCGATGGCGGCCAACGCCTGCGCGTTGGTCATCACCGAGTCGCGGCCGTTCAACGACAGCGACACCACGTCCCGCTCGAACGGCAGCACGCGCGCCGACGGGTTCTTGCGCAGCACGGCCGCCGACACCAGCGCCGCCACGTCGATGCAGCGCACGCTGGAGGTCGCCGAGCCGCGGTGGCCCGTCACCGCCGAGCTCATCGAACCCGACACGTCGGGGCACACCACCACGCGGCCGTCGAACGACGGCACGTTGGCGATCGCCAGTTCCATCGCATCCTGCAGCGCGTCGCGGATGGCCGCCGGCACGCCCTCGCCCGCCGCCTTGAAGGCCGACAGGAGCTGGTACGGCATCACCCGCGCACGGGCCACCGCGCGGGGATCCCGCAGCTTCGCTGCGATCGCCTCGACCAGGCCCGGTTGCTCGAAGACACCGTGGCGCGCGAACGTGTTCAGGTTCTGCCGCACCATCTGCCACGAGCCGGCACGCGCGATCTGCGCCCAGTGGGCCGTCGACAGTTCCAGTGCGGTCAGCATCTGGAACGGCACGTCCGGCACCTCGGCAGCCTCGCCGCTGCCCAGCGCGCGCTTGAAGCGCTCGAAGGCCTGCGTCGCCGGCGGCAGCGCGGATTCGTCGAACGGCTTGCCGATCAACCACGCGAACCAGGCGGCACGCCAGGCCTCGTCCGGCTTCGGATGGACCATCTTGACCACGTCGGCCAGCGACGGCGCGTTGCCCACGGACGCCTGCAGCAGCTGCTGCTCGCTCGCAGACAGCAGCCATTGCTGCACCAGCTTCTTGGGACGCGAGCCGAGCGACTTGCGGCCCGTCACGCCGCTGCGCAGGATCTGCACGAAGCCGCGCAGCATCTTGCCGTTGTCGACCACGCGGCCGAACACGCGCACCAGCAGCGCGATGTCGCGCACCGCCAGCGTCGCGGCCAGCAGCGCGGGCATGTCCTTCATGTGGCCGGCCTGGCGCGCATGCAGCGCCGTCCGGGCGACGAATTCGGGGTCCAGCTGCGCCGCCAGTGCCAGCACCGAACCCAGCTGCGCCTCGGCATCCGCGTGGAAGGTGTGGCCCAGGCAGCCGGTGGCCGCCAGCTGTGCGAGCTGGTGGCGCGGCGTGTACGCGCAGGCCGGGGCCTGCGACGCGTTCAGCGTGTCGGCAGCCGGCAGCAGCGTGCCGCGCAGCGTCTGGAAGAGTTGGGTGTTGACCATGGAGCGTTCTCGTTGCTTGTTCATTCAACGGGTTGTGCCCTTCTCTTCGCAACGCCTGTGCCAGCTTCTTTCCAACTCAATGCCGAACTCGCAAGTCATTGATTCGATTGAGTATTTTTCTCATGGATTCGATCTGACCTGGAAGACGCTACCCGGCCATGTCGACAGATATTAGAATCGTGGCTAGACAACTAGCCAAATATGTCCATGTCCAAGCGCACGGTCGTCATCGGCTTCCTCGGCACGCAGCTCGATGCGGGCCAGGGCGCGGGCCGCTGGGAGAAGTGGCGCCCCACGCTGTCGCTGATGCAGCACGAGGACACGCTGGTCGACCGCCTGGAGCTGCTGCACGCGTCGGCCCACGTCGGCCTGGCGCGCCAGCTGCGCGACGACATCGCCATCGTCTCGCCCGAGACCACCGTCAACCTCGTCGCGCTCGACATCGCCGACCCGTGGGACTTCGGCGAGATGTACGCGGGCCTGTACGACTGGGCGCGCGCCTACCGCTTCGATCCGGCGCACGAGCAGTACTGGGCGCACATCACCACCGGCACGCACGTCGCGCAGATCTGCATGTTCCTGATGGTGGAGTCGCGTTTCATTCCCGGCGTGCTGCTGCAGACGGCGCCGCCGAAGAAGCAGCGGCGCGACAACGCCGGCAGCTACGCGCTGATCGACCTCGATCTGTCGCGCTACGACGTGCTCGCGGCGCGCTTTCACCAGGCGCAGTCCGAGGCGCTCGAGTTCCTCAAGAGCGGCATCGCCACGCGCAATGCACGCTTCAACGCGATGATCGAGGAGATCGAGCGCGTGGCCGTGCGGTCGCGCGCGCCCATCCTGCTGACCGGCCCCACCGGCGCCGGGAAGTCGCACCTGGCGCGCCGCATGTTCGAGCTGAAGAAGTCGCGCCACCAGGTGGCGGGCGACTTCGTCGAGGTCAACTGCGCGACGCTGCACGGGGACGGCGCGGCCTCCACGCTGTTCGGCCACAAGAAGGGCGCGTTCACCGGGGCCGTCGCCGACCGCGCGGGCCTGCTGCGCAGCGCGCACGAGGGCGTGCTGTTCCTCGACGAGATCGGCGAGCTGGGGCTCGACGAACAGGCGATGCTGCTCAAGGCGATCGAGGAGAAGCGCTTCCTGCCGGTGGGCAGCGATCGCGAGGCGGGCAGCGACTTCCAGCTGATCGTCGGCACCAACCGCGACCTGCGCCGGGACGTGGCCGCCGGGCGCTTCCGCGACGACCTGTTCGCCCGCATCAACCTGTGGTCGTACGCGCTGCCGGGCCTGGCGCAGCGGCCGGAGGATCTGGAGCCCAACGTCGACTGGCTGCTCGCGCGCGCCGCGGCCGAATCGGGCCGCGCGGTGCGCTTCAACGTCGAGGCGAAGGCACGCTACCTGAAGTTCGCGCAGTCGCCGGACGCCGTCTGGAGCGGCAACTTCCGCGACCTGTCGGCCAGCGTCACGCGGCTGGCCACGCTGGCGGACGGCGGGCGCATCTCCAGCGCGCTGGTCGACGCCGAGATCGCGCGCCTGCGGTGGCTGTGGGAGCGCGAGCCCGCGACGGCTGCGGCGGCCGTCGACCTTCCCGCGCTGCTGGACGCCGGGACGCTGGACGGCATCGACCTGTTCGACCGCCTGCAACTGGAAGCGGTGATCCGCACGTGCCGCGAATCGTCGACGCTCTCGGACGCCGGCCGTCGCCTGTTCGACCGTTCGCGCGAACGGCGCAGCGTGGTCAACGACGCGGACCGGCTGCGCAAGTACCTGCTGAAGTTCGGCCTGTCCTGGGAGACGCTGCGATCGTCCGGTGCGACCTGAGCAGCGGGCCCCTTATGCGTTCCTGACACCGGCCGGCCGACAGTGCGGACACCTCAACCACATTCAAGGTTCCGCCATGTTCCCCGTCACGCTCGCCGTCATGGTCCTCGTCGGCGTCGTCCTGCTCTCCGGCCTGCGCATCGCGCAGGAGTACCAGCGCGGGGTGGTGCTGCGCCTCGGCCGCTTCGCGGGCCTGCGCGGGCCGGGCCTGTACTGGGTCATCCCGCTGGGCATCGAGCGCGCGACCACCATCGACGTGCGCACCCTCACCGTGTCCGCCGAGCAGCAGGAGACGATCACGCGCGACAGCGTCACGATCAAGGTCAACGCCGTGCTCTGGTACCGCATCACCGATGCGGCGCGCACGGTGATCGAGGTCTCCGACGCCCATGCCGCCGTCTACCAGCTGGCCCTGACCGGCCTGCGCAACATCATCGGCCAGCACGACCTGGACGAGGTGCTGCAGGAGCGCAACAAGATCAACGAGCTGCTGCGCGAGAGCATCTCGAATTCCGCCGCGGCCTGGGGCCTGGAGGTGCAGCGTCTCGAGATGAAGGACGTCGAGCTGCCCGCCGCGATGCAGCAGGTGATGGCCATGCAGGCCGAGGCCGTGCGGGAGAAGCGCGCGCGCCTGATCAAGGCGGAGGCCGAGTCCGAGGCCTCGCTCAAGCTGTCCGCGGCCGCCGAACAGATGATGCGCAACCCGGCGGCCCTGGAGCTGCGCCGCATGCAGATGATCGCGGAGGTCGGTGCCGAGAACAACAGCACGACCGTGATGATGATCCCGTCGGACTTCGTGTCGCTGGCGCAGTCGATGAACCAGTTCCTGCAGCGCGCCGGCGGCCCGGCCTGATCAGGGCAGGCTGTACTCGAAGCGGTAGGCGTGCGCGCCATCCGGCGCGATCTCCACCACCATGCGTCCCGCCAGGCCGGCGAGCGCCTCGGTGCCGGAGTCGGGCACGACGGTGATCGACTGCGTCGGCACCCCGCGCGCGATCGTCGAACTGTGCTGCAGCACGAACGCGCCGGCGCGACCGTCGAGCGTGCCGCGCACGGTCTCCAGCGCCACGTAGCCGGCCGAGCCGGAGGCCGGGTTGCCGGCCGACAGCATCTCGCCGCGGCTGCTGGCCTCCAGCGCACCGTGGAAACGCTTGTCGATCGACATGCGCGACAGGCCGCTTCCCTCAGCGACGCCGCTGAGCGGCTGGGGGGCGAGCTTCACGTCGAACGGGCCGGTGGCGGTGCGGGAGGTCATGGGGTGGTCCTTGTCGGAGGTGGCGGTCGCGAGGCACGCGATGGACGCGAGTACGGCTGCCAGCAGGGGCGAACGGGTGCGCATGATGGCATCATCGGTTGCGGCCGGATGTTCGGCCTTGCAGCCATTGAACCCGCCTGGCGATGACGATGATTGGAAAAACGCGACGCCCGCTGGACCCCGAGCCGCGCGGCGTGCTGCACCGCTTGGCGGCCGGCGAGTTCGCGCATGGCCGCTTCGAGGCGCCGCCGGACCTGGCCGATCGCATCGAGCACTTCTGGACGGTGCGCTGGAACCTGGAGGGTCGGACGCCGCAGGTGCAGGAGACGTTGCCGCACCCGAACGTGCACCTGGTCGTCGAACCCGGGTCGATCGCCGCGTGGGGCGTGCACAGCGGGCGCTGGAGCCGGGTACTCGCAGGCCGCTCGCAGGCCTTCGGCATCAAGTTCCGGCCGGGCGCGTTCCGGGCGCTCCTGGGGCGCGCCGTGGCGACCCTCGCCGACACCTCGATCGCTGCCGACGCGCTGTTCGGGGCCGAGGCCGCCGCGCTGGCAAACGTGCTGCAGGACGACGACCGCGCCGGCGCGCTGGTGGCATCGGACTTCCTGCGCGCCCGCCTCCCGGCCATCGACGACGCGGCGCTGCTGGCCGGCCGCATCGTCGACGCCGTCGCCGACGACCTCGCCCTGCACTCCGCCGACGAACTGGCACGCCGCTTCGACATGAGCCTGCGCGCGCTGCAGCGCCTGTTCAACGAGTTCGTCGGCGTCGGGCCCAAGTGGGTGATCAAGCGCTACCGCATGCATGAGGCCGTCGCCCGCGTGCAGGCCGGCCAGCCCGTGTCGTGGGCCGCGCTGGCGCAGGATCTCGGCTACTTCGACCAGGCCCACTTCATCGCGGATTTCCGCAAGCTGGTGGGCCGCACGCCCGGCGACTACGCGCGCGAGCGGCATCCCCGCTGATCAGAGCGCGGCGCGGCGCGCCCGCAGGCTCTCGCGCACGACCGCGATGTGGCTGCGCAGGCCGTACAGCAGGTCGCCGAACGCGGGGGGCACCACCAGGCGCGTGACGGTCGCCTCGACATCCTCCAGCCGCGCGAGCAGGCCGTCGCAGCGCGCGGCGTCGAGCGGGCCCGCGTCGGCGTCGCGCTCGATGCGCTGCAGCACGGCATACCAGCGGTAGATGCGCGAGACGACGCGCCAGCGGAATATCGCCGGCGCGATCTTGAAGCCGGGCACCAGGATGATGGTCATCGGCACCACGATGGCCAGCACGCGCTCGATCAGGCTGGCGATCCAGAACGGGAACGAGCGGTAGAGGAAGCCGCGCCCCGAGGCGTAGAAGCGAGCGGCGTCAGCACTGATGCGGAACTCGTGCTCGATGGCGGATGGGAAGTCGCCCGCCTTCTTGTACAGCCCGGCGCGGCCGTGGACTTCGCGCGCCGCGGTCAGCAGCAGGAAGGCGGGCGACTTCCCATCCGCCATC
>Ga0207667_10006068_pt1 | contig 14691 bp, 13 predicted proteins | sample KBSCornC52_FD_184301 | JGI IMG/M metagenome (GOLD analysis project Ga0207667, IMG submission 184301) | Corn rhizosphere microbial communities from Kellogg Biological Station, Michigan, USA - KBS Corn C5-2 (SPAdes) (version 2) | ecosystem: Host-associated > Plants > Roots > Rhizosphere > Soil ... | reverse complement strand
CTCCGCCGGGGTCAGGTAGGCATTGCGCGAGCTCATCGCCAGCCCATCGGCCTCGCGCACGGTCGGCACGCCGATGATGGCCTCCGCCCGCGGCAGCACGAGGTCGAGATCGCGCGCCATGCGCCGGATCACCGCCAGTTGCTGCCAGTCCTTCTCGCCGAACAGCGCCAGGTCGGGCCGCACCTGGTTGAACAGCTTGCACACCACCGTCGCCACGCCGTCGAAGTGCCCCGGGCGGTTCGCCCCGCACAGCCCATCGCTCACCCCGCTGACGGAGATGTTGGTGGCATAGCCCGCCGGATACATCGCCTCGCCCTCGGGCGCCCACAGCAGGCTCACCCCTTCCGCTTCCAGCAGGGCGCTGTCGGCCGCGAGCTGGCGCGGATAGGCGGCGAGGTCCTCGTTCGCCCCGAACTGGCGTGGGTTGACGAAGATCGAGACGACCACGTGCGCTGCCCGCGCCTTCGCCTCGCGCACCAGGGTCAGGTGACCCTGATGCAGCGCGCCCATGGTCGGGACGAGCGCCACCGGTCCGTCGTGGCGCAGGGCCTCCACCGCAAGTCTCAGTGGATCAATCCGATTGACGGTTTGCACGGCGCGCCTTCCTTGCGTTAAAACCCTGATCAACGAGCCCCCAGGTTTCTACCTGGCAGCCTCGCCGTCGCCATAAGATCCCCCGCGATCATCGCAAAGGCCCACTGTGACCGCAACCGTCCCCCACCGCATCGTCTTCGCCAACGAAAAGGGGGGCACGGGCAAGTCCACCACGGCGGTCCACATCGCCATCGCCCTGGCCTACCAGGGCGCCCGCGTGGCGGCGATCGACCTCGATCCGCGCCAGCGCACCCTCCACCGCTACATGGAGAACCGCGCCGAAACCGTCCGCCGCCGCGAGATCGACCTGCCAATGGCGCGCTTCGCCGTGTTCAATGGCGAGACGGCGGAAGAACTCGAAGCCCTCGCCGCCGAGATGAGCGAGGGGGCGGACTACCTGCTGTTCGACACCCCCGGCAAGGACGATCCCTTCGCCCGCCAGGCCGCCGTCACCGCCGACACCCTCGTCACGCCCTTGAACGACAGCTTCGTCGACTTCGACCTCATCGGCCAGGTCGATCCGGAGACCTTCAAGGTCCGCCGCCTGTCGTTCTATGCCGAGCTGATCTGGGAAGCCCGCAAGAAGCGCGCCCTCGCCACGATCCGCGACGCTAGGCGCGAGATGGACTGGGTCGTGGTCCGCAACCGTACCCAGCACGTCGAAGCCCGCAACATGCGCCGGCTCGATCAGGCCCTGGCCGAACTGTCCAAGCGCGTCGGCTTCCGCGTCGCCCAGGGTCTGTCCGAGCGCGTGATCTACCGCGAGCTGTTCCCCTCAGGGCTGACCCTGCTCGACAAGGGTCACCTCGGCGAACTCGGAACCAGCCACCTTGTCGCCCGCCAGGAACTGCGGCAGCTGGTCGCCGGGCTGAACCTGCCGCCGGTGGCCGAGGCCGCGCGCCAGCCGGTCGCGGCAGAGGCCTGAGGCGGCCCCCATGATCCGCCTGCTGTTCTATCTCGCCATAGCCAGCGGCCTTTGCCGCCTCGCCACCGGGCGCTGGCCGTGGCAGCTGATGGGTTGGGAACTGCCGGCCGGGCCGGCCCGTTCCAGCGACAAGGCGCGGGCCCGCGCCCTGCTGGGGGTGGGGCGCAATGCCGATCGCAATGCTATACTCTCCGCCCACAAGCGGCTCGTCGCCGTGGTCCATCCGGACCGGGGCGGCACCGCTGATCAGGTCCACGAGGCGAACGCCGCGCGCGACCTCTTGCTAGCCGAACTTGCGCCGGACTAGGGCTTGGCTCTAGGTGATCCGGTCGCTTCCAACCGGAGTACCTGCGTGACCCACCAGTTCCACCCCACGGTCCTGCGCGAATACGATATCCGCGGCATCATCGGCGAAACCCTCGGGCCCGACGATGCCCGCGCGATCGGCCGCGGCTTCGCCACCCTGCTGCGCCGCGCCGGCGGCTCAAAGGTTGCCGTGGGCTATGATGGCCGGGTTTCCTCGCCCATGCTCGAGCACGCCCTGATCGAGGGGCTCACCTGCTCGGGGGTCGACGTGGTCAGCGTCGGCATGGGGCCGACGCCGATGCTCTACTATGCCGAAGCCTCAATGGAAGATGTGCACGGCGGCATTCAGATAACTGGCAGCCACAATCCCGCCAATTACAATGGCTTCAAGATGGTATTTCAGGGCCGGCCGTTTTTCGGGGCGGACATCCAGCTGCTCGGCGCCATGGCCGCCGCCGGGGACTGGCTCGACGGCAAAGGCCAGGCCGAGAGCCGCGAAATCCTCGCCGAATATGTCGACCGGCTGGTCCAGGGCCTGAACGGGATCGCGCCCGAACAGCTCAGCAAGCTGCGCATCGGCTGGGACACCGGCAACGGCGCCGCCGGTCCCGCGGTCGAACTGCTCACGCAAAAGCTTCCCGGCGAACATCATCTGCTCTTCACCCAAGTCGACGGGACTTTCCCGAACCACCATCCGGACCCGACCGAGGAGAAGAACCTTGCAGACCTGAAGGCGCTGGTCGCCGAGAAGAACCTCCAGTTCGGACTCGCTTTTGACGGGGATGGGGACCGCATCGGTGCAATCGATGGCAATGGCCGGGTCATCTGGGGCGACCAGCTGCTCATGATCTACGCCGAGGACCTCCTGCGCCAGGTGCCCGGAGCCACGATTATCGCGGACGTGAAGGCCTCCAAGGCCCTATTCGATTCTGTGTCAGCGCATGGTGGAAAGCCGCTTATGTGGAAAACCGGACACAGCCTCATCAAGTCCAAAATGAAAGAAACTCACTCGCCGCTGGCCGGCGAGATGAGCGGCCATGTATTCTTCGCACACGAATACTATGGATATGATGACGCACTCTATGCGGCGATTCGCCTGATCGCCGCCTCGGCGCGGCTGGGCAAGTCGGTCACCGAACTGCGCGGCGCCATGCCGGCGATGATCAACACGCCCGAAATGCGTTTCCAGGTAGACGAAAGCCGCAAGTTCGCCGTGGTCGACGAGGTCAAGGCCCGCCTCGCCGAGGCCGGCGCAAATGTGAATGATACCGACGGTGTCCGGGTAGATACGCCCGACGGTTGGTGGCTCCTGCGCGCCTCCAACACCCAGGACGTCCTCGTCGCCCGCGCCGAAAGCCTGAGCGAAGAAGGCCTCGACCGCCTCATGGCCCAGATCGACGGCCAACTCGCCGCCTCAGGCCTCAAGCGCGGCCCCCAAGCGGGGCACTGAGCCACCTAGATCCTCCCCGTCGCCCCAGGCGATGGGGAGGGGGACCGCCGCCGCAGGCGGTGGTGGAGGGGCAAAGGGGCAGAGGGGTTCACGCAGAGCCCGCAGAGAAGAAAAAGAGACGCAGAGACGTCAGCCCATCCGGTGCCTGGTGCCACACCCCACATATCCCCCCAAAACCTCGTCGCCCCGTGCTTGACACGGGGCTTGGCTTTCCTTCAGCCCCGAGCGCGCGATCAGGCCACCAGGCGCAGGGCAACCCCACTCACCCAACCGCGTTCTCCGGCGCCTCCGCCAGCTCCGTCAGCTCCTCGAAATAACACGCAAACCGCGCCACCTGCATCGCATCGCTGATCGGCATGTCCGCCGTCCCCGCTTTCGCGTCGATCTCGGCAATCAGCCCCTCGAGGTCATTCGTATCGCAGTGATAGATGGCGAGGTATTCATAGGGAAACGGCCCATCCCCCCGCTGGAACGCGGCCCGGCTGAACCGCTGCGCGCCGACTATGCCCGGCAAGCGCAACAGATCCGGGATGTGGACGTTGGTGTACCAGTCGTTGAACTCGTCCGATCGCCCCTCAACCGGGTTGGTCATGACGATGAGTTTGTATCTCGGCACAGCACCCTCTGCGTCTGAAGCCCACCATCGATGCAGGGCAGGCGAGGACTAGTCAATTGAGCGTTGCGCCGCTCCGCACGAAACCGATCAACGGACACAACCCTCGACCTAGCTGCGGCGCCACAGGGGAGCGAGCACGACGGCTTGCACGGAGGCTAAACCGAACGACGAAGGCCTGGAATGTTGGGTGGAGCGGGCGGCCTAGAATTGCACTCGTGTGCCGCAATAGCGGTAGCTCACCCCGCTCATGCGAAAGCTGGAGGGGCTTGCGACCGTTATGACGGTTGGGCCGCCAGCGATCACATCGCCACTTTGAATGTCGCGGCATACGTCATGGATGGTGAACACGTTGCCCTTTCGGGTGAGTGCCTTGATAGTGCACTCACCTTGAGAGGCTCCAATAGAGCTCTTACCCCCCCAATAGTTCACGATTTCCGCATTTGACGCGCCTTTGCACGGTCGCGCGGCTGGAACGTAAATACCCTGCTTCAAGGGGAGCATGTCGGCTGCGAGCGCGCTGCTGGCCGTGAGGAAAGCCATCCAGCATACAAGACGAGATGTGAAGACCACTGGAATCTCCAACGTTCGAGGTGAGAAAACTGTGCGACGGCAGTGGTTTACGCTTCCGCATTGCTGATGCCAATGTGCCGGCAAGGTCTGGTAGGTTTGCCTATTCGTAAGGCGGCTTCTGCCGTCAGTCACTCATCAGCAGACACGCGCCGAGCCTCCGCCCTCGGGCCACCCCCCCTGCGCGCTTCCTTCTTCTCTGCGTCCTCTGCTCGAACCCTTCTACCCCGCCGATCACAGAAACAGCACCGGCACCACCACCGCCACCACAGCCGCCAGCAACGCCGCCGCCCCCGGCCAGGCCCGCCGCCAGCCGCCCACCGTCACTGCCACCCCGGCCTTGAACAGCGAGTTGAGCACCACCGGCGGGATCAGCACCAGCCCGGCCACCCGCGGCGAAAGCGTGCCCCCCGGCAGGCTCCCCATGGTGATGATCGCCGAATCGACGTCGATCGTGCCGGTGATTGCCAGCACTACCGCCAGCCCCCGGTCGCCATAGCGGACCAGCACCCAGCGCGCGGCGAGGGTGAAGGCCATGACCATGGCCATCATCAGCAGGGCCGGCTTGAGGTCGAACGGATTGCGCACGGTCACCGGCGCGCTCGTCGCCGTCGGCGCCCCGGCCCGCCGCCGCAGCCAGGCCGCGGCGATCAGGCTCACCACCATGCCGGGCACGGCGCTCGCCGCCAGCGTCGGCAGGGCGAAGCCGGCCAGCCCCGCGGTCAGCGCCATGACCCGCACGAACATCACTGCCGAGGCGAGGGCGATGGCGGAGTTGAGCAGGTCGGCATTGTCCTCGCCCGCCCGGTGCCGTCCGGCCATGGCCGCGGTCACCGCCGTCGAGGAGACCAGCGATCCGCTCGCCGCCATGGCCAGCAGGCCCTTGGCCGCGCCCATCCACTTGGCGGCGAGGTAGCCGGCGAAGGAGAAGCCCGAGACCAGCACGACCACCAGCCACAGCTGCCGCGGCCGCCAGGCGCCCAAGGGCCCGAACGGCGTGTTGGGCAGCAGCGGCAGGACCACCAGCGCGATCAGGGCAAACCGCCCGATCGCCAGCATCTCGCGCTCGTCGAAGCTGCGCACCAGCCGGTGCAGCACCGGCCGCAGCGCCAGCACGGCGACGATCGCGCCGGTCGCCACCGTCGCCACGGCCAGCGCGCCAAGGCCCGCGAGGTAGCCGCAGGCCATGGTCAGGACCTCAGCGAGCCCCGAGGTGCCGCTGACCGATTCCCCGCCCGGCGCGCTCGTCCGCAAGTAGCCGAGCACGACCAGCGCCCCGGCGGCGGCGAGCACCACGAAGGAGAGCGGCGGGGCGATCTGCTGGACGACCCCGGCGATGCCGCCCGCAAGGCCGAACAGGCCGAAGGTGCGCACCCCGGCGAACCGCGTCCCCGCCGCCGCCTTGCGCTGCACCCAGCCGCGCTGCACGCCGACCAGCAGGCCCAGCGCCAAGGCCGTCCCCAAGGCCCCCAAGTCCGCGGGGCCGAGGCCGACGATCACGTCCCTATGCACACCCGTACCTCCACCCATGGGTGTGGCAGGCGGGCCGGGGTGGGGCAAGCGCGCAAGCGAAGAGGGCGGCGCTTGCGCACCGCCCTCCCGTTGCTAGTTAGCCTTGGCTGGCTCAGCTCGACTTGGTGCCCGAACTGCTCCCGCTGGTCCCGCTGGAGCTGCCGCTCGAGCCCATGGTCCCGGTCGAGGCGCCCTGTGACGAGGTGCCGCCGGTGGTCGGGGTCGTGCTGCCCGAAGCCGAGCTGCCGGTCGCGCCGGAGCTGCCCGTAGTTCCCGAGCTGCCGGCCGTGCCGCTCGTCCCGGTCAGGCCCGAGCTGCTGCTCGAACCGCTGGCACCGCTGGTGCTTCCCGTCGCGCCCATGCCGCTGGCCGAAGAGCCGCCCGGCGCGCCGCCGGTCTCGCGGGTGGCGTCATAGCTGGAGGTCAAGCCGCTGCCCCACGGGCTGGAGGTGCCGGACTGGCTGCGCTCTTCCACCCGCAGGTTGTTCTGCACGTGCTTCACGCCGCTGATCCGGTCGACGGCGTCCTCGGCCCGGCGCTTGGCCTCGCGGCTGCTGACCGTGCCGGACAGGGTCACCTCGCCCTTGTCGACCTTGACCGAGATCTTGCGTGCATCGACCCGCGGATCGTCGGTCAGCTTGTCGTTGACGTCCTCGCGGATGCGTTCGTCGGAGCGGGTGTAGTCGCTCGGCCCATGGCCGCGATAGTCCTGCTCGCGCCGCCGCGCGGCATCCTCGTCGCCGAACCACGAGGCGATCTCATCGCCGGCGCGTGCGAAGAACCCGCGGTTTTCCTGGTCCTGGTGCAGGTAGTCCGGGCCATAGCCGCGCCCGTAGGTCGGGTTAGACGTGCCCGAGTGGCCCCACTGGTCGTAGTTGGCGCCATCCTCCATGCCGTAGGCGGAGGAGAAGCTCTGGCTGCCGGCGCGGCGGCTATTGTCGCGCTGGTACCAGTCGCGCTCCCCGCGGGCGCCGACGTCGCGGCTGCCCATGTCCTGCCGCTCGCGCATCTCGCGGTCCTGGCGCATGCGGGTGCTCTCGCCCATCTCGTCGCGGTGCATCGAGCCGGAGCTGGTCGGACGCGAACCATAGCGCTCGCTGGAGCCGCCCCAGGCGCGCTCCGCATAGCCGTAGTCGCCCTGGTTGTACTCGCCCGAACCGTAGCGGTCCGAACCCGAGCCCATGCCGCGGTCCTGCGAGGACGAGCGCCATTCGCGTTGCTGCGGCTGGCCCTGGGTCCCCGAATAGCCGTAGCTCGGGCTACCCCAGTCGCGCTCGCCGCGCCACTCGTTGCCGCGGTAGGAGCCCTGGCGGCGCCAGTCGTCATCATCGCTCCAGCCGCCCTGCTGGCGGCCGGACTGGCGGCCCCAGTCCTGCTGCTGCTGGCGCCAGTTCTGCTGGCCGCCCGACTGGCTGCCGTAGCGGTCCCGGTCGCTGTACTGCCCGCCGCTGCCTTGCCGGTTCCAGTCCTGCTGGCTCTGCTGCGAGCCCTGGCGATAGTCGTCGTCCCCGCGCTCCTGGCGCGGATCGTCCCAACGCGTGCGATCGTTCATGATGGTCTCCTCTTGCGCTCGGCGGCGGCGCTCGAAAGGGGCGCCTGCACCGGCCTGCCTGAAAAGAACGAGCCGCCCGCCACCCTGTTGCGCAGCACTCAGGGCACGTGTCGCACCGGCCAACCGTCCCGGCGCGGGTGAGGTGGCGATGCAGTCCGTTGCAGTGCCGTTGCAGCCCCATTGCAGCGGGCCGGTTGAGCGCCGATATCCGCTCCATGGCCGAAGCCACGCCACCGCCGGAGATCGCCGCCTGGTTCGCCGGCCGGGGCTGGCGCCTGCGCCGCCACCAGGCGGAAATGCTCGCCGCCGCCCGCGCCGGCCGCCACGCGCTGCTCGTCGCCGATACCGGCGCGGGCAAGACCCTCGCCGGATTTCTGCCCACCCTCGCGGATTTCTGCCCCTCCACCGGCCCGCCGCCCCCCGACGGCCTGCACACGCTCTACGTCTCCCCGCTCAAGGCCCTCGCCCATGACGTCCAGCGTAACCTGTTGACTCCGATCGAGGAAATGGGCCTCCCCATCCGCGTTGAGACCCGCACCGGCGATACCCCGTCCGACCGCAAGGCCCGCCAGCGCGCCCGCCCGCCCCACGTCCTCCTGACCACCCCCGAATCGCTCTCGTTGCTCCTCAGCTACCCGGAAAGCGATGCGCTGTTCGCCGGTCTCAGGCGCGTGGTGATCGACGAGGTCCACGCCTTCGCCACCGGCAAGCGCGGCGACCTGCTCGCCCTCTCGCTCGCCCGCCTCACCCGCCTCGCCCCCGCCGTCCAGCGCGTCGCCCTCTCCGCCACGGTCGCCGACCCGCAAGCCTTCCGCCGCTGGCTCGCCCCGGGCGGAGACGCGGGAAGTGTCGAGCTGGTCGAAGGCGAGCCTGGGGCTCCGCCCGAAATCGACCTGCTGCTACCCCAGGAAGAGCGCGTCCCCTGGGGCGGCCACGCCGCGGCCTGGGCCGTGCCGCAGCTCTACCAGGCGATCCGCGAGCACCGCACCACGCTGGTGTTCACCAACACCCGCTTCCTCGCCGAATACATCTTCCAGCTGCTGTGGGACGTGAACGACGACCACTTGCCCATCGGCATCCACCACGGCTCGCTGTCGAAGGAAGCCCGCCGCAAGGTCGAGGGCGCCATGGCCAAGGGCGAGCTGCGGGCGCTGGTTTGCACGGCCAGCCTCGATCTGGGCGTGGACTGGGGCGATATTGACCTCGTCGTACAGATGGGCGCTCCCAAGGGCTCCTCGCGGCTGCTGCAGAGGATCGGGCGGGCCAACCACCGGCTCGACTGCCCGAGCGAGGCCCTGCTCGTCCCCGGCAACCGCTTCGAGTTCCTCGAGGCCATGGCCGCGCGCTCGGCGGCGCTCGCCGGGCAGCGCGACGGCGAGGACTTCCGCCCCGGCGCGCTCGACGTGCTCGCCCAGCACGTCATGGCCTGCGCCTGCGCGGGGCCTTTCGGGGAAATGGAATTGCTGGAGGAAGTGCGCTCCGCCGCGGCCTATCATTGGGTCGACGAGACGGTCTGGGCCCGCGTCCTCGCCTTCGTCGCCACCGGCGGCTACAGCCTGCGCGCCTATGACCGGTTCCAGCGGATTGTCCGCGCGAAAGACGGAACCTGGCGTCTCTCCCACCCCGAACAGGCCCACCGCCATCGCCTCAACGCCGGGATCATCGTCGACGCCGAGATGCTCGACGTGCGCTTCCGCAACGGCAAGGCGCTCGGCCGGGTCGAGGAGGCCTTCGGCGCCAGTCTCTCCCCCGGCGATACCTTCCGTTTCGCCGGAATGGACCTCGAGGTCGAATCGGTCCGCGATCTCGAACTGGTCGTCCGCGCCGCCCGCAAGTCCGCCATGATCCCCAGTTACATGGGCGCGCGCATCCCGATCTCCACCCACCTGGCGGACCGGGTGCGGCACCTGCTGGTCGATCGCGCCGGCTGGGGAGAGTTTCCGGATGACGTGCGTGAGTGGCTGGAAGTCCAGGACTGGCGCTCGCGCCTCCCCGGGCCGGGCGAACTGCTGGTCGAAAGCTTTCCGCACCGGGGCCGTTATTACACCGTGATCTACACCTTCGAGGGCTGGAACGCGAACCAGTCGCTCGGCATGCTGATCACCCGGCGGATGGAGGAGCGCGGCCTCGGCCCGCTCGGCTTCGTCGCCAATGACTATGCGCTGGGTGTCTGGGGGGTGAAGCCGATCACGGACCCCGCGCCGCTGCTCTCGCCCGATATCCTCACCCACGAATTCATCGAATGGGTCCAGGACTCCCACCTGCTGCGCCGCGCCTTCCGGGAGGTGGCGGTGATCGGCGGGCTGGTCGAGCGGCAGCACCCGGGCAAGCGAAAGAGCGGGCGGCAGGTCACCTTCTCGACCGACCTGATCTACGATGTCCTGCGCAAGCATGAGCCGGACCACGTCCTGATCGAGGCGGCCTGGGCCGACGCGCGCACCCGCCTGACCGATGTCGGCCGCGTGGCGGACGTGCTCGAACGCGCCGCCGAGCAGATCGTCCACGTCGAACTCGACCGCGTCTCGCCGCTGGCCGTGCCGGTCCTGGTGATGATCGGGCGCGAGAGCCTGCCCGCCGGCGCGGCGGACGAGGACCTGTTGCTGGAGGCGGAGAGTCTGGCCGGCGAGGCGATGCGCGTGGAGGAGCGGGAAGGGGAGGAGTAGCCAGTGCAATCCCTACCCCGTTCGTGTCGAGCGTAGTCGAGACACGTTGCGCGGGGTGTCTCGACTTCGCTCGACACGAACGGAAATGGGGGTTCTCCGTGTCACCAACCCAAAAAAAGGGGGCGGATCGCTCCGCCCCCGTTTCCTGAAAGGTCTGTCGCAGCGTTCTTAGGGAACGGCCTTGGGCGCGTTGGGCGCCTTGCCGAATTCCGAATACTGCTCGTTGCCGACGAAGCCGAACTTGGTCACGCCCGAGGCCTTGATGATGTTCAGGGCCGCGGCCGAGAGCTCGTAGCCAGCGCCGGCTTCGGGCTGGAACTGCAGCTCGGGCTCCGGCTTCATCTGCAGCGTCTGCTGCAGCAGGGCGACGAACTGGCCGTTGTTCACCGGCGTGCCGTTCCACAGAACCTTGTTGTCGTAGGTGAGCACAACCTTGTTCTTCAGCGGCTTCACGTCGGTGTTCGGCGGCGGCGGCTGGGGCGAAGGAAGATCGATATTCACCGAGTGCGTAGCAACGGGGATGGTGATGATGAACATGATGAGGAGCACGAGCATGACGTCGATCAACGGCGTCGTGTTCATGTCCATCATCGGCGAGCCATCATCCTTGCCGCCTGACATTGCCATGGGAACTTACTCCTGAAAAACAGCTGACGGGTTAGACGTCAGCCGTTCGGGTCGACCGGGTTGGAGATGAAGCCAACCGTCGGGTAGCCCGAGATCTGCACGTTGTAGATGGCGCCGGCAATGCACCGCCACGGGGCGTTCACGTCGCCGCGGATGTGCACCTGGGGCACCTTGTCCGGATTGGCGCGCAGGGCTTCGGGACCGCCTTCACGCTTCACGATCGTGTCGAGCCGCTTGTACGCGAGGTCGCGCAGCTCGTTCGAATCAACCGCGGTCACGTTGTTGAAGTAGATCCGGCAATCGCCGTTGCGCGATGCGCCTTCGTACCCCGGGTCACCGGCGCTGCGGCCGGCATCGTCGGTGGTGGTCACGGACAGCAGCAGGTTCTCGACCTTGTCCTTCGATTCCTGCGACACCATGATCGGGATGCGCAGCTTCTCGATCTGCTGAATCGCGACCGGAACCGCGATGAGAAAGATGATCAGCAGCACCAGCATCACGTCCACCAACGGGGTCGTGTTGATGTCCGACATCGGCTTTTCTTCGCCGCCGGCGCCCATCGAAATGGCCATGAGTTACATCCTATCCTGTAATCGGGACCGGCAGGGAAGCGGACCGGCATGCCGCGGTCCGCATCCTGGCCGGCCGGGTGAGGACCGCCGCCAGGCAGCCCTCACCGACGGCAGAGCTGCTTACGGCTTGGCCGGAGCAGCGGCCGGCTTGGCCGGAGCGGCCTTGGCGGCAGCAACCGGAGCAGTCGGCTTGATCGCACCGTTCGAGTTGATGTTGGCCAGCACGTCGGTGGCGAAGCTCTGCAGCTGCTCGGCGATGCGCTTGTTGCGGGCCTGGAGGTAGTTGTAGGCGAGCACGGCCGGAACCGCGACGAGCAGGCCGAGCGCGGTCATGATGAGCGCTTCACCGACCGGACCAGCGACCTTGTCGATCGAGGCCGAACCGGCAAGGCCGATGGCGATCAGCGCGCGGTAGATGCCGACCACGGTACCGAACAGACCGATGAACGGCGCGGTGGCGCCCACGGTGGCGAGGAACGGCAGGCCGCCGGCGAGGCGGGCGTTGATCGAGGCTTCCGAGCGAGCGAGCGAGCCGACCAGCCAGTCATGCGCGTCGGTGGCTTGGGCCATCTTCGAGTGCTGCTCTTCGGCGGCGATGCCGTCTTCGGCGATCTGGCGCCAGGCGCTGTTCTTCTCGAGCTTGGCAGTGCCTTCGCGGATCGAAGCGGCGCGCCAGAAGCTGCCGCCCAGCTCACGGCCCTGGCGCAGGATCTTGCCCTGCTCGAACCACTTGGTGAACAGGATGAAGAACGAGCCGAACGACATGATGCCGAGGATCACGACGGTGGCCTGGGCGATGAAGCCGCCCTGTTCGAGGGCTTCCTTGAAGCCGAACTTGTTCTGCGGGGCTGCGTTGGCGGCAGCGGCAAGAAGGTCAATAAGCATGCGATAGTCCTCTCAAGAAAAGATGAGTGTCGGGCGGCCACGGGCCGACCCGTGTAAAAGGGTCAGTCCTTCGGGATCACCCAGCGGACGCGGTTGGAATAGGAGCCGGTGGTCGGCTGGCCTTCGCCATCGGTGGCCGGCGTGAACCGGGCGCGCTGGCGAATCTTGTCGCAAGCGGTCTGGTCCAGGTCGGGGCTGCCGCTGGAGCTGGTGATCTGGCAATCGGTCACCCGGCCGTCAGGACCGACGGTGACGCGGAAGCCGGTAACGCCTTCACGCTCTTCACGCAGGGCGCGCGACGGATAGTCATTCGCCGTGGCCCAGTTGCCCGGATTACCCTTCGGGGCAGCGCCCTTGGGGGTGAACCGCGGCGGCGGCGGGGCCGGCGGCGCAACCACCAGGACCGGCGCCGGCGGCGGCGGCGGGGCGACCTGCACCGACTCGATCACCGGCGCGGACACCGCGACGTTGACCTTCGGCGGCGGGACCACGACCGGCGGCGGCGCCACGACCTTGGGCGGCGGTGGCGGCGGTTCCTTGGGCTTCTCGGGTTCCTTGATATCGACCGTCGTCACCTTCTTGATCAGCTGGCGAGCGCCTTCGTAGGCGAGGCCCGTGACGAGTGCGTAACCGACGACGATGTGAATCAATGCTACGATGATCAGCGCGGTAATCCTGCTACCGCTCATCGATTGGTCAGCGTAAGCCATTCAGACGCATCACTCCATTACAGCGCCCCGAACGACCGGGGCAGCCGGCCCGGCTCGTGTTTCCACGAGCAGACCCGGAAATCTTAATTTTCCACCCTGCCGATCGATCCGGGCGCCGCATGGACCCCCTATGCCCGAGCGGACGCGGATTATGGCCGTCCTGTCTCGGACGTGCCGCTTTTGCGGGAGCTTTAGCGTCGAGTCTGCACCCACGCAACGGCTGATTGGTCCCTTGTCTCGGGTTAACCCGCAATTCACAACCATTAAGATCAAAACTAATGGCCGCTGGTGCACTACGCACAAACACCCCTGTCGGGTGCCGTGAAATGGAGATAGCATGATGACACGCCGCAGCCCCGGACCACGATCCCGGCGCCCGAGCCGTGCAGTCTCCACCGCCTGCGCGAGCCTCGCGGCCTGCCTGCTGATGGGCGCGAGTCCGGCGCTTTCGGCGGTTCAGCAGGGGGGCGGCGCCGCGGGTCCGACAGGGGGCCCGGCCACCCCAAGCCTGACCTATGCCGACCTCGTCGATCTCGCCGATCGCGCGCCGAGCGTGGTCCGCGTCCAGATCCGCAAGGTCGTGCCGGTGGAGGCTGTGCGGGCTCCCGGGGTGCGGCCGGGCTGGGTGCGGATGTATGTCGAGGCGCGGCCGATGGCACTGCTCGCCGGGCCGCCGCTGCCCGCCGAATCGCTGCGCTATCTGGTTGACGTGCCGCTGGATTCCAAGGGCAAGCCGCCCAAGCTGCCGCGCCTCGCCAAGCGCGGGATGATCGTTTTCGCGCGCACCGTGGCGGATCGCCCCGGGGAGCTCCAGCTGGTCGCCCCCGATGCCCAGGTGCTGTGGGACGAGGCGCTGGAAGCGCGGCTCAAGGCGATCCTCACCGAGCTGCTCACCCCCGGCGCGCCCGGGCGAATCAGCGGGGTGCGCGAGGCGATCTACGTCCCCGGAACCCTCGCGGGCGAGGGCGAGACCCAGATGTTCCTCGCGACGGCTGACGGCGAACCGGCCTCGATCACCGTGGTCCACCAGCCGGGCAAGGCGACGCGGTGGAGCGTCTCGTTCTCCGAGGTGGTCGATCCGACCGGGGAGCCGCCGGCGCGCGAGACGCTTGCCTGGTATCGCCTCGCCTGCTTCCTGCCCACCCTGCTGCCGCGCGATGCGGCGGTCTCCAGCACCGACGTCGATCGCGCCCAGGCGCGGATGGACTACCGGATGGTGCGCGAGTCGCTCGGTGATTGCCCCCGTTCGCGCCTGTGATTCGCGCCCTCTGGCCTTTCCCGCCGCGCTAGCCTAGGGCGCGCCGCGAAAGGGATGAACATGGCCGAACCGCTTCGTATCGCGCTTGCCGGACTGGGGACCGTGGGGGCCGGCGTGATTCGCCTGCTCGAAACCAACGCTGCGCTGATCACGCGCCGCGCGGGCCGGCCGCTGCAGATCGTCGCGATCTCGGCGCGTGATCGCACCAAGAAGCGCGGCGTCGATCTCTCCCCCTACGCCTGGGAAGACGACATGGTCATCCTCGGCGAGCGGCCGGACGTCGATGTCGTGGTCGAGCTGGTCGGCGGGTCCGATGGCCCGGCGCTCGCCTGCGCGCGGACCACGATCGAGGCCGGCAAGGCGCTGGTCACGGCCAATAAGGCGATGATCGCCCACCACGGTCTCGAGCTCGCCGGCAAGGCCGAGGCCGCGAAAGTGGCGCTCAAGTTCGAGG
>Ga0207667_10006067_pt1 | contig 14692 bp, 29 predicted proteins | sample KBSCornC52_FD_184301 | JGI IMG/M metagenome (GOLD analysis project Ga0207667, IMG submission 184301) | Corn rhizosphere microbial communities from Kellogg Biological Station, Michigan, USA - KBS Corn C5-2 (SPAdes) (version 2) | ecosystem: Host-associated > Plants > Roots > Rhizosphere > Soil ... | reverse complement strand
ATGACCGACCGTCGCGGGTGCAACCAGCAACGCACCGAGGGCGGCGAAGAACCCGCGACGGTCGGTCATGGCTCGCCTTGCGCGACAGGCCCAATGCATGTCGCGCCGATAGATACCTGGCCACCCCGCCCCCAGCACGCCAAGCGCTCGCCGTCGTACGGGTACGCCTCTTGGCACACTGTCATGTGCATCGTCGGCAAGTCATTCTTGTGGTGGCAGTCAACCTGGTAGCACGTCTGCGGCGTGTTCATGAGTAACAACCGCGCCATGCCAAACACCAGAGCCAGCGATGTCACGTTCCGTCCCCTGGCACCAACTCCAGCACGGGCGCCGCTTCCGTATCCGGCGTCCGCCCGTCCTCGTCCACCGACATCAGGTGTACGAAGTTCAGCCCCTCTCGGACGGCCCGGCATCCCATGCAGGTTGACCCGCCTTCGTGGGACAGGTGAGCGCGGCCGTCACGTGCCGCTTCACAGAGACGGCGGACCATGTCAACGAAGTTCTGCTCGGCGGCGCTCTGGCGGGCATCTGAGTCGGTGGTCACGTGAGCCTCGCGATCAATTCGGCGGCGTCCTTGTCGGCTCTGGACGCGTAGGAGCGAGCGTAATCATGGCCCTTCGCGATGACGCGGACGGTCTTCATCGCGCACAAGAACACGGCGGCTTCTGCCGTGTCGGCCGTCGAGCGCGTATCGAACGCGCTCACTAAATCCATGGATGCCTGGCCTTCCGCGGATGCCTTCCACTTGCCCTCCTGGACCGCCTTCTCGGCCTGCGCCTGTGCCATGGCGGCCAGCAGACTTCCGGGGTCGCGCTCCGGCTTCACGGACGGCTCCAGCCTCATTTCCAGGTCCAAGCGGAGCGTCGGGAACAACTCCCCGAACCGCTCAGGCGTCATGCGCTTCTCGGCTTCCGGCGTGGCTTCCAACTTGGTCAACAGGTCCGCCAGTGTCATCGGTTCTCCTTCGCTTTCCCGGTCAGAGCGTAGTTCGCGATCCTCTTGAGCGACGCCAGCGACTTCTCATCGATTGTCACGCCGTTCACCGATATCTCGTCATGGTTTGAGAAGAACTCGGCGAACTCCCGAAGCCGCCGAAGTTCCTGCTTCGTCTTGCTGACATGCTTCGGCTTCGTGGCGGTGGTCTTCTCGGTGGTCACGCGCCCGCCTTGTCCACAGCCGGCCATTCCTTGATCGGAACGTACTTCTTACCCTTGCAGTTCTGGCAGACGAACGGATCGTGATTGCCGTAGCAACGCCAACCTCGGCCGGCGCACTCAGGGCAGTCGACCAGGTTACCCGGTGCAACCTGGCTTTGGGTCGTTGCCATGCAGAACTGTTGATCTTCCATCGCGCTCTCCTTCGGATTGTTTGCTTCGCTGCCATCGTCGCCAACGACGCACTCCAGGATCTAGCAGTCGTCAGGGAACCTGTGTCGTGACTTGGCTGCCTCGGCGCGCTCCTCGGCAGAGTACACGCCTTCGACGTCACCCGCATTCCCGTCTGTGTAATAGAACAGGATCCAGACGGTGGTCATGCGCAGTGCCTTTGGAATTTCACGTCACGCGTGGACAGCGCCAGGCGAGCCAGTTCGCGCGCCTCGTTGAGTGTCTTAATGTCGCCGAAGATCGTCGCGAGAACGTCGGCCCACAGGTCGTCTTCCTTGCTATGCGCAACATCTTCGTCGCTGGCGCAATCAGCTACCTCGGATACCCTCCTCCGCGCATCAGCAGCGGTGACGCTTCCCGGTCTACGTCGCCTGCTCACCGCAATACCTCACGTGTCCACAAGATCCCATGGAACGCCGACCACTTTACCCACTCCCGTGTCGGCGACGTGATAGTGACCGGGTGGCTCAGCTTCGTGTGCTCCAGCAGCATCAGCCCGATTCCGTTCCCGCGGAGCCGGAAGTCCGCCCCGGCCTTCACATACAGCATGGATAGCACCTTGCCCCGCAGGACCAGAGAGAACCCCAAGGCCGTCTCTCCGCAGATCGCCACGTTGACGGCGCCCTCGTCGATCTCGCGGTCGATCTTCGGCCCGTAGGCATCCTCCCAGTCCGAACGCTTCACCCCCCGCGGCCGGCGGATTCCGAGCGTGGCGTCCCACACCAGCCGGCGCTCTGTCGGCAGCATGGGGCGCACCGTCACCGGCAGCTCGGACTCGGCAATGCGCTTGCGCCATTCGCGGGCTAGGCGGTCGGGCGTCGTCTCGAATGCGGGGACGGCTACGCTCACCGCTGGTAGTCCCCCAGGTCTGCGAAGTCCACCGTCTTCATTCCCTTCGGGCTCATGAGGGTGGCTTTTTCGTCGGCCACCGCAATCACGATCCAGGTCACGCCGTCTTTTGTGAGGCGGTCGTGGCGCAGGACCCGGATCGGCTCCTTCAGGTTCTCGGGAATCTCCGGGACGTCGCCCATGTACTCGGCATCGGCCGGTGGTTCCTCGGTGGGCGCCGGCATGAACGCCACGGGCGGGTCCTCCTCGACGGGTGGCTTCTGGGCCGGGGCGGTGTTCTCCATGGGGGCGCCGAACTTGCCCCCGGGTTGACGGGCGACCCACTGCTGTTGGCGGTGCTTGCTCACTGCTTGCCTCCCGGCCACTCGGCCGTTTCTTGGGTGTAGTTCGCCGGGGCGCCGAAGGTCGCCTCGGTCACCGTCTTGTCGGCACGCGCCTTGTCGCGGAGTGATGGCGGACCACCGAAGTGCGACGACAGCGGGAGCGACTCCACGCCAGCGAACGCCGTACCCGGTTCACCAAGCGCCAAGGCTTTGCACTCCGCCTCTTCCTTGCGCTCCGCTTCTAGTTCTTCGCGAGTGATGTAGCCATCAAGGTACTGCGGACCGCCAGACAGGCCCAAGTCTTCGGTGTCTTTCAGCCCGGGAATCGGCATCACGGAGCCTCCGACTGTCCGACAACCAACCAGTCATCGGCACATATGTCTTCCTGTCGTGGTGCCCAGATCTGCATCCCGATCATGCCGCGCGACACGAACATGCCCACTCCGCCATGGACGCCTTCGACCGCCGGAACAAATGTTATGGCGTACGTGACCTGCTTGCCATCTGCGAGATCCATAACGTCTCCCTTGCGATACACCGTGGCGCCCGTCTTCATGGCCTCAATCGCTTCTCCGAACTTCATCGTCTCTCCAGTGTTGAAATGATCAGTTCCGGCCCGCATTGTGGCGGCGCCTCGTACTTGAACGTCGGGAACAGCGCCAGCGTCTTGAACGTGTGTCGCTGGCTGATCATCTTCAGTCGAACTGGACAGCGCTTCGTGACTAGCCGACTCAGCCACTTCGGGCACCGGCGATACGCGGTCACCGCCTGCTTGAAGTGCTGCCACCACGTGGCCGGTGTCTCGATCTTCAGTTCGACTGTCTCGTCCTGAAGCTTCTCTGCCCAGATATAAACAGACAGGTCGGCTGCCATTCGACCGCAGACGTCGTCAACGATGTCGAACTTCAGGCCATTGAAGGCGACCGCACGATCGATCTCACAACGCGAGCGGTACATCTGGCGTTCCAAGGCCCGCTGGGAAATCTGCCGCTCGACGTACTCCGGTAGCTTCCCTGGCTCGAACCGCCCGCCTGTCATCGCCATCCCGTCACCCCATTCCCGCCCGGCCGCCGCTGTCCCGCCGACGACACCATGCCGCCGCCCAGTTTCGCCTTCTGCTGCACCATCCGCTGGTAGCGGTCGTATGGCGTCTCGTTCGACCGGTCCTCTTCCTTGGGCAGTTCCCGCAGCAAGTCCCTGGCTTTGCGGCTGGCGTACAGCCAAGCGTCTCCAAGGTCGCTGTGGTCGGCGTCGTCGGCGAGCTGGCCGGGGCGCTTCCAGCGGAGGCGCGTGGCCTCCTTCAGCATCGGGGAGTCCGTCTCGACGAAGGCCCGGCCGCTGCGGAGGTCGTCGTTCAGGGTCTGTATGAACTCCACCTTGCGGCTCTTCTCGGCCTGTTCCCATTCGATTTGGGGGGCGTCCGATCGGAAGGTTTCGATCGTCTTAGTCGTGGCGTGACCGGCGGGGTCGAAGACCACCGGGCCGGGGAAGTGCTGCTGCAGGTCCCGGATGCGGTCGAACAGTTGGTGGTTGGTCTGCTGGCTCCGTGCCTCGATGTGCCGCAGGTGGCAGAACTGGCGGTTGATGTCCACGCCTACAACCGCGATGGCGTCGGCGTCTCGCCACCCAAGGTCCAAGCCGATGACGTTGTAGAACCACTGCTGGTTGTCGTTCGCCGGTCTGATGGCGGCGGGTGGGATGTAGTAGACCAGCGCGTCGGGGTCGACGATCCACTCGGCCAGCCACTCACGGCGGTACGTGATGCTGTCTTCGGTGAGATTGTTGTCGGCGCGGGCCTCGGCCAAGGGGTCGCGGCCCTGGCTCGTGAAGAACGGGTTCTGCGCGCACGTCCAGTGGTACTGGTTCGACCAGCCCTGCGGAGCATGATAGGCGTCGTAGAAGAACCCTGAGGCCACCTGGGACGGCGTCCCAGCAACGATGATCTGGCCCTTGAAGTCCAGCGTTGTAGGGCCGACGACATCCACGATGAACCCGGAAAACCACGGCGGTGCGTTCTGCACCTCGTCGATGGCAACTAGATGGAACTTTCGACCACGGGCGCGTTCGCTATCTCGCCTGCTGTTGAAGCCGATGACCTCAAGACTCGACCCCTCGCGCACCCACTGCTTGTCCGTCCACCGCTCCAGCAGTCCGAGTTCGAACGTCCGGTTGTACTCGCGGATGTCCTCCCAGATGATCGCCACGCCCTGCTTGTCGGAAGGGGCGAAGTAGGCGCAGCGGGCCGCTGGGAAGGCGTCGAACTTCTGGCCGATCTTCCCGATGAAGGTCGTGGTCTTACCGGAGCGCCGGCCGTTGCAGACGGCGATACGCGGCGACTGGTCATCCAGGACAGCCAGCTGCTGCGGAGACAGGATCTTGTTGAACCGCGAGAAGCCGGGATGGCGCTGCGGCTTGTAGCGGATGAGCTGCTTCGCGGCCTCGAAGGTCTCCGGGTTCCAACGTGGAGCGGGGGATGCGCTCATCAGCATCCGCCCTCGGCAAACTTCTCCCAGAACTCGCTGATGATCTCTTCCTCGTGCTCGCGGACGATCGCCTCGATGTACACGCGGAGCTTCTCCGGCGTCTCCGGCGGGAACGTAACAGTGAACGCCGGCCCCGCGGGCAGCGTCGCGACGGCCGCGCGCAGCTTCGCGAAATGGTCGATGCTCACGACGTCTGCACCGCCTCGGCCGCGCCAGCGCAATCACCGGCAGCCTTCGCCAGCGGCCCGAGCAGGCCCGCTAGTCGCCGACCGCTCAGGTATCCGGCCCCGTGGTGGGCCGCGGCGTTCTTGGCCAAGTAGAACTCTCGCCGCATGTCTTCCATCGGCTGGGCCAGTGCCTCGCGCAGATCGAGCAGCGACACCCCGGCCACCCGAAACGGATCGCCGCTGGTCACGCTATCGATCAGCGCGTCCTGGGCATCCTTCGCCGGGTCTGGTTCGCCAGTGGTCCGCCTGGCATAGTCGTACGCTTCGGACTGGGCGGACGAGAACCGGGCGCTTCGCCCACCGACCTTGCGGCGCGGCTCAGGGAACGCGGCTAGCGGTCGCGGGCCGACAACTGGGGCGGCCTCGACAACTTTCGCGCGAAGACCGGGCGAGCCCATGGTTTCCGCGCTGCCGCTCGGCGCATCGGGATTGATCTCGTTGAACTCCCCGATGGCCTTACCGGACGTGAGCGCCGAGTCGAACGGAACCGGGTTCTCGTGGCGCCGCTTGCTCCAGCGTTCGACCGCCTCGGCGTCAACGTCAACGTGCTCGATCGGGATCAGGATCGGGTAGCCGTTCACCTCGCGGCAGACCCGGATCTTCTGCCCGGTAACCGGGTACGTGTTCCCGTGGTCGCTTACCTCGCGAACGTATTCCTCAAGGGCGACCTTGGCCTCGGATTCCGAGTCATCCGGCCAACGAACCATGACCATGTCGCCGCTCCGCGGTTGCACGCCGCGCTTCATGTCAGCCGCCCCACCTGGACCTACCGGCTCAACTGCCCAGTACAGGTGACCCCAGTCGTCGCCGACCTTCAGACGGACGAACTGCGTTGTCTGCCGGTCGCTCATCGCGGCGCGCACTCCCCGCCGTGCTCGGCGTCTCTGCCGCACGCGAACCGACGCTCACAACAGTTGCACTTCGCATCCTTGCCGCATGTGCCATCGGCTTCCCCGTACTCGTCGCGAGCTCGGATCCGATGGCCGGCGTGCCTGACGAACCAGTCCGTCGAGACCGTTCCGTAGCCGCCGATCCCGTAGGTGGCCCGGTAGTCGATAATCAGCCCGGGCATCAGGGCCAACTTCGGGGCGTCGGACGCCAGTTTTCGGCATCCTTCCTCGGCATGGTTCGCGTCCCTGATGCCGACATCATCGTCGCAGTCGAGACAGGCGACGGACCAGTCGCGGCTCACTTGCCCGCCTTCTTCGCCGTCTTCTTCCCCTTGGCCTTCGCCTTCCGCTGCTCGTCATAGGCAATCGCCAACCGCTGCTTCAACGGGCGCTGCTTCGCCCCCGGCCCGCTCAACTCGGCCAGGTTCTTCAAAAACGTCGCGCGCGAGGCGCCTTCCGTCAGTGGCATCCGTGTCCCTCTTCCGATTGGGTTTCGCGGGCCCTCCGGCGTTGCGAAGGCCATAAACAAAACTTATGGTACACGGCTACGCAATAAGTTTTGCGAATAATCGGTAACGGGCGGAACTTTTTGCGGACACCGCGCCGTCTCACGTCCGGCCAGTGTGACTTACACTGCCGCACACGCGACGCGATTCCGCGGACTTACAGCGCGGCCCATCGGTTGCATTGCGTACGGGCGTAGGCCCAAACGCTTCAGCAGTACGTCCCGCCTACCAGCTCCGGTCGCCGATGATGGGTTCGTCTCGTCGGGGGCCGGAGCCTTCGCTTATCTGGGCGCGGTGGATCGGCGTAGAGTGGTCGGCATGTCAACTCTCGGCGACCTGATTGCGGCGGCCGTCTCCGGTCACTCGCCGCGCAAGATGCTGACCGCCGCTGACGTGCCGACTGGCAAGTTGCCGGCAGACCTGACGCCCGTTCACCTGCGGGGCGACGAACCTGAGACGCCAGGCGTTCGTGACGCGGCCTTGGCCATCCGGGCTGCCCTGCTTGCTCTACCGGGGGACGAAGACCGAAGGACGGCGCTGTCCCTGGCTGGCTTCTGCCGTGACTGTGGCGGGGATGACGCTGCCGCCATCATGAACGGCGGCATGTTCTGTCAGTGCTCGAACGACGAGTGAGCAGATTCCCGCGTTCTAGTCAGGCTGGCGTGCTTTCCGCTTCGCCCATCTAGCAGCGGCAGCGGCCCTGCCAATCGCCTTGCGTTGCTCCGGGGTGAGCCTTGCGGCCCTGGCTGACCCGCCCTGCCTGGCTACGGCGGAAGCCTCGTCGGCCGTCAGGTTCTTCGCCCGTTGCTTCCCCCCGAGGCGCCCGGCCTCGGCGGTGGTCATCGCCTTCCGCTTCGTCATGGTCCGGCCGTTGACGCTGAGACCTAGTTCTTCCCCGGCTCGACAGGCGCCCGGCCCACGTAGAACGGGAAGAGGCCGTAGACGATCCAGCCCTCGCCCAACTTCTCAGCCGCCTTCTTGGCCTGGGTCGCATTTGCGTAGGTCTTGGCCATTACGAGCCCCGAGCGAGTGCGCTTCGCGGTGACAATGAGCCCGCGACTGGTCTCGGTGGTCAGCGGCTCCGGGGACAGCAACTTCTCGGTTTGCGTCGTCGTCATAAAAACCAGACTACATGCTTGCTTGTCGCTAAGCAAGTATAAATCGACAGGGGTCGGATCTTTTTCTTCGCCCTCCCGTGTGGTGTCGATAGACCCCGGTCTTACTACCTCCAACAGAGGCTCAGTAGCCCCGGAGTCGTAATCCTCGCTTGTATTCGTTCCGCGTCAGGTCTTCGAGGTTCCCTGCTGATGATGCCGCCAGGCCGGTTCGATTGCCGATTTGCCCACAGGTTCGACGTTCGCAAGTGGACTCAGATCCTCGGCTCTCTCCGACGTCAGAGCATCAGCACGGTCACGGGCCATTCTTCCTGCCCGGGTCCTCGCTGGCGTCCGTCGCCCGCCCATCCCCCAACGCGTATGTGATCGAACGGTAACACCGCCGCGCCGACTATCCAGGCCCACCGCTGGAATCTGGCCCGTCGCCTGGCGGCGCTGACTCCACGTCAATCGCCCCCTCTCGGTTCTCGCGGTCCACCGCTGCTCGAGCCTCGGCCAGCATCTCCCTGACCACGTCGTCAACGGCCTTGCGGATGCGGACCGTGTCGTCCTCTTCGGCCCCCTTCATGAGCCCCATGACGCTCAGGTAGGCCGTGCCGGCTGAGATACGCTGCTTTGTCGTCTCGCCTGGGTCAGACGCCCGCTCAAAAAACATGTCCAAGATGGCCTTGACCCGCTGGGGGTCCTCGCTGTTGACCATCTCCCGGCGAAGCATGGCCGTCGTGGCCAGTCCCCCAGGATTGCCGCTCTGCCCGGGCTGCCACTTGTGGGGCGCCAACGCCCGTTCTCTGGCCTCCGCCTTGGCGGTCTTCAGCCTCGCTTCCTCGCGTTCGAATTCGTTGGGCTCACCATCTTGACTATCCGTGTCAACTTGGCGGTTCTTAATCCAGTCCGGGATGGGCGGGTTGGGCATGCTGCTGCGTTGATCTTACGCTGGCCCCCGGCTGTTCGCCTTGGCCATAACCGCCGCTATCCCTTCCGCGGCGGCCAGAAACTCGGCGTACCGCGCGTCGCTGACCTGCTTCACCGCCCGGCTGATCTGGCTCTCCGTCATCTGCACCATCATCTCGGCCGCGGCGATGCAGGCCGGGTGACCGTTCCTTCTGGCCTCTCCCAGTGCGAACTCCGCGCTGCCCCAGTTGTCGTCATCGGTGACAACGTGCAGGCAGCACCCGGCCCTGTGGCTGGCGTAGACGGCCGCAATCAGCGGTACCAAGTCTGGCACCTTCGGGCGGTTCGGGTTGCGGCGGGCGGGGTTCATCGAAAGTCTCCCTCGGTGTCAGGCGATTCGGCACTGGCCTGTTCGCGCCGCTCCAACTCGGCGACCACCCGGCGGCTCCCAGTTGGCTTGGCCCGCTTCGCCCTGCCCCGACTCTCCCGCTTCTTTCGCGTCAGGTACTCCCGGCGGGCCTCACCGCGCCCGGCCTCCCGGTACTTCTCGTAGTTCAGCAGTCGCCAGCCGCCGGCAATCTTCTCAATCCTCCGGCCGTCGTGTTCCTCGGTCCGGCTATCTGGATCGGGGGCCATGAAGCGCGTCAGTGCCCGACGGCAATCCTCAACCTCAACGTTGGCCATGGCGGCCAGCCCGGGAACGGAGGCGGCAACGACGCCGTAACGGTCACTCAGCGCAAGCATGGTGATCCACACAACCCGCGTCTTGTCGTCTTCTCGCCAGATCGTTGACGTCACAAGAGTTGAGAAAAGCTTTGTGAATCCGCCCACGTCTATGGTGTGGCAGCATCGGTCAACCATGTCAACCACATGTCAACCAATTTCAACCGATAGCAGAGGCAGATCCACGGTGTATTTTCCGGGCGTCTTTTCCGGTCGATCTGACCGTCACCAAAGCGGGCTCTGGCGGGGTGCGATCGTTGCGCTCGCCGCAATCTCGGCACCAACGAACGTCCGGGTTCTGTCGCCATGGATCGCCCAGGTTCGAGCCACCGCACCACCAGCAAGCGCGACTCACCGCCCCGACTCGCCCCCGTTCGACGACGTCGGCTCCACGTCGATCACGCCGGCCCGCTCCTCCCGCTCCACCTCGGCTCGGGCCTCAGCCAGCATGCTCGAGATCTTCTTCTCGACCAGCCGGTCAACATCCTTCGGGTCCGCCTCGCGAGCGGCGAAACCCTTGATCGCCGCGTACCGCCCCGCCAACTTGATGGACCCGGGCTTGTCCCACAACTTGAACTCCACCTCACGGTGCAGCACAACGGGCGCCCCGTCGGCCCCGCCGATCGACTGGGTCTTGTACTTCACCGAAGCGACGGCTGACATCGCGTTCGCAGGAGCCCCAGGCGCAAGCTCCAGGATGCCCGTTTGCGGGTTCTGCTGGTAGTGGGTCACGTTCGAGAACGTCAGGGCGTGTAGCTCACGTAGGACGTTCTCCTGCGTGATTTCCGCGGCCTTCGTGCGAGCCTCTTTGAGCGTCGCGACGGCCCGTTGTACATGAGCATACGTGAGCAGCCGATAGCCCTGCTCCGTTGCGGCGTCGGGGCTGTATCCCGCTCTGATTGCTGCCTGCGTGGCATTCAGATCTATCAGATATTCTTCGACAAATCGTTCCTGGCGCGGCGTGAGAGTCCCGTCAGCTGTGAGCCGGTCTTCCTTTGCCTCGCCTTGCGCCATACGTTCAAGTCTACCGCAGGCCAGTCAGAGCCAGGCCCGCCCCAGCCACTCCCGCAGCCGCTCCCGCCATGGGGCGTGCCGAGCGGCTTCCTTCGCGGCCTCCTGTTCGAGCACATGACCTGCTCGCATGAATGCCTCCTCGGCCTCCCGTCTGACCTCTTCCGCTTCTGCCCGCGTCTCGTCAGTGATTGGCGCTGCCCCGTAGGCCATCCCGTCCGGGAAGAAGACGCCAACCCCGCCGGAAGCGGCCGGCATCACCCGGTAACGGTACTTCCCCTGCTCCTCTCGCAGGAGGTTCGCATAGGCCCGGGGGCCGAGAAGGACTTCCGTCATGGGGTTGAGTCTACCTTGTCGCCCGGCAGCAATGCGGCACGACGTACAGGCTGTGGTCGGACCCGTAGCTGGCCCGCAGTTGTGCCTCGTCGCCGCACGCCGCCAGCCGGCCGTCGTTGCCCGCCTCGGTTTCTGACGTGGCCGTTTCCGGCCGTTCGGTTACGCGCCGCGCGGGAATACGCGCGACTTGGCAAGCAGGCTCGGCTTTGTCCCAGCGGCCTTCGTATCGGCGACCAGTTGCTCATAGGCAGCCTTGCTCGGGGCCCGGAAGCTGATGAGCGGCGTTGACGCCGACCCGGTGGTGACCGGGTGCCCAGATCCAGCACGGATGCCGCCCCTCTTTGGTTTGCGCTTCTTCACGCGGCATCCCTTTGTGGCACCTCGGCCGTCGCTTGCTGCGTCAGCCAGGCGTCGAACGCATCATGAATCGCCATCGTCTTCGGCTCACGGGGGTCGTATCCGGTCGCCTTCTCCCAGGCCCGCCACTGCCTGCCTGTCCACAGGATGAACCCGATCATCCGCCCGCCAGGCCACTGGTCCCGGTCGCGAGCCAAGACAGCATCCGGAGACTCGCCGCCGCAATAGGCGAGGAATCGCGCGGTGTAGGTGGCCATCAGGCCTTCCTCCCGACAAGACAGGGATGGCGGCCGTCCGCGCGCACCTTCGGGTCGGACCACAGTTCCCACTGGTTCACGGGTACCGCCCGCCGTCGTCGCTGGCGCCCGCAGGAGAGAACTCCGCCCCCGTGTCGTCGTAGAACGCCATCAGGTCGCCCCGCCACACGACCGGCACCGTCCCGACCGACCCGTTGCGATGCTTGGCGATGATGAGCTCGCTGATGGGCCCGTCCCGCCAGGGGAAGATGACGATGTCGGCGTCCTGCTCGATCGCCCCGCTGTCCCGCAGGTCGGACAGGACGGGCTTCCGTGGAATTCCACCGGCCACGTTCTGCCGGTTGAGCTGGGCGACGAGGATGAGGGCTACGTCGAGGTCACCAGCGAGCTGCTTGAACGCCCGCGACATCGCCGCCACTTCGAGCTGCCGGTTCTCGGCCTTCATGTCCGAACGCACGAGGCCGAGGTAGTCGACGACCAGCAGCGCCAGTCCGTCCGGGGCGTGGCGCGCGCGCCAGCGCCGCGCCTCTGCCGCGATCCGGCCCATGGACAGCTTCCGGTCGTCGACCCAGAGCGGCAGGGGGCGCAGCTTCGTCTCCGCCGCCCGGATCTTCTGCCAGGCGTCGTAGGACACGCTCCCCCGCCCGATGCCGGGGACCTCGCCGGCGAACGTGATCGCCCGCTCGACCATCTCCTGGCGCTTCATCTCGAGCGAGAAGCACAGCGACGGGACCCCGGCACTGGCCGCCCGGATCGCGGACGACCACGCGAAGCTGGTCTTGCCGGCGCCGGGGTTCGAGGCCACCACGATCTGCTGGCCGGCCCGGAACCCTCCCAGCACTCCGTCCAGGGCCACCAGGCCGCTCATGATGCCCCCGCGCTCGGGGTTGGCGGCCCTCGCCTCGATCGCGTCCTTCGCCGCCTCCAACGCATCCCCGACGCGCACGGGGCCGTCTCCGCCGACGATCTCCAGTCGCCCCAGCCCCTCGCGCGCCTCCGCCAGCAGTTCGTCGACGTCGCAGTCTCCGGCGGCGCGCGCGGCGGTCTCGATCGCGAGGGCGATCAGCCGCCGCAGGATCGCCTTCTGCTTCACCAGCTTCGCGTAGTGCCCGACGTTCTCGGCGGTGGGGACGTTGTTGTACAGCGTAAGCAGGTAGGCCTCGCCGCCCTCCAGCCGTCCGATCATGCCCCGCACCCGCAGTTCGTCAGCCAGCGTGACCAGGTCGATCGGGTCGCTCCGCCTGCCGATGGACGCCATGGCGTCCCAGATCTCCCGGTGGGCAGGCAGGAAGAAGTCGTCGACCTGGAGCACGCCGTCGAGCTCCCCAAATACGGCCGGCTTGATCAGCACCCCGCCCAACACCGACCGCTCCGCGTCCAGGTTGTGCGGGATCGGCCGGTCAGCGGCGCGCGGCGAGACGACCTGCAGCGCAGGCGCAGTCAAGGCCGCTTCCTCGACACGAGTTCGGGGTACTGGAAGCCGTTGGCGCCTGCGAGATCGCGAAGTTCGGCGGGCGAAGGCATGAACCGGCAGGTCTTCAGGGCGCGTTCGTTCGCAGCCGCGAACTGGGTCGGCGTTAGATCACGCAGCGCCAGCAGGTACGCCCTGGCCATCCCCGGCGAAAGCGACTGCCGATGGATCTCGGCCAGCACCGTCACGGCCTCGGAAATCGCCCCGTCGATGTCATTCTCGTTCCTCGTTCCGTCGTCCATGGTCAGCGTCCCTTCCCTGCTAAGTCAGCTCGTGCGCTAGCGAATGCATCCTTTGCCGCGGCTCCTGCCGTCACGCTCGGACCGGCCCTGGGCTGGGTCTTCGGGTTCCGGAGCGAATTGAACCGAAGTACGAAGTACGAGAACTGCCAGCGGTCGTCGTGAGCCTTCGGCGAGTCGTCGGCCAAGAATTCCGCGAAGATCAGCGCTGCGCGCATCTGCGCAGCGATTCGCGCCTCTCGCGGCAATGCCAGCAGAATCGCCTCCAGCGTCAGGGTCGCCTTCGGATCTCCTGCCGCCCGGCCGTAGTACAGCCCCTTCTTGGCGCCTTCCCACGCCTCCTTGAACTTGAACAGCCAGTCCGCCGCCTCCCACAGCACGGGCGTGCTACGCTGCTCCTCCCCCGCGCCACCAGGGATCGCGTGCGTCGGATCCGGATTTGCTGATGCGGATCCAGATCCGGGAAGAGAGAGAGATCCCTGTGGAGGTGAAGGTGGTGAGTTACCTTGCTCTTGAGACCGAGCACTGCTTGCTCTCTGCTTGCTCTCACCTTGCTCTTGAGCGCCGGTTCCTTCGCCTGTTGAATCGTCCGCCTTTTTCGCGGCCTTGGCGGCGGCGCCCCGCTTTCCGCGCTCGATGGCGGCCTCTTTGTGGGCGCGCGCGCGGGCCAGTTCCTTGACCAGCCTTCCCTGGCTGACGGCGGCCCCTGTCACGCTGAAGAACCTGCCGATCGCCTCCCAAATGTCCGGCCAGCGCTCGAACGGAACCTTCGCAATCCTGGCGAGCCGGCGCGGATCGTTCGGCAGAACGCCATCCGACCGCCAGGCCGTGAACATCAGCAGCAGGTATGCGCCGTGCTCCTCCGTCGACAGGTCTGTCGTGTCCGCCAAGTAGTCGGCCACGAACATGGGCATGAAGATGTCGACCTTCTCGGACGGCTTGTCCGACATGGCTACCGCCCCCCCTGTGGCACCTTGACGAGGGCCGCCAAGGCCGTCGCCTTGCAGACGCCACCGGTGGCCGCGAAACAGGCTACCGCGGCGTCCGGATCGATCCCAATCGCGTCGCACAGCCCGAGCAGATGGTGGGCCCCCAGCATCCGGATCTCGGGATCCTTCGCAACGGACTCCTTGAACACGATCCCTTCGACGTAGCCGATGACGCGGCAGGCGCGGTCGAAGTCGAGCATGCCTGTCGTCCGCTTCAGGATCTGGCGGATCGCTTCGGCCTTCTCATGGCACGGGTCGCACAGCGTGACCAGGGAGGGGTCCGGGTACTCCCAGGGCTCGCGGTCCTTCTCGTAGTACCGGTGGTGGACCTGCAGCTCGGTGCTGCCCTCGCCGCATTCCACGCACCGCCACTGGTCGCGCTCCATGATCTCGAGGCGCTTGCGCTGCCAGCGCGGGTCCCGGAGCAGGTCGGAATAGGCTGGGCGGGCCATCTAGGGGCCACCATCCTCTCCGCGGCCCGCCGCCCCGCCCGCCACCACCAGCCGCGCGCCCTGGGCGCGCAGCGCCGCCGCGCGCGCCACGATCGCCCGCGAGTACGCCGACACGACACACTTCCCCCGCCGCTTCTTGATGCCCTTGTAGACGCTCAAGAACAGCAGTGGATCGGACGTCCGGCACA
>Ga0207667_10006065_pt1 | contig 14694 bp, 12 predicted proteins | sample KBSCornC52_FD_184301 | JGI IMG/M metagenome (GOLD analysis project Ga0207667, IMG submission 184301) | Corn rhizosphere microbial communities from Kellogg Biological Station, Michigan, USA - KBS Corn C5-2 (SPAdes) (version 2) | ecosystem: Host-associated > Plants > Roots > Rhizosphere > Soil ... | reverse complement strand
ACCCCTATCAGGATTGTCGCCATGTCCCACGCTGTAGCCGTCGCGCTGTTTCTTCACCTGCTGGCCGTCGCCGTGTGGGTGGGCGGGATGGTCTTCGCGAATTTCTGCCTGCGCCCGGCGCTGTCCGACCTGACGCCGCAGCTCCGGCTGCCGCTGATCGAAGGCGTGTTCGGCCGCTTCTTCAACTGGGTGTCGGGCTCGGTGATCGTGATCCTGCTGTCCGGCGGGTTCCTGCTGATGGCATTCGGCGGCGCGCACGCGACGTGGACGCTGCATGCGATGGCGGGGCTGGGCGTCGTGATGATGCTGATCTTCGGCCACATCCGTTTCGCGCTGTTCCCGCGTATCCGCCGCGCGGTGCAGGCGCAGAACTGGCCCGATGGCGCGCGCGCGGTGAACGCGGTGCGCCTGCTCGTCATCGTCAATCTCGTGCTCGGCGTCGTGACGATCGGCGCCGCCGTGCTGTCGCGCGGCTTCTGACCTCCGATTCCGCGGCGCCGTTCGGCGCTTGCCGCCGGCGCGGTGCCGCGTGCCGCTACGCGGCCAGCATCGCGTCGAGCAGCCACGCGCCGGCCGGGCCGAGCGGCCGGTTGCGCGACCACACCGCATCGACCCGCACGCGGCGCGGCCAGCCGCGCGCGCGCAGCTCGCACAGCCGGTCGCGCGCGAAGTGCTCGACCATCCAGCGCGGCAGCTCGGCCCAGCCGAACCCCAGCACCGCCATCTCCAGCAGCATCAGATAGCTCGGCGCGAGCCAGCGCTGCGTGCCGACGACGATCCGGTCGTCGGCGCCGCGATCCTCCGGTTTCACGTAGGTGTTCAGGCGCAGCTCGCGCGCGTCGCGCAGCGCCGCATGCGGCACTTCGGCGTCGCCGTAGGCGGCCAGCGCGTGCGTGCGCCCGACGAACAGGCCGATCTCGGATTCCTCCGCCACCGTCGCCGCGCCGATATCGGGCGGGTAGACGGCGCGCGCGGCCATCAGCCCGAGCTGCGCGCGGCCCTGCTGGATCAGGTCGAGCACGTCCTCGTGCTCGGCGATCTGGCATTCGAGTTCGAGCGCCGGAAAACGCCGCTCGAGCGCCATCAAGGTTTCCTCGTAACGCTTCGACTGGTACGTATCGGACACGACGAGCGTGAGCCGCGCTTCCTCGCCCTGCGCGAGCCGCGCGGCGGTGCGGTCGATCGCCGCGCCGGCTTCCAGCGTGCGCTGCACCTGCGGCAGCAGCGCGCGGCCGGCATCGGTCAGCGTCGGCGTGCGCGTCGAGCGGTCGAACAGCTGCACGCCCAGATCGATCTCGAGGTTCGCGATCGCTTCGGACACCGTCGACTGGCGCTTGCCCAGCTTGCGCGCGGCGGCCGTGAACGAGCCGAGCAGCGCGGCTTCGGCGAAGGCGAGCAGGGCTTCGGGCGCGTGGCGCATGTGACGGATCTCATCGCGTTGTATCGGTAAAACCGATGATATCAAACTGGATTCATACGGTCCTGCCGATCAGAATGGCCGACATGAGCTGGACCAACGAATCGGAGGGAACATGAAACAGATGAACAAAACGGTGACGGAACGCCTCGTTCACGCGCTGACGTTCGAGCTGGTGGCGATCGCGCTGTGCGCGCCGATCGGCGCGTGGCTGCTCGACATGCCGGTCTCGCACGTCGGCGTGCTGACGGTGATGGTGTCGCTGATCGCGATGGCCTGGAACATGACGTTCAACACGCTGTTCGACCGCTTCGAGCGGCGGGCCGGCCTCACGCGCACGCTGGGGATGCGGGTCGCGCATGCGGTCGCGTTCGAGCTCGGCCTCGTCGCGATGGTGGTGCCGGTCGCCGCGTGGTGGCTGGATGTGAGCCTCGTCGAGGCGCTGCTGCTCGACCTCGGCATCGTGCTGTTCTTCCTGCCTTACACGTTCTGCTTCAACCTCGCGTACGACGCGCTGCGGGCGCGCTGGGTTGCGCGCCGCATCGCGGTGCAGGCAGGCTGAGCGGCAAGCGGCGGGGCGGGCGGTGGCGGCAATCGCAGCCGGCCGTCAATGCGCGACGGCCCACAGCCATGCGCCGCACGCAATCGCGACCGCGCCGTAGACGGCATACACGGGCAGCTTGAAGCGCGCGAAGCACAGCATTGCAAAGGCGCCCGTGAGCCAGTAGACGGGATCGGCCGGCTCGCGATGCAGGATCTTCACGACGGCGACGACCAGAAAGCCCGTCGTCGCCGCGCGCATCAGGCGCATCCCGTGCTCGAAGCGCGAGTGGCGCTTGAGCCGGAACAGATGGTTCTGCGCGAACACGACGAGACATCCCGACGGAATGAACAGCGCGGCGGTCGCGAGCAGCGCGCCGGTCCAGCCGTCGGTCAGGTAGCCGAGAAACGGCACGACGTTCAGCAGCGGGCCGGGCGACACGGGCGACAGCGCGAACGCGAGCGTGAAGTCGTGATCCGAGATGCCGGTCGCCGGCGACACGAACAGCGTCTTGAGCACGGGCAGCGCGGAGAAGCCGCCGCCGAACAGCGTCATCCCGGCGCCGGCGAGGCGCGGCCACAGCAGCGTCATCTGGTAGTCGCCGGACAGCGGCAGCGCGAACAGCGCGACGAGGATGGCGAGCAGCACGAGCAGGTTGCGGTCGCGCTTCGATAGCGTGAAGTCGACCGCGTCGTCTTGCGGCGGGCCGGTCAGCCAGCCGGCTGCAAACGCGGCGAAGAGAATCCCGACGAACGCGGCCGGACTATGCGCGAAAGCGAGCAGAATCGTCGATAGCGCGGCAATCAACTGTTCGAGCCGCGTGCGCGCGAGCGTACGCAATTGCTTGATCCACGTGACGCCGATCAGCGCGGCGAGCACCATCCCGAAGTGATTGATCAGCATCGGCGCGGCGAGCGAGCGCACGATCGGCGTGCGGTAGAAGATCGCGAACAGCGTCATCAGCAGGAAGAACGGCAGCACGCTTGCGATGCCGGCGATCCACGCGCCGATGCGCCCGTGCAGCGTCTGGCCGACCTGCACCGCGACATTGCAGCCGACCGGGCCCGGCACGAGCCACGCGAGGGCGATGAAATCGGCGAACACGTGCGGCTCGATGCGCTGCAACCGGTCGACGTAGTGGCGTTCGAGCTGCGCCATCATCGACAGCCCGCCCCACGACACGGCGGAAATGCCGGCGATGACCTTGAACAAGGTCCATAGGGAGGCCTGTGCCTGTTCGACACGTTCGGCCGCTTCGACTTCGACGGTTGTCATGACTATGCTGTTGGCGCTGGGCCTGGTCTCGCGCTTGAAATCGTGCCGGCGGCCCGCCGACACGATGGCCCTCCCGATTGTCCGCCGCGCATCGTGACACTGCCATGCGCGAAAACGCTAGTAAATGGACTAAACAATCGGATCGGAAAACGAAACGATCGGTGCGCCGCACAATAGGTGGCGCGCGTGTGGCGTGCTCAGGCGCCCGTGCTGCCGGTCGCGCGGTGCGTGAGGACGTCCGGCCGGGCGCCGCGCACGCCGAAGCGTGCGATCAGCGCGGGAATCGCGTCGGCCGGCACGGGGCGCGAGAACAGGAAGCCCTGCGCCTCGATCTCGCCGAGCGCGGACAGCCACGCGATCTGCTCCTCGGTCTCGGTGCCTTCGACGACGACCGTCAGGCCGAGCGAGCGCGCGAGATGCACGATCGACGACACCATCACGCACACGCTGCGATCGTTCGGGATGGCCTGCACGAACGAGCGGTCGACCTTCAGCGTGTCGACGGAGAAGCGGTGCAGGTACGACAGCGACGAATAGCCGGTGCCGAAATCGTCGAGCGCGATCCGGATGCCGAGCTTCTTCAGCGCGACGATCTTCTCGGACACGAGCTCCGGGTATTCCATCATCGCGGTCTCGGTGATCTCGATCTCGAGCCGGTTCGCGTCGATGCCGGTGTCCTGCAGCGCCTGGGAAATCGTCTCGATCAGGTCGCCGCGCCAGAACTGCACCGGCGAGATGTTGATCGCGAGCGTCAGCGTGTCGTGGCCGTCGTCGCGCCAGCGCGCGATCTGCTCGCACGCGGTGCGGATCACGAAGTCGCCGATCGGCACGATCAGGCCCGTCGATTCGGCGATCGAAATGAATTCGTTCGCGGAGATGATCCCGTGCTCGGGGTGGTCCCAGCGTGCGAGCGCCTCGAAGCCGGTGATCGTGCGGTGCGTCAGGTCGATCTTCGGCTGGTAGGCGAGGAACAGCTGCCCTTCGGCGAGCGCGACGCGCAACTGCTGTTCCCAGCGCATCAGGTGGTCCGCGCGGTGCGACAGGTGCGGCGCGTAGAACTGATAGCAGTTCTTGCCGGCGTCCTTTGCGCTGTACATCGCGAGGTCGGCCTTCTTCAGCAGGTCGATCTCGCTTTCGTTCGCGACGCTGTGCAGCGCGATGCCGATGCTGGCGTGCAGCACGAACGAACTGCCGCGCACGTCGAACGGCTCGCCGAACATCCGGATGATCGCCTCCGCGAGCCGCACCGCGCGCCGTTCGATGTCGTCGCCCTTCATCACGACCACGAACTCGTCGCCGCCGATCCGCGCGAGCGAGCCTTCGTCGCCGACTGCATCCGACAGGCGCGACGCGGTCATCTGCAGAACGATGTCGCCGGCGTTGTGGCCGAGCGTGTCGTTGACGGTCTTGAAGTTGTCGAGGTCGATGAACAGCAGGCCGAGCCGCGACAGGCTGGCCGGCATCGACACGTCGTTGCGCAGCCCGCGCAGCGTCGCGTAGCGGTTCGCGAGGCCGGTGAGCAGGTCGTATTCGGCGAGCTGGGTCATCTCGCGCTCGCGCCCCAGCAGCTTGCCGATCAGCCCCGTCGCGACGCTGAAGAACGCGAGCATCGCGAGCGTGATGAAGCTCGTCATCAGCAGGTAGACGTTGCGCGTGTGGGAGTAGTCCGCGAATTCCTCGCTCTGCGACAGCCCGACCATCACCGCGAGCGGGTAGCCGTCGAGGTGGCGGTACGACACGATGCGCGTCACGCCGTCGATCGGATCGATGATCGTGCCCGTCACGCGCTCGGCGATCGGGTACACGCCCGACGCGGAGAACGCACCGGGTGCGTTGCTGACCGAGCCGGTGCGCCGCGCGAGCACGGCGCCCGTGTCGGACACCACGGAGATCACGCCTTCCTTGCCGATTGCCGCGTTGTTGTAGAAGTCGTTGGTGAAGTAGCTCGGGTCTTCCGACACCACGACGATGCCCGCGAAGCTGCCGTCCGGGTTGTTCAGGCGCCGCGTCATCTGCAGCGTCCAGTGGCTCGACACGCGGCCGAACACCGGCTTGCTGATGTACAGGCGGTCGTCGTTGTGCGCGAGATGGACCTTGAAGTGCTCGCGATCCGACAGGTTGATCGGCTGCGGATGGATGTCGGCCGTGTTCGCGAACAGGATACCCTTCGCGTTCACGAGCGAGACCTGGATCAGCGTGTCGCTCGGCACGACGCCTTTTTCGACCGCGCTCGCGAGGTTGAAGTGCGCGGGCGATTTCTCGAACTCGAACTTGACGAAGCGGGTGATCTGGTCGACCTGGTGGATCGCCTTGACGGTGTGCTGCTCGAGCGCGGACGACAGGATCGCCGCGGATGCCGCCGCTTCCTTGTACGCGCTGTCCTTTTCGACCGACAGTCGCGCGATGATCACCGCCCACAGCAGCGCAAGCGCCAGCATCCCGAGCAACGGGATCGCGAACAGCGCACGCCGGCGCGATTTGCGCGGCGCGCGCAGCGGCCGGGTCGGCGGCGTGTGGTTGGACCGGGCGGAGCTCATTGAAGAAGGGCGGCGTCCTGCTCGCTTGCGCCATCCTCGTCGGGATGGCCGGCTATGGTTGGGTCGCCCCGGCGTCTGTTCGTTCGCGGGATGCGCAACCATGGACAGACCCGCCGAAGCGACGGATTAGGCCCGATATTACTGGCTGGAACGTTTTTGCGATAGCCGGGCAACCTCAGGGCGTCGGCCGCTGTGGCGCCATCGCACGTGGCGAAACGACGAAACGTCAGGCGGGCATCTGGAACGTGCCGTCCACGACCGTCACGACGTTGCCGCCGATCCAGATCGTGCCGTCGTCGTCATAGCGAACGGCAATGCGGCCGTCGCGGCCGATCGCCGTGCCCTGGCGGGCCGTATACGACGTGCCGGGGCGGCGCTGCTGGCGGCTCAGCAGCTCCGCCAGCGCGGCGTTTGCGCTGCCGGTGGCGGGATCCTCGCCGGTGCCGAAACCGTCGCCCGTCATCAGGCAGCGGATTTCGAACGTCGCGGGGCCGTCGTCGGGGTGCGGCGCGTAGGCCGCGAGGCCGTGCGCGCCGTAGCGGTGGATGAGGGCGCCGAGCGCGGCCGGATCGGGCGCGAGGCCGATGCAGGCGTCGGCCGACGTGAGCCGCACGACGAGCCACGGCGCGCCGTTGTCGACCGCGCACGGTTCGGCGTCCGGATCGATCGCATTGCTGCGCAACGCGGCCGCCAGCACCGGATAGTCGGCCCGGTCGAGCGGCGTGAACCGTGCCGGCGGCGCGGCAAATGCCCAGCCGTCGGCCTGTTCGCGCAGTTCGACCCGGCCGACGCCGCATTGCTGGATCAGCACGCCCGGCGTGCGCGGTCGCGCGCCGCTTTCCAGGAACGCGTGCGCGGTGCCGAGCGTCGGGTGGCCGGCGAACGGCAGTTCGCCGCCCGGCGTGAAGATCCGGACGCGGTAATCGGCCTCCGGATCGGTCGGCGTGCACACGAACGTCGTTTCCGACAGGTTCGTCCAGCGGGCGATTGCGAGCATGTCGTCGTCGCCGAGCGAATCGGCGTCGAACACGACCGCAAGCGGGTTGCCCTTGAACGGCACCGAGGTGAATACGTCGACCTGCTTGAAACGGACGCGGCGGCTAGTCATCGTGACGATCGCGTGACGTGAGTTACGCGACTTCGGCGATCAGCTCGATCTCGACGCATGCGCCGAGCGGAATCTGCGCGACGCCGAACGCCGAGCGCGCGTGCTTGCCCGCGTCGCCGAACACTTCCGCGATCAGTTCCGACGCACCGTTCGTGACGACGTGCTGTTCGGTGAAGTCGAGCGTCGAGTTGACGAGGCTCATCAGCTTCACGATGCGCGTGACCTTGTTCAGGTCGCCGGTGTGGGCGTGCAGCGTCGCGAGCAGGTCGATCGCGATCGAGCGTGCGGCCGCCTTGCCGTCTTCCGTCTGCAGATCCGCGCCGAGCTTGCCGGCCCAGACCTTGCCGTCCTTTTTCGCGATGTGGCCCGACAGGTAGACCGTGTTGCCGCTTTGCGCGCTCATCACGTAGGCGGCGGCCGGTGCGCCGGCGGTCGGGAGCTCGATGCCGAGCGACTTCAGTTTGTCGTAGACGTTAGCCATGCGTTCGATTCCTCGTAGAGAGTCGTGACAGGAAAAAGCGGGATCAGAGGCGCTCGCGCAGCAGCTTGCCGAGCCGCGCGACGCCTTCCTCGATCTTCTCGGGCGGCACCGTCACGAACGACAGGCGCAGCGTGTTCTGTTGAGCATCGTCCGCGAAGAACGGCGCGCCCGGCACGAAGGCGACGTGGTTGTCCACGGCCGTGGCGAGCAGCTTCATGCTGTCGATCTGCGCGGGCAGGTTCACCCAGATGAACATCCCGCCTTCCGGACGGTTCCACGTGACGCCTTCCGGCATGTGGCGTGCCAGCGACGCGAGCATCGCTTCGCATTGCGCGCCGTACAGCTGGCGGATCGTCGGGATGTGCTCGTCGAGGAAGCCGTCCTTGATCACTTCGTGCGCGATGCGCTGCGTGAGCGTCGGCGTGTGCAGGTCGGTGGCCTGCTTGGCCTGCACGAGCTTGAAGTGGAGTTCTTCGGGGGCAATGATGTAGCCGATCCGCAGGCCCGGCGCGAGCACCTTCGAGAACGTGCCGAGGTGCACGATGTGGTCCGGTGCCATCGACAGCATCGTCGGCAGCGGCTCGCCCTGGTAGTTCAGCGCGCCGTACGGATCGTCTTCCAGCACCGGGAACGGGCTCGACTGCGCGAACGCGGCGAGCGCGCGGCGGCGCTCGACGGGCAGGCGGCGGCCGGTCGGGTTCTGGAAGTTCGGCTGCGCGTACAGCAGGCGTGCGCCTTGCGTCAGCTCGGGCGTGAGGCCTTCGGGCAACAGGCCCTGCTCGTCGGTCGGCACCTGCACGTAGCGCGGCTCGTACAGCGAGAACGATTGCAGCGCGCCGAGGTAGGTCGGGGTTTCGACGAGGATCGGGCTGTTCGGATCGATCAGCGCCTTGCCAAGCAGGTCGAGCGCCTGCTGCGAGCCGGTCGTGATCAGCACCTGCGACACGCGCACGCTGTAGCGCTCGGCGATCCATTCGCGCAGCGGCAGGTAGCCTTCGGTCGCGCTGTACTGCAGTGCGGCGGCGGGCGCGTCGCGCAGCACGCGGTCGGCCGCGGCGCGCATGCGTTCGGCCGGGAACGTCGCCGGAGCCGGCAGGCCGCCTGCGAACGAGATGACCTCGGGGCGTTCCGTGACCTTCAGGATCTCGCGGATCGCGGAGCTCGTCAGCTTGCGGGCGCGTTCGGAAAGCTGCCAATGCGGCGGATGCAGGTCGGTCGGATTCATAGTCTCCTCGTTCGGATATCGGGTCAGTCAAGAAAGGTCGATCAGGCAGATTGCGTCGACGCGGCCGGGTAGGCATGCGGGAGCACGATCGGGCCGTCGCGGCCGGGTGGGCAAAACCGTTCTGGCAAAACAAACATTATGGCGCACCTCATCAACCGGCGCGAGCAGCACGCGGGGCCGTGGCCACGGCCGAGCGCCGGCCGAGCATCACGGTCGCGATCACGGCGGCCGCGAACAGCCACGTGGACGGCGTCACCGTCTCGCCGAACAGCAGCGCGGAGAAGGCGATCGTGAAGAATATCTGCAGCAGCTGCACCTGGCCGACGCGCGCGATGCCGCCCATCGCGAGACCCGCGTACCACGCGAAAAAGCCGATGAATTGCGAAAAAAGGGTCACGTAGCCGAATGCGAGCCACGTCCGCAACGCAAGCGGGGCCGGATGCGAGACGTGCTGCGTCCATGCGAGCCAGCCGACCGGCAGCACGAGGAACGGCGCGGACACGACGAGCGCCCAGCAGATCACCTGCCAGCCGCCGATCTGGCGCGCGAGGCGCGCGCCTTCCGCATAGCCCAGCGCGCCGATGCCGACCGCGACGAGCATCAGCGCGTCGCCGGCCTGCACGGTGCCGCCGCCGTCGCGGAGCGCGAACGCGATCACGAGCGCGCTGCCCGCCAGCGCGCTGGCCCAGAACGCCTTCGACGGGCGCTCGTGCGACAGCCACGCCGCGTACAGCGCGACGAACAGCGGCTGCAGGCCGTTGACGACCGCGCCGTGCGACGCCGGCACGGTTTTCATCGCCCACGCGGAGAACACCGGATACGCGATGATCACGCCGGCTGATACGACGGCCAGGCTTTTCAGCTGCGCGCGGGTCGGCAGCCGTTCGCGGCGCCACCACAGCAGCAGGCCGGCCGGCACCGACGCGGCGAGCGCGCGGCCGAGCCCGTTGAGCAGCGGATTGAGTTCGGAGACGACGATACGCGTCATCGGCAGCGTCAGGCTGAAGATCATCACGCCGATGAGGCCGAGCAGCATGCCCCGGGTTTCGCGCGAATTCATGTACTGGGTGTCTCCGTATTGCCGGGTTTGGCGGGGTTCGTGTAATCGAGGGGGCGGCCGGCGCTCAGCGCAGCGTGCGGGCGCCTTGCGGCGTGTCGAATTCCGCGACGAGCGCGGGCGGGCCGTCGCCGGTTTCGACGTCGAGCAGATGGCCGACGCCGAGCCAGTCGAGCTGCTCGCGGATCGTGTCCGCACGCGGGTGGACGCCCTTGAGCGACTTCAGCGCGACGCCGTTGTCCGGCAGCGATTCGGCCGGATGACGCGGGCTGTCCCACTGGATCAGCGACGGCACGAGGCCGTCGCCGGCGCCTTGCCATGCGGGGAACGCGCCGTCGTCAGGCACCGTGAGGCCCCAGCTCAGGTCGCCGCGGCGCATCGCGACGACGGGCGCGATGCGCGCCGGGTACTGGCTCTGCCACAGCGCGAGCTGGCGCGGGCGGTCCACGCGCGCGACCCAGTGCGCGAGAAACGGCCCCTGCGCGAGCCGGGCGTGCATCGCCGGATCGTCGAGGCCGAACAGCCGCGCGCGCGGCGGCGTGGCGTCGTCGCCGATGGCCGGTGCGTCGGGATCGATCGCGATCACTTCGAGGTACAGCCCGCCCCACGCGCCGAACAGCGCGTTATGGGTGCGCATCAGCGGATGGCGGCCGCCGCCGGCCGGTTCGATGCCGAGCGCGTCGGTGACATGGCGCACACCTTCATCGAGCGTGCGCGCGGCGATCACGAGATGGTCGAGGGTCAGGGAACGGGCTGGCATGAACGTCGGTCGGGAAGCGAAAGTGTCATGGTGGGCGGACGGGGGCGCGACCGGCCGGTGCACCGGGCCGTGCTGTGCCGCGCCGCGCGCCGGGCGGTGCGGCACCGCGTGCGGGCGGGCCGGAACGGCGGCCGCACGTCGCCATTCGAGGTCAACTGTAATCGTCCGCACCGGCACAGTAACGGTACAATCGGCGCGATAGCCTTCGGTACAGTTGGAGTTGCCCGCCCGTGTCCACCGTCCCTCTCGCCCAGATTCCCGCGCCGCACGATACGGCCACGCTCACGCTCGTCGACCAGCTTGTCCAGTGGGCGCGGCGGCGCATCGACGAGCGCGTGTTCCGGCCCGGCATGCGCATGCCGTCGATCCGCAAGCTCGCGCTCGACAAGAGCGTGTCGCGTTTCACCGTCGTCGAGGCGTACGAGCGGCTCGTCGCGCAGGGGTATCTCGATTCGCGGCGCGGCTCCGGTTTCTACGTGCGCGAGCGCACGGCCGTCGGTCCGCAGCCGGTCGACAACGTGGCGCGCGTGGCGGAAGCCGCGCCGGTGCACAACACGATCGACGTCGTCTGGCTGCTGCGCAACATGCTGCATACCGCCAGCCCGGAAAAGGGGCCGGGTCTCGGCTACCTGCCGGGCCGCTGGCTCGACGGCGAGTTGATCACCGGCTCGCTGCGCGCGCTCGGGCGCCAGTCCGGCGCCCAGATGCTCGGCTTCGGCACGCCGCAGGGCTTTTTGCCGCTGCGCCAGCAACTGCAGACGCGGCTCGCGGAAGTCGAGATCGGCGCGAAGCCCGAGCAGCTCGTGATGGTGTCGGGCATCACGCAGGCGATCGACCTGATCTCGCGCATCTACGTGCAGCCGGGCGACGCGGTGATCGTCGGCGATCCCGCATGGTTCCAGATGTTCGGCCGCTTCGCGTCGCAGGGTGCGCAGCTCGTCGGCATGCCGTATACGCCCGACGGCCCCGATCTCGACGCGCTGGAAACGCTCGTGCAGATGTGGCGGCCGAAGATGCTCGTGATCAATTCGGTGCTGCAGAACCCGACCGGCACGTCGCTGTCGGCCGCGCAGGCGTTCCGGATCCTGAAGCTCGCGGAGGCATACGACTTTCTCGTCGTCGAGGATGATGTGTACGGCGACCTGTGCCCGCCGAGCTACCCTGCGACGCGGCTCGCGAGCCTCGACCAGCTGAAGCGCGTGATCTACCTCGGCAGCTATTCGAAGACGCTCGCGGCGAACTTGCGGGTCGGCTATGTCGCCTGCGCGCCGGAGATCGCGAAGGCGATCACCGACCAGAAGATGCTGGTCGGGATGACGACGCCGGAGCTCAACGAGCGCGTGCTCTACAAGATCCTGACCGAAGGGCATTACCGGCGCCACGTCGAGCGCCTGCGCGCGCGGCTCGACGGCGTGCGCGACAAGACCGCGCGGATGCTCGAGCGCACCGGGCTGCGGCTGTTCGCGATGCCGGCGGCCGGGATGTTCCTGTGGGCCGACACGGGCGTCGATTCGGACGCGCTCGCGGCCGCCGCGCACGAAGAAGGCTTCCTGCTGACGCCGGGCAGCCTGTTCTCGCCGCAGCAGTCGCCGTCGACGTGGACGCGCTTCAACGTCGCGAACTGCGGCGATCCGGCGCTGGCGCCATTTCTCGGCGAGTATCTGGGGGCGGTGTCGAGGCGCGGAGCGGGGGGATAAGTCCCGCCGCGCGCGCCGACGGGGTGGGGAGCTTCCAGGGCGCACTCCATGACTGGAGGCGGTTTGCGCGGATTCACGGCAACTTCCACGCGTTACGGCTTCAGGCGCTCCATGCTGCAACTTAATGCATCCGTGCTATCGCGCTTGTAGTCGTCCAGGCTCCTGTAACCCTTTGCGATCCAATAATCGGGGTAAGCCGGGTCGAAATTGAGCAATATCACGCCGAAACCACAGGCGCGTCCCTTTAGCAAGAAGGCGATTTTCGGCTTGGGCGCGGTCAGATCGTTTTCGATCACTCGATAGAGACGCTTCGCGCAATTGGCGAAAGGCGTGTGCCATTCGATCGTTTTGTCGGCCACGCGAAGCTGGCCATCGCATTGCCGACCGTGACCGACGAACGCCGCTGCAAGCGGCGGGCTGCCGGCCTGCGCAACACTTGCGAGTAGCGCGGCAAAAAGACTCAACCGCCGGCAAATTCTCACGGCGTGCATACCGGCTCCTTGCGCTGCTGAATCGTTGCAAGCGCATAGTCGAGCTTTCTCGCGTATGTGTCGGGTGCTTTCGTGTTGTACCGGTATTTCAAAACTTGCCCTGGGCGCAACGTACCTATACTGGGATTCAGTGTGCGTAACATGTCTGTTGTCGAACTCTGTTGCCGGGCGGCCAGACCCGAGGCGCGTATGGCATTTGAGCAAATTTCCATCCGCGGAAACATCGGACGCGTTCGAATCTCTGCGGATCGGCACCGGCTACGTCAGCCGCGCATGCGGCGTGTGCCATCGGCTTGCCGGCACCGGCCGAGATCTCTTGAAATCGAATCATTCATCCCCAAATGAGCGCGCAAACCCGTCCGGCATGGCCATGGGCGGGGGCCCCATCAAGTTCAAGTCAGAGGAAATCTATTCATGGCACACGAAACGATGAGCTTTCAGGCAGAGGTCAAGCAACTCCTCCACCTGATGATTCATTCGCTCTACAGCAACAAGGAAATCTTCCTGCGCGAACTGGTGTCGAACGCGTCCGACGCGGCCGACAAGCTGCGTTTCGAAGCGCTCGCGGACAACGCGCTGTACGAGAACGATCCGAACCTGCGCATCCGCATCGGCTTCGACAAGGCCGCCCGCACGATCACGATCGACGACAACGGCATCGGCATGAGCCGCGACGAGGCGATCGCGAACCTCGGCACGATCGCGCGCTCGGGCACCAAGGAATTCTTCACGAAGCTGTCCGGCGACCAGCAGAAGGACGCGGCGCTGATCGGCCAGTTCGGCGTCGGCTTCTACTCGGGCTTCATCGTCGCGGACAAAATCACCGTCGAGACGCGCCGCGCCGGCCTGCCGGCGAACGAAGCCGTGCGCTGGGAAAGCGCGGGCGAGGGCGATTTCACGATCGACGCGATCGAGCGCGCGCAGCGCGGCACGACGATCACGCTGCACCTGCGCGAAGGCGAGGACGAGCTGCTGTCGTCGCACCGCCTGAAGTCGATCATCCAGAAGTATTCCGATCACATCGCGCTGCCGATCCTGATGCGCAAGGAAGAGTGGGATCAGGAAAAGGGCGAGATGGTCCTGAAGGACGAGGACGAGACCGTCAACCAGGCGAGCGCGCTGTGGACGCGTTCGAAGAGCGACATCACCGACGAGCAGTACACGCAGTTCTACCAGCACGTCGCGCACGACCACCAGGATCCGCTCACGTGGACGCACAACCGCGTCGAGGGCCGCAGCGAATACACGCAGCTGCTGTTCGTGCCGGCGCACGCGCCGTTCGATCTTTGGAACCGCGACTATCGCGGCGGCCTGAAGCTGTACGTGAAGCGCGTGTTCATCATGGACGACGCCGAGCAGCTGCTGCCGCAATACCTGCGCTTCGTGAAGGGCGTGGTCGATTCGGCCGACCTGCCGCTGAACGTGTCGCGTGAAATCCTGCAGGAAAGCCGCGACGTGAAGGCGATCCGCGAAGGCGTGACGAAGCGCGCGCTGTCGATGCTCGAGGAGCTCGCGAACGCGGAAGAGGATGCCGGCAAGGAGAAGTACAAGACGTTCTGGAGCGCGTTCGGCCAGGTGCTGAAGGAAGGCCTCGGCGAGGATCACGCGAACCGCGAGCGCATCGCGAAGCTGCTGCGCTTCGCGTCGACGCACGGCGACACCGACGCGCAGGACGTGTCGCTCGCCGACTACGTGTCGCGCATGAAGCCGGAGCAGAGCAAGATCTACTACGTGACCGCCGATACGTGGCAGGCCGCGAAGAACAGCCCGCATCTGGAAGTGTTCCGCAAGAAGGGTGTCGAGGTGCTGCTGCTGACCGATCGCGTCGACGAATGGATGCTGTCGTTCCTGCATGAATTCGACGGCAAGCCGCTCGCGAGCGTCGCCCGCGGCGATCTCGATCTCGGCGAGCTGAACGACGAGGAAAAGAAGGCGCAGGAACAGGCGGGCGAGGCGATCAAGCCGGTCGTCGAGAAGATGAAGGAAGCGCTCGGCGACAAGGTGAAGGAAGTGCGCGTCACGTTCCGCCTGACCGATTCGCCGTCGTGCCTCGTTGCGGACGACAACGACATGAGCGGCTACCTGCAGCGGATGCTGAAGGCGGC